>Ga0209415_10002678_pt1 | contig 33216 bp, 25 predicted proteins | sample PeaSoiSIISIP2007_FD_187696 | JGI IMG/M metagenome (GOLD analysis project Ga0209415, IMG submission 187696) | Peat soil microbial communities from Weissenstadt, Germany - SII-SIP-2007 (SPAdes) (version 2) | ecosystem: Environmental > Terrestrial > Soil > Wetlands > Peat | place: Germany... | reverse complement strand
TGTTGGCGCTCTCCGTCTTGATCGCAGCAGCCTTCTTACTGCTTCCCTTCGCGGTGGTCCGCAAGACCTGGGCACGACTACCGCGAAAGAGTTCCTCGGGCTTGTTCTTCACCGGGTTGGGCTTCGGATTCATCTTCTTCGAAATCACCCTGATGCAGCTGCTCAACCTCTTCCTTGGCTATCCCACCTATTCGCTGACGGTCGTCTTGATGTCGCTACTGGTCTTCACCGGCGTCGGTGCCCTGCTCAGCCAAAGGGTGAGCCAACATCGCCGGGCGATCCCAGTCCTGTTCGTGGCCGTGGTGGCGCTGTGCCTCTTCTACCTCCTCGGGTTGACCCCGCTGACCAATTCGCTGCTCCATCTGGCGCTGGCCATCCGCATCCCGATCGCCTTCTTGGTCCTCGCGCCGCTCGGCGTCTGCCTCGGCATGTTCATGCCGATCGGTTTGGCCCACGTCGCCCAGCTCGGGGAGTCTCCACGCGAGTACGTCGCCTGGGGCTGGGCCGTCAACGGCTTCGCCTCGGTCGTGGGGTCGGCCCTCGCGACGATCCTGGCCATGATCTACGGATTCGACGTGGTTCTGTTCCTCGGCCTGATGGCCTACCTGGTCGCTCTGCTGGCGTGGTTCAGGCTTTCGAGGCCGACCCTGGCACGCCGGCGGGGTCGTCACCAGGCGATGCCTGCTTGAACCAGCCGAGGAGCCGCTTCAACCGCAGGGCCGGCTTCTCGACGACGAAGTAACTCACCGATGCGATCACGATCGCCGCACCCAAGATCTCGCCGAACATGCCCCAGAAGCCGACGTTGAAGAAGAGCCGGATACCAAACAGCTTCGGGTAGTACTTGATCAGCTCGGCGATCAGCGTTTGGTGCCAGAGATAGACGCCGTAGGAGATGACGCCGAGGGCCGACACCGGCCAGCAGCACAAGAAGCGTCGGATAGCGCCGCGACGCTCCGGGCCAAAGACGGCCGGGAGCAGCAAGAAGAACCCGAACACTCCGTAAAGGGTCTGGCGGGCGATGTCCAGGTCCGACTTCGTGAAGGTAACCGTGGTTGGCACCCCTATATGGCTCACGCCGACGAACGCTGCCCCGGCCAGCATCCAACTGACCCAGGGGAACCACCAACGACTCATCCAGCGCAGCTCGCGCCCGTGCTGGTGCGACCAGGCGCTGAGCACGGCCAACAACATCCCGAGGCCGAACAGGTCGAACTCGGCGGGCAACCAAACGGTCATGAGCGGGAAGAACGGGCCGTGACCGTGCTGGTTCGCGAGAACCCAGAACCGCCACCCCAGGCTGATCGCCACCAGCACGCCCAGCCCGACCAGCTCACGGACAAGACGCTGCCTCGACAAGTCGTGCTTCCGCCGTCGGCCGACGGCCGCCGCGTACAGGGGAAGAAAGAAATAGAAGGACATCTCCACGCCAAGAGTCCAAGCCTGGCTGATCCCCTTGATCACCTGGCCGGGGACGTAGATCTGGGCGAACAGGTAGTGCGAGGCGTACGCCCGCCACCCCCCGGGTCCGATCGAGCTGAGGTGGAGGATCGACGTCGTCACGAACAAGGCCACCCAGTAGGCGGGCACGATTCGCAGCAGGCGGCGCACCCAGAAGGCGCCCGTTCTGGGTCGTGGCCCGGCGGCCAGATTGGTCACCGCGAACGGCCGGTAGAGAAGGAACCCCGAGATGAGGAAGAAGACGGCGACACCGATCTCCAGCCGGGCGGTGTAGATCCCGACGGCCCGGTTGCGAAAGGTCAGCCCAGATACGAAGGCGACGTGGACACCGAGTACCGTCGCCGCCGCGATGGCGCGCAGTCCGTCAAACGCTGCAAATCTCGGTGGGCGGCGCGGGGCGACCGGCTCGATCGGGATTGCTCCCTCGAGCGCACCGGAGGAGGGATCGAGCCGCTCAGTCTCGAGGGTGGCCAAGCGCGCGTCGCCCCCGGGTCCGGCCCGCCTCGTTCGCCAACACACCGAAGGAGACCAGCGCGGTGCGGTCCCAGGTGAACCGTTCCGCCGTCCGCCGCGCGCCTTCTCCGAGACGGCTCCGCAGCTCCTCGTCCGAGAGCACGGCCGCGGCCGCGGTTACGACATCGTCCAGGGTGTCGACCAAGAGGCCCGACTGACCGTGGATGACCGCGTCCTCGTGTCCGGCGATCCGAGTCGCCACGGCCGGCGTGCCACAGGCGCCGGCTTCGGTCAGGGTCATCCCCCAGCCCTCCCGCACCGACGTCGAGATGACCAACCACGCCCGACGGTACAGGTCGACCAGCTCCTGGTCACCGAGGTGACCAGGCAGGGAGAGCCACTCCTCGGCGCCGGCCGCCCGCACCTGGGCCTCGAGCGCAGGGCGTTCGTAGCCTTCGCCCACCACCACCGCTTTGAGATTCGGGTGTTCCGCGTGGAGCTTTGCCGTCGCGTCGATGAACCATGCGAACCGCTTGACCGGGACGAGGCGCCCCACGGTCACGACTAGCGGGTCCGCCGCCTTGGCCCCCCCGCCGAAGAAACGCGAATCGATTCCGGGCGGGGCGACGGTGATCTGGGCGGCCGAAAACCCCAACCGCTCGACGATCTCGCTCTTGGAGGACTCGGACAACGTGATGATCGACTCGCGCCGGTAGAGCGGCGGGGCCAGACCGTGCTCGATGGTGTTGCCGACCCCTGCCATGGCCCGCGACAGCACCATCTGCCACATCTCGGCGTGGACGTGGTGGAGGAACACCACCCGCGGTCGGCGGGCCCAGAGCGGTGAGAAGAACGGCATGCCGTTCCAGATCTCAACCACGCCGTCCCCCGACCCGATCCTTCCGGACAGTCCCCGCAGTGCGGTGCGCGGAAAGACCGCGTAACGCCCGGCAACACGGCACGCCGTGTACCCGTTCCTGTGGACCTCCCTCGCCGCGCCGTCGACCCGGGATGTCCACAGGCGCACGTCCACCCCCGCCGCCGCCCAGCGGGACAGGACCTCGTGAGCGTGGATCTCGGAGCCCCCGGCCTCGGGGTCGTCGAGGTCACGCCACGCCACGACGTCGACCCGCCGGATCCCGGAAGCCTCGACGAGGTCCGGGAGGGAGTCTGTGGGAAGGGGCGCCATGGGATTGGTCTCGCCCGCCGAACCGGGCTGGGCGGCGAGCAGACGGCGGCGGCGCACCCTCATCGGCTCGCCCACCGCATCTCCCTGCTCGACCGTCACCTCCGTCGTTCGGAGCGGCCCGACCACACTAGTTGTGACGTCCTGGGAACGCCCAGGTCCTCGCATTCCGCCTCCCACCCCACCGCCCGGAAGGAGCCGTTAGGCGGTTCGATAGGGTCGCCGTCCGTGGACCGGATGTCAGTGCCCGGGCTTCCCGTGGCAAGTCGCCCCGATCGACCACGTCGGCCCCGGGCCCGGTGGTGGAGCGTGCCCGGCGCGGTCCGCATCACGAGCCATGCGGCGGTGTGGGCGGCGACCCTCGTCCCGATGTTCGCCGAGCTCTCCAGGGGATGGCGCCCCTTCGGCGATGACGCCGCGATCGCCAGCCGCTCGTACCAGGTCCTGTCGCTGCACCCCCCGCTGACCGGGCTCGCCTCGGCGGCGTCGACCGCTACCGGGCACGTGGTGTTTGACCCGGGCCCCCTCTTGTTCTTCTTGTTGTCGGTGCCGGTGCGCATCGACCCCGCGCACGGCCTGTTGTGGGGTGCGGCGCTCTTCGGTGCGGCGGTGCTCTCGGTGTCCATCGAGGCAGCGTGGTCGGAGGGGCGGTGGTTGGCCGGGGCGGCGGTGGCGTTCGCCGCGCTGGACCTGGTCTGGCTCACGCCGGCGGTGTTCGAGAACCTGGCGTGGAACGCCTACTTCCCCCTTCCGTTCTTCATCGCCGCGGTGGTGTTGGCCTGGGTGGTGGCGACAGGGGCGACGGGTTGGTGGCCGGTGCTCGTGTTCGCGGCATCGGTGGCGGCGCAGTGCCACCTGATCTTCCTCGTCCCCGGGGTGGCCCTGACCGTTGTCGCCCTCGCCTTCGGCCTCTTTGGCACCCGACCCCCGCGGCGCCTGAAATGGCTCGGGATCGGGCTGGGCGTGGGCGTGCTGTGCTGGTTGGCGCCGCTCATCCAGGAGCTGGGGGGACGGGGCAACCTGACCGCTCTCCTCCGAGCCGGCCGCGGCCAGGCCACGCTCGGGCTCGGGTTCGGCTTGCGCATGGTGGGGCTTGCCGGGGCACCCCACCCGGTCTGGCTGACCCACCTCCCGTCGACCTTCGACTCGATCGTCACTCTCGAGTACGCCCACGCCCCCTGGTACGGGGGGCTGGTCCTCGGCCTCCTGGGCGTCATCACCGTGGTGGCGCTCACCACGGGTCGGCGAGTGCTCGGCGCGCTCGGCGCCGTATCCGTCGCCGTGTCGGCGGGCATGGTGGTGAGCTTCGCGGTGTTCCCTCACAAGAACTTCATCAGCCTGGATTACCTGGTGGACGGCCTGTGGGTGGTCGGCATCCTCGTGTGGGCGGTGGTCGTGTGGGCGGCGTTCAGCGTGGGGCGGGCGGCCTTGCTCCGCGCGCGCCGCGCCACCGCCGTCGCGCCGCCTATCGGGAGGACCGGGGCGCTCGCTCCGTGGACCGGGGCGCTCGCGATCGCTGTGCTCGCGATCGTCGGGGTTCTCGGGATCCGGCCCGCCGTGACCAGGCCCGGCGAGATCGACTGGAATCCCAGCGACGTCGCCCTGGTCGCCCGCGCCGCCACCGCAATCGAGCGAGCGGTCCCGGTGGGCCCTGTTGGTATCCAGGTCGGGCTGGCCACCCCGGCGCCCCCGTCCCTCCGCCTGTTCTTCTTCTTCCTGGTCACTTGGTCGACCGAGGGCGTGGCGTTCCGCCTCGAGGCCGACGGCTGGCGACCCGGCGTGAGCGCCGACGCGGCGTCCTACACGGGGCTCGCCATCCCGCCCGACGCGCATTGGCCGAACTTCGTGATCACGTTGCGCGGGACTCGGGTGGCGTCGGTCGCAAAGGTGCGCTGAACCGGCACTTTCCAAACCCATCGGGGCGAGAGCAGCGGGCCCACAGGCCGGCCTCACCCACGGCGATGCTCAGCCGACCGAGCGCCAGTCGCTCCGGACCCAGCGGTCTTTGCCGGCCCGCTTGGCCATGTACATCGCCTCGTCGGCCTTGCGCAACATGCGCGCTGCCTCCGCGGCGGGACCGGGGCCGCAGACCCCGACCGAGATCGTCAGCCGCGGGCCCACCTGGGGCGCGACCGAGCGGACCGTCTCCACCAAGCGCGCGCCGAGCCTCGACGCTTCGGCTTCGGTCTCGACACCGACCAGGATGAGCGCGAACTCGTCGCCGCCGATGCGGGCGGCCACATCCCCCGTTCGCACCGATCGCTCGATCGCCCGCGCAACCCGGCGAAGCATCTCGTCTCCCTTGTCGTGCCCCAACTCGTCGTTGAAGCGCTTGAAGTCGTCGACGTCGCAGAAGGCCACCAACACGTTGGCGTCCAAGACGGCCAAATGCTCGACGAAACGGTCGAAGGCCCCGCGATTGGCCAATCCGGTCAGCGGGTCGAGGTCGCTCTCCCGTTCGAGCCGCGTCTCTCGTACATGACGCTCGTGGGTGTCGCGCACGGTCACCACGATCTCATCTGGCACTCCGAGATCGGGGTCCGAGGCCAGGCGAAACGAAAGGTCCGCCCACCGCCATTGTCCGTTGGCGGCCCGGATACGTACGGTCGCGCTCCCGTCGTCCCCGGCGTGGCCCAGCCGCTCGAACTGGCGGTCGAAGTCGGAACGATCCGTGGGGCAGACAAACTCGACGGCCATGACCCCTTCGATCTCCTTCGCCGACACCCCCGCCATGATCAGGAAGGACGGCGAGGCCCACGAGACCACGCCCGAACTCGTGAGCATGAGCAGACCATCGGGGATGTACTCGGCGATCCGGCGCGCCCGCGCGTTGGCCACCGCCAGCGCGCTGCGCTGGCGGGTGCGCGTCGACAACCGCACCAACAGATCGGCGAACCGTTCGACCTCACCGATGACAGTGGAGGTCCAGTGCCGAGGTTCTTGGGAGGTCTGGAGTCCGACCAAACCGAGCAGTTCGGTACCCAGCATGACCGGGACCATCGCGCTCGCGACCAGGCCTCCGTTCGCGTTCGCCAGTGCTCGCTCTGCCGGCGAGAAGTCGACGGTTCGTACGTCGTCGAAGGCCAAGGTCCTCCCAAGACGGAGGAACCCGGTCGCCGACCCGAAGACCTCCCCCAAGCGCGCACCCACCGGCGGTCGCTGTTGGGGTTGACCCGGGCGCACCCACTCCCACAGGTCACAGATCCTCTCGTCGTCGTCGACCAGCACGACGTAGGAGAGGTCGACCTCGGTAAATTGACCGAGCTCTTCGAGACAGGTTTCCACGGCGATGTCGAGTGTCGCCTCATCGGCAGCGCTCAGGATGCGAGACATCCGCGCACCGACGGATTGGGCCGTTTCGGCGCGTACCTCCGACGTCTTCGAGCCCGTCATGTTCTCGTGGATCGGCAAAAAAGAGCGGGGAGGATCGACGTGGCCGATCGCATCGGCCCAGCCTACCGAGGCCTTCCCAGCCGACCACGGATGCTGACGGGCCTGCTCAGCCGGGCTGGACCGACCTTCGGATTGCCCGGTGGGGCGTCACCGCCGAGAGGATCCTGTTCACGAATCCTGCGGGCTGGTCCGCGAAGTGCTCCTTGGCATCTCGACGGCTCGTCGATCACCACCGCCGCCCGCGGTCCCCCGGACCGAGCAGCTCGACGCCGGAAAACCGTTGTGCGATCCGACTAGAGATCGCGCCACATGTGGACGTGTTCGATGCCCTCGGCGATGAACGGCTCCCCTTCGATGACGAATCCTGCCCGGGCATAGAACCGGGGGGCTCCGATCCGCGCCTCGCACCAGATGAAACTCCCACCGTTGGCCATGGCGTGGTCGATCAGCACGTTGAGCACCAAGCGCCCGAGACCCCGCCCCCGTAGGCCGTCGCGCGTCGCCATGCCGCGGATGCGCCACGCGTCCCGTCGATCCGGCGCCCACGGCGCCGTGTCGGGGAACACGGTGCCAATGGCCACAAGGTCGGTGTCGAGGTGCACGGCGGCGTGGCACGCAAGCGGATGATCGTCACCCGGGTACACGCTGGCGTCGGGCGGGCGCCCGGGGCGCAACACCTCCATGCGCAGCGGACGGACCACCGCCACGTCGACCGACCGAGCCCGAGCCGACGTGGCTGGCTGCTCCTCTCGGTGATCAGCGCGCGCGGACACGCCGTGGACCTCGTCGTGCGGCACGGCACAGGTTACGTCGGCCACCCGGTTCAGCTCGCGTGACGCTCTCGGGGTGGGTGGCGACGACGCATCGAGCTCGGCAAGCGGGAGGCCGCCACTGTGGCAGCCGCGTCGCCCAGCGCCACGAAGAGCGCTGTCGCATCCTCGATGAGCTGCTCTCGATCGGTCCGCACGCGGCCGGCCAGCCAATCGACGAGCAACTGGCTGAAGCCGCCGACGAGGACCGACGCCGCGACGCGCCCAACCTCGTCGGCCACCTGCCCCGAGGGTCGGCGCTCCGCTACCGAGTCCTCCACGAACGCCACGACCATCCGACCGATCTCGAGGCGGCGCCGGTTGAGGGCCTCGTTGCCCAGTCCCTCGACGTAGAGGACCCGGCCCCGGCGACGGTCTTCATCGACGAACTCGACGATGCCACGAACGACGGCGCGCACCTGATCGGTCGGCGCATCCCCCGAATCCGCCAATGCCTCCCCCACGACCGCACCGAGGTCCTCGACGACCCGGTCGTAGACGGCCACGGCCAGCTGGTCGAGGTCGCCGAAGCTCTCGTAGAAATAGCGCGGATTGAGGCGGGCCCGCTCGAGCACCGACCGCACGGTCACCGCCTCCCAGCCCTCGGAGCCGAGAAGCTCAAAGGCGGCGTCGAGCAGCATGCAGCGGCGCTCTTGTTGGCGGTCCTCGGCGGACAGACCGGTCCAACGGCGCTGGTGGGGCCCAAGGCCAACGTTTGGCAACGCGTGTTACCTTAAATCGCTCAGGGCTCGGGAGCGTCCGTATCCAAGGAGCGAGGGTGGGGAACGAACGGGTCGTAGTGGCGGGAGGCGGGGTCGGGGGGTTGGGAACCGCCCTCGCCCTGGCCCGCCGAGGCCACGAGGTGCTGATGCTCGAGCGTGACCCGCTGCACGACGCGGCTTCGCCCGACGACGCGTTCACCTGGGAGCGCCCGGGTGCGCCGCAGACCCACCAGACACACGGGTTCCTCGCCCGGATCGTCGTGCTCATGCGCGCCCAGTTCCCCGACCTGCTCGACGGACTGCTGGCAGTGGGCTGCTCCACCATGTCGGGCACGGCGGCGCTCGGCGAGCCGCGACCGGGGGACGACGACCTCTCCATCCTTCTCGTGCGTCGCAGCACATTCGAGTGGATCCTGCGGCGGGCCGTTGCCGCGGAGCCGGGCGTCGAGGTGCGCAGCGGAACCGGCGTCGCCGGGCTCATCACCGCACCCGGCGGGGGCGCCGACCCGCCGGTCGTCGGCGGCGTGGTGCTGGAAGATGGCACCGAGCTGCGCGCGGGCATGGTCGTCGCGGCCACCGGCCGCCGGGGCGACGTGCCGGCCTGGCTCAAACCCATCGGCGTTGGGGCGCCCGAGACGGTCCGTCGGAGCGGACTCATGTACCTCACCCGCTGGTACCGGGCCCAGGATGCATTCGCCACCCCGCCCGCACCCAAGCTCGGCGGGGATCTCGGCTTTCTCAAGTACCTGGTCGTTCCCGGTGACGGTGCCATGCTCTCGGCCACGCTCGCGGTCCGCACCGAGGACAGGGAGCTGCGCCGCTTGCTGGCGGACCCCGGCCCCTTCGAGCGTGCGTGCCGATCGTTGCCCGGACCGGACCAGTGGTTTGGCGAGCTCGACCTCGAGCCCATCGGCGGCGTGCGGCCGATGGGCGGGCTCATGAACCGCATCCGGCGCTTCACCGATGCACAGGGACATCCAACGGTGCTCAACTTCCATGCGGTGGGGGACGCACACACCTGTACTAATCCCCTCTACGGGCGGGGCTGTTCGCTGGCCCTGGTCCAGGCGGTGCTCCTGGCCGACGCCGTCGAGGCCCACGACGATCGGGTCGAGCGCGCCGCCGCGTACGAGGCCTCGTGCCGCGACCAGGTGGCGCCGTGGTGGCACCACGCCGTGGAGGTCGACCAGTCGGGAGCCGACCCGGCGACGGGCGACGCACCCGACCAGGGCCAAGGGGACAGGCTTCGCGCGGTCATGGCGGCCAGCCAGACCGATCCGGTGATCGGACGGGGCATGGCCCGACTCTGGAACCTGCTCACGCGGCCCGCCGAGCTGAACGACGACCCCGAATTCATGGCCAGGGTCGGAGAGGTCATGGCCGACCCCGAGGCGTACCCGGCCCCCGCGCCGACCGGGCCGTCGCGACAACTGCTCCTCGACACCCTGGCGGCATAGGAGACGACGATGGCCACCGTTCGAAACGACACTCGCACGCTCACCCGCAACGGGGTGGAGCTCGTCGTCGACGTCGCCGGCGAGGGTCCGCCGGTCGTCCTCGCCCACGGCTTCCCCGAGCTCGCGTTCTCATGGCGCCACCAGGTCCCGGCGCTCGTTGCGGCCGGCTACCGCGTGGCGGTGCCCGACCAGCGCGGGTACGGACGATCGGATCGCCCCGACCCGATCGAGGACTACGACATCGTGCAACTGACGAGCGACCTGCTGGCCGTGCTGGACAGCCTGGGTGAGGAGAAGGCGATCTTCGTCGGTCACGATTGGGGGGCCTTGGTGGTGTGGCAGTTGGCCCTCATGGCGCCCGAACGAGTGGCCGGCGTGGTCGGTATGAGCGTCCCGTTCCTGCCGCGGGCGCCCATACCGACGATCACGCTCTTGCGACAGATCTACGCCGACTCCTTCTTCTACATGGTGTACTTCCAAGAGCCCGGCGTCGCCGACGCGGAGCTGTCCTCTGACCCGGCGCGGACCATGCGTCGCATGCTGGCAGGGTTGCAGCCGAACCAATTTTCGAACGCGGACCGGGTGGCGCTGGCCACCAACGACGGGCGGGGATTCATCGACCGGTTGCCCGAGCCCGGGGCACTACCGCCGTGGCTCAGCCAGCAGGAGCTCGACTTCTACGTCTCTGAGTTCACGCGAACCGGATTCACCGGCGGCCTCAACTGGTACCGGAATCTGGACAGGAACTGGCACCTCACCGAGCACCTGGCGGAGGCCCGGGTCACCTGTCCGTCGCTCTTCATCGCCGGCAGCCTCGACCCGGTCCTGTCCTTCGCTTCACCCGAGCCGGGCGAGGCCTGGCTCGACGACCACCGGGGCAGCGTGCTCGTCGAGGGGGCCGGCCACTGGATCCAACAGGAACGGCCCGCCGAAGTGAACGCGGCGCTGCTCGGCTTCCTGGGCGACGTCGCAGAGAGAAAGGCACACCAATGACCGCTCGGCCGCTGCGTTTCGGCGTGTTCTACGCCCCCTTCCATCCGCTCGGGCAGGACCCGACGCTCGCCTTGGAGTACGACCTCGAGCGGGTGGTGGAGCTCGACCAGGTGGGGTTCGACGAGGCCTGGTTCGGTGAGCACCACTCGGGCGGCTACGAGCTGATCGGGTGCCCGGAGATCTTCATCGCGGTCGCAGCCGAGCGGACCAAGCACATCCGCCTCGGCACCGGCGTCGTCTCGCTCCCGTACCACCACCCCTGGCTGGTCGCCGACCGCATGGTGCTGCTCGACCACCTCACGCGGGGGCGGGTCATGTTCGGCACCGGCCCGGGCGCACTGCCGAGCGACGCCTTCGTCATGGGCATCGACCCGCTCGACCAGCGCCGGCGCATGGAGGAGTCCCTCGAGGCCATCCTGGCGCTGTTGCGATCGGAGGAGCCGGTCAGTCGCGAGACGGACTGGTTCACGATGAAAGAGGCACGTCTCCAGCTGCGGCCCTACAGCCACCCGCACTTCGAGGTGGCCGTCGCCGCCATGATTTCGCCGTCGGGGCCACGGCTGGCGGGCCGTTACGGGGCGTCGCTCCTCTCGCTGTCCATGCAAATCATCGAGGGCGGCTTCGCCGCCATCGGCCAGGCCTGGGGCGTCGTCGAAGAGCAGGCCGCGGCCGCTGGCAACGCCCCGCCCGACCGCAACAGCTGGCGCGTGCTCGGCGCCATGCACATCGCCGAGACGAGGGACCAGGCCATCGAGGAGTGCACCTTTGGGCTGGAGGATTTCTCGAACTACTTCGGGACCGCCGGCTTCGTCCCGCTCGGCTACAAGGTCGAGGACGCCGGGACCGACCCTCGCCAGTTCGTGGAGAGCTACGCAGCGGGCGGCAACATCGTCATCGGCACGCCAGACGACGCCATCGCCTACATCGACGGGCTGATCGAGCAGTCGGGCGGGTTCGGCACCTTCCTCCTGCTCGGCCACGACTGGGCCGACCGTGAGGCGACGTTGCGGTCCTATCGCCTCTTCGCCCGGGAGGTCATCCCCTACTTCAAGGGCCGCCTATCGGCCCCGCGCAACTCGCACGACTGGGCCGCTGCCAAGCGCGACGAGCTGTTCGGCCGGGCCGGGCAGGCCATCATCGAGGCCATCACGTCCCATGTCGAAGAGAAGGCCACCACCTCGAACAGCGGCGGCGCCTGATGCGTGCTGCCGTCCTGCGGGATGGCCACATGATCGTCCGCGACGACGTGGACGACCCGTCGGCGGGATTCGGTCAGGTGCTGGTCGAGGTCAAGGCGTGCGGGATCTGCGGCTCGGACCTTCACTTCGCCAAGCACGGTTCGACGATGGTCGAGCTCATCGAGCAGATGCGTGGCGCTCCCAATCTCGGGGTCCCGGTCGTCAATCTGCACCGAGATGTGTTCATGGGCCACGAGTTCGCCGCCGAGGTGCTCGAGGTGGGACCGGACACCGCGGGACCGCCGGCGGGGACGCTGGTGACCTCGGTCCCGATCATGCTGAGCACGACGGGGATACAGGATCTCGCCTACACCAACGAGCTGCCGGCCGGTTATAGCGAGCGGATGCTCCTGTCGGCGCCGTTGGTCCAGACGGTCCCCAACGGGCTGGACGCGCGGCGGGCCGCGCTCACCGAGCCGATGGCGGTCGGGCTGCACGCGGTCAATCGCTCCGGGATCGTGCCCGGGGAGGGCGCGGTCGTCATCGGGTGTGGGCCGGTCGGGATCGCGGTCATCGCGGCGCTCGCCCTGCGTGGCATCGAGCCGATCGTGGCCGCCGACTTCTCGCCGATGCGGCGCACGCTGGCCTCCCACATGGGCGCCCACCACGTCGTCGACCCGTCGGGCGACGACGTCTTCGACGCTTGGGCCGAGAAGGGCGGCACCAGCCAGCTGGTGGTCTTCGAGGCGGTGGGCGTGCCCGGCGTCATCGACTCCGCGCTCCGATCGGCGCCGACCAGAACCCGGATCGTGGTCGTGGGCGTCTGCATGGGGGGCGACCAGGTCACCCCGTTCTGGGGCATCGCCAAGGAGCTCTCGGTGCAGTTCGTGCTCGGGTACGACCTGACCGAGTTCTCCGACACCCTGCGTGCCATCGCGGAGGGCGCCATCGACGTCGCGCCGATGATCACGGGCGAGGTCGGCCTCGACGGGGTCGCCGGGGCGTTCGAGGACCTGGGCCACCCCGACCGCCACTGCAAGATCCTGGTCACCGCGTGAGCGACGGTCCCTTGGCCGGGAGCGTCGCGCTCGTCACCGGAGCGGCGCGGCCCCGGGGCATCGGCCGGGCCACCGCGCTAGCGCTGGCCGGCGCCGGCGCCGACGTCGGCTGCCTCGACATCGCGCGCCCCTACGAGTCGGCGCCGAACCATGCCACGGCAACGGGCGACGACCTCGATCAGGTGGTGGCGGAGATCGTCGCGCTCGGACGTCGGTCGGTGGCCATCCGGGCAGACGTCTCTCGTGCCGATGAGGTGGAGGCCGCGATCGAGCACGCCACCGAGGTACTGGGCACCATCACCCTGGTGGCGAACGTCGCCGGCGGGAGCGGCCCGGGCTTCGGGCTGGGCCCACTGATCTCCCTGGACGAGTCCGAGTTCCGTCACGTCCTCGACGTGAACCTCGTCGGCACCTGGCTCGTCTCGCGGGCCTGCGCCGCCCGGATGGTGGCGGCCGGCGTGGGCGGGCGGATCTGCAACGTGTCGAGCCAGGCCGGCAAGCGGGCCTTCCCGCTCCTCGGGGCCTACTGCACCGCCAAGGCAGGCGTGATCCTGCTCACACAGACCATGGCCCTCGAGCTCGGCCCGGTCGGCATCGCGGTCAACGCGGTGTGCCCCGGAACCGTCGACACCGACCTCATCAACCCCAACGGCCTCTTCGAACAGTTGGTCGGGGGACCCGACGGGCTGCAGGCGTACCTCGAGCGGGAGATCCCCCTGCGGCGCCTGCAGAGCGCCCAGGAGATCGCCGCCACGATTGCCTGGCTGCTGTCGCCGGACGCGACGGCGATCACCGGCGAGGCGGTCAACGCGAGCGCCGGCCAGACGATGGTCTGAGCGCGGCCCGCCGACCCACCGCCGCCAACGCGCCGTTTGAACGCCGTCCTCGCACTTCGTTCACGATGTCCTTTCCTCGAGGGGGTTCGGCGGTACTGCTCGCCCCGGTTCAGTCAAACCCAGCAACCCGACGGCCGACGGCGGCCCGACGACAACCAAGGGCGCGTGAACCTCTATAACGGGCTCTTGAGAAAGATCGCAGCGGAACGTCCGAAGATACCGAAGCGGTCGACCCCGGTTCGTGCCGGTTCGTGCCTCTCGGCTGGCAGCACCAATCCCGGGTCGTCGGCGGCGTCGAGGGCCCAGACCACCTCGGCATCCATCTCACCGGGGCCGGTGGGGTCTTCCTCCGATGGTGGGCCTTGCCACCAGCTCGACGCCATCACAACGCAGCTCGCCGAGACACGCCGGCTCGCGATCGCTGCCCGACCCTCCGAATGAGCGCGCGGTCGCGGTTCGGGCGATGAGCATGAAGGTTCGCCGGTACTGGCCCGCGCTCGACGGCGTACGGACGGTCGGCATCCTCGCCGTGATCGCCTACCACCTCGGCCACTTGGGGGGCGGCTGGATCGGGGTCGACGTCTTCTTCGTCCTGTCCGGGTACCTGATCACGACGCTGCTGCTGGCCGAGCGGGTGGAGAGCGGCCGGGTCGCGCTCGGGCGGTTCTGGGCGCGGCGGGCGCGGCGGCTCCTCCCGGCCGTGTTCCTTCTGCTCATCGTGGTGGGCGTCTATGCGTGGGCCGGCGGACCGGGGGTCGTGCCGGCGCAGCTTCGCTCCCCGGCCCTGGCCACCCTCTTCTACGTGGCCAACTGGCAGCAGATCGCCTTCTCCCACAACTACTTCGCCGCCTTCACCGCCCCCACCCCACTTCTTCACACCTGGTCGCTCGCCATCGAGGAGCAGTACTACGTCATCTGGCCGATCTTGGTGCTGGCCGTCACCGCCTCGGCCACCCTCTGGCGGCCGAGGCGCGGTCGCGCCCGCCACACGGTCCCGGCCGGCGGAGCGCCGCGCTCGCTCCTCTACGTCACCGCGTTGGGGGTGGTGCTCTCGGCCGTCGCCATGGGCGTCACTGCCCACCTGGTCTCGGTGAACCGCGCCTATCTCGGCACCGACACCCGGGCCTGGGAGCTCTTGGTCGGGGGGATGGCGGCGATGCTGGTGCCGCCGCGCCAATCCGAGCACCGCCAGGGTCGGTGGGCCGCCGCGACCGTGGTCGCGGCGGCCGCCCTGGCCACCATCATCGGGCTGGCCGGGCTGTCCGTGCGCTCGGCTCAACCGTCCATGTGGATCTGGGACGGGGGGCTGGTGGGCGCGGCGCTCTGTGCGATCACGGTGATCACCGGCTCCATCCGCGCGCCGCGCGGCCCGGTCGCACTCGCGTTGTCGCTGCCGCCGGTGCGCTGGGTCGGGCGGGTGAGCTACTCGCTGTATCTCTGGCACTGGCCGGTGATCGATCTCGTGAACCCGGCAACCATCGGGCTCTCGGGCGTCAAGCTCCTGGCCGTTCGGTTGAGCCTGATGATCGGGGTGACCTGCGCGAGCTACTACCTGGTCGAGATGCCGTTGCGGCGCGCCGACTGGGCGACGTGGTGGCGGCGGGCGATGGTACCCATCGGGGTCGGGGCGACCGTCGCTTTGCTCCTGGCGGCCACCGTCGGCCCACCACAGGCCGGTACCGGCCAGCTGGCGACGGCGAACCCCACACAGGTCCCCACCGCGTCGAGCGCGGCCGGCCCGATGACCCCGGCGTCGATCTCCACCCCCTTGCCGGCGCCCAGCGCGACCGACCCGCTGCGGGTATGGATCCTCGGTGACAGCGTCATGGAGGACAGCTCGCCAGGGGTCACCGCGGCCCTGGAGGCCACCGGCCGGGCGACCGTCGTCGCCAACTCCTCCTTCGGGGGCTGGGGTCTCAGCACCATCGCCTGGGCGCATGAAAGCCAGCAGATCATCGACCGGTACCACCCCCAGATGATCCTCGGGACCTGGTCGTGGGACGACGGGTTGGCGGAAGACAGCCCCAAGGCCTACACGGCCCTGCTCCGTCAGGCGCTGGCCACCTGGATGACCCCCGGAGACGGGGTCAAACTCGTGGTGCTGTTCCAGTACCCCCAGGGCGGACCGAGCCCCCACTTCTCGAACCCGAACGCCCAGCGGCAGGCCTGGGTCACCCAGACCACGTCCCAGGACGCCTGGGACGCCATCGCCCAGAAGGTGGTCCTGGACTTCCCCGGCCACGCGCTGTACCTGTCCACCGGGCAGCTGTTCGCGCCGGGGGGGCGCTACCTCACCTGGTTCCGCACCCCTGGCGGATCGTGGGTCCGCGCCCGCAAGATCGACGGCACCCACATGTGCCCCTACGGGGCCGCCGAGCTGGGCCGGCTGGTGGTCAACGACCTCACCCGATCGCTCGGCCTCGGCCCGCCGAGAGCGGGTTGGCAGTTCGGGAACTGGACGAAGGACCCGCGCTACAACGACCCGCCGGGGGCCTGCCCGGCCGACCAACCCCCGGCCCACTACCGGGGCGTGCTGGTTCCTGCCGCGAGCGCGCCGCACCCGACGAAGGGACGCAACGGCTGAGCCCCGAGGTGCCTCCCGATTTCCAGGGTTACGCTGGCGGGCCATGCCAACCGCCACGGCGGAGAGCCGCGCCCCGTCTCCATCTGCGCCGCCCGCTGACGGGTTGGCCCGCTCGCTGACCCTGGCGCGGGTCTTCCGGCTCGAGCAGAGCGACCCGGACACCTTCTACCGCACCGTGGCGTTGGACACGATCACCCAGATCGGCCGGTACACCGAGCTTCCCGGCCGGACCGTGGTCGACGTCGGAGGCGGCGGCGGGTACTTCACCGAGGCGTTCCGGCGGGCCGGCGCGCGCAGCATCCTGGTGGAGCCCGACGCGCTGGGGGCGCCGCCGGCTGAACCCGACAACCTGACCCTCTCCCCCGAGGAGCGCCACCGGCTGGCGGTGTGGCCGGGCCGCCTGGCCCGGGGAACCACGGTGGCCGGCGACGGCTACCGGCTCCCGTTCGCCGACGCGGTGGCCGACGTCACCTTTTCCTCCAATGTCCTCGAGCACGTGGCCGAGCCCATGCGGTTGGTGGACGAGATGGTCAGGGTCACCCGTCCCGGTGGCCTCCTGTACGTCTCGTTCACCGCGTGGTACTCGCCGTGGGGCGGGCATGAGACCTCACCGTGGCACTACCTGGGCGGGGCCCGGGCGGCAAGGCGCTACGAGGCGCGCGTCGGGGCGCCGCCCAAGAACCTTTTCGGGACCTCGCTGTTCGCTTGCCACGTCGGCGACACCCTGCGCAAGCTCCGTGGCATAGGTGATCGGGCGGTCGTGGTCGACGCCCTCCCCCGCTACTACCCGAGGTGGTTGCGCTGGGTCATCGAGGTCCCGCTCGCCCGCGAGCTGCTCACATGGAACCTGCTCGTCGTGATGCGACGCGTCGGCGGCGACGTTCAGGGAGCAACCGAACGATGAGCACGCATACGCACCTCATCGCCGGCGTGTTGATCAGCATCCTCTCGGCGGTGCTCTACAACGTCGGCTTCGTTCTCGAGAAGCACGCGCTTGGACAGTTGCCGCCGGTGCACGCGAGACGCGTCGTGCACCTGTTGGCCTCGGTCGCGTCCTCGCCCCTGTGGCTCGCCGGCTTCGCTTCGATGCTGGGCGGCCTTGCCCTACAGGTCCTCGCGCTATCGCTCGTGTCGATCTCGGTGGTCCAACCCATCTTCGTCTCGGGCATCGTGGTCCTGCTCGTCCTCTCCCACGCCTTGCTCAAGGAGCGTCTGGGCCGACGCGAGTGGGGCGCGGTCTGCGTCGTCGGCGTGTCGCTGCTCGCCATCAGCCTCTCGCTCGATTCCAGCAGCGATCACGCCGGCGCGAACGGTGCCTTCGGCTCGCTCGTGCTGGCCGCCATCCCGACCGTGCTGGTAGCGGGTTGGCTGTTCGTGAGCACGGAGCGAATAGAGGGGCGGCCGGGCGCGCCGCTGCACGTTCGGGCACCGCTGTTCGGCATCTCGACGGGCCTCATGTACGGGGTGGCGGCACTGGCCACCAAGGCGGTCGCCGCCCAGGTGGAGCGGCACGGCCTGATCGCCTCGATCCCCCACGTCCTGGCCTCGGCCTACCTCTACGCACTGGTGCTCACCTCGGCGATCGGCCTGTTGTTGTTCCAGACCGCTCTCCAGCGGTGCCCGGCGTCGGTGGTCGTACCGGTCTCCAACGTCGTCTCCAGCACCTATGTCGTCGCCGTCGGGACGCTCATCTTCGGGGAACACCTGCCGGGGTCCGAGTGGAAGCTCGCACTGCGCGTGGTGGGGTTCGTCGGGGTCCTGGTGAGCGTCCTCGTCCTCGCCAACCCGCGGGCCACCGGCGAGGCCGAGATGCCGTTGGTCGAGGAGCCGATCAGCCTCCCCGCGACCGCGGTCGAGGCACAAGGGCTCCCTAGCCAATCGATCGAATAGGTCCAACGATGTCCGCCATGGCGGCGACGCCCGATGTGCACCGGGCGCAGGGTCGCCAACACCTCGATCTCGGCTTCTGGTTGTGGACCGCCACCTTCACCGCGATCGGTCTCGGGATTCGGATCGCCGCGGTGCTCGGCCGGCCCAACCGCTCGCTGGGCGGTGACCCGAAGTACTACCACGACGCGGCCAACCTCCTCGTGGGGGGCTACGGATTCATCAACCCGTACTACTTCTACAACCACAACCTCCACGTCCAGACGGCGGCGTGGCCCCCCTTGTTCGTCTGGGCGCTGGCCACGGCTTCGCTGGTGGGGTTCAAGAGCTACTTCGCCCAGCGCATCTGGTGCGGGATCATCGGCGGGGCGGCCGTCGTCGTCTGTGCGATGGCGGGCCGCGAGATCGGCGGTCGCCGGGTCGGGGTGCTCACCGCACTGGTGGTGGCGATCTATCCGAACATCTGGATGAGCGATGAGCCGGCGTTCTCCGAAACGCTGACCCCGCTGCTCATCGGGCTCGTCTTGTGGTCTGCATACCGGTTCTGGAAGCGACCCGGCGTGAAGAGCGCCGCGGTCATGGCGCTGTGCGTCTCGGTGGCCGCGCTGGGTCGAGACGAGCTGACCATCCTCTTCGTGCTCTTGGTGTTGCCGCTGTGCCTGCTCGCCCGGGACACGCCGTGGCGACGGCGGTTCGTGTTGGTCGGCGCGTCCGCGGCGGTCGCGGTCATCGTGATCGGACCCTGGGTCGGCTACAACCTGAGCCGGTTCTCCAGGCCGGTGTTCATCAGCAACGGGTTGGGGGTCACGCTGGCCTCGGCCGACTGCGGCCCGACGTTTAGCAGCGGCCAGTTCGAAGGCTATTGGGACATACAGTGCGCGCTGGCAGTCAAGGTTCCTGGCTGGCCCCCTTCTCCATCGGGGGTGGGCATCGACGAATCGGTACGGGCGGGTGAGATGCAGCACGCCGCGGTGACGTTCGTGAGGTCCCACCTCGACCGGCTCCTCCCGGTCACCCTGGCCAAGATCGGCCGGGGGTTCGCCTTCTTCCGCCCGGCCCAGCAGATCCGCCTGGACTGGTACTTGGAGGTCCGTCCCTACCGCTGGGCCCTGGTCGGGCTGTGGTCCTACTACGGGCTGCTCTTGTTGTCGGTGGGCGGGTTCGTGGTGCTGATCCGTAGAAGGGTCACCTCGCTCCCGCTGGTTGCGGTCACACTGGCCGTGGTGGCGACGATGGCGGTCGCCTTTGGCTGCACCCGCTACCGGACTCCGTTCGAGGTCGTGCTGGCCGTCTTGGCGTCGGTGGCCGTCGACGGGCTGGTGAACGTGGTTCGCCGGGACCACTCCGGGACCAAGGGGGCCCGGGGCGGGACCGGCCCAACCACCGAGGACGCGCCCGAAGGGGTCGATGCGGTGGCCCCGTAAGCGGTCCGAGCGCGCCCGGCCAGCCAGATGGCGACAAGGTCGACGGGCGGGCGGTGGCTGGCCCCGCTTGGGGGGTGCCCCGGTTGTCATCGGGCGGGACCATCGCCGCGACCGCGAGACCGGTGGCCGGCTCAGCGCCCCAGGCTGGACTGCTCCGGCCACGGGAGCACCGGCGCGTCTCGGCCGGTGCCGCGCTCGGGCTGGTCGGTCCCGGTTCCCGGCGTGGCGGGGCCGCTGCGTTCCTCGTGGTACTCCTCTTCCACGTTCACTGCCCAGATGTCGTTGTCGGCACCGTGGATGTTCTCGACCGTCAGCATGGCGGTGAACATGGAGTGGTCCTGGTTGTTGTACTTGTGCATGCCGTTGCGCCCGACCAGGTGCACGTTCGACGCGTGAGTGGACAGCCAGTCGACCACGGTGGCCACGTTGTCGCGGTACTTGAAGTCGTAGTAGGGGTAGGCCTTCTTCACCCGGACCACGTATCCGCGCTCCACCTTCTCGGGACGAACCAAGCCGAGCAGGTCGAGCTCCCTGGCCGCCATCGCGATGAGCGTCTCATCGTCGGTCCTCCAAAGCTCGTCGCCCTCGAAGACGAAGTACTCGAGGCCCAAGCAGGTGGTGCCCTCGCGCACCATGTAGGGCGACCACTGGCCGAAGTTCTGGATCCGGCCCACCTTCACGTCGGGCGCGTGCACGTAGATCCAGTTGTCCGGGAAGCCGGCCTCGAACGGCACCACCAGGGCCACGGTGAGGAAGTCCCGGTAGTGGAGGGCCGCCCCGGCGTCGCAGACCTCGGCCGGGGGCTTTGGGTCGAGGGCGGCCACCAGCTCGGCCACCGGCATGGAGCTGATGACGTGGCTGGCCGGCTGGAACCGGCGCTCCCCGCCCGCCAACAGCGTCACCCCCGACGCCCGTCCCCCATCGAGGTGGACCGAAACCACGCGGGTCTCCATGAGCACCCGGCCGCCCCTTGCCTCCACCTTGTCCCGGCACACCTCCCACATCATCCCGGGGCCGAACTTCGGGTAGCGGAACTCCTCGATCAAGGTGGTGATCTTGGTCTGGTTCCTCCTCGGGCTGAGCATGTTCACGATCGCCTTGCCGAGGTCCAGGTTCTTCACCCGCTGGGCCGCGAAGTCGGCCGGCATGTCCGCCACCGGCACCCCCCACACCTTCTCGGTGTAGGTCTTAAAGAAGGTCCGGTAGAGGCGCCAGCCGAAGCGGGACACCAGCCAGCCCTCGTAGTTGGTCTGGTCCTTGGGCGAGGCAATGCGGGCCCGCAGGTACGACAGCCCGCACAAGAACGCCTCTTTGGGCCCGAGGTTCACCAGCGCGTTGACCGGCCGCAGCGGGTAGTCGTAGTACTTGCCCTTGTAGAAGATCCGGCTCTTTCGGGGCCGGATCAAGAAGTCGTCCGCGGGAAGGATCTCGTTCCAGAGGTCCTCGACCGGCTTCACCTTGGTGAAGAAGCGGTGCCCGCCGATGTCGAAGCGCCAGCCGTCGCGCTCGACGGTGCGGCTGATCCCGCCCACCACGTCGTCGGCCTCCGCCACCAGCACCGGGTCGCCGGCCTTGACCAGCTGGTAGGCCGCGGTCAGGCCGGCCGGGCCGGCCCCGATGACCACCACCGGTTCCTCGAGCGGCGCTCGATCCGCTGGCCCGTGGCCGGTGGCGCCGGCAGCTGGTGTGCTCAACAGGCTTCCCTCCCCGGCGCCGACGGGGCGACCACCCTCGCTCCGCCGGCCGGCATCGGAGGCTCGGATCGCCGCCGGTGCTCCGCCGACCCGACGGTCGGCGAGCGGTCGCTCGTTCGGGTGCAGAGGTTAGTGGATGGGACCGCGGCCACCCGCGGTCACGGCACCGACAGATTCAAGAAGGCCAGCAGCGCATAGGCGAAGAGGCCGGCCGCCGAGACGGTGAGCACGACCCGCTCGACCCGGTGGGACCGAAGACCCATGGCACCGACGACGACCAGCGGGAACGCGCTCAGTGCGTAGCGCTCGAAGGAGTCGAGGTTGGTGCCGCTCAACGCCACCACCACCACCCCGGTCGCGAACGCGCCGTAGGGGGCCGGGAGCCTTTGCCAGACCACCACCAGCAGGACGACGACGAGCACCACCCACGGGACGTGCAGCGCAGTGCCGAAGTGGTGGTGCAGGGCCCCCTTGGCGTCGTTGACCAGGGTGCGGAACGGGTCCGACAGCCCTCCGTGGTGCCCGGCCGAGGCCTGAACCCGCAGCGGCAGGAGGAAGTCGCCGAACGCGCCGGCCGACCAGGCCAGGAAGGTGACCAGCCCGGCCACCGGGCCGGCCAGCGCGAGGCCGATGGCGGGGCGCTCGGACCGCGGGGCGCAACGCCACCGCCGCCACGCCTGAACGGCGATGGGCAGGACCAGCAGCACGCCCAGAGGGCGGGTCAGCCCGGCGGCATACCCGAAGACGGCCGCCCACAGCCACGATGAGCGCCTCGCCGAGGCCGGACGGATGCACAAGAAGCACGCGGTGGTGAAGACGAGCAGCATGCCCTCGGCGTACCCGAGGACCAGGGTGAACGCGGGCGGGGCGAGCGACAGCAGCCATGCGCTGCGCTGCGCCAGGCGCCCGTCGCCGGTCTCTCGGCGCACCAGCACCACCAACAGCGCGGTACCGATCAACGCCCCGACGTTCGCGATGAGCACCACCGCGGTCCCGTCGCTGACGCCGGGTAGCCAGGCCAGGGCCCGCGCAGCCAGCGGGAACAGTGGGAAGAACCGCAACGCCGGGTGCCCGAAGGGGCGATAGCCGAAGCGGGCGATCGACTCGTAGAACCCGGCGTCCCACGCGAGCAGCCCCTGGTGGACCCGGAAGGCGACGCCCGGCGCGCCGGGGTGGGTGCGCGACACGATCAGATGCGCGAGCGCGAGCGCGCCCAGCACGATGACCCGGGCGACCACGAAGGGCACCGCGACGGCGCGGAGCGCGCCGAGCGCGCGCACCACGAGGTTCCGGGCCGCCTGAGCCGGCATCGCCGGCGCGGCGCTCACGATCCGGCGCTCTGTCCCGGTGCTGCGCTCGGCAACTTCACGAACTGGGTCAGGTCCATCGGCTCGTAGTACTTGGTGGGCCGCTGGGTGACCCACTGGCGGCCGCCGTAGCCGGCCGTCTGGAGCAGCTGGGTGGCGATGGTCTCGCAGCGGGTGCCGTAACCCTGGTAGTTCACCGCCCAGACCAACCAGATCGAATGGCCGGCACCGGCCCTGGTCTGGATCTCGCTCACGAACGAGGTGGTCGGGGCGGCCCGGATGGCCGACTTGTAGTCGACCCAGTCGATGATGGCCGGGCCGTTCGAGCGCGGGTAGGCGATCTCCTCGTAGCCGCGCGAGGCGGTCAGCCGGTAGACGGACGGGCCGAGCTGGTCCGGGCAGAACGCGACCACGTCACCCGGCTTGGCCTGCGCCGACAGCACCGCCGCCACCGCCGGAGCCTGGGTCCGCTGGGTGGTCACGTTCTGCGCCCCCACCCCGAGGCCGGCCAGCGCCGCCACCCCGAACACGACCGCCCGCGCCCGGTGGTCGCGCAGCGTCAGGGCCCCCAGAACGACCAGGAGAAGGAACGGGATGAAGACCACCGAGGCGTAGCGGTTGGAGTACCCGCTCTTGGTGAGGAGCCCGCCCCCGACTGCGATGACCAGCGTCGCGAAGACCACGAACGCGACCGCCCTGGTCCTCGGGCGGGTGTGAAGGTCGAGGTCGATGTGCCAGCGGTCCCGGGACACCCCGAAGACGGCCAGGAACGCGAGGACCAGATAGATGATGGCGAGCAACCGGCCCTGGTTGGAACCCACAGTCGACAACGTCGCCTGGTTGTCGGTGAACCCGGTCAGCGCGCTGACGATGGCGCCGAAGTTTGCCGCGACCGCCCACGGGGTGCCGGTGTGGCGCGACTGGAAGAAGAAGGTGGGAAGCCACGGCGCGAAGCACAAGCAGCCGACCGCCAGTGCGCCGAACGACCACCGCGCGTTGGTCCGCCGGGACTCGTCGGGTTGGCCCTTGCGGCCCTGCCACAGCAGCCACAGGGCCACGGTGAACACCAGGAAGATGGCCCAGTACTGGCTGTAGAGGAGCGCTGCGACGACGACCGCCATCGCGACCAGGTTGGCGGGGCGAGGTCGGCGCATCGCGCTGGTGATGGCCAGGAACCCGAGCACGGTCAGCAACATGACGAGCGAGTACATCCGAGCTTCGGTGCCGTAGTAGATGGCGAACGGGGCGCTGGCCAGCAGCACGACCACCCCCCAGGCGCTCTGGCGCCCGTATGTGCGCCCGGCCAGCCACGCGAAGGGCAGCGTGATCACCGAGATCACCCCCGAGAGGGAGCGGACGCCCAGGTCCGAAGTGCCGAAGAGCTTGATCCAGAAGTGAAGCAAGAGGTAGTAGAGCGGCGGCGCCCCGTCCTGGCGGAGCAACCCGTGGAGCTGGTCGAGCGGCTTGCGGGCGATGTCGACGGTCAACGCCTCGTCCAGCCACATGCCCGAACGGGTCCAGAACCGCAGCACGATGCCCACCGCGATGACCAGGACCACCCCGGCGATGGCCAGCGTGCGCCACGGCCCGTGCAGCTCCGGTTCGTCAGGCGGGGGCTCGTCGGGCGCTCCGAGCGCCGCGGTGGGCCGATCCGGACGGGCCAGATCATCGACGGTCGCCACGTCCACGGGCGGAATGGTAGGCGATGACCCCGTGACCGACGAAGCCGCCGGCCCGCCTCGCCGGGTGGCGGTTGTCCTACTCGGAGGGGTCTTCTGCGGCGTCTTCGGCCGGCGGCGTCTCGGCGTCTTCGGCCGGCGGCGTCTCGGCGTCTTCGGCCGGCGGCGTCTCGGCGGCGGCGGCGTCCGGAGCGCTGTGCTCGGCTGCGTAGTCGGCCCACGCCGCCTGGGCCTCGGTCTCGGGGGTGAACTCGGTGTCGGTGTAGTCGTAGTTCCCGATGTAGTTGCCCTCGGCGTCGTACGCGTGGGCCCCGAACGCCTCCCGGTACTCCTCGGAGACCTCGCCACCCTCGGCGGCCTGCTTGATCGAGAGACTGATCCGGCGGCGCTGGAGGTCGATCTCGATGATCTTGACCCACAGCTCCTCGCCGGGGTTCACCACCTGCTCGGGGAGGTCCACGTGGTGCGCGGCCATCTCAGAGATGTGGACCAGGCCCTCGATCCCGTCGCCCACCTGTACGAACGCCCCGAAGGGGACCAGCTTGGTGATCCGGCCGTACACCAGCTGGCCGACCTGGTGGCTGTCGGCGAACTCCTGCCACGGGTCGGTCTGGGTGGCCTTGAGCGAAAGGCTGATGCGCTCCTTGTCCAGATCGACGTCGAGCACCTCGACCTCGATCTCATCGCCCACCTGGACCACCGAGGAGGGGTGGTCGACGTGCTTCCAGCTGAGCTCGGAGACGTGCACGAGGCCGTCCATCCCACCGAGGTCGACGAACGCCCCGAAGTTGACGACCGACGAGACGGTGCCCTTGCGCCGCTCGCCCGGCTTCAGGTTGGTGAGGAAGTCGCCGCGCTGTTCCTTCTGCGCCTCCTCGAGCCAGGCCCGCCGCGACAGCACGACGTTGTTGCGGTTCCGGTCGAGCTCGATGATCTTGGCCTCGATGATGCGACCGACGTAGGGCTGGAGCTCGCGCACCCGACGGAGCTCGACCAAGGAGGCCGGCAGGAAGCCGCGCAGCCCGATGTCGACGATCAGCCCACCCTTGACCACCTCGATGACGGGGCCCTTCACGATCTCGTCGGAGTCCTTCAGCTTCTCGATGGTGGCCCAGGCCCGCTCGTACTGGGCCCGCTTCTTGGACAGGACGAGCCGACCCTCCTTGTCCTCCTTCTGGAGGACCAGGGCCTCGACGTGTTCGCCGAGCGAGACGATCTCTTCGGGGTGGACGTCGTTTCTGATCGACAGCTCCCGGGCCGGGATCACCCCCTCGGACTTGAAGCCGATATCGAGCAGTACCTCGTCGCGGTCGATCTTGACCACGGTGCCCTCGACCAGGTCGCCGTCGTCGAACTCGATGATCGTCTCGGCCATGGCCTCCTCGAGGGAGGCGCCACCCATGTCGTCCTCGGTGATCTGGCGGGGGATGTAGTGACCTTCGGCATCGAAGGTGCCCATGGCCTCATCGGACAACGGGACAGGCTCGGCGGACATGACGGCCAATGAACTCTCTTTCGGTGGGGGCGCTGCCGGAACCGGCCAGACGCTCAGCGGACCGAGCGCAACCGCCTCGGCCAGGCAAAACAGGGTACCACCGCCTAGGCGCCCTTCGCCTCGGCCCAGGACGTGCCCCATGCCATCGACACCTCGAGCGGCACCGACAGGTCCGCGGCACCGGTCAGCGCGCGTTGCACCACCGGACCGACGAACTCCTTCTCGTCCTGGGCCACCTCGACGATCACTTCGTCGTGGACCTGAAGGACCAGCCGGCTGCGAAGCTTCTCCTTGGCCAGCGCGTGGTCGACCCGCACCAGGGCCGTCTTGAACAGGTCCGCCGCCAGCCCCTGGATACCGGCGTTCATGGCCTGGCGCTCGGCCGCCTGGCGAACCCGGAAGTTGCGGTCGGAGAGCTCGGGAAGCGGCCGGATGCGCCCGAAGGCGGTCCGGGTGTAGCCGCGGCGCCGGGCCTCTGCCACCGTGTCGTCCATGTACGCCCGCACCGCCGGGAACGCCCCGAAGTAGCGGCTCATGATCTCGGCCGCCTCCTCCACCCCGGTCGCGAGCCGCCGCGCCAGGCCGTAGGCCTCCATGCCATACGCGAGGCCGTAGGAGACCATCTTCGCCCGCTCGCGCTGGGTGCGGGTGACCTCCTCCACCGGCACGCCGAACACCCCCGCGGCCACCGTGCGGTGGATGTCGGTGCCCGAGGCGAACGCCTCGAGGAGCCCCGGGTCCGCGGCCAGGTGTGCGAGCACCCGCAGCTCGATCTGGTCGTAGTCGGCCACCAGGAACTCGAACCCTTCCGCCGGGACGAACACCCGACGGAACCGCCGGCCCGCGTCGCTGCGCACCGGGATGTTGTGAAGGTTGGGCCGCTCGGAGGACAGCCGGCCCGTGCGCGCCACCGTCTGTCGGAACGACGCGTGGATCCGCCCGTCGTCCTTCACCTCGGCCAGCAGGCTCTCGCCGTAGGTCGAGCGGAGCTTCTCGACCTCGCGGTAGCGCAGCAACGTCTCCACGATCGGGTGCTGGTCGCGCAGACCCTCGAGGGTGGCGGCGTCGGTCGAGTACCCCGTCTTGGTGCGCCGGCCCGGTTTGAGCCCGATCTCGTCGTAGAGAACGGTGCGCAGCTGGGGGGTCGAGTTCACGTTGAAGGGATGGCCGGCCAGTTCGTGGACCTCGGTCTCCAACGCGGCCACGTCGGCCACCAGCTCCTTGGACACCCGGCGCAGCTCGTTGGTGTCGACCCTTATCCCGGCCACCTCCATGCGGGCCAGCACGCCGATCAAGGGGCTCTCGACCTCGTCGTGCAGCGCCAGCATGCCCGCCGCGTCCAAGGCCGCCCGCATGGGTGCGACCAGCTGGGTGACGATGCTGGCCTCCTCCACCGCGCCGGCCGCCACGTCGGCCTGAACCGGGCCGTCCAGGGCCAGCTGGCCCTGTGGCTCCATCTCGGCGCGAGCCTCGATCGCCCCGTGGAGGAACGGCGCGGCCACTTCTGAGAGCGGGTAGTCCCCCCGGGACGGGTCGAGCAGGTAGGCCGCCACCGCGGTGTCCAGCACCGGCTCGAACCCCTCGATCCCGAGTTCCAGCAACGACCGCAGCACCTCTTTCACCTCGTGGCCGACCACCGGGTGCGTGGCCAGTCCTCCCAGCGCCCGCCGCACCTCGGCCTGGCTGAGCAGGTCCCCGGTGACCCAGAGGGCGCGCGGTGTCGGCCCGCCCGACACGATGGCCAGGCCCAGCAGCGGCGCCCGCCCGGCCAGGCCCGAGAAGGCCCCGGTGATGGCAATGGGGGCCACGCCGGCCTCCGCGACCAGCTGGCCGAGCAGGCGGGCCGCCTCCGGGGCGGTCCCGGGCATGGCCGCCTCGGGGGGCGCCAGCGCGTCCAGGGGTTCGGGCGCCACGCCGGCCTCGGCGAGCACGACGTCGTCGGTCGCGGCGATGGTGGCCACCACCTCGAGCGCCACCGCTCCCGGACGGCCCGAGCCGGGCGCGGGCGGACCGAGGGTCCCGTCTTGGAGGAGGGGCACCACTCGGTCCCAGGTCGACTTCAGCTCGAGCCCGGTGAAGCAGACCCGCACGGCATCCATGTCCCAGCCACCGAGGGCCAGGTCGTCGACCGTGATGCCGAGGGGCACGTCGCGCACCAGCGGGATGAGCAGCATGTTGGCCCGGACCCGCTCCTGCGCGGCGGCCAGATTGGCCCGGAGCTTGGGCGTGAGCGAGTCGAGGTTCGCGAAGATGCCGTCGATGTCGCCGTAGGTGTTCAAGAGCTTGGCGGCGGTCTTCTCCCCCACCCCGGGCACCCCGATGATGTTGTCCGAGGGATCGCCTCTGAGCGCCGCCAGCATCGGGTACTTGGGTGGGCGCACCCCGGTGCGCTCCTCGATGCCGGCCTCGTCATAGAGCGTGTAGTCGCTGACCCCGCGCCGGTTGTAGAGGACCCTGACGTGGGGGTCCTCCACCAGCTGGAAGCAGTCCCGGTCTCCGGTGACCACCACCACGTCTTGGCCGCGGTCGCGTGCCTGGGTGGCCAGGGTCGCCAGCACGTCGTCGGCCTCGAAGCCGGGCACCTCGACGAGGGGGATGGCGAGCGAGGCGACCGTCGCCCGGATCATGTCGAACTGGGGCGTGAGCTCATCGGGGGTCTCGGCCCGGCCGGCCTTGTACTCGGCGTGCAGCTCGTCTCGGAAGGTCGGACCGGGCGGGTCGAACGCGACCGCCATGGCGCTCGGCCGGTGCTCGCGCACGAGATAGAGGAGCATCGAGGTGAACCCGTGCACGGCGTTGGTGACCGTGCCGTCCTTCATGGCGAGCTCGGGCGGCAGCGCGAAGTAGGCCCGGAAGGCGAGCGACATCCCGTCGAGGACGAAGAGGGGGCCCGAGGGAGTCGGGCGGTCGCTCACGGGGACAGCGAGCCCTCGATGACCTGGCGGGCGATCTCGCGCATCCGTGCCCGGGTGCGCATGGCGGTCCGCTGGATGAAGCTGAAGGCCTCCGCCTCGGTCATCCCGCCGCTCTCGATGAGCGTGCTCTTCGCCTCCTCGACGACCCGGCGGGTGGCGATCTTGTCCTCGGCGGCCGATCCCTCCGGCCCGAACGTCTCGATCTCGGCGTCGATCGCCCACTCCTGGCGGCACGAGGCCAGCACGTTGTCGACGGCGCCCAAGAGCTCATCGCGACGGAACGGTTTCACCAGGTAGGCGGCCACGCCGGCGTCGCGCGCCTCTTCGATCAGCTCGCGCTGGCTGAACGCCGTCAGCACCATCACCGCGATGCGGGCGTCTCGGGTGATCTCGCGGGCCGCCTGGATCCCGCTCATCCCCGGCATCTTGACGTCGAGGATCGCGAGGTCGGGCCTCGTCTCGGCGGCCAGGTTCACCGCCTCGTCACCCCGCCCGGTCTCCCCCACCACGTCGTAGCCGGCCGAGACGAGGATCTCTTTTAGATCGAGCCGGACGATCGCCTCGTCCTCGGCGATGACGACCCGGATCGGGGTGCGCCTGGTGGTGTCCGAGTCGCTCAACGCGGCTTGACCCCGACGTGCTGGAGCAGTTCGTCCCGCCGATGCTCGAGATCACTGACGGCGGCCAGCAGGGCGTCCCGGGCCCGGGCCATCGCGTCGGCGTGCCGCCGGACCTCGCCGTACTCGTGGGCGGCCAGGGGGGTCTCGGACACGAGGGAACGCAGCCGGGCGTCCTCGGCCGCGTCGGACACGATCGAATACTGCTCGTCGAGGACCGCCAGCTCCTGGCGGGCCCGGACCAGCCGCTCGTGGACGTCACGAATCCGACGCTCGACGAAGAATCGCTGCATGGGCGTTCGATTGTACGCGCTACTCCGCCGGCGATCGGCCCCGGGACCGGTCGCTCATGAGGAGTACGGGAGCCGGCGGACATGGACTTCCAGGGCCCCGAGGACCTCTGGCCGGAGCTCTGCGCCGAGGCCGGGTGCGTCGCTCAACCGGACCACCCCGCCGTCGGTGGCCAGGTAGGAGAACGGGTTCGTGACCAGATACCGGTCCGGGTCGCCGAGGTCTCCGGGCAGGCCGAACTCGCTGCGTCCGGCCACCGCCGCGTTGACCGACCGCGCCAGGCCGGTCTCGAAGAACCCGCCCACGAAGCACTCGACCCGCGCCTGGGCACAGGCGGCGGCCGCGGCCAGCGCCGCGAACACCCCGCCGATCCGTCCGGGCTTGAGGCAGGCGACCCCGCACGCGCGCACCTCGATGGCCTCTCGGACCCGATCGAGCGACCACAGGGACTCGTCGAGCGCGATGGCGGTCGACATCGACTCGGCCAGTGCCCGGTGGGCGAGGAGGTCCGCCGCCGCGAACGGCTGCTCGAGGCATGCCAACCCGTACGCGTCGAGGCCGCGCAGACCGGCCGCCGAGCCCGGCTCGAACGACCCGTTGGCGTCGGCCTGCAGCACCGCGTCGGGGAATTGTTCCCGGACCACGTTGAGGGGGGTGTGGTCCCATCCCGGTTCGATCTTGAGACGGATCCGTCTGGCCCCCGTCTCGAGCGCCATCCCAACCGATTCGACCAACGCGCCCAGGTCACGCTCCGGCGGTATGCCCACCAACTCCCCGGTCTCGACCTCGCGGCGCTCGACCCCGAGCACGGACGCCAGCGATCGCGAGGTCGATCTGAGCTCCGCATCCAGCACCGCCATCTCCAGCGCCGCTGCGACCGATTGCTCGCTCACCGATCCGCCCCCGACGCACACCTCGACCACCGAGGCAGCCGGAGGGAGCTCACCCCTGTCACAGGCCCCGAACAACCGCGCGGCGACGCGATCGACGACGGAGGGTTCGACGACTTCGACCGTCGGATCGGGCATGCGCGCGTCGGGGTGGGCGGAGCACTCGCCCCAACCGGGCCCCTCGTCGGTCAGCACCCGCAAGAAGAGCGTCGTCTTGTCCGAGTGCGTCACCCCGGCACTGTGCACGGGGACCCGCAGGGAGATTGCGGCGACGGTCACCTCGATCCCCTCGATCTTCATTCCGGCTCGTCAGTTCCCATTCAGGACCGATCCCTTGATTGAGACTTCCAGTGCTGCACCGGCGGCCATCAACTCTGGTCCGTCGTGCCCGAGCCGTGCTGGTCCTTCAGCGCCACCGCCACGGCCTCGAAGATCTTGGCGGTGTCGGTTTCGATATGACGCCGGGCGGCCAGCAAGAAGAACGCGCCCACGAACGCGATCGGCATGACCAGCGAGAACGCCACCCGGTAGTTACCCCCGAAATGGGTCGCGACCGCCGCCGTTGCAACTGGCGCCGCCGCAGAACCAAAGACGATCGAGGTCAAATTGAAGGCGCCGCTGCCCGTACCGCGCAAATGAGCCGGCACAACATCGGTCAGCCCGGCTCGCAAAGCGGGCACCGATGATGCCGATATCAAAAAGGCCAGCAGCTGGAGCACGAACACAATGGCGAATGGCATCGGAATGAACGACACCATGAAGAACACGCCACTGACGCCGATACACACTCCGGGAATCACGACCCGAGCCCCAAGGACCCGGTTGACCCACCGATCCGCAATCAGGCCGCCGACCAGGGTGCCAGGAACGCCGGCGAGAATGACGAGCGCACCGAAGGCGAGATTGGCCGACCCCTGAGCCAGGTGGAACTGTCGCTCGTAGAGGGTGGGCATCCAGGTCGACACGGCCGTCACCACGAACAGAATGCTCGACACTCCAACCAGTGCATAGCGCATGGTCGGGATCGCAAGAATCGTCCGTACGTCTGCGCGCAGCCCCCGAACCATGTCCCCCATGAACCGAGAGAAGCCTCCGGGGAAGAGGGGCTCGCTCTCGGTGGCCACCTCCATCCCGGTGGCCCCGGTCACGTGAGCTCGGTCAGCGGTTCCCCGGCGAGGTTCGGGCAGGCGCCAGCAGAAGTAGGCGATCAACAAGCCCGGGAAGATCGACACACCGAACGCCAGGCGCCATCCGTAGTGGCCAAACCTCGTTCCAAAGAAGGACCCGATGGCCAACCCGAGCCCAAGACCCACGTAGATCAGACATTGCTGGATCGAAAATGCCCTCCCACGGCGCTCAATGCCGTAGAAGTCCGCCATCAGGCTCGAGCTCGACGGGCTTGTCACCGCTTGACCAAACCCGAGTGCGCCTCGCAAGACCACCAGCAATGCGAAAGCGTCAGCGGGAACCACGCCCCCGAGCGCGCTGATCAGCGACCAGCCGGCAATCGTGACCGCCATGATTCTCGTCCGGCTCCAGCGGTCGCCCAGGTAGCTGGCCGGCATGGTGGCGATGCCGTTCAAGACGATGAACGCCGAGAACAAGATCCCGATCTGAAAATCACCGACTCCGAAAGCTCGCTCTATCTGATTTGAGGTGCCCCGGACGATGTACTGATCGACGTTGTCGATCATCGCCACGAATCCGAGGACCCACATCGGCCAGGTTAAAGCCATCACCAACCGTTGAGGTGCGCCGTTCAGCAGGACCGGGTCCGTCGAATGTTGGTGGCTCAGCTGACGGCGGAACACCTCTTACTCAGATGCGCGGGGCAATCGGTCCCCCTGTCCTCGCACAACCAGCTGACCGGTTGCTCAGGCTAGTTGGCGGCCTACCACTGGTGGCCAATGAACCCGGCGCTCCGCGGCTCCCCATCCTTCATGTGCGATAGGGGGATCGGAACCTAGGGTGAGGCCGTGCGGACGACCGCAGGCAGAGCCACCTCCGATGTGGTTGCCGACGCTCTCGGGGCCGACGGTTACGTCATCGTCGAGGGGATGCTCAGTCCGAGCGAGGTCGCCTTGGCACGCCACGATCTGGCTCGTGTCCTCGCCGAGACACCGACCGGCCGAAACGACTTCGAAGGGTTCTCGACGCAACGTGTCTACGCGCTATTCGCAAAGACCCGGACCTTCGACGAGGTGGCCATTCACCCACTCGTGCTCGGCGTGCTCGACAGGGTGTTGGGCCAATACCAGCTCAGTGCGCCGGTCGGCATCCAAATCCGGCCCGGCGAGAAGGCGCAGGTACTGCACCGCGACGAAGGCGTCTACCCGCTGCCGCGGCCCCATCCGGTGGTGGTCATCAACTCGATGTGGCCGCTCGACGACTTCACGGCGGCCAACGGCGCTACTCGTCTCGTCCCCGGTAGCCACCTCTGGGAGGATGATCGACGCCCCAACGCCGACACCGAGGCCACCGTTGCAGAGATGCCCGCCGGATCGGCCATGTTCTACCTGGGCAACCTCTGGCATGGGGGCGGGGCCAACCAGACCGAGCGCCCCCGCCTGGGCGTCATCCTCGAGTACGTCGTGAGCTGGCTGCGCCCACAGGAGAACCACTGCTTGGCGGTACCCCGGGTGGTGGTGCGGGAACTGCCCGAACGCCTCCAGGAACTGCTTGGCTACAACATCTACCCACCCTTCCTGGGATACGTCGACGGCCGCCACCCGCGCTCGGTCCTCACCCGCGACGAATGAGCGATCTCGCCGCGGGGAACGGCCGGCCGTGCCCCCAGTAGGCTCGGGCACCCCGGCCCGGATGGCGGAATCGGTAGACGCGGAGGCCTCAAAAGCCTTTGCCGGCAACGGCGTGCGGGTTCGAGTCC
>Ga0209415_10002677_pt1 | contig 33216 bp, 37 predicted proteins | sample PeaSoiSIISIP2007_FD_187696 | JGI IMG/M metagenome (GOLD analysis project Ga0209415, IMG submission 187696) | Peat soil microbial communities from Weissenstadt, Germany - SII-SIP-2007 (SPAdes) (version 2) | ecosystem: Environmental > Terrestrial > Soil > Wetlands > Peat | place: Germany... | reverse complement strand
CCGGTGCCCTTGGGCGAGCCCGCGCTCGTCCATTACGATGATCTCTTCACCCGGCCAGAGCCGCACTACCTCGACAAGTGAGGCATGGGCGCTACGCCTTCGGGCAATGGGTGGCGATCGACATTGAGGATCATCGCCACGGTCGAGTAATAGCCGAGGGTGCAGATGAGCTCGACAACGGCGCGCTCGCCGAAGCGGTCCTTGACCGCGGCGAAGGTCGCATCGCTCACGCCTTGTGTCGCGAGCAGCTCGGTCGCAAAGCCATAGACGATCGCCTCGTCGGCCGCCATCGTCTCGGGCCGCCTTCCCGCCGCGATCGCATCGCACAGCGCCGGCTTGAGCCCGGCCTCGATGGCGAAGCTGCGATGCGCGTACCACTCGTATTGCGCGGTCCAATGCCGCGCGGTGACGAGAATGGCCAGTTCCTTGAGCGGCGCCGGCAACACGTTCTTGTAGCGGACCTGCGCGCCGACACGCTGCACGAGATCGCCCAATTCGGGCGCGCGCAACAGCGCTTGAAAGGGCCCGCGCAGCCCGCCGCGCGGGCCGGAGGCGATGGCCTGGGCCAGGCGGCGCTGCTCCGGCGTCATCTCCGCATCGCTGAGCGGCTTGAAGCGCTGTTCGGTCATCGGCGGTCTTCTCCTAGAAATGGATCATGTCGATGGTGGTGAGCGTCAAATGGTTGGGAGCCACCACCCCATTGGCGAGCTGCCAAGCGGCCAGTTTTTCCGCGAAAGGGGTGTTGGCCGAGATGCCGTCAACGGGAACGATGGCGTCGAAGCCATGCCACAGAGCCTCGCTCGCGGTATAAAGAACCGCGCCATTGGCCGACGTGCCGACGATGATGACGCTCTTTACCCCCTTCGCCTTGAGCATCGTTTCGAGGTCGGTGCCGTTGAACTTGTCGGCGAAGGCTTGCACCGTCGGTTCGTCCGCCTTGGGCGCAAGCTGCGGCAGGATGTCGGTCTTCGCGGCGCCGGGGAAATAGCTGTAGACGACCGTCATGCCCTTGCTGCGGACTTCTGCCAAGAGCTTCGCGATGGCCGGAAGCTGGGCGGCGCAGTGCGGCCGCTTGCCGCAATTCTGCTGCAGTAAATCAAGCAGGAGCAGCGCAGTCGTCTTGGCATCGACCGTCACTGGCTTGAGCGCCGGCGGCGACGGCGACGGCACGCTCGCCCACGCGTCGATGATCGTCTCGGCCCGAGGACCGGGCGTCAGCGCTACGATGGCTCCGAAGACCGCGACCCACAGCGCGCGTCGAACCCACCCCATCCTTTCCTCCGCTGCTTGGATGTCGTCACGCCTGCGGCAGCCCGGCGACGACGCGCGTCAGCGCTTCGCCGAAGCCGCGACGCTCTTCCTCGGTGCCGACCGTGACCCGGACCAGGCGGTCGAGCGGCGGGACGCCGGGCATGCGCAGGAAGCACGCCTCTTCTTCGAGGAGCCGCGCCAAGGCCGATTTGGCGCGCGCGCTCGTGCCCATGTCGATGGCGACGAAATTGGTGGCCGAGGGCAGCGCCTTGAGCCCCAGCCGCTCGGCCAGCGCCGCATAATCCCGGCGTCCCTCGCCGACGCGGCGGACGACCGAGGCGATGTGCTCGGGGTCGCCGAGCGAGGCGAGCGCCGCTTCCTGCGCCAGACGGTTGACGCCGAAATGGTGACGGATCTTGTCGAAGGTCGCGATCACCTCCCGGGGCGCGACGGCATAGCCGATACGTGCCCCCGCCATGCCATGCGCCTTCGAGAAGGTGCGCAGGCGAATGACCCGGGGATCCTCGGCATCGAGCGCCGGCAAGGTGCCGGGCGGCGCGAAATCGCCATAGGCCTCGTCGAGGACGAGGACCGCGCCCGCCGGCAGGCCTGCGATGAGCGCCAACTGCTCGTCGCGCGACAGCCAGCTTCCCGTGGGGTTGTCGGGGTTGGACAGGTAAACGACGCGCGCGCCGCTCTTGCGCGCGGCATCGGCCAGCGCCGCCGCGTCATTGCGCTCGTCGCGATAGGGCACGTGCACGAAGCGGCCGCCGAAGCCGCTGACATGGAAGGCGAAAGTGGGATAGGCGCCATGCGACATGACGACGGGGTCGCCGGGATCGACCAGGGCGCGCACGATCAGTCCCAGAAGATCGTCGATGCCGATGCCGAGCCCGATATTGTCGCGCGCGACCCCATGATGGCGCGCCAGCGCCTGGCGCAGCTCATAGCCTTCCGGATCGCAATACCAGTGGATGCGCCCGGCACCGGCTTCGATCGCCGCCAACGCCTTGGGCGAGGGGCCGAAGGCGCTTTCGTTGGCGCCGATGCGCAGCTTCAGCCTGCGGCCGATCTGCCGTTCCAGCGCCTCGGGAGGAACGAAGGGAACGGTCGCAGGCAGCGCCGCGACCAGGCGGGCGTAGCGCGGCCGGGTCTCAGCCCCGGTCATGCGCCGGCCGCTCGCCGGCAGGAGTGGCGGCGGCGGCTGGCGGCGGGACCTGCGGCGGCTTCGAATCGGCCTCGTCTTCCTCCTTCATACCAGACTTGAAGGCCTTGATACCCTTGGCAAAGTCACCCATCACGCGGGGCAGCTTGCCGGCGCCGAACAGAAGAAGAACAATGGCCAGCACGACGAGCCAATGCACGAGACTGAAAGAACCCATGTCATAACCCCAGAGCGTGTGCCCTCTTTTCGGGCAATCCAGTTCCTCCCCGAGAAGGCACAGGGGAGACCAGCGGTTGTCAAGGGAAAACCGGCCCTCAAGCAAGGAAGTGGCGGTGGCGATGGCCGCTGTCAACCGGTTCGGCATCACCGGTCGAAGCGGGTCCTGGCGGCTTGCGAAGGCCATGGCACCGACGCCGCGCCGATGCTAGTTTTGGGCGCATGCGGAAAACGATTGTATTGGCATCGCTGCTCATGGCTTGGGCGGCGGTGGGGTGCTGCGCTGCCGTGGCGCAAGGCAGCGCGGCAGGGTTGAAGATCGTGGCGGCGGAACAGACCGACCTGCCCACGGTCGATGTGCAGCCGCACGTCATCCACGCCGTGCCCGAGACCGTGGAGCCGACGCCGCCGCCAGCGATGCCACCGGCGCTGTTCAGCCCGCTGCCGCCGCGAAGGCAGATGGCGACGACGCTGCCGAACTCGCTTAATGGCCCGGCCCGGCCACTCAACGGCGTGAGCTTGAGCGTGCTCGGCCGGCGGTTGCGGCTCTTCGGCATCAGAACCGCGGAGGCGCGCGATTTCTGCCCGTTGCGCAGCGGCCCGGCGCAGCCATGCGCCGAGGTAGCGCGCGATGAGTTGACCGCGCGGCTCATTGTCCGCCCCGCGGTCAGCTGTCATTCGCCACCCGGCCAGCGCGGCGAGCCCGGCTTCGTCTGCCACGATTCGACCGGCATCGACCTCGGCGCATTTCTCGTTAGCGAGGGTCTGGCGCTCGCCGACACGCGCGAGAGCTATGAGTATTTCAACGCCCAGGACCGCGCCCGCGCCAGCCATCGCGGGCTTTGGCGCTACCGCTAAGGCAGGCCGAACCGTTTGCGCGCCGGCACCGCGCCAACGGGCTGCAACCTCTACGCGCGTTAATCATGAGTTAAGTCCGCGCCCGTAGTCTCGCGTTTCGTGGCGCAGCGCTTGGTTTTTCGGCTCTCATGACATCCGAAGGGCAAGATCCGTCTCGGCCGACGATGGGCATGTCGGCCCGGCGCCGATGGTTTCTCCACCGGCTGGCGGGATTGCGCCATCCGGTCGCGCTCCTCGTTCTCTGCGGCGCGCTGCTGATCGCCGCCGTGATCCTCCAATGCGTTTGGTACCTGGCAGGCGCGCGGCAAAGCGACATCGACGACACCGAGCAACAGTTGCAGAATCTCGCGCTGGTGCTCGCCGAGGAGACCGATCGCGCCTTTCAGTCGCTGGCTCTGGTTCAAGACAGCCTGGTCGAACTCATGCGCGCGCGCGAGATCGCGTCGGGCGAGGATTTGCGGCGGCAGATGTCCGCGCACGATGTGCATATGATGCTGCGCGACAAGATCAGCGGCCTGCCGCATGTCGATGCGATCACGGTGATCGATCCGGAGGGAAATCTCGTCAACTTCTCGCGCTACTGGCCGATTCCGAAGGTCGACATTTCCGACCGCGCCTATTTCAAGGCGCTCAAGGATAAGCCCGACCTCGATTGGTTCGTGAGCGAACCGGTCGTGAACTACGGCACGAACACCCGGACGTTCTATCTCGCGCGCAAGGCCACCGGGTCCAGTGGTCAATTTCTCGGGCTCGTCCTCGGCGCAATTCGGCCGGAGTATTTCGAGGGTTTCTACAACAACATCGTGCTGGGGCAGAGCGGCGCAATCACGCTTTTCCGCCGGGACGGCATTCCGCTCGCGAGCTTTCCGCCCTTGGATCAGCCGGCCGAACAGCGCTCCGCCGATGGCAATGTGATTCCCAACGGCACGCTTGCGACCGCCGATCAGGCGACGCTACGGATCACCGGCGGCAGCGACGGCGCCCGACGCATCCTCGCTGTGCACGCTCTGACGCACTTCCCGGTCGCCGTCGCGGTTAGCGTGGCGGAGGACGATGCCTTGGCCACCTGGCGACGCGAGGCCTGGTATTTCGTTCTCTTCGCCACATTGCTCTCCGTCGCGATCGAAGGCAGTGTGCTGCTCATCGCCCGACAGTTCACGAATCAGGACGTGCTGACGCGGATGCGCGCCCAGACCGCAGAAGCCGAGCGGGCGCTCGCGCTTGCGGAAACGGAACTCCTCCGGAATGAACGGCTCTCGGTTCTGGGCCAGCTCACGGCGACGGTGGCGCATGAGCTGCGCAATCCGCTGAGCGCCGTTCGCAACACGGTGTACGCCGTCGCCACCGCCGCGCGGCAGAAGGGCCTCGCCTTCGAGCGCCAAATGGAGCGTATCAATCGCGGCGTCGCGCGGTGCGACAACATCATTGCCGACCTCCTGGAGTATGCCGGCACCGACGAGATGAAATGCGAGTCCGTGCCGCTCGACGCCTGGCTCGACGCCGCGCTCGACAGGGAAACCCTGCCCGACGGCGTGGTCCTCGAGCGCCGGCTCAATGCGCCCGATATCACCGTTTCCCTCGACACCGAGCGCTTCCAGCGCGCCATCGCGAACGTCATCGAGAATGCGGGCCAAGCGATCGCCGAGAGCGCGTCGGGCGGATCGTCCGGGACCATCCGCGTCACGACTTCCGCGGCGACGGAGGCGGAGATCGTCATCGCCGACACCGGGCCCGGGATAGCGCCGGAGATCATGCCGCGGATTTTCGATCCGCTGTTCAGCACCAAGACCTTCGGCACCGGGCTCGGCCTCGCCACGGTCAAGCAAACCGTCGAACACCTGGGCGGGCGGATCGCGATCACGAGCGAGCTTGGCCGCGGCACGTCGGTGCGTATGAGCCTACCCTTGTCGCCGGCCGTATCCGCCGCTGTCGCCGCGTGAGGCCGCGTCGCTGGCGCGGCGGCCGGCTTTCCGCTATGCCTCCTGGTCCCGCAGGGATGGAGGCGGCATGGACCGGTTCGAAGGCACGGCAAGCTATGTTGCGACCGAGGATCTGCGCGTCGCGGTGAACGCCGCCATCGCGCTCGAGCGGCCCTTGCTGGTCAAGGGCGAGCCCGGCACCGGCAAGACCATCCTCGCGCACGAGATCGCGCAGGCCCTCGGCAAGCGCCTCATCACCTGGCACATCAAATCGACCACCAAGGCGCAGCAAGGGCTCTACGAATACGACGCGGTGGCGCGGCTGCGCGACAGCCAGCTCGGCGATCCCAAGGTCCAGGACATCCGCAACTACATCGCGCGCGGCAAGCTGTGGGAGGCCTTCACCGCCGCGGAGAGGCCGGTCGTGCTCATCGACGAGATCGACAAGGCCGACATCGAATTCCCCAACGATCTCCTGCTCGAGCTCGACCGCATGGAATTCTATGTCTATGAGACGCGCGAGACCGTGGTGGCGACGCAGCGGCCCATCGTCGTCATCACCTCCAACAACGAGAAGGAACTGCCGGACGCCTTCCTGCGCCGCTGCTTCTTCCACTACATCCGTTTTCCCGACAAAGATACCATGGCGCGCATCGTCGCGGTGCATTACCCCGGCTTGAAGCAGGCGCTGCTGCGCGAGGCGCTTACCATCTTCTACGAAGTCCGCGACGTGCCCGGCCTTAAGAAGAAGCCCTCGACCTCGGAGCTGATCGATTGGATCAAGCTCCTCTTGGTCGAGGACCTTTCGCCCGAGACCTTGCGCCAGCGCGACCCGGCGAAGCTCATCCCGCCCTTGCACGGCGCGCTCCTCAAGAACGAGCAGGATGTCCATCTCTTCGAGCGCATCGCCTTTTTGAACCGCCGCGAGCGCGGCGGCTGAACATGCTCGCCGGATTCTTCCTCGAGCTGCGCCAAGCGCGCGTGCCGGTGTCGCTCAGGGAGTACCTCATGCTGCTCGAGGCAATGAAGCGCAATCTCGCGGGGCTGCGGATCGACGATTTCTATTATCTCGCGCGCGCCGCGCTGGTGAAGGACGAGCGCAACCTCGACAAGTTCGACCGCGTCTTCGGCCACTATTTCAAGGGGCTCGAGGAGTTGGCGATCGAAGGCGAGGGCGTGCCCGAGGATTGGCTCAAAAAACTCGCGGAAAAGGTTCTGACCGAAGAGGAGAAGCGGCAAATCGAGGCGATGGGCGGCCTCGAGACGCTGCTGGAGACCTTGCGCCAGCGCCTCGCCGAGCAGAAGGGCCGGCACGAAGGCGGCTCGAAATGGATCGGCACCGCCGGGACCTCGCCCTATGGCGCCTATGGCTACAATCCCGAGGGCGTGCGCATCGGCCAGGACGGCAACCGCAGCAACCGCGCGGTCAAAATCTGGGACAAACGCGAATACCGCAACCTCGACGACCGGGTCGAACTCGGCACGCGCAACATCAAGCTGGCGCTGCGCCGGCTGCGCCAATTCGCCCGCGAGGGCGCCGCCGAGGAATTGGATCTCGACAACACCATCCGCGCCACGGCGCGCAACGCCGGCTGGCTCGATTTGCGTCTGGTGCCGGAGCGACACAATGCCGTGAAGGTGCTGCTGCTCCTAGACATCGGCGGCTCGATGGACGGGCACGTCCGCGCCTGCGCCGAGCTCTTTTCCGCCGCGCGCGCCGAGTTCAAGCATCTGGTCCATTTCTATTTCCACAACTGCCCTTACGAGCATCTGTGGGACGACGCCTGGCGCCGCCATGTCGAGCGCAAGCCGACGATGGAGGTGCTGCATACCTACGATGCCGGCTACAAGCTCATCTTCGTCGGCGACGCCAGCATGAGCCCCTACGAGATCACCGAGGCGGGCGGCGGCATCGAGCATTGGAACGCCGAGCCGGGCGAGACCTGGCTGCGCCGCCTGCTCGTCACATACCCCAAGGCGGTCTGGCTCAATCCGGTGCCGGAATCCTATTGGGATGGGACCCCTTCGATCGGAGTGATCGCGCGGCTGATGGAGGGGCGCATGTTCCCCTTGACCCTCGACGGCCTCGACCGCGCCATGCGGCGGCTTACGCGCTGACCAGCGCCAGCGCCCGCTTCAGATCGATCCTGCCGTCATAGAGCGCGCGGCCGATTATGGCGCCGGCGATGCCGTCGCTCTCATGCGCGTGCAAGGCCGCGAGATCGTCGAGCGAGGCAATGCCGCCCGAGGCGATGACCGGCGTCTTCAGGCGGCGGGCGAGCGCGGCGGTGGCCTCGACATTGGCGCCTTCGAGCGCGCCGTCGCGCTCGATGTCGGTATGGACGATCGCGGCGGCGCCGGCATCCTCGAAGCGCAGCGCCAATTCGAGCGCCGTCATCTCGGACGTCTTGGCCCAGCCCTCGACGGCGACCTTGCCGGCGCGGGCGTCGATGCCGAGAACAATGCGCTCCGGCCATTTCCGGCACGCCGTCTTGACGAGATCGGGGTCGGTGAGCGCGATGGTGCCGAGGACGATGCGGGCGGCGCCGCGGCCGAGCCAATCCGCGATGGCGGCGAGGCTGCGGATGCCGCCGCCCAGCTGCACCGGCACCCCAGCCTTGGCGACGATCGCTTCGACCGCCTCGCGGTTCACCGGCTTGCCGGCGAAGGCGCCGTCGAGATCGACGACATGGAGCCAGCGGCAGCCGGCGGCGACGAAGCTCTGTGCCTGCGCCGCCGGATCGTCGTTGAACACGGTCGCGCTGTTCATCTCGCCGCGCAGCAGGCGCACGCAGCGCCCGTCCTTCAGATCGATGGCCGGATAGAGAATCACGGGCGCCAGCGCAGGAAGTCGGCGATGAGACGCAGCCCCGTCGCCTGGCTCTTCTCGGGATGGAACTGGAAGCCCAGGAGATTATCGCGGCCGATCACCGCGGCGAGCGCGCCGCCATATTCCACCTCGGCGATGAGATCGGTGCGATCGGCGCAGGCGAAGCAATAGCTGTGCACGAAATAGGCATGCGCGCCGGCCGGCATTCCCGCCAGCACGGGATGCGGCTTCACCGGCTCGATCTCGTTCCAGCCCATATGCGGGATCTTGAGCGCGGGATCGGCGGGCGTGATCGCCACGACCTCGCCGGGAATCCAGCCGAGTCCGGCCACGGTCTCGAACTCGCGCCCGCGCTCGGCCATGAGCTGCATGCCGACGCAGATGCCGAGGAACGGCCGGCCGCGGCGCCGCACCGCGTCGTCGAGCGCCTCCTCCATCCCCGGCACGGCCGCAAGCCCGCGTCGGCAATCGGCGAAGGCGCCGACGCCAGGCAGCACGATGCGGTCGGCGTCCTGCACCGCGGCGCGGTCGCGCGTCACCGCTACGTCGGTCGCAATCTCCCAATCGCGCGCCGCGCGCTCGAAGGCCTTGGCGGCCGAGCGGAGATTGCCCGAGCCGTAGTCGATGATCGCCGTCAGCGCCATCAGAGGCTGCCGCCGAGCACGCCCTTGGTCGACGGCACTTCGCCGAGCCGGCGCGGGTCGATGGCGACCGCTTGGCGCAGTGCGCGGGCGAGGCCCTTGTAGCAGGACTCGACGATGTGATGATTGTTCTCGCCGTAGAGAGTCTCGACGTGGAGCGTCACCCCCGCCGATTGCGCGAAGGCCTGGAACCATTCCTTGAACAGCTCGGTGTCCATCTCGCCGAGCTTGGGGCGGGTGAACTTCACCTTCCAGATGAGATAGGGCCGGTTCGAGGCGTCGAGCGCGACGCGGGTCAAGGTCTCGTCCATGGGGATGAGCGCATCGCCCCAGCGCGCGATCCCGCGCCGGTCGCCGAGCGCCTGGGCCACCGCCTCGCCGATGGCGTAGCCGGTATCCTCGGTGGTGTGGTGGAAGTCGATATGCAGGTCGCCCTCGGCCTTGAGCGCGATGTCGATGAGGCTGTGGCGCGCCAGCTGATCCAGCATGTGGTCGAGGAAGCCGATGCCGGTGGCGATGTCGGAGGCGCCGCTGCCGTCGAGATTAACTGTGGCGTGGATGCGCGTCTCGCGCGTCTTGCGCTCGACGCTCGCCTGTCGTTTTGGCTTTGGCTTGGGCTTGGTTGGGACCTTTGCCACGAATCGCTCCTGGCCGATGCGGGGCATTTCTAGCAAAGACCGGGGCTCTGCGGCAAATCGGCGCCCCAGACCTTAACGATCGCTCAACCAGCCTCTGCCAGGATCGCTGCATCGCGGCATCACGGGGGTTTGATCGCCATGGCCTTCCCCTTGATTCGGGCGTCGGCGGCGCTTGTCGGCAGCATGATTTATTTCGGCGCGGCGGTCGCGGCGGAGACGCCCCTCGACCGCTCGAGTCTGGGCTATGAGGACAACGTCACCATCAACGCAGCCTGTTTCGCCGCCCGCAAGCAGGGCGACAGCGCTTTCGACCGCTGCGTGCGGGATCAGATCGCGGCGTTGAAATCGCACCCCGCGCCCGACCGCGCTGCCGTGGCGCCGAGCCAGATGGCGTCGATCGAGCGCGACTGCGACTACCTGCGCCGCGTTGGGATCGGCCAGTACAACGATTGCCTGCGCCAGGGCATCGCCCAGATTCCGGCCGGCGGGACCGACGCCGAAGAGGGCGCCGGCCAGGCGATCCTCAGGGCCGCCGTGGCCGCGCCGCGCAAGCCAGATGCGATGGCGCCGGCGACGCTGCCGCTGCCGCGCGAAGTGCTGCCCAAGCTTTCGAATCACGTCGCGCGTCAGGCACTGGCGCCGGCCGAGCTCTACAAAAAGGTGGCGCCCGCGGTCTTCGTCGTCGTCGCGGCGCAGACCGCGGCCGATGTCAAGGCGCGCAACTTCGTGCAGGGCTCCGCCGTGGCGGTCGCCGAGCATCTGTTGCTGACCAATTGCCATGTCGTGAAGGAGCGCAGCTTCATCCGCATCCTCCAGGACAAGACGATCGCCGGGGCGAGCCTGGTCGCGGCCGATTTCGCCGCCGACCGCTGTCTCATCAAGAGCGACGGTCCGGCGCTCGAGACGGTCGCGGGCGTGCGCGCCTTCGACGATCTCGCCGTCGGCGAGCGCGTCTTTGCCGTCGGCGCGCCGCGCTCGCTCGAGCGCACCTTGAGCGAAGGCCTGATCTCGGGCTTGCGCCATGACCGGACGAAGGGCGATCTGGTGCAGACCTCGGCGCCGATCTCGCCGGGCTCCTCGGGCGGCGGGTTGTTCGACGACCGCGGCAATCTCGTGGGGATCACCAGCTTTCACGTCCTCGGCGGGCAGAACCTCGACTTCGCCATCGCGGCGGTGGATTACTGGCACTGACGCCGCGGGCGGCGCGTTCGCGCCGCAACGGGCGACCTTGATCGCCTGTGCCGGCAACCCACATCTTGGGGTTAGCGCGCCGCAGGAAAGGTCCCCATGCACGATCCCCGACCCGAGACCTGGCACGGCACCACCATCTTGTGCGTGCGCAAGACCGGCAAGGTCGTGATCGCCGGCGACGGCCAGGTGACGATGGGCCAGACCGTCGTCAAATCCAACGCGCGGAAGCTGCGCCGGCTCGGCAATGGCACCGTCATCGCTGGCTTCGCCGGCGCCACCGCCGATGCCTTCGCGCTCTTCGAGCGGCTCGAGGCGAAGCTCGAGCAGCATCCCGGCCAATTGTCGCGCGCCTGCGTCGAGCTCACCAAGGACTGGCGCACCGACCGCTATCTGCGCCGGCTCGAGGCGATGATGGCGGTGGCGGATCAGAACGTCTCGCTCATTCTCTCCGGCACGGGCGACGTGCTCGAGCCGGAGGACGGGATCATCGGCATCGGCTCGGGCGGCGGCTTTGCCTTGGCCGCGGCGCGCGCGCTCATCGATCAGTCGCTCGACGCCGAGGCGATCGCGCGGAAGGCGATGGCGATCGCGGCGCAAATCTGCATCTACACCAACGACAAGATCACGATCGAGACCTTATGAACGCCTTCAGCCCGCGCGAGATCGTCTCCGAGCTCGACCGCCACATCGTCGGCCAGACCGACGCCAAGCGCGCCGTCGCCATCGCCCTCAGGAACCGCTGGCGCCGCCAGCAGCTGCCGGAAGAGCTGCGCGAGGAGGTGCTGCCGAAGAACATTTTGATGATCGGCCCGACCGGTATCGGCAAGACCGAGATCGCGCGCCGCCTGGCGAAGCTCGCGCAGGCGCCCTTCATCAAGGTCGAGGCGACGAAATTCACCGAAATCGGCTATGTCGGGCGCGACGTCGAGCAGATCGTGCGCGACCTCCTGGAGGTTTCGATCGCCATGACGCGCGAGCGCCTGCGCAAGGCGGTCGCCGCCAAGGCCGAGCTCAGCGCCGAGGAGCGCGTGCTCGAGGCGATCGTCGGCGCCAACGCCGGCGCGGAGACGCGCGCCAAGTTCCGCAAGATGCTGCGCTCGGGCGAGCTCGACGAGCGCGAAATCGAGATCGACGTGCAGGAGGGCGGCGGGCTCAATCTCCCGACCTTCGACATCCCGGGCATGCCCGGCGCGCAGATGGGCATGGTCAATCTCGGCGACATCTTCGGCAAGGCCTTCGGCGCGCGGACCAAGCGGCGCCGCATGACGGTGGCGGAAAGCCATCGCGTCCTGATGCAGGAAGAGAGCGACAAGCTGCTCGATCAGGAGAAGGTCGTGCGCGAGGCAATCATTGCCGTCGAGCAGACCGGCATCGTCTTTCTCGACGAGATCGACAAGATCTGCGGCCGCAGCGAGCAGCGCATCGGCGCCGATGTGAGCCGCGAGGGCGTGCAGCGCGATCTGCTGCCCTTGATCGAAGGCACGACGGTCGCCACCAAGCACGGCGCGGTCAAGACCGACCATGTACTGTTCATCGCCTCAGGCGCCTTTCACCTAGCGAAGCCCTCGGACCTGCTGCCGGAGCTGCAGGGGCGCCTGCCGATCCGGGTCGAGCTGAAGCCCCTGACGCGCGAGGATTTCCGCCGCATCCTGACCGAGCCCGAGGCGAGCCTCATCCGTCAGTACAAGGCGCTGATGGCGACCGAAGGCGTGACGCTCGACTTCACCGCGGAGGCCATCGACGAGCTGGCAACGCTGGCCGAAGAGATCAACACCAGCGTCGAGAACATCGGCGCGCGGCGGCTGCATACGGTGCTCGAGCGGCTCTTGGAGGAGGTGAGCTTCGCCGCCTCCGACATGGCGCCGGCCAGCACGGTCACGATCGACCGCGACTATGTGCGCCTGCATGTCGGCGAACTCGCCAAGAACGCCGATTTGTCGAAGTTTATTCTGTAGAGCAAATCCCGGCTGGCTGGGTTGCAGCGTGTGCTTCGAGACGTGGTGCTACGCACCACTCCTCAGCACGAGAAAGATCATTGATGGCACCAAGAAAATTCCTCGTCCTGAGGAGCCGGCGATGCCGGCGTCTCGAAGGACGCGCCGATTTCTATCCAGCCGGGCGCGGCTAATCCGAGAGCGAAAGGTTGGCGGCGGATTCCTTGCCGCGGTCGCGGGCGATCTCGTACTTCACCTTCTGGCCTTCATTGAGCGTGCCGAGGCCGGCGCGCTCGACGGCGGAGATGTGGACGAACACGTCCTTTCCGCCATCATCCGGCCGGATGAAGCCATAGCCCTTTTGAGAATTGAACCATTTGACGGTGCCGATAGCCAAGGAGGTCTCCGATCGTTGGAAGCCGTGCAGCGCCCACGGCGGCAGCGTCAATCTCAGGGGCCGAGAGAAGCGAGATCGACTGGGCGGTCGAAAGCAACGTCGGACACAAGATTGGCGATCCCACCGTGGCTCTTCCCGACGCATAAGGCAACAGCTTTTTTCGCCGCCGCCGGGCCGTGGGCGGCGCTGCGTTGGCGCGCTCAACGGCGCGCGCCGCGCCGTCGCTTCGGTATCGCCGGCGCGCTCTTCAAAATCTCGAGCATGCGCGCGATGCGCTCCGACGGCAGCTTGCGCACACGTTCGGCAAGCAGATTGGCAAGCTCGGTCGCGGCGGGGCTCAAGCCCGCCGTGTCCACGGTGACGCGCGGATGCGACAACCGCGCCAGGCGCGAGAGCTCGTCGGCCTCGTCCCAGATGATGTTGAGCTGCGCGCAGATCGCCACCACCATGGCATGCGTCGGCCGGCCGCGCCGCCCATGCTCGAGCGCCGAGAGATAGGCCGCGGAGACGCCCAATGCCTCGGCCATGGCTTTGAGGCTGATGCCGCGCTCGGCGCGGAGCTGGCGCAAGCGCACGCCGAAGGGCGTCATGGCGGGCGCTTCATCAGACGCTGGCGCAAGCGGGACCGAGCCCCGGGGGATTGAGCGATTGGGCCGCCTGTCGATAGAATGGCGGCGCTGAAGCCAAGTCGCCGAGCGGATCGGCGAGAACCTGCGGGAGGAAATGATGCGCGTGTCCAAGCTCGCAATTGCCGCTTGCCTTGCCGGCGCGATGCTGGGTCTTTCCGGCGCCGCGCGAAGCGCCGAGCCGATGAAGCTTCGCGTCGGTTTTGTCGTCCCCGGTGCGGATGCGCCGCTCTTGATGTTCGGCCAGCCCGGCATCGCCACGCACGAAGGCAAGGCCTACGCCCTCGATGCCATCCATTTCGAGGGCACGCCGCCGATGATCACCGCGCTCGCCGCCGGCGAGATCGATCTGGCGCCGCTCGCCTATTCGAGCTTCGCGCTCGCGGTCGAGAACGCGCAAATGCATGACCTCCGCGTCATCTTCGACGTCTTCCAGGACGGCGTCCCCGGCTATTACACCAACGAGGACATGGTCCTCAATGACAGCGGGATAAAGACGGTCGAGGATCTCAAAGGCAAAGTGGCGGCCGCGAATGTGACGGGCAGCGCGGTCGACATGGCGCTGCGCGCCATGCTGGTCAACCATCATCTCGATCCCAGGAAGGATTTGACCATCGTCGAGGTTCCCTTCCCCAACATGCGGGCCGAACTGCAGGAGAAGAAGGTCCAGCTCATCACCGCGGTGCCGCCTTTTTCCTATGATCCGGCCTTGCGCTCGATCGCGCACACCCTCTTCACGCAGAAAGAGGCCATCGGCCGGTCGCAGATGATCATCTTGGTCGGCCACAGCGCATTCCTGCAGAAGAACCGCGCCGTCGTCACCGATTATCTCGAGGACGAACTCCGGGCGTTGCATTGGTACACCGACCCCGCCAACCACGACCCGGCGGTGAAGCGCATCGCCGACTTCACCAAGCAGCCCGCCCAACGCTTTGCCGGCTGGATCTTCACTCACGGCGATTTCTACCACGATCCCAAAGGAATGCCGGATGTCGCGGCGCTCCAGGCCAATATCGGGCTGCAGCACAAGCTGGGCTTCCTCAAGACCAATCTCGACGTAAAGAAATATACCGAACTCGACCTCGTGAAGGAGGCGGCGGCCCGCATCAAGTGAGTGCGCGGTGTCGGCGCAGCAGCACATAAAGCGCGCCGGCACCGCCGTCCTTGGGTTGCGCCGGCGCGGTCGCCAGTACCCGGGCGCGGCAGTCCGCTGCAGCGAGCCACAGCGGCACGGCACGGCGCAGCACGCCGTCGCTCGCGCCGCTGCCCTTGCCGGTGATGATCAGCACCACGCGCGCGCCCTTGTCGTGCGCGCCGGCGATAAAGCGCAAGAGCGCCGCATGCGCCTCGGCTTGCGTCATGCCGTGCAGGTCGAGCCGCGCCGCGATCGCCATCTGTCCGCGCTTGAGCCGCAAGGCGCTGCGCCGGTCGAGCCCGATGCCGCCGGGCGCCGCGGCCGATGCTCGCCTGCGCGCCGGTACGGGCGCTTGCGGCGGCGGCGCTCCCTCCTGTCGCGGCGGCGCGGCCTTGCCGTCGAGCGGCAGCACGTCGCTTGTCTCGGCGCGCCACAGCGCGCGCTCGGTCTCACTCGGCCGTCGGCTCACCATGTCCCGCTTGCGCTTCCTCGACGAGGATGATGTGCAGCCGGCGCGGCCCATGCGCGCCCAGCACCAAGCGCTGCTCGATGTCGGCGGTGCGCGACGGCCCGGTGATGAAATTGACGACGCGCGGCAGGGCGAAGCCGCCATCGGGAAGCGGCGCAGCCGCCCTGAGCCGGTCCCAGCCGTCCTCGTAGCTCGCCGTCACCTGCCCTGCGCGCAGCACGGCGATGTGATTGTCGGGCAGGAAGTTGTTGCGCGTCGGGCTCGCAGGGCCCGAGAGCAGCATCAAGGTGCCGGTCTCGGCGATGGCGGCGAAGCAGGCCGTCACCCCCGTGACATCCGCATCCGCGGCGCGGCCGCGGCGGATCTCGAGCATCGGCTGCGCCGGCCAGGGAATGTCGGCGAGCTGCGGATCGGGCGTCATGACCAGACGCGCCGGCAGATTGTGCCGCGTGAGAAAGTCGACGACCGCTTGCGGCACCGCGGCGGCGCCGGCGACCCGCGCCACCGTCGCCTCGACCTCTTCGGCCATGGCGACGAAGAGATCGATCTGCCCACGATGATCGAGGCTCTGGGCGCGCGCCGGCACGAGATTGCGGCGATGCTCGGCGAGACGGGCGGTAAGCGCCGCGGCCCGGGCATCGTCGTGCGCGCCGCGTTTCAAGGAACGGCGCAGCCGGTCCAGGATCTCGCCGCGGGCATCGCTCACCGCCGCTTCTCCCGCTCGGCCCAGAGGCTCATGAAGCTGCGGCCTTCCGGCGCCGGCAGGTCCCGCACATCGGTCCAGCCGCCGGCCAGCGGCAGAGTGCGGAAGCGGCCGCGGCGGCGGCCCAACGCCCCTAAGAGCCGCGCCGCGCTTGCCGCCGCCCGGCGATAGAGCGCCGGGCGCAGCGCCAAGAACGCCCAGGCGGCCAAGGCCCAGCGGGCGGGCGCGGGATTGAGCTTCTGCGCGAACTCGCGCTCGCGCCAATGCCGCATCAGCTTGGGCAGCGGGATCTTGACCGGGCAGACGCTCTCGCAGCGGCCGCAGAAGGTCGAGGCGTTGGGCAGATGCCCGGCCTCGGCGATGCCGATGAGCGTCGGCGTCAGCACCGCGCCCATCGGTCCCGGATAGACCCAGCCATAGCTGTGCCCGCCGACCGCGCCATAGACCGGGCAGTGATTGATGCAGGCCGCGCAGCGGATGCAGCGCAGCATCTCCCGAAACTCGCCGCCGAGGAGATCGCTGCGCCCGTTGTCGACGAGCACGACGTGATATTCCGCCGGACCGTCATCGTCCTCGGGCCGGCGCGGCCCGGTGGAAATCGTGGTGTAGGTCGAGAACTCCTGGCCGGTCGAGGAGCGCGCCAGAAGCCGCAGCAACGTCGTCGCATCCTCGAGCGTCGGCACCAGCTTCTCGAGCGAGGCGAGGACGATATGCGCCTTGGGCAGCGTCTGCGTCAGATCGCCGTTGCCTTCGTTGGTAACGATGATGCTCGAGCCGGTCTCGGCGACAAGAAAATTGGCGCCGGTGATGCCGACATCGGCGGCGAGGAATTTCTGGCGCAGGATCTGGCGCGCCTCGTCGCACATCTGCCGCGCCTCGTCGAGCGGGCGCGCCGGATCGAGATGGGTGTGGGTGGCGCGGAAGCTGTCCGCGACCTGCTCCTTCAGCAGATGGATCGCCGGGGCGATGATGTGGCTCGGCGGCTCGTGGCGGATTTGCACGATGTATTCGCCGAGATCGGTCTCGATGGGCGTGACGCCATTTGCTTCGAGGTAATCGTTGATGGCGATCTCTTCGCCGATCATCGACTTGCCCTTGGTCGCGGTCTTGGCACCCAGTGCGCGGCAAATGGCGAGCACCGCGGCGCAGGCCTCATCAGAGGTGCGGCACCAATGCACGTGGCCGCCGGCGGCCACGGCGTTGTGCTCGAAACGCTCGAGATAGAAGTCGAGATTCTCCAGCACGTGATCCTTGATCGCGGCGCCTTCGTTGCGCAGCGCCTCGAATTCGGGCAGCCGCGCCACCGCGTTGGCGCGCCGGCCGGGAAAGCCCTCGCGCAGCATCGCCATTGCCGCTTGCAGATTGTCGTCGGCAAGCGCGTGCCGGACGTTCTCCTTGAAGGCGCGGCTGGTGGCGCGCATCACGCCTCCGCGGCGGGCGCGCCGATCGGCGGCGCCGATTCCGTCATGTCCGCCAGCACCTCCGCGACATGGCGCGCGCGGATCGGCAGACCGCGCCGCGCGAGCTTGCCGGCCATGTTGAGGAGGCAGCCCAGATCGCCGGCAAGCAAGGTGTCGGCGCCGGTGGTCGCGATGTCCGCGGTCTTGTCGGTCACCATCTTGTCGGAGATCTCCGGGTATTTGACGCAGAACGCGCCGCCGAAGCCGCAGCACATCTCCGGCCTCGCCATCTCCTTGAGGGTGAGGCCGGCGACGCTCGCGAGCAGGCGCCGCGGCGCTTCCTTGATGCCGAGCTCGCGCAGACCCGAGCAGGAATCGTGATATGTGGCGACGCCGTCATAGCGCGCGGCGACGCGCTCGACCTCGCGCACATCGGCGAGGAAGGATACGAGCTCGTAGGTCTTGTCGGCCAGAAGCTGCGCCTGCCGGCGCATCTCCGGCTCGTCGGCGAAGAGCTCGGGGTAGTGCAGCTTGATCATGCCGCCGCAGGAGCCCGAGGGCGTCACGACATAATCGCGCTCCTGGAAGGCCGCGATGACTTGCCGCGCGACCGCCTTGGCGGCGGATTTGTCGCCGGAATTGTAGGCGGGCTGGCCGCAGCAGGTTTGCGCCAGCGGCACGCTGACCGTGCAGCCGGCCGCCTCGAGCAGCTTCACTGCGGCGAAGCCGACGCTCGGGCGGAACAAATCGACGAGACAGGTGACGAACAGTCCGACGCGGATCGGCTGGTCGAGCATGGGGCGTTTTCTCCCGCGGCCAAAAGCACCGGGAGAATGCGGCGGCGCGGCGCGGAAAGGCAAGCCCGCCGCGCCTTGCGGCAGCGGCGGGCGAAAGCGCGGCCTGCCCTGGTTCAGCGCGCCCCGGGCGGCGGCGGTGGCGGCGGTGGCGGCGGAGCGTAGCCTGGCGGCGGCGGCGGCGGGGCCGGCGCGTAATAGCCCGGCACCTGGTTGCCGCGGGAATACATGCACTGCGAATAGGCGGCGTCGTAGCGCTGCTGGATGGTCATGTTGGCGTAGCTCGAGCCGCTCGCCCCATAGGCCGTGCCGAGACCCGCGCCCGAAGCGGCGCCGATCGCCGCGCCCTGGCCGCCGCCGATCGCGGCGCCGAGGCCGGCGCCGAGCACCGTGCCGATGACCGCGGTGCCCACGGCCTGGTTGTTGGCGGCTTCGGCCTGGCCTGCAACCTGCTGCTCCGCGTATTGCCTGCAGACCGCCTGGTCCTCCTGGAACGCTTGAAACGGCTTGTTCGGCGCGGGCATGACGTTGACGGACGGTCCCATCGGAGTGCTGGCGCAACTGGCAAGGGCAAAGCTTGCCAGCCCGCCCAATAGCACGGCGGTCGATTTTTTCACGGCAACCTCTCCTTGTGCTTCCGGGTTTGTCTTCGTCTCATTGCGGCGGTGCGCCGCCGGGCGAGGCGGGAACCTGGCGCCAGCCGCTGGTGCAATTTTGAACGTATGGATAATAGCCCTTGGGGTTGTCGCAGTAGTACCAGTTCTGGCTCTGCGCCGCCGGGGCGACATAAGTGGGCTGCGGCGCGGGCGCATAGACCGGCGGCGGGACATAGACCGGTGCCGGGGCATAGTACGGGGCATAGTACGGGGCCGGCGGGTAATAATACGGCACCGGCTCAACCCAGGGCACACCGACACCGACGACGACGCGCGCCTGCGCCGCGCTCGGCGGCAATGCCAACCCAGCGGCCACAGCGAGTCCGCTCAGGACCAACGCAGCTTTCGGCAAATTTCGCTTAAACATCTTGCTAACCTCCTGGTTGCACCCGGCGTTCAGGGTGAGAACGCGCGCCCGCTGCCTTTATTCTATCGCTCGCGCCGCGCCGTCATCCCCTCTTCCGCGGGCCAATCGCTCCCCCACCAGTCAAGCTGATCTCGCACCGTCATCCGCGACCGCACGGCCCCGCAGTCGCGATCTGCGGCGTCACTCCCTTGGGCAGCAATATAACATATAAGCCCAGCGCGCGCATGTTGCCAGCGCGCCTCTCCGCCTCGGGCCCGAAGCCCCAGAACATGTCGCCGCGCACCGGCCCGCGAATGGCGCTGCCGGTATCCTGCGCCACCATGAGACGGCGCAGCCGCATGTCACCCTGTGCGGCATCAAGCCAGACCGGCGCATTCAGCGGAACAAAGGCCGGATCGACCGCAAGGCTGCGGCCCGGCGTGAGCACCACGCCCGCGGTGCCAATCGGTCCGTCGCCGGCGACCTCGCGCAAGAAAACATAGGACGGATTCTCGTCCATCAATGCCTTGGCCTCGCTCGGATGCGCAGCGAGCCAGGCGCGGATTGCCGGCAGCGAGACCGCTTCTGTTGCGAGCGCGCCACGGGCGACGAGCAGACGACCGATTGCGACATAAGGCCAGCCGTTCGTCCCGTCATAACCGACGCGGACGAGCGAGCCGTCCCTGAGCCGCACCCGTCCCGAGCCCTGAATTTGCAGGATGAAGGCGTCGATCGGGTCCCGCACCCAGAGAAGGGCGAGATGAAAGCGATCGAGCGCACCGCCCTCGATCTCGGCGCGCGTGGCATAGGGCACGACGTGCCCGTCCTCGATCCGCCCGACCGTGAACGCGCCACGCCCGGCCGAGCCGAAGCGCCCGAGATCGGCGGCGACGAGATCGGGCGGCCGGCGCAACAGCGGCGTCTCATAGCCGCCGCCTTGTGTGCGCGCGCCAGCGATTTCCGGCTCGAAATAGCCGGTGAAGAGCCCCTCGGTCGCGCCGTTGTTGCCGGCGACATAAGCGTCGAAGAAAGTCTCGAAGAATTGCCGCGCCTGCCGGTCACTGGCGGCGCCGAGCGCGGTCGCGGCGGCGCAACCCGCGCGCCAATCGCCGGCCATCCCGCCGCTGCCGAGCGATGCCTCGGCGCCGAGCTTCATCACGGCGGCGCAGGATTTGACGAAGGCCGGCAACGCTTCAGCCGTACGGTCCTCGCGCCAGCCCGGCAGACCGGCGATGCTGGTCGGTTGCAAGGTCAGGCGCGGCGGTGCCGCCACGCGGGGCGCGCAAGCGGCGACGAGAATGAGCAGAAGCAGAACGAAGCGCGCCGGCCCCGATCTCACGGGCTCTGCGTGGCGACGAGCATCCAATTGGGGTCGCGCGCGCCGACGGTGCGGGCGAACGTCCAGAAGTCGCAATGCTCGATGACGCGCTCGGGATCGCCCTCGATGACCTTGCCGGCGGCATCGCGGGTCACATTGATTTGCTCGGAGACGAATTTCGCCGTGATCCGCGCGGTCTTGCCTTCGAGCACGGCACCCGCGATCTCCGCCGACTTCATCGAGACCAGCGTTGTCTGCATGCTTTCTTTGGCCCGCAGGCGCGCCTCGATCGCCTCAGCGAAGCTGCGATAGACCTCGGGGCTGAGCAGCGGCTTCAGCGCGGCGCTGTCGCCGGCGGCAAAGGCATTGACGATGATTTCGAAGGCGCCGCGCGCACCCTTGAGGAAGACGTCCTCGGCGAAACCGGGCTCCGCGGCCTTGATGCCGGCGATGCCGCCGGGCGGGCTCGCGGGCAGCGGCACGACGGTGCCCTCGATGATCGGACCGGCGGCCGGGCCTTGCGGCGGCGGCGTCAAGACGGGTTTCGTCGGGGCGGCGAAAGGATCACGCCGCCGCTCGGTGCCGGTGCGCCGACCGAGCACGCTGCGCAGGCGGAGCACGAGGAACCCCGCAATCGCCGCGAACAGGATAATGTCGATGAATTGGAAGCCGTTACCCATCTTCCTCGGCTCCCGCGCCAAGCCGCATGATGTCTGGTAGATAAGCGCTCGCGGACGAAAGGGCAAGCGGGGGCCCCACCACGGCGATTTGGTTGTGTCGGCCAGCGATCCATGCTAGCCACCCCCTGCTCGCAGCAGGAGAGGTTCATGGCGGACAAGGATAACGGCGGGGCGGCGCCGGACGGACGCCGCGGGCTCGCCATCAATGCGCAATACGTCAAGGATTTGTCCTTCGAGAACCCGCGCGCGCCGCACAGCCTGGTGCAGGTCCAGCAGAAGCCGCCCGAAGTGAGTTTGGGCATCGACGTCGCGGCGCAGAGCCTCGCACCCGACACCTTCGAGGTGACGCTGACGCTCCATGCCGAGGCCAAGCGGGACGGCGAGCGGGTCTTCCTGGTCGAGCTCACCTATGCCGGGGTTACCACCCTCACCAATGTCCCGGAGGCCGAGATCCCCCTCGCGCTCTTCATCGAGACGCCGCGCCTGCTCTTTCCCTTCGCGCGCGCGATCATCGCTTCGGCGACGCTCGAGGGCGGCTTCATGCCGCTGATGATCAATCAGGTCGATTTCGCCGATCTGCTGCGCCGCAAGCAGGAAGCCCAGCAGTCGAGAGCCGCGGCCTCGGCCTGAGCCGCAGCGCTCATTCCTCCGGCGCCGGCGGACCGTCCGCGACGAGCCAAAGCGGCGCCTTGAGCTTGGCGAGGAAGGCCGCATGCGCGGCGGCCTCGGCGGCGTTCGGCGCGTGCGGCCGCGCCGGCCGGACAGGCCGGTTCAGGATCCGTTGCCGCGCTTCGCTTTCCAGGCTCGCTGCGAGATCGAGACCGGGCTGCCTTCCCCCAATGAGCTCGAGATAGACGGCCGCCAGCAGCTCGCAATCAAGTTTGGCGCCGTGCTTGGCGCGTGCCGAGAGATCGATGGCGAAGCGCCGGCACAGGGCGTCGAGGCTGGCGGGCGCGCCCGGGTAACGCCGGCGCGCCAGGCTCAGCGTGTCGGTGAAGGCGCAATCGAGCGGCGCGCGCTCCAGGCGGCGCAGCTCGGCATTGAGGAAGCCGAGATCGAACTCGGCGTTGTGAATGACGAGCCGCGCATCGGCGATGAATGAGACCAGCTCGTCGGCGATCACCGCGAAGTTCGGATGCGCGGCCAGGAACTCGTCGGTCAGCCCATGAACCGCCAGCGCCTCCGCCGGCATCGCCCGCTCGGGATTGACGTAGCGGTGAAAGAAGCGCCCGGTGGGAAGGTGATTGGCGAGTTCGAGACAGGCGATCTCGACGATCCGATGGTCATCGCTCGGGTCGAGGCCGGTGGTTTCGGTATCGAGCACGATCTCGCGCATGGGCCTCACTCTGCCGGCGCGGCGCGTGCGGCGCAAGCCTGGTCGCGTGCCCGCACGATCCGGCGCAAATGCCGCCAAGTGACGGCCCGACCCAGCCCGCTCGGCACGAGAAAATCAGCGCGGCGGCGCTTTTCGGCCTCGCTTGTCTGTTGCGCGCGGATGAAGGCGAAGCGCTGCGCCGTCATATTAGGCCGCGCCAGGACCCGCCGCTTTTGCAAAAATCCGGGCGCCCAGATCACCGCAACGGCATCGCAGCGCGCCTCACCGGCGCTCTCGAAGAGCAGGGGGATGTCGAGCACCACGAGTTTCCGGCGTTGGGCCCGCATGCGCCGCAAGAACCGCACCTCGCCGGCGCGCACTAACGGGTGAAGGATGGCCTCGAGCCGGCGCAACTCGTCGCGATTGCCGAAGACGCGGGCGCCGAGCGCCTGCCGATCGATGCCGTGTTCACTCGCGACGCCGGGAAACGCCGCCTCGACGGCAGCTACCGCCGCGCCGCCTGGCCCCAGCAGAAAATGGACCGTGCGGTCGGCGTCATGAACCGGTACGCCCATCCGGCCGAGCATCTCGGCGGCGGTGCTCTTGCCCATGCCGACCGAGCCGGTGAGGCCGAGAATCCTCATCTCGCGGGCGGCCCGAAGGTCGCGAGCACCGCTGCGCGCAGGCGCGGCGTGACCTCGGGCAGCGGCCCGAACCAGGCGGCAAAGCCGGGCCGCCCCTGATGCAGCAGCATGCCGAGCCCGTCCACCGCGGGATTGCCGCGCCGCCGCGCCGCCGCGAGCAGCGCCGTCTCGAGCGGGACATAGACGATGTCGTTGACCACGGCGTCGCGCGGCAGCGCGTCGAGCGCGAGATCCAAGACCGGCTGACCGGACATGCCGAGACTGGTGGCATTCACCACCAGCTTCGCGTCCGCGAGCGCCGGCCCACGGTCCTCCCAGGCGACGCCGCGAATGGCTCCGCCGAGCCGCTTCGCCAGCGCCGCCGTCCGCGCGGGCGTCCGGTTGATGAGCCGGATCTCGGGCGCGCCCGCATCGATGAGCGCCGCGGCGATGGCCCGCGCGGCGCCGCCGGCGCCGAGCACTACCGCCGGACCTGACGCGGCGCTCCATCCCGGCACCTCGGCGCGGAGATTCTCGAGAAAGCCGAAGCCGTCCGTGTTGCTGCCGCGCAAAGTGCCGTTCGGCAGGACGATGACGGTGTTGACGGCGCCTGCCCGGCGCGCCGATACATCGACCTCGTCGACCGCCTCGAGCGCCGCCTCCTTGTGCGGCAGGGTCAGATTGCAGCCGGCAAAGCCCAGAAGGGGCAGCGCCTTGAGCGCGCGGGAGAGATGTTCCGGCTGCACCGCCAGGGGCACATAAGCGCCGTCGATGCCGTGCTCGGCCAGCCAGAAGGCATGCAGCGCGGGCGAGCGCGAATGCGCCACCGGCCAACCCATGACCCCCGCAAGCCGCGCCGCGCCGGTGATGCTCATCGCGCTATCGCTCCGCGTTCGCGCAAATAGCCGAGGAGCGGCAGGAGCGGCAGCCCTAGGATCGCGAAATAATCGCCGTCGATGCGGTCGAAGAGTTGTGCACCTAAACCTTCGACCGCATAAGCGCCGACCAAGGCGCAGACGCCGTCGCCGGCCGCGGCGAGGTAGTCCTCGATAAAACCGTCGCTTAATTCACGCATGGCGAGACTCGGGCGTTCGACCCTGTGCCAGAGCACCGCCCCGTCGCTGATGACCGCCGCCGCGGTCGCGAGCTCGTGACGCTTGCCGCGCAGGAACTGGAGCTGCGCTCGCGCTTCCTCGATATCGCGTGGCTTGTCGAGCCACTCCCCGCCGCAGTCGAGGATCTGATCCGCACCGATCACCAGCGCCGACGGATGACGTAGGGAGACCCGCTTCGCCTTCGCTTCCGCCAGCGCCGCGGCGCAGGCGCCGGTATCGCGCTTTTCGCGGCGGAAGCCCGCCTTGATTTCGCCTTCGTCTATTGCCGCCGCATCGACGATCGCCTTAAGCCCGGCCGCGGCGAGCAACCGCGCGCGAAACGGGCTGGAAGAGGCGAGAACGAGCGGCGCGCTGCCGAGCCAACGCATCGCCGGGCTCAGCCATCCTCTCCGTGGCGGCGGGCCAGCAGCTTCAGAATCGCCGCAGCGGTCTCTTCGATCGAGCGGCGGGTCACGTCGATGACCGGCCAATGATGTTCGGCAAAGAGCCGCCGCGCCTGCGCCACCTCCTCCCGAACGGAGCCCAGATCGGTGTAATCGCTCCGCTGTTCCTGCTGGTGCAGCATGTTCATGCGGTTCTGCCGGACTTGAATGAGGCGCTCGGGATCGTTGGTGAGGCCGATGATGAGCGGCCGCGTCGCAGCGAAAAGCTCCGGCGGCAACGTCATGCCGGGCACGATCGGCGCATTCGCCGCCTTGATGCCGCGATTGGCGAGGTAGAGACAGGTCGGGGTCTTCGAGGTGCGGGAGACACCGACCAGGATCACATCGGCCTCGTTCAATCCCCAGGCCGACTGGCCGTCATCATGATTAAGGGCGAAGGTCATGGCGTCGATGCGGTGAAAATACTCGCTGTCGAGGATATGCTGCTGGCCCGGCAGTCCACGGCTTTGCCGTCCGAGATAAGAGGCGAGCGCACCAATCACCGGATCGAGCACGGGAATGGTCGGCACCTGAAGCCGGCGACAACCATCGACCAGCGGAGCCCGCAGATCTTCGTTCACGAGAGTATAGAGCACCACGCCGGGATTGGCGGAGATGCCGTGAATGACGCGCTCGATTTGCGTCTTGGTCCGCACCATCGACCAAATATGTTCGATCGGCTCTACCCCATCAAACTGCACGAGGCACGCGCGCGCGACCGAATGCACGGTGTCGCCGGTCGAATCGGAGACGAGATGAACATGAAACCGAGTCACGACCAAGCCGCCTGTGGATAAAGGCCGGGGACACTGGTGATAAACGAGATGCACCCGCCTTGTCCCCGATGAGCCTGCGTCCATCCCCACCTATAAAACCTGCGGAAAAAATCAGACCCACGCTCCGCGAGTCGGGGACAACACGCCTCGGTCATACTTTCATCCCCATCATTCCCGATCGTCCCCAGCCTCGCTTACATCTCTAGCGCCGCGAATAGACACATCATCCCCGTCTTATACACGGTTTCAGCGGCCACCGGTCATGCGAAACCCGATCTGAGGATAATTGAGACCGACGATTTGATCCTCGTAATTCCACCCACCTACTACCTTCATCATCTTTAGATTCTCTAGAAGAAGAGGTAAGAGCAGGGAATGGAAAAGTTGCCGGTGCCGGAATCCTCTACGCCATCATCCTCGCAAAAGCCGCTCTTGCGGGCCCTGCGCGGCGAGAGTTTGTCTCGACCGCCGATTTGGCTGATGCGGCAGGCGGGACGCTATCTGCCGGAATATCGTGCATTACGCGGTGCCAGCGGCAGCTTTCTCGAGTTCTGCTTTTCGCCCGAACGCGCCGCCGAGGCGACCTTGCAACCGGTTCGGCGCTTTGGCATGGATGGTGCGATCCTCTTTTCCGACATTCTGGTGGTGCCCTATGCGTTGGGACGGTCCGTCGGCTTTCGCGAGGGTGAAGGACCGGTGCTCGATCCACTCCGCCGGCGCGATGAAATATCGGCTCTTGATCGAGACGGTATTATCGAACGACTAGCTCCGGTCTATGCGGCCATCCGCCTGGTCAAGCCGGCGCTGGTACAATCGGTGGCGCTGATAGGTTTTGCCGGAGCGCCCTGGACCGTCGCAACCTACATGATCGAGGGCGGCAGCAGCCGCGATTTTTCCGCGGTCAAGCGCTGGGCCTTTGGCGATCCCGAGGGTTTTGCGGAACTCATCGATCGCCTGGCCGACGCAACGATCGAACATCTCTCGGCGCAGGTCTCCGCCGGTGTCGACGCGGTCCAACTCTTCGATAGTTGGGCCGGCGTACTGCCGGAGCATGAATTTCAACGCTTCGTCATCGCCCCGACGCGGCGCATCGTTGCAGCGTTAGCGGCGCGGCATCCCGGTCTGCCCGTTATCGGTTTTCCGCGCGGCGCCGGGCTGCTCTATCGCGCCTATGTCAAGGAGACCAAGATCGGCGCGGTCAGCCTGGACCAGAGCGTGCCATGTGACATCGCGCATAAAACGCTACAGAGTCTCGTTCCTGTGCAGGGGAATCTCGATCCGATGCTGCTCGTTCTCGGCGGCGCACCGCTCGCCGCGGCAACGGCAAAAATCTGCACCGGCTTTGCTGGCGGTCCGTTCATTTTCAATCTCGGGCATGGTGTGCTGCCGGAGACGCCGGTCGAGCATGTCGGCGAACTGATCGAGTTGGTGCGGCGCGCTTCATGAGCCGCACCGCGGTCGTCGTCTTCAGTCTGGGCGGACCGGATTCCGCCGCTGCGGTCGAGCCGTTTCTCTTCAACCTTTTCTCCGATCCCGCGATCATCACCCTGCCCAATCCACTGCGTTGGATGGTGGCGCGGCTCATCGCGCGGCGGCGCGCGCCGGTGGCGCGCCGGATCTATTCGCGGATCGATAATGCCTCGCCGCTTCTCGCCAACACCGAGGCACAGGCGCGAGCGCTCGAGACCGCCCTCGGGCCGAGCTTTCGAGTCTTCGTCGCCATGCGCTATTGGCGCCCGACGAGTTCGGAGATTGCGGCGCTGGTTAGGGAATGGCGACCCGATAAGGTTGTCCTCTTACCGCTCTATCCACAATTCTCGAGCACGACGATGGCATCTTCCTTGCAAGCGTGGCAGCGGGCTGCGGCTAAAGCGGGGCTCGACGCCCCGACTCGGGCGATCTGCTGCTATCCGACGGAGGGCGGCTTCATCATGGCGCTCGCCAGGGAGCTGCGTGCGGCGCTCGATGCCTGGCCTGATCCCCGACCGCCGCGGATTCTACTCTCGGCGCACGGACTGCCGAAGCGCATCGTCGCACGTGGCGATCCCTATCAGTGGCAGATCGAGACGACTGCGGCCGCGTTGCGTGCGGCGGTCGATCGGCCCGAGTTCGATTGGGTTGTGTGCTATCAAAGCCGCGTCGGGCCGCTTGCCTGGCTCGAACCCGCGACCGATGCCGAGATTCGCCGGGCCGGCGCCGACGGGGTGGGGCTCATCATTTTGCCGATCGCCTTCGTCTCCGAGCATTCGGAAACCCTGGTCGAGCTCGACATCGAATACCGGCATCTCGGCGAAAGCGTCGGAGTGCCGCGCTATCAGCGGCTCCCGACGGTCGATGCAGCGGCGGATTTCATTGCCGGCCTGGCCGGCCTGGTGCGAGGCGCACTGGCGAGCCCTGCCGCGATCTCTTGCGCCGGCGGCGGGCGGCGGTGCCCGGCGAGCTTTGCGCTCTGCCCCTGCGAAGGCCGAAGCCCATGAGCGCACTTGCCGCGCTCTACCCCTGGATCAAGGCGCTGCACATCCTGAGCGTGGTCGCCTGGATGGCCGGCCTCTTCTACTTGCCGCGGCTCTTCGTCTATCACGCGGACGCTCAGGCGGGCTCGGAGGCGGCCGAGACCTTCAAGGTGATGGAGCGGCGGCTGCTTCGGGGCATCATGAATCCAGCGATGATCGCGACCTATGTCTTCGGCATCGCGCTCGCGGCAACGCCGGGGCTGGTCCATTGGAGCGAGGCCTGGATCTATGTGAAGCTCGCTGCCGTCCTGGGCTTGACCCTGATCCATCACCTCCTGGCGGTGTGGCGCCGCGAATTCGCCGAGGATCGCAACCATCGCGTGGCGCGGTTCTATCGCATCGTCAACGAGGTGCCGACGCTGCTTCTAATCCTCATCGTCGTCATGGTCGTGGTGAAGCCATTTTGAACCTTCGAGCGCCGCCGCGGCTCGAAGTTAGCCCGCCGTTGCCGGTCGTCTTGCAGAATGGCCGGAAGAGCCGTATGTTGAAATCATTGGGATATCTCGGTTAATACGCCGGGCCTTATCTGCTGGAAGGCTGAACGGCGCGCCGGCGACTTGCAAATGGTTTGCTTGCAGGACAATGATTCTGCGCACACCTGATCGGAGGTGAGCAATGTATCCGATCGTTCGCCGTGAAAGCTTTTCCGATACGACTTTCCTCTGGGAGGTTCATGCGCCCGATATTGCGCAATCGGCGCAGCCCGGCCACTTCGTTATGCTTCGTCTCTGGGAGGACGGCGAGCGTATTCCTCTCACCGTCGCCGACTTCGACCGCGAGCGCGGCACCATCACTATGGTCGTCCAGGCGCTCGGTAAAACGACGCGGGAAATGCGCGACGACTTCAAACAGGGTAACAGGTTCCTGGATTTCGTCGGGCCGCTCGGGCTGCCGCAGCATATCGGCAAGGTCGGGCATGTGGTCCTGGTCGGCGGCGGGCTGGGGGTCGCGCCGGTGTTCCCGCAGCTGCGCGCGTTCAAGGAGGCCGGTAACCGCACGACCGCGATCATGGGCTTCCGGACCAAGGACCTGGTGTTCTGGGAGGATAGATTCCGCGAGTGCGCAGACGATCTCATTATTTGCACCGACGACGGCAGCTACGGCAAGCCGGGTCTCGTTACCGCCGCGCTTCAAGAGGTGGCAAAGCGCGACAATCCCGACCTCGTGATCGCCATCGGCCCGTTGCCGATGATGCACGCCTGCGTCGAGGCTACCCGGCCGTTCGGCGTCAAGACCATGGTGTCGCTCAATACGATCATGGTGGACGGTACGGGCATGTGTGGTTCGTGCCGGGTGACGGTCGGCAGCGAAGTCAAGTTTGCCTGCGTCGACGGTCCGGATTTCGATGGCCACAGGGTCGATTTCAAGGAGTTATACGCGCGCCAGAGGCGATTCAAGCGCCAGGAGGCGCTTGCCAACGAAGACTTCGATCGTGTCTGCCGGATAGAAAAGCACCTGATCATCGACGGCAAGCGCAACTACAAGAAATACTCGGCGCTCGAGGCCCACCAGGTGGGCATGCCGGAACGCGACCCGCGCGAGCGCATCCAAAATTTCAAGGAGGTCAATCTCGGCTACTCGATCGCGGACGCGCTGCGCGAGTCCGAGCGCTGCATCCAATGCGCCAAGCCCACCTGCGTGGCGGGCTGCCCCGTCGGCATCGACATTCCGACCTTCATTCGCAAGCTCCTGGTACGCGACGTCGATGGTGCCCTGGAGACCATCCACGAATCCAACATGTTTCCCTCGATCTGCGGCCGAGTCTGCCCCCAGGAATCACAATGCGAAGCGCAGTGCATCCTCGTCCGGAGCAAGGGCCGCAAGCTCGAACCGGTCGCAATTGGCCGATTGGAACGCTTTATCGGCGATCACGCAAAGCCGCGCACGGCCGCTCCGCCGATAACCGAGCACCCGCTCGGCAAGGTCGCGATCGTAGGCTCTGGACCTGCAGGACTCGCCACGGCCGCCGATCTCGTGCGGTTCGGCGCGACGGTCACGGTTTACGAGGCGCTGCATGTCTTGGGCGGCGTGCTTCAATACGGCATTCCGACGTTTCGCCTACCGCGCGACATCATCAATCGCGAGGTACAGCGCCTCAAGGACATGGGCGTTCGCTTCGAAATCAACAAAGTGATCGGCCGGACCTTCTCGCTTTCCGATCTCACCGGGAAGATGGGCTATGACGCCGTGTTCGTCGCGGCCGGCGCCGGCGCGCCGAGCTTCCTCGGCATTCCCGGCGAGTATGCCGGCCAAGTCTATTCGGCGAACGAGTTCTTGACGCGCGTAAACCTGATGGGCGGCCACCGCTTCCCCCATCTTGGCACGCCGATCAGCTTCGGGACGAGCGCCGTCGTCATCGGCGCGGGGAACACCGCGATGGATTGCCTGCGGGTCGCAAAGCGTCTCGGCGTTGCGACGGTGCGCTGTGTCTATCGCCGATCCGAGGCCGAGGCGCCGGCGCGCATCGAGGAGTTGCGTCACGCCAAGGAAGAGAGGATCGAGTTCTTCTTCTTGCACGCACCGGTCGAAATCCTGCTCGACGGAGACGACAATGTGCGCGGCATGCAGGTGCAAAAAATGGCCTTGGGCGAGCCGGACGAACGCGGCCGCCGCAAGCCGGTGCCGCTCGACGAGTTCCTCGACCTGGAATGCGACACCGTCATCTATGCGCTCGGCACCAAGCCCAATCCCATCATCGGTCAGGCGACGCCCGGCCTCGACCTCAACAGGCGGGGCAATATCGCCGCCGATGACGACGCGCAGTGCACTAATCTGCCGGGCATATTCGCGGGCGGCGACATCGTCACCGGCGGCGCGACCGTGATTCTGGCCATGGGCGCCGGCCGCCGCGCCGCGAAAGGGATCGCTGCTTGGCTGCAGATGGGCAAAGTGAAATGGCCGGTTACCAAGGAGGACGCGGAAGCCTTTGTCCCTGGCGCGGCGGTGGGCAGTCTGGTCCCGCCGGCGCCGGCTGTCGCCGCCGATCCGCAAGCACAAGCTGCCACGACCGCGGGCTCCTGACGCCCGCGCTCGACGATACGAAACGCCTCGTTCGCGCAGAGCACTTACCGGTCGGGACGATGCTGATGGACCCAGAGCCGCGGGCCCGTAGGGTCGGGAAGAGCCTGGCGCGGGCGAGCGACGATGCGACGCGCGATCACGGGATTGTTGCGGCTTCGACCAGGGAGAGTGGATGTCGATCATGGTAGGAACCGGCGTATGTCCGAAGTGTCGTCAGCCGCTGGAGGGCGACGAGTCCTATATCTGCTGCGCGAACGCCACTCTGCAGTGGCGGTGCCAAAGCTGCGCCAAGGTGAGCGAAGGCTTCGCCTTCCCCTACGGGATGTGCCCGCACTGCGGCGGGGCGCTGAAAATGCTGGAGCGCCCGGGCGTATCCGACGAGGCCGCTCTGAACGCTGTCCGCATTGCGTTCCAGATCGAACTGGGGGGACGGGCCTTTTACGATCGCGCCGCCGCACAGGTCGATGAGCCGGTTCTTAAGGCGCTGTTCACCGATTTCTCAGCGATGGAACACGAGCATATGGAGACGCTGTCACGGCGGTATCACGTCGAAATTCCCGATCTGAGCGCCGGTTTCCGCGTGGATTTGGCGTCGATCCAAGCCGGGGTCGCGGGCGAGATCGACGCTCCGGAAACCCTGTTCCGCGCCGCCATCGTATTCGAAAAGCGCGCCGTCGATTTCTTCAGCGAGCGCGCCAAGACCGTACCGGAGGGGTCGGCCGAGCGGGAACTCTATTGTGAATTGGCCGCCGAAGAAAATGAGCATGTCGCGCTGCTCGAAACCGAATTCCAGCGTTGGTCGAAGGGCAAGGCCGGGATGCTCGCAGGCTGAGCCATCGCGTGGTGGCATAGCACGGTCGTCGCCGAATGCCACGCTGAGAGGAGCCGTCCGCCACGCAAGATACCGCCAACGGCCTCGATCTGGCCAAGAACGTCTTTCAGTTGCACGCCGTTGACGGCGAGGGGCATGTCGTCATCCGCAAGCGCCTCGTCCGAGCAGAGGCGCTCCCGTTCTTTGCCAAGTCGCCGACTTGCCATTTGACTTGAACCGCGGTTTTCGCTATGGGTTGACGGAGCCCGCCCGGGTGCCCATCTCTTCTTTTTCGCCGATTACCCCTAAAATCCGTACATTCGGTCGCCGGCGAGCACCGCCTGTCGCTGTCCGAGGAAGCCCGGAACGGGCCTCGGCCCCCATCGCAACCTGATCGCTGCCTCATGAACCTGCAGGAACTCAAGCGGAAGACCCCGGCGGAGCTGCTTAACTTCGCCGAGGAGCTACAGATCGAGAACGCGTCCTCGCTCAGGAAGCAGGACATGATGTTCGCGATCCTGAAACAGCTCGCCGACAACGACCGGGCGATTTATGGCGACGGGGTGCTCGAGGTGTTGCAGGACGGCTTCGGCTTCCTGCGCTCGCCCGAGGCCAACTATCTCCCCGGCCCCGACGACATCTATGTCAGCCCGAGCCAGGTCCGCCGCTTCGGCTTGCGCACCGGCGACACCGTCGAGGGCCAGATCCGCTCGCCCAAGGACGGCGAGCGCTATTTCGCCCTCCTCAAGGTCAACCAGATCAATTTCGACGATCCCGAGAAGCTCCGCCACCGGATCAATTTCGACAATCTGACGCCGCTCTATCCCGACGAGAAGCTCAAGCTCGAGCTCGACGATCCCACCAAGAAGGATCTGACGACGCGGGTCATTGATCTCATCACGCCTCTGGGCAAGGGCCAGCGCGCGCTGATCGTCTCGCCGCCGCGCACCGGCAAGACGGTGATGCTGCAGAACATCGCGCATTCGATCGCCGCCAATCATCCGGAAGTCTATCTCCTCGTGCTGCTCATCGACGAGCGGCCGGAGGAAGTGACGGATATGGCGCGCACGGTCAAAGGCGAGGTGGTGAGTTCGACCTTCGACGAGCCCGCGGTGCGCCACGTCCAGGTCGCGGAAATGGTCATCGAGAAGGCGAAGCGCCTGGTCGAGCACAAGCGCGACGTGGTGATCCTGCTCGATTCGATCACGCGGTTGGCGCGCGCCTACAACACAGTCGTGCCGTCCTCGGGCAAGGTGCTGACGGGCGGCGTCGATGCCAACGCGCTGCAGCGGCCGAAGCGCTTCTTCGGCGCGGCGCGCAACATCGAGGAAGGCGGCTCGCTCACCATCATCGCGACGGCGCTCATCGACACCGGCTCGCGCATGGACGAGGTGATCTTCGAGGAGTTCAAGGGCACCGGCAATTCGGAAATCGTGCTCGACCGCAAGGTCGC
>Ga0209415_10002676_pt1 | contig 33221 bp, 33 predicted proteins | sample PeaSoiSIISIP2007_FD_187696 | JGI IMG/M metagenome (GOLD analysis project Ga0209415, IMG submission 187696) | Peat soil microbial communities from Weissenstadt, Germany - SII-SIP-2007 (SPAdes) (version 2) | ecosystem: Environmental > Terrestrial > Soil > Wetlands > Peat | place: Germany... | reverse complement strand
GGGTCATCTCCTCCCCCGGGAAAGTACTTGCGCTGGAGTTCAGAGACCTCGAACTACTCCACTAGACGCGGCACTAGCCGCCAGGACTCGACCCGGATTCGGGCCTGCTGGAGGCGCCGCGTACGTGTAGTCAGCCCCTTTGAACGAATCGCGAAGAGGGGTTGTTGTGAGGGCCCACTATGGACGAGTCGGCGGAGCACTCCGAACGGGAGAATCGGCGGCGGGCCGCGTTGTGTTACGGCCCCACCGTCGGCCCGATATCAGGGAAAGTCAGCCGCGGGAGGGATTTGAACCCTCGACCTGCTCCTTACCAAGGAGCCGCTCTGCCAGCTGAGCCACCGCGGCGCTTCATCCCGGGCCCGTCGTCGGCTCCTTATTCCGCTTTCTCCTCAACGGCTCCCCCCGACCGTCACTCCAAGGAAAGCCGGCCGACTGGGAATCCCACGCCTCGCGCCCTACCGAGGGTGTCGGCCGCTTCGCCAGGAACGCCGCCATCCCCTCCTTCTGGCCCTGGGTGCCGAAAAGACGGGACCATAGGTCGAGCTCGTAGGCGAGTCCGTCGTCGATGGCGGGATCGACCGAGTGGGCGATCGCATACTTCGCGGCGGCCACCGCGACGGGCGGTTTTGTCCCGATCTCGTCCGCAAGGGCGATCGCCGCCGTAAGAAGCTCGTTCCGTGGGACGACCCGGTCGACCAGACCCTGGGACTCGGCGTCGCGGGCAGAGACCGAGCGCCCCGTGTAGATCCAGCGACGGGCTCGGCCCGCACCGATGCGGCGGGCCAACCGCTGTGTCCCCCCCCAACCGGGCATGACCCCGAGGTTGATCTCGGGTTGACCGAACTGGGCATCCTCGCTGGCCACGATCAGGTCGCACGCGAGAGCGACCTCGCACCCGCCCCCGAGGCAGACCCCGTGGACCGCGGCGATCACGGGCAGCGGGAGGCGTTCGATGTGCCGGGTCACTCCCTGCCCCCTCTCGCCGTGCACGCGGGCGTCAGCGGGGTCGAGGGTCGCCATCTCGCGGATGTCCGCCCCCGCGGCGAACGCCTTCTCCGCGGCGCTCGCGAGAACCACAGCATGGACTTCCGGGTCGTTCTCCGCCTGTTCGAGGCGTTCGGAGAGGGCCTCCAAGACCGGCCGGGAGAGGACGTTGACCGGAGGATGATCCAGCGTGAGGAGCAACGTGCGGCCGCGACGCTCGTATCGGACGAGCGGGCCGGTCTCGGAGGTGGGCATCGGCTCGGCGGAGCCGGGCCGTGCTATTAATCTCGTGTGCGCCTTCGACCGCTCGTGCGAGCGCTCGTTACCGGTGCGTCTCAGGGCATCGGCTATGCGACGGCGCTGCGCCTCGCGCGCGACGGCTTCGAGGTCGCCGCCCACTACCACTCGCACCGGGAAGCGGCCGAGGAGCTGGTCCGGAAGATCCACGCGATGGGAGGCGAGGCGTTCCCGGTATCGGCGGACCTCTCGCGACCGGCCGACGTCGCAAAGCTCGCGGACGCGATCGCCGACCGGGGGGACTCGTTGGAAGGGCTGGTCCTGAACGCGGGGACGTACCCCCGCTCCGCGTTCCGCGACCTCGACCCGGCACGGTTCGAAGAGTGCTTTCGGACGAACGTTTTCGGATCGGCGGAGCTGACGCGCCGCCTCCTTCCGTTGCTCGAGGCCGCCTCGCCGGGCCGAGTAGTGTTCCTCTCCAGCATCCTCGCGTTCGACGGCTCTCGCCACGGTGCTCACTATGCGGCCTCGAAGGCCGCGCTGCTGGGCCTCGCGCGGTCCCTGGCGCGCGAACTCGCGCCCGGGATCCTGGTGAACGTCGTGGCCCCAGGGGCCATCGACACCGCGATCCTTGGGGGAGACACCCCGGAACAACGCCGATTGCGCGGGAGCCGTATTCCGCTCGGACGCGTCGGCCGCCCCGAGGAGGTCGCGGAGGCAATCAGCTTCCTTGTGTCGAAGCGGGCCTCCTACCTCACCGGCGCCACGATTCACGTGAACGGAGGGTTGCGAGCCGATTAGCACGGCCCCGGCGATGCGAACGATCCTCACCACGTGGCACGGGACCTTCCTTCTCGACGACGACCGCATCGTGCACTCCGCCCGGCCTCCCCTCGACGTGGAGACCCTCTCCGAACGCGCGCGCCTTCGTCGCGAGGGCCGCACGACGCCCGAGGAGGAGACGGTCCTCGGGCACCGCGGGACCGAGACCTGGCGGACGGCCGATCGTCGGCTGGTCGGACCCGGCGTGACGTACGACGCCGGAGCGAGGGGCTCGCCCGGCCTCGAACCGGAACTCCCAGCGCACCGGTCCGCAATCCTTCTGGACGCGGAAAGGGCGCTCCGCGAGTCGTGGGACCCTTCGATCCACGTGGAGGAGGCGGTGCGGGCGGCACGCGATCTCGACCGCGCCTCGAATCTAGTGGGAGAGCGGCTGGCGAGCTGGGCGGCGCGGGATTCCCCGGACGTAGACCCAACCGATGCCGTGCACGCGGCGCGCACGATCCTCGACGGCGGACCTGCGAGCCCACTCGCACCGGCGGACCCGACGCTGGTCGAGGCGCGTCGGAAACTCGCGGGGCTTTACCGAGAGATCCAATCGACGCGAAAGGCGTTGGACGCGGCGGTAGAGGCTACGGTTCCCGAGCGGACCCCCAACCTCAACGCTCTCCTCGGACCGGACCTCACTGCCCGGCTCCTGGCCCAGGCCCGGGGTCTCGACCGGCTCGCCCGCCTTCCTGCGAGCACCGTGCAGGTGCTGGGCGCGGAGCGTGCGTTCTTCGAGCACCTGCGCGGGCGGGCACCCCCGCCGAGACACGGGCTGCTCTTCCTGCACCCCGCGATCCAGTCGGCGTCCCGCCTCGAACGGGGTCGACTCGCGCGAACCTTGGCCGGGAAGGTCTCCATCGCCGCACGGCTCGACCGCGCGGGGACGGCGCTCGACCCGAGCCTCGCCGAGGCGTTCGAAAAACGGAAGGCGGCCCTCAAAGCCCGCCGATCGGCGAACCGGGACCCGAGCCGGTCCCGCCGTTCACGGCCGCCACTTGACGGAGCAGCCCGCGACCGGTAGTTCGGCCGGGACGACAGGCTGGCCGGCGAGTGCCTGCTCGATCGCCCGCTCGAGGTAGTGGTGCTTCACCTTCTCCGGGTGCTGGTGGTCGTCGTCGATCCGCCCCTGAAAGAGGAGGCGGCGGTCGCGGTCGAAGAGCATCGGGTGGGGCGTGACGAGCGCCCCAAAGGCGCGGGCGACCTCCTGCGATTCGTCGTGAAGGTACGGGAACGGGTACCCCTTCTCCTGGGCCCGGCGCTCCATCGAGTCGAACCGGTCCTCGGGGTACGCCTGGGCATCGTTCGAGTTGATGAGCACGAACTGGACACCCTTCGGCCCGTACTTCCGGCTCAACTCGATCATCCGGGACTCCCAGGCCTGGACGTAGGGGCAGTGGTTGCACCAGAACGTAACGAGGAGCAACGGCTTTCCGGACCATTCGGCGAGCCGATGCGTGGCTCCATCGACGCCCGGCAGCTCGAAGTTCGGCGCCGGGTCACCCGCATGGAGGCGATAGGTGCTCAGCTCTGCCACGGGTGGGGAGTCCCCCTCCGACTCATATCGTTTCGACCGAACGGAGGGAGGGGGTACGCGTGTCCGACGATTGGGTCGAGCCGGGCGCTGCACCCCGGACCGCATTCGTCCCCGAACCCTCCGGGCCGCTCCGCTCCATCTCCATCGCCGAGAATTTCGACTCGGACGAGCGATTGCTCCGGTCGGAACGGTCGGCGGTCCGAGTGGGCGTGCTCCTGGACCGGGCGGTCTCCTTCGGAGTCGGGGTCTCCCGCTCCGCTCCGTTCCTGGCTCGGGCGGCCTCCGACGCGATCCCGACGATACGCCGCTCGACCGGCGGAAGCGGCCTCCTCCACCTTCCGGGGGACCTGGTCTGGTCGATCGTCCTACCGAGGGCCGACCCCCGGGTCGGGCGAGATTTCCTTCGGGCGTACTCGCGGCTCGGGCGCGGCGCCGTCCGCTTTCTCGACCGGTGCGGTCTGCCGGCCGCGTGGAAGCCCGCACCGGGTTCGGCGGCCGAGTACTGCACGCTCAGCGAGCGCGGTGAGGTCCTTTTCGTGCGGGACCGGATCGTCGGCGGTGCGGCGCAACACCTCACGGGTTCGTCACTGCTCCACCAGGGAACGATCTCGACCGACCTCGACCGGCCGATGATCCACCGGCTGTTCGACCTGCGCCCGTCTGGTCCGGCAGGACAGCTGGATTCGCTCCGCGGGCTAGGGGTTCGAACGGACCCGCAGGTGCTGGCTGCGGGGCTCCTGGAAGCGCTCCGAACCGAGATCGGCCCCGACTGAACGCCCTACTTGCCGCGTCCCGCCCAGAGGGCCTCGGCGGCGTTCTCGGCCTTGGTCCTCAGCGCGTTCCAGTCGCCTCGGACAAGCGTCCGCCCACGCACGACGGCCGATCCTTCCACGAAGACGGTATCGATCGCTTCGTCTGAGGCCGAGTACGCGAGGTGAGAGACGATCGCCTCCGGACGCGCCGGCAGGAGCGACGGATGGTCCAGTCGAACCAGCGAGAAGTCGGCCCTCTTGCCGACCTCGAGCGACCCCAGCTCCGCGCCGCGTCCGAGGATCCGCGCGCCGTCGATGGTCGCCATGTCCAGAAGCTCCTGCGCGGGCAGCACCGAGGCATCCCAGCGCTGGTTCTTCTGGATCAGCCCGGCGAGCTGCATCTCGCGGAACATCGAGAGGGAGTTGTTGCTCGCCACGGAGTCGGTCCCCAGCCCGACCACCGCCCCCGCGGCGCGCAGCTCGACCACGGGAGCCACGCCGCCCGACGCCAGCTTGAGGTTCGAACTGGGACAGTGGGCGATCCCCACCCGGTGCCGAGCGAGGATCTCGATCTCCTGGCCCGTGAGCCACACCGCGTGGGCCGCTACCGAACGAGGGCCGAAGAATCCGATCTCCTCTAGCCAGACCGCCGGCCGTAGACCGGTCCTCGCCTCGTGCTCGTGCACCTCGCGGCGCGTCTCGGAGAGGTGGAAGTGGCAGAGCGTCCCGTACCGTTCGGCGAGCTCCTTCGCCCCGAGCCACGTCTCCCGGTCGCAGACGTAGACCCCCTGGGGCGCGACGAGCGGCGTGACCGTGGGGTGGCCTTTCCACCGGTCGAGGAACCCTCGCGCGTTGTCGAGGGGCTTGCCCGTCTGGGTGGTCTTGTCGGGGTCGACCACGGCCCACCCCAGGAAAGCGCGGATCCCGAGCGATTCGGCGGCCCGCGCGATCGCGTCCTCGGAGTAGTAAAGGTCGAGGAACGTGGTCGTGCCGCCGAGCAGCAGCTCGGCCACGCCCACGCGAGCGCCCGCCTCCACGTCCGCCTCCGTCCGCAGGGCGTCGACGCGGAACAGGATCTCGAGAAAGCCGCCCAGATCACGGTCGTCCGCGATCCCGCGGAGCAGGCTCATCGCGATGTGGGTGTGTACGTTGATGAACCCTGGCACCGCCGCGAAGGCGCGTCCGTCCACGATCTGCGCGCCCGCGCGCGACGCCCCGGGCCCGATGTGTACGAACCGGCCGTTCTCGATCCGCAGGTCCCCCCGGACGACCCGCCGCCCCGCGTCCTGCGTGACGAGCAGGGCGTCCGTGATGACCACGGGGTCGGACGTCCCGGACGCCGTCACGACGCGGGCTAGCGGGCTTTGCGAATAAGGGGTTCGGCCGGGACGCTCGGGCGTCCGGACGGCACCCCGTCCCGGGGGGCCCTAGATGTCGAGGTTCGTCACCTCAACGGCATGCTCCTCGATGTAATGCCGGCGGGGTTCGACCTCTTCGCCCATCAGGATCTGGAACAGCTCGTTGGCACGCACCGCGTCGTCCACCGTGACCCGCAGCAGGGTGCGGAACCCCGGGTGCATCGTGGTCTCCGCCAGCTGGCCGGCGTTCATCTCGCCGAGTCCCTTGTACCGCTGGACCGTGACCCCCTTCATCCCGCCGAGCTCCTTCAGGAAGACGTCGCGCTCCTCGTCGGTATAGGCGTACACGGACCGCGAACCCTTCTGGATGCGGTAGAGCGGTGCCTGGGCGATGTAGACCCGGCCCTCCGTGATCAGGACCTGCATCTTGCGATAGAACAGCGTCAGCAGGAGGGTCCGGATGTGCGAGCCGTCCACGTCGGCGTCGGTCATCAGGATGACCTTGTGGTAGCGAAGTCGCGTGATGTCCTGCTCGTCCCCGATCCCGATGCCGATGGCCGTGATCAGCGACCGGATCTCCTCGTTCTGGAGCATCTTATCGAGACGAGCCTTCTCGACGTTCAGGATCTTGCCGCGGAGCGGCAGGATGGCCTGGAACTCACGGTCGCGGCCCTGCTTCGCCGTCCCCCCGGCGCTGTCCCCCTCGACCAGGAACAGCTCGCACTCCGCGGGGTCCCGGGAGTGGCAGTCGGCGAGCTTTCCGGGGAGGCCGCCTCCCTCGAGAAGGCCCTTGCGTCGGGTCAGCTCACGGGCCTTCCGCGCGGCCTCGCGGGCCAGCGACGCCTGCAGCGCCTTCGCGACCAGGACCTGCCCGATGGGAGGATGCTCCTCGAGATACTCCGCGAGCTTCTGGTTCACGGCGCTCTCGACCTGGCCCTTGACCTCGGAATTGCCGAGCTTCGCCTTGGTCTGCCCTTCGAACTGCGGCTCGAGGACCTTCACTGAGAGCACGCACGTGAGCCCCTCGCGGACGTCCTCGCCGGTGAGTCCCTCGCTGTCGCCCTTGACGAACCCTCGTTTCCGGGCGTAGTCGTTCAGCGTCCGGGTGAGCCCGGCGCGCAGGCCGACCACGTGGGTGCCGCCGTCGATCGTGTGGATGTTGTTGACGAACGCAAGGGTCGTTTCGTTGTACCCGTCCGTGTACTGCAGCGCGAGCTCGATGTCGGTCGAGTCCCTTTTCGCGTGAAGGAAGATCGGGGGCCGGAACAGCGCGTTCGACGCATGGTTCAGGTCCTCCACGAACTCGGCGATCCCCCCGGCGTGGTGGAACGACTCCTCCTTGCCGGAGCGCTCGTCGCGGAACTGGATGTTCACTCCCGCGTTCAGGAAAGAGAGTTCCTTCAGCCGGCGCCGGATCGTTTCCGAGTCGAACTCGACGGTCTCGAGGATCGTCCCGTCGGGCTTGAACCGTGCTTCCGTCCCGGTCGAGTCGGCGTCCCCGACCACTTTAACCGGTGCTACCGGCGCGCCCCGCTCGTACCGCTGGAAGTACTCGTGGCCGTCGCGTCGCACCCGGACCTCGAACCACTCCGAGAGCGCGTTGACGACATGGACCCCGACCCCGTGGAGTCCGCCCGAGACCTTGTACGTGCTGCGGTCGAACTTCGACCCGGCGTGCAGCACGGTCATCACGATCTCGAGGGTGGGCCGATGGTACTTCGGGTGCTCCTCGACCGGGATTCCCCGGCCGTTGTCCCGGACCGAGCACGAACCGTCCGTGTGGACGGTCACGACAATCTCGGTGCAGCTTCCGGCAAGGACCTCGTCGATGGAGTTGTCGACGACCTCCTCGACGAGCTGGTGAAGGCCGCGAACGTCGGTCGAGCCGATGTACATCCCGGGGCGCTTTCGGACGGCGGTCAGGCCCTCCAAGATCTGGATCGAACTCGCGTCGTACGCAGGGGCGTTGACCATAGGTTGTGCCATCGAAAATCGGCGGGATTATCGCCAGAAAATCCGAGCCGGTCGCGTGTTATAACGCTTGGGTTTCGGGAGAAAAGAGACACCTCCGGGAACCCCTCCCGGAGAAGCCGAACTCTGACCGGAGGCGGCTCCGGCAACAGGCCGGGTCCGGCGATTCCGGGCCTGTTCGGGACGTTGGCCCGGCGGCTCCCGTAGCCCTAATAGCGAGCCACCGGCTCTGCGACCCCTCCCTCCATGGCGGACGACGGGGCCGAGGTGCCGAACGAAGAGACCCGGCCGGTCCCTCCCGAGACGGGCCCACCGACCCCCACTCCGGGCGTGGACTGGGAGACCCGATTCAAGTACCTTCTCGCCGACTTCGAGAACTTCCGACGCCGCTCCGAACGGGACCGGGAGGGGCAGACCCGCCAGGCCCGCGGGGCCGTGCTCCGGGACCTGCTCCCGCTCCTCGAGTCGTTCCGGTCCGCGGGCGCTGCGGTCGCGACGCTCCCCCCGTCGGACCCGTTGCGCCAGGGGATGGACCTGCTCGACCGGGAATGGTCGAAGTTCCTGAAGCACCAGGGCGTGGAACCCGTTGCCGAGGTGGGCAAGCGGTTCCGGTCGGAGGAGGCGGAAGCCGTGGGCGAGACGACCGTCCGGGACGGCTGCCCGGACGGCTCGGTCGCGGAGATCGTCCAGCAGGGATACCGCTTCTTCGGCGGTCTGCTGCGACCCGCGAAGGTGATCGTCGCCCGCGTTCCGGGGGAGTCGAGCCCAGGCGACAAGACGGATCCCTCTTCCGAGACGCCGGACGGAGGCGCGCCGTGACCCGATCCTCGGAGGTGCCCGGATTCTACCGCCGGACGGTGGAAGAGCGTCGGGAGTTCGTCCGCGCCTGGGCGGACCTCTCGGAGGGCGAGGTCCACGCGTTCGACTTCCCGCCGGGGATCGACCCGGCGACGCTCGACCACATGATCGAGAACGTGATCGGCGTGATGCCGCTCCCGCTCGGGATCGCGACCAACTTCCGGATCAACGGGCGAGACTACCTCATCCCGATGGCGATCGAGGAGCCCAGCGTGGTCGCGGCCGCCTCGAACTCCGCGAAGGTCGTGCGGGCCGCGGGCGGTTTCTCGACCCAGTCGAGCGCACCGGTGATGATCGGCCAGGTCCAGATCCTGGACGTGCCCGATCCGGCGGCCGCCCGCCTGCGCATCCTCGACCGAAAATCGGACCTTCTTGCCGCGGCGAACGCGAAGGACCCCGTCCTCCTGAAGTTCGGGGGAGGCGCGAAGGACATCGAGGTCCGCCTGATCCGCTCCACGCGGGGCCCCATGCTCATCGTCCACCTTCTGGTGGACGCGCGCGACGCAGGGGGAATGAACGCGGTCAACACGATGTGCGAGGCGCTCGCGCCGGACCTCGCGAAGCTCGCGGGCGGCCGGGTCGTGCTCCGGATAATCTCGAACCTAGCGATCCACCGGCTTGCGAGGGCGCACGCCACGTTCCGCGCCGACCTTCTGAAGACCGAGACGGCCTCCGGCGCCGACGTCGTCGAGGCGATCCTGGACGCCTACGCGTTCGCGGCGGCGGACCCGTTCCGCTGCGCGACCCACAACAAGGGGATCATGAACGGGGTGTCGAGCGTCGTGGTCGCCACGGGCAACGACTTCCGGGCGATCGAGAGCGGCGCGCACACGTTCGCGGCCTGGCAGGCCTCCGTGGACGGGACCGTGGTGCACCCTCTCACCACCTATGAGAAGGACCGGGAGGGGAACCTCGTGGGGTCGATCGAGATCCCCGTCCCCGTGGGACTGATCGGCGGGGCCACGGCCGTGCACCCGACCGCCAAGGCGAACGTGAAAATTCTCGGTGTGAAGAGCGCGGGCGAGCTCGGAGAGGTCCTGGCCGCCGTGGGGCTCGCCCAGAACTTCGGGGCGCTCCGCGCCCTCGCGACCGAGGGGATCCAGCGGGGTCACATGGAGCTTCACGCGCGGAACCTGGCGACGAGCGCGGGTGCCCGACCCGACGAGGTCGACCGGGTCGTCGCGCGCCTCGTGGAGGAGCGCAAGGTCCGTTTCGACCGAGCGAAGGAAGTCCTCGACGAACTTCGGCGCGGCCCGGGATGAAGGTCGGCGTCCTCGCGCTCCAGGGCGACGTTCCCGAGCATCTCGCGGCGCTCGCGTCGCAGCTCCCGGGAACCTACCCGCGGCCGGTGCGCCGGCCCGCGGACCTCGACGGCCTCGAGGCCCTCTTCCTTCCCGGCGGGGAGTCGACCACGATCGCCCGCCTTCTGGAGGAAGGCGGCTTGTGGAACCCTCTCGCCGCACGCATCCGCGGCGGACTTCCCGTCCTCGCGACCTGCGCGGGGTTCATCCTGCTCTCGAGCCGGCTCGACCCTGCCCGCGGCGGCCGCAACCCGAGGACGTGGGGGATCCTGGACGTCACGGTCCGTCGGAACGACTACGGGGGCCAGCGGGAGTCGTTCGAGGACGCGGTCCGGGTGGAGGGACTCGAGGGCGGGCCGTTCCCGGGCGTGTTCATCCGCGCGCCGAGGGTCCTCTCGGTCGGCGCGGGAGCGACACCGTTCGCCTGGCGAGGGGAGGAGATCGTGGGCGTGCGCTCCGGCGCCGTCTGGGGGCTCACGTTCCATCCCGAACTCTCGGGGGACCCTAGGATCCACCGCCTGTTCCTCGAGGTCGCGGCCCGCAAGCGCTAGCGGGCGACCAGGAACACGACCAGCAGGCCCGCCAGCACGGCCACGCCCAGCAGGACCGCAGCCCATCGGACTCGGCGGGAGACGCGGCTCCACGAACCGAAGAAGATCGGGACCGGACCCAGGAGCACCAGACCTCCGACGCCGGTCGGCCCGACCTCTTCATCCGCCTGAGGCGAGCCAGCGGGCGAGGCAGGAGACGGGGTCCCAGGGCGCGTGGGACCAGCGAAGGTGAGCGGAAGCGTAAGGAAGCCGACCGCGAGGAGGGCAACTCCTCCCAGGAACGCGGTCGACCGGCCTGCGAGCACCGGCACGAATACGACGAGACTCACCGACGCCGCCGAGACCAGGACAGAGTACACGACAAGGGCGACCCCCGCCACGAGGGCTGCGACGGGAAGGGCCGTGAGAATCCGGGACGTGCTCGGGACCTCCCTCATGCTCCAACGTCCCGCCGCTCGGCGGTTCAGTGGAACGTGTCGAACCGGTACGGTTCGAGTGGAAGCTCCCCGAGAGCCATCAGGAACTCGGGCGGCGTGAGCATCGGCCGGGCGTAGCTCTCGCTGTCGTCGAGCGCGATGCGGGGGCAGGCGGTGTTCACGTAGGCGTCGAGGTCGCGGCCCTCGAGGTCGCGCGGGTCGAGTCGGTCGGAGAGAAGGATCTCCGCCTCTCGGCCCCGGGCGCGGGCCCGCTCCTGGAGCGCCAGCGCGGTCGGCATCCGCTGCTGGCCCGCGAACGTGGATACGATGATTCCCCAGCGGCGCGCGTCGCGGGCGGTCGCGACCACGAGCTGGCGCCGGCGCACCAGCGCCCCGCGGTCGATGGGCGGCTCGAGCGTCCCCTGGAGGGGATCGATCGACCAGACCGGCCGGTCGACCGCGATCGCGAGTCCGATCGGATGGAACCGGCCAGTTCCCACGAAGAGGAAGGCGTCGGCCCGCTCTCGCACGGCCTCCGCGCCCGTGTAGTTGCACCCCAACGCCTGGGCGGCGTACGCGAGCCGGCGATCCCCGCGACCGACCAGGACCTCGTAGCCCCTGGCGGCCAGCTCCGCCGTGAGCGGCCCCACCAGGTCCATGTGCTGCACCGAGGCGACCAGGCCAAGGCGCTTCGGCACCCCGGCGTCGAGGACGGCCTCGGCGATCCGACGGACGTCCCCGAGCGGGGACCGCATCTCGACGAAGAACGTCGGTCGGACCAGCCGAACGTTCGGGATGGGGGAGTGGCCGAGCACGATCGCGAGGTCGGCCCGGGGCGCTTCGTCACGGGAGGGCGCGTCGCAGGCCCCGAAGCAGGCGCGGGCCGCCACGTCGACCGGCGCCCCGATCTCCTCTCGGAGCTGGGCGGCGAGGACGTGAGCGTCCCGGACGAGGCCGGCGGGAACCTGGAGGACCACCCGTCGGGGTGCGGCCGCACGGACCGCCGAGAACAGCTCCGGACCGACCGTCGCGAAGACGAGGGGAGGCGGCGGAAGGGGGGCTGCGGGTGGTCCCGCATCGGGTTCTAACATCGTTCGCGTGTAACGAGCGGGCGACGGCCTATACCTTAGAGGGAGGGCTGCCGAGTCGTTCCACGAGGCGGCGGAGGGCATCCCGGTTGTCGGGGTAATGAAGCCGCTCGATCGCGTCCGACAAGGAGAGCCAGGCCCACTCCTCGTGCTCCTCGCTGAGCCGGGGCCGGAACGACCGAGCGACCTCGACCCCGTAGGCGTGCAGCCTCCATGACTCGCCGTTGTCGGCCCGGAACGGGACGTGCCAGTCGAGCGGGAACAGCCGGACCGGTTCGAGCAAACCGGTCTCCTCGCGGAGTTCGCGCCGCAGAGCGGACTCGAAGTCGGCATCTCCCGGTTCGGTCTTCCCGCTGACCGGGACCCAAATTCGGCCTCGGGATGGGGGCCGGCGAAAGAGCAGGAACTCGATCGGGTCCGTCGAGAAGAGGTACCCCTCGACGCACTCCCGGCGCACCTCGCCCAGGGGCTCGGTCAACGGGGTTCGCGGGTCATGATCGCGAGGATCGCCTCGGCGGGAGCCCCATGGGCGGCGAGCAGCGCTTCCACCGCCTCCTCGTGCGAGACGTTCGCCTGCTCCATCACGAGCCGGATGTCCTCCTCCGGTGGACCGGAGGGAGCCTGGGGCGGCGGGGAAGCGCCCGATTCCGTTCGGGCGGATCCAGCACCCCTCGGCCGGATCTCCGGCGACCCCACGACCTGGTACGTCCGGACCCCCTGGACCGTGAGGACCGTCACCTCGGGAGCTCGGAACACATGCTCCTGCGTCTTGGTCCGTAGGATTACCTCCTCCACGCCCGGGACTGGCTCGCTCGTCATCCCCAGGCGCCGCATCATCATCTCGACCTGGCGAGGATTGTTGCGGGCGCCACCGGGGATCATGGTCACGCCCCTTCGTCGTCCCCGGCATCCGTGGCGGCGCGGAGCTTTGCCTCGAGCTCGGGGTCGGCCACCGACGAATCGCTGGTCTCGACCGAGCGACGGCTCCGGCGGTTGCGCTGGCGGTCGGACTCCCGGGTGCGTTGCACCTGGTTCGCCAGCTCGTCCAGGAGACCCGAAACTCCGGCCAAGAGGTTCCACCCCGTGTGGGAGGCGTAGAAGATCCCGGCGTCAGTGTGCAGGCGCGCCTCGACCGTAAGGTCGTTCGTGCGGTGCGTCGCGTGCGGCGCGAAGCGGATCGTGAGGAGTCGGGGTCGGACCGAGCGGGTCATCCGCTTGAGCGCCCGCGCTACGAGGTGGTCGATGTCCCCGAGGAGAGCAGGGTCGCTCGAACCCCGGAGCCCCGTGATCTCCACGTAGACGTCCTCGACCCGGGCCCGCCCCTCCGTCGGCCGCCCGCCCCGGGCGACGATCAGGCCGAGCAGGTCCGCGTGGCCGAGGACGCGCACCGGCCGGTCGTTGTCCACGACGAACACGCTGGAGACGTTCTCCCGGAGCATTCGACGCGCGGCGGTCGCCACGTCCGTCCCGCTCGGGACCGTGACCGCGGGAGCGTGCATGATCGAGGAGACCTTGACGTCGAGGGCCGTCGTGACCGCCCTCGGGTCGCGCTTGCCGCCGGCGATGGGCCGCCATAGCACTCCGGCCAAGTCCTTGAGGCCGACCGCGCCGACGAGGCGCCCCTTCCGGTCGACCACCGGCAACGGGTGCTCCTCGAGGGCGCGAAGCTGGAGCACGAGGTTGCGGCAGAGGTCATCCTCCCGGATGAAGGTCGTCGCCGGGCTCGCGACCTCGTCGACCGTCGGGACGCCCGCGCGCGTGAGCTGAGGAATGTCGGGGAGCGCGCGGACGAGGTCCGTGCGGCTGACGACCCCGAGCAGCTCGCCCTTTCTGCCGACCACCGGGGCCGCGCGGAGCCCGGTGGCGAGAAGCTCCTGGGCGATCTCGGCGTAGGTCGTGGACGGAGTGATGAGAGGTGCGACGACCAGCAGGTGCTCGACCTTCGTCGCGAGGGCCCGGCTCGCCCGCCGGGCGATCGATTCGAACGTGATCATTCCGATCAGCCGGGACCGACGGAGGACCGGAATCTCGTGGATGTCCTTCGCCCGCATCACCCCGAGCGCGCGCGATATCGGAGCGTCGGGTGGAAGGGTCACCGGACGGGTGGTCATCATCTCGCCGACGGTCGGCCATGCTGCTGGCATCGGACGGGGACCCGAGTCGGAGGCTTTAGAGACTGCGGGCCCGCGGCATCAGAGGTCGCGAGCCATGTGGTAGCCGTTCTCGCCGTCCGAATAGTAGGCGCGGAGGAGATCGATAACCGAATACCGGTACTTCGTGTAGAACCGGATCGCCGTGGCGTTCGACACGCGCACCTCCAACGTGACCCGGCGGAACCCGCGGGCGCGGCACCGTTCGAAGAACGTCTCCATCAGCAACGCCCCGACCCCGAGAGTGCGGTGGGCGCGCTCGACCGCGAACATCAGAACCCGCGCCTCCGCCTCGACCTGGTTCACGCCGAGCACGAACCCGACAGGGACGTTGCGAGCATCCGCGGCGACCAGGAACCCGCTCGGCCACTCCCCGCTCAGCGAGGCGTAGAGGGACGGGTCGTAGCGCTCGTGGAGCGCGTCGGCGACGATCGCCGCGATGAACGGGACGTCGGAGAGCTGGAACCCCCGCAGGGACACGGCCGGCCGGCTCGACGGGAGCGGGGCCGTACCCCGGTCCGAAGCGGTGTCAGCGATACATCTCACCCGGCCCTTCTGGGTCCGCCGACTGCAGGCTCGAGATCGACTCCCGGGTCTGCTGCAGCGTCTTGCGGACCTCGCTCTCGATCTGCCGGGCCTTCTCCCGCAGGGGGCCGGTGTCGAGAACGAGCAGAGGGACGAGCGGGTTGATCGTCTCGATAACCTTGGCCGCGGCCCGGGCGTCCGGGTAGTCCTTGTGGGCCTGCGCGACGAGGCAGAGCACCGGCGTGACCCGGCCGATGGCCCCGAGCAGGATCCCTCCCGCGAGGCCGGTGACCACACCGTTCGCCGCCTGGAACGCGTACTTCTCGAGCAGGGGCGCGGCGGCCCGGTTCGCCATCGCGACGACCCGCGCGTCCCCCTGGATGTCCCGGTCGATCGGCTGACCCTCGATGGCGACCACCAACTGGATCCCCTTCGCCTCGGCCCAATCCAGGAGAACCCGGCCGAGGAGGTTCAGCATCGGTGGAGGCGGCTGGATGTCCGCGATGACGACCACGAGCTGGTCGCACGACCGGTCCACGCCGCACACGAGCTTGCTCGAGTAGAACCGGACGGGGGCGTTCACGACCCCCTCCTCCATGATCACGGTCGGGGGAAAATCCTCGCTGACCATGTAGGCGACGAGCGACATGTCGAGCGAGTGCACGAGGTAGGAGGCGGCCACCGACCCCACGAGGCCGTGCGTCGGGAAGCCCACTACCATCATCGCTCCCCGGAGCGACTCCTCCCGCGTGTCGACGATGCGGACGGGAACTTCCTCCATATCGCACCGCTCCTGTTCCTCGAGACCCGTCGCGATTTAGCACCTTCCGAGGAGATAAGCCCCCACACCCGGCCTTGGGGAGGGCCCCTCGGCCTGCCGCGGACCGTCCGGAACGGGGCCAGCGGCCGCCCGGGCCCTCTGGCGAACGATTAAGCCAAACCGGGCCATGCCGGAGAATCCTGCGATCCGTTCAACGCCCGCCGTCGCGCGGCGAGGGAGGAGGAATCCGATGAAACGCCAGATGGTGGACATGCTCGCCGAACTGGTGAAGATCCCGAGCGACCCGTTTGCGGACAAGCAGGAGGTCCTCGACTACGTTCAGTCGTTCACCGACCAGATCCACATGCGCAACACGCTGTTCGGCGACTCCCAGACCCCGGCGCTCCTCGCGGAGTTCGGCCAAGGAGGAGTCGTCCTCTCGGGCCACCTCGACACACCCCCCATCGGCGATTACTGGAGCTTCTCCCAGAGCCAGCTCGCCTCGGGAAGGATGTACGGACGGGGCGCGGCCGACATGAAGGGCACCGTGGTCGCGATGCTCGAGGCCGCGCAGGACCTGGTCGCGCGAAAGATCCCGGTCGTTCTCGCGTTCACGACCGACGAGGAAACGTCGATGCTCGGCGCGATGGCGCTCGCGAAGACGCTACCGCTCCGTCGCGCGAAGGCCGTCGTGGTCGGCGAGCCGACCGGGCTCCGTGTGGCGCACGCGGAGAAGGGCGTCCTCGACCTCGCGATCGAAACGCGGGGCAAGGCGGCCCACGGGGCGATGCCCCACCTCGGCGAGAACGCCGTGACGAAGATGATGCGGATCCTGCGGGGGCTCGAGTCGTTCAAGGGCCGCATCGCGCATCCGGAGCTCGGCTCCGTGACCGTGAACATCGGGACGTTCCACGGCGGGACCCGCCTGAACGTCGTCCCGAACAAGTGCACCAGCGAGGTCGACATCCGGTTCCCGCCCCCGTACACGCCGGACCAGCTCTACCACGAGATCGAGGAGCACCTCCGCCGGATCAAGACCCCGTTCACGCTCCGCCGGATCCTCACGATGCCCGCGGTGCAGATCGACCCGAACGCGGAGCACGTCCGACTGCTCCGGGAGGTCGCCCAGGCCGAGACCGCCGTGCTCGTGCACGCCTCCGAGGCGGTCCATTACACGCAGGTCAACCCCCGCGTCGTGATCTTCGGCGCCGGCGAGGAGGAACTCTCGCACCAGGCGAACGAATACGTAAAGGTCGAAGCGGTCGCCCGCGCGACCGAGGTCTACAAGAAGTACGCTCAGCGCCTCGCGGCCACGCGCCTCTCCTCTTGAGGCGCACGCGGCCCCTCGCCCTCGGCATCAAGTAACCGCGCGCCTACCCCGCCGACGTGAAGGTCGCGCACCTCTCGACACGGTACCCTCCCGGCCCCGGAGGGGTCGAGAGGCATGTGGCCGAGCTCGCGCCCCGACTCGCGGCGTGCGGATACACGGTGGACGTGCTCACGAGCGACCTCTACCAGGAGTACCCCTGGGAACGGCTTCCCCCCACGGTTCCCCGGGAGGAGAAGACGGCATTCGGGACGGTGCGGCGCCTACCGGTCTGGTCGCTCCCGGGGGAACTTCATTACCCGTTCTTCCGGAACCTCGGCCGCGCCCTCGAGCAGGCCCGACCGGACATCGTGCATGTCCACACGTACGGGACGAACCAGGTCGCGGTCGCGCGGCGGTTCAAACGCCGCCATCGGACCCCGTTCGTGCTGACCGCGCACTTTCACCCCCTCTGGTCGATCGAGGGGGGGCCGCTACGCCGGCGGATCCGGTCGTTCTACGATAGGAGCCTCGCCGGACCGCTCGTCCAGGAAGCGGCCTACCTCATCGTGCAGACGAAGGAGGAAGAGCGGATGGTTCGCGGTCTCGGGCTCGCTCTGCCGCCCGTCGAGATCATTCCCCCGGGCTACTCGCCCCTGCCGGCGCCCACGGCCGGCGCACCGTCGTTCCAGGAGCGTTTCCGTATCGAAGGCCCCTTCCTGCTGTTCGTCGGACGCCTCGCATCGAACAAGGGGCTGCTCGACCTCGTGGATGCGTTCGCCCTCCTCGGCCGTCACGACCCCACCGCGCGCCTCGTCCTCGTTGGAGAGGACGGAGGGATGGGGGCCCGAGTGGACAGCCGAGCGCGCGAGCGCGGCGTCTCCGACCGGGTCCACAGACTGGGCCGCGTGGCGGACGACGCCGTACTCGCCAGTGCGTACCGCGAGGCGCGGATCACGGTCCTTCCGAGCGAGTACGAGGCGTTCGGCCTCGTGCTGCTCGAATCGCTCGCCCAGGGCACTCCGGTGGTCGCCACCCGGGTCGGCGGCATCCCCGAGGTCGTGGACGACGGCCAGACCGGCCTGCTCGTTCCGCCCTGCGACCCGGAGGCTCTCGCCGTCGCCCTCGAACGACTCTGGTCCGACCCGGAGCTCCGCCGCCGGTTCGGAGAGCAGGGTCGCACGCAGGTGATCCCGCGCTACACCTGGGAGACGGTCGCCGACCGGATCGACCGGCTCTACCGGATGCTGGGAGCCCCATGAAGGTCGTCCACGTCACGCTCCGGTTCGACGCCCCGGGCGGCGTGGAGACGAACGTGCGCGAGATCACCCGCCGGCTGAAGGCCGCGGGCGACGAGGTCGAGGTGTTTGCGAGCGACCTCTACGACGAGTCCCGATGGGACCGCAGGTCGAACTTCGCCGCTGAGGTCGAAGGCGTCCCCGTGCGCCGGTTCCCCGTTCGCAAGCGGTTGATCCCGCACCTCACCCTCCCCCTCATGGTCGGCCTGATGGACGCGCTGGCAGAGAGCGGGGCGGACGTGATCCACGCCCATTCCCACCGGTACGGCCACGTCCTCGAGGCCGCGGCCGTGGCCGATCGGTGCCGGATACCCCTGGTCGTCTCCACTCACTACCACCCGGCCGACCGTCGCGAGACCGCCGTGAAACGGGGACTCCTTCGGCTCCAGGACGTCGGGTTCGGGGCGACCGCCTACCGGGTATCGCGGGCGCTGGTCGTCGAATCCGAGCTGGAGGCCCGACTTGTTCGCGAGTTCGCGCCCGCGGACCGGATTCGGGTCATTCCCCCCGGGATCGACGTTACGGAATGGACCAGCACGTCCCCCGACCGGACCCGCCTTCCCCCGCTCCCGCCGGAGTACTTCCTCTTCGTCGGCCGCATCGCCCCCAACAAGGGTCTTCCTCACTTGGTGGAGGCGCTCGCGCTCCTCCCCGCCGGCGCCCGTCGACCGCTCGTCGTGGTGGGGTCCGATTGGGGAGAACGGGCTGGCCTCGAAGCGCTCGCGCAACGCCGTGGCGTGTCCGGACTCCTGGTGTGGCTCGGCCATGTGGAGGACCGCCAGACGTACCGCGCGATCGTGGGTGGCGCCAAGGCGCTCGTCCTCCCCTCCGAGTGGGAGGCGTTCGGGCTCGTCCTCCTCGAGGCGATGGCCGCGCGCACGCCGATCGTCGCGACCTCGGTGGGAGCCGTGCCGGAAGTGCTGGAGGGCGGCCGCGACGGCCTTCTCGTCCCCTACGGCGACCCGTCGGCGCTCGCCAGCGCCCTCCAGGATGTTCTCAACGATCCTGACGGCGCTCGAGAGCGGGTGTCCCGGGCCGACGTTCGCGTCCGCGGCCTTGACTGGATGGATTCCGCGAACCGGTTGAGGGCGCTCTATCGCGAGGTTGCCCGGACCTGAACGCGGCGGTTCTCGAGCCGCACGAGCTCGGCCCCCACGCAGTCGAGGTCCGCGCCGGCGTCCCCGCCGCTGAGCTTCGCGACGAGCCGGAGGCATCGGCCGAGGAGGCCCGCGATCACGGAGCGCCTCCGGTGACCTCGCGCGCGTAGTCAGCGATGATCTGGATGCCACGACGAAGGTTCGGCCGGGACGCCGCGAACGAGAGGCGGAGGTGCGACGCGCCGAGCGAACCGAACGCGTCACCCGGGGTCGTGATGACACCGCGGCCGAGCAGAGCGCCCGCGACGTCCTGGCTCGACTTCGGCCACGAGAACCGGGGGAATGCGTAGAACGCACCCCCGGGCGGGACCAGCTTCATGTCGGGGATCTTCGACAGGAGGCGGACCACGAGGTCTCTACGGGCCCGAAACTCCCGGACCATTCCGTGGGTCGCCGCGGTCGACTCGAGCCCTGCGAGCACGCCGATCTGGGCCGGCGTGGAAGGACACGCCATGATGTGGTAGTGGATCTTGTTGAGCTCGACTGCCAGCGGCCGGGGGGCGACCAGGAATCCGATCCGCCAGCCGGTGGTCGCAAACATCTTCGAGAACGAGTTCACGATGATCGCCCGGTCGCTCCTCCCCCAGAAGGAGGTGGCGGTCCCCTCGTAGACGATCTGCTCGTACACCTCGTCCGAGACGATAGTAAGGTCGTGCCGGTCCGCGAACGTGACGATGCGGTCGACCACCGCCTTCGGAAAGACCGCTCCCGTCGGGTTGGACGGGCTGTTCACGACGATGGCGGTGGTTCGCGGAGTGACGAGCTTCTCGAGCTCGGAGAGGTCGGGGAGGTAGCCGTGGGCCTCGGGAAGGCTGTAGGGAACCGGCACCGCGCCCGCCAACCGCGCGTGCGGCGCGTAGAGGACGAACCCGGGGTTCGGGACGAGGACCTCGTCGCCCGGGTCGTAGAGGGCGAGTGCCGCCGCCATCAGTCCCTCGGAGCCGCTTCCCGTGACGATCACGTTCTCGCGCCCGGTACCGGGCTCTCGGTCGCGGTAGCGTTCCGCTATCCGGTCGCGGAGCGCGGGGAGCCCTGCCGAGGGTCCGTAGTGGTTCTGACCCTCCCGCACCGCCCGGCAGATCGCGTCCACGACCGCCGCCGGCGGGTCGAAATCGGGTTCCCCCAACCCGAGATTGATCGAATCCGGCGGCGCGTTCTCGAACATCTTGCGGATGCCCGAGATCTCGACTTCGCGTGCCCGCTGGGCGACCATGCGCCCGCGCACGACGGTAGCCCCTCTTTACCGTTGTCGCGTCCGGCGATGGCACGCGACATCGCCGAAGATCGGGCCGGGGGAAAAGGGCCATCTACCCCGGCCGTTCCCGGCCTTCGCAGGAGGGGGGCCGACGACCGTTTGTGTTGAAGTCGGCGCGCAGTTCGGCGACGAGGGCAAGGGCAAGATCTTCGACTTCCTGGCGGCCGATGCACGGTACGTGGTGAGGACCGGCGGAGGGCCCAACGCCGGCCACTCGATCCATCTTCCCGCCGGCGTGGTGGTGCTCCACCAGCTCTCCTGCGGGGTCCTCAGAAAGGGCGTCGTCGGGGTGAGCGGACCCGGTATGGTGATCCAGCCGTTCTCGCTCGAGGAGGAGATCCGCGAGCTCGAGCGGCGCGAGCTCCTGCTCGGCGAGGTCGTGATCTCCGACAGGGCCCACGCCCTGCTACCGATTCACGAGATCGAGGATGCCTGGCAGGACGACCTCCGCGCCCGGCGCGCCCCCGGCAGCGCGTTGGGCACCACACGCCGTGGGATCGGACCGGCGTACGCCGACCGGGCCTCCCGTTGGGGGATCCGTATCGCCGACCTCGACCGGCCCGCCGTCCTCCGGGAGCGTCTCGAGATGATGTACGCCAACAAGGCTCACCTCACGAACCTGCCGCCGATCGACGAGCTCTGCACCCGGCTGGCAGAGGTCGGAGGGCGGCTGGCTCCTCGCATCCGCTCGACCGAACCGATGCTCTGGGACGCGCTCGCCCGCGGAGAACGCGTGCTGCTCGAAGGCGCCCAGAGCGCCCTGCTCGACCTGGATTTCGGAACGTACCCGTACGTAACGAGCTCTCACCCGACCAGCGCCGGCGCCCTCGTGGGCAGCGGCCTCCCGCCCACCGAGGTCGACTCGATCCTGGGCATCGCGAAGGCGTACACCACGCGCGTGGGCGCTGGACCGTTCCCCACCGAGGAGACCGGAGAGGCGGGAGAGTTCCTGCGACGCGTGGGCGGAGAACGGGGCGCTACCACGGGGAGAGCCCGTCGGTGCGGATGGCTCGACCTGGTCCTCCTCCGGTACGCCGCCCGGCTCAACGGATTGACTTCGTTCGCCATCACGAAGGTCGACGTCCTCGGCGGCCTGGAGGAGATCCCCGTCTGCTCGCAGTACGTCATGCCCGACGGTTCGACCGTGCGGGACATGCTGCCCACGCACGCGGAGGACATGGCCCGGGCCCGCCCGGTGTACGAACGCTTCCCCGGATGGCCCGAGTTCCACGAGAGGCTCAAGGAGCGGATCCGCCGAGAAGGGGCCGGCGCGCTACCCACTACGCTCCGACGCTTCTTAAACCATATCGTCGAAGAGACCGGCGTGCCGGTCGAGTTCGTAGGCTACGGCCCCGGACGCGACGAGACGCTCCGGCTCCCCCCGCCGACCGTGCGCCCGACCCGCGCGGGCCTGGCGACCTGGTCGGGCTAGCCTCGTGGCGTTCGACCCGTTCCTCTACGTCGCGTTCGGGATCGGCCTGGTTGCCGGCCGGTTCGTGCGGGCACCGGGTCGTTGGATCGAAGCGGCCACCCTCACCGCGGTGGTCGTCCTCATCGGCCTCCTGGGGGCCTCGCTCGACACCGTACCCGGGCTGACGCTGGCCTCGACGATCCCGCTCGCGATCGGGTTCGCCGGGCTGCTGGTCGGGCTTACCGTGGGGGCGTTCCTCCTGCTCGCGAGGATCTCGCCCGCGCCCGTTCCCACCTCGACCCCGCCGGGGCCACGACGGCGGTTCCCGGTCAGCGTCGCGATCGCGGCGGCCCTGCTCGCGGGGTTCGGCGTCGGCCGGTTCGTCACGCTTCCCACGGGCGCTGCCATCCCGTGGGCCCTCTACGCGCTCCTTGCCCTCGTTGGGTTCGGCCTTCGACTGACCCCGAAGGGTCTCAGCCGAGCGTGGGTCCCGGTGACCGCCGCGGTGGCAGGGGCGGCCGCGGCGGCAGCCGTCTTCGGCCTGCTCGCCCGCACGAGCCTCAGCGTCTCGTTCGCCTCGGCGTTCGCGTTCGGCTGGTACAGCCTCGCAGGACCTCTCGTCGCCGCCCGGGACGGTGCCGCGCTCGGGTTGCTCGCCTTCCTGACGAACTTCGTACGCGAGAACCTCACGATGCTCCTGTCCCCGCTCCTCGGGCGGCGCCTTCGGGGCGAAGGACTCGCCGCGATCGGCGGAGCCACGTCCATGGACACGACGCTCTACTTCGTGACCCGGTACGGTGATGCCGAGGCCGGGAGCCTTGCGCTGGCGAGCGGGCTGGTCCTGACACTGACGGCCAGCCTGGTCCTGCCCGCGATCCTGGCCCTGTAGAATCCCTTATGGGAACCCTGCCTTCGCCGATTCGACGGGCTCGTGGTCCAGCGGTGACGACGTCGCTCTCACACAGCGAAGATCGCCGGTTCGAATCCGGCCGAGCCCATCGACCGCCCGGGGTAGCACCAATTCGGTCTCTTTTGCACTACCCTGTCCTCAGGACTGCGTGCCAGAGCCGCCAACAGCCTCATGCCAGGGCCCTCAACTTACGGAGGATGTGTCCGCTCCGGAAGACTTCGACCCGGGTATGCCCGGCCGCGTTCGTGCGCGTATCCGAACTGCCCTGGGTCCGAGGTGGGACCGAATCGAAGAAGCCGACCGGCGGGGTCGGCAGGCCCGGCCGCCGAACCCGAACCGGCATCTCTTGGCGGCAATCTACGAGAACGCCGGCCAGTTCAGCCTCGAAGAGGTTGCCGCACGCTACCCGGGTCGGCTCCCGGACCTACTCGCTCTGACGGCCGTGGCTAACATTCTCGAACGATCCCGAGACTTCGAGGTGCTACCAGAGCTCATCGCGTCGATGGTTTCGTCGAAGGACTTCCGACACCATATGTTAACGCTCGGTCTTGCGGATCACCTCAGAACGCACACTCCTTACACGGTCCGGTTGCCGTCGCCTTCCGCGAACGGTCAACGAATCGTCGACCTCGTAATCGCTCATGAGGGAGGCCTCACGATGGAGGTTGAAACCAAGACTAGCGACGAATTCGACGGACCTCGACGGGAAGTGACCCCCTCGAACGCGCGGGGTGCGATTAGTCGGGCATGGAGGAAGGCGGTGTCTGGCGAGAGATCGCAGCTCGGAAGGACATCGCCAGGCCTGCTGCTCTTAGGCGGTGTCACGCTGAAGGTAGAGAGCCTCGATGTCATTCAGCGAGCTGCCGGAGGGTGGCTCCGATCCCATGGGCGAACGCATCCGAACATCTGGGGAATCGCAGTGCTCACGTACTGGGCCTACACCTTGGGCCCGCCGCCTCAAGTGACACCGCCCGGGGAAATTGTAGAGGTCAACGCACGGGCGGGAATACAACTTCGAGCGGCAGAGAATCCGTCCTACACCGGCCCTATTCGCCTTGTCCTCACACCTTACGTGTGGGAGTAGCCTCGGGGGGGGCGAAGCTTCTCAAGGAGCGTTATGGCGGGGGACACACTGCTGATTGTGGGCGCGGGATTTTCTAAGCCGTTCGGGGGTCCAGTCCTCGATGAGCTGTTCGATCCAAAATTCACCGAGAACAGCAACGCCGATCCGAAAGCCCTCGAAACTCTTGCGGCAATGGCAGACGAACGTGATTTCGACGGAACCCCGGCCGGTATGGAAGCGGCGTTTACTCAGGTTTGGGAACATCAGTCCACAGGGCGAACATTCGACGTTGGCGGAACCCCGTGGACGGGCCGGGAGCTGCTAGACGAACTCCGAGTCCACCTCGGCCACATCGCTTCGGATGTCAGACCAGACTTTCGGACACCACTCGCTCGCAACCTTCAAGCATTCCTCAAGAAGCTTGTCAAGGGATCCCGAAGTCTGGCAATAGTCTCATTCAACTACGACACACTCGTCGAGGATTGTTTAGACCACGCCGGCCTCGTGTACTCCTATGGTAGTCGCAAGGTGCTTCGGTTCGCCGACAAGACCGTGGAGAAGGCACTAGACAAGTACGCTCCCGACGCTGAGGTCTTGAAACTCCACGGCTCGGTCAACTGGGGAATCTGCCGGGGCTGCACCGAGGCGCCCGTCAGCGCCGACCTTATCAACGTCCTCGGGGGGGTCTATGGCCTTGGACGAAACAAGTCATGCCAATTCTGCGGGAAGCAATTCCTTCAATCGAGCATTGTCCCGCCCGTCGAGACGAAGGGGGCCGGTCTGCAATCCTTTGAAGCGTTCTGGAAGCGCGCGCAGGGGGCAGCTAGCCGTGCCCGGGAAGTCCTCGTAATCGGGTATTCGCTACCTCCAGCGGACACGCAGGCGTTGGCCCTCGTCAAGAGCATTGACGGACCACTCAAACGCCCAAGGATTCGCATCGTCTGTGGGCGACGGGGAGCACCGAGGAGCTACCGCGACTCCCTCAAACGGTTCGACGATCTGCGTTGCTCCTTCGAAGACTTCCTCGAAGGCGGAACTAGCTAGAATTGAGCCCGGGCTACCGAGTAAACGCGCGCTCACGCTTCCGGCGGTTGTGGACGGTCCTGCGAATCACCCCCGACCTCCCCGCACTTCCGTCGCGCTCCTCGTGAATGGGTCCGGGGCGGCTTCGGTCGTGGCCCTGCCTCCGGTCGCCTGGCCCCTGAGCCTCCCCTCGTTCCGTCTCGGACCCCTCAAGGGCCGTGCGGTTGACAGTGGCCGCAAGCGTTCCGAAGAACGCCGCCAGCCCACTTTGCAGGGTAACCGGTTACGTCGACCCAGGTCAAGAAACAGACTTTCGGTTGCCATGCGGTGACCCAGTACGCGCCGTTCGCCGGGTCGTTCCCCTGACCCCCGACGTGCCAGCACGCGGCGCGATGGAGCTTGGCCCTCGGACCAATCGTGTTGTCCGGACCAGCGTTGAGCACGAACCCGTTCGGACTTTCTCTGAGCCAGCGGCGGTAGCTCGGGTCCTCCTTGGCATCGTTGAATTCCTCCGAGCTCATGTAGACCTGCCATTGGCCGCTCTCGCGGGCTCTCTACCCTCACCAACGGCCACTCCCTTGAACCTTCTCCTTCGGCGATGGTTGAAAACCGTCCTCCGGCTCACCCCCAGCCTCCGTGCCACTTCTGTTGCGCTCCCCCTGTACGGGTCCGGATCGACGTACCGCTTCGCCCGGCCTCGGACCGCATTCAGTCCGAGCACGTGGCCGTCCTCGATGCGGTTTGCCTCCTTCCCCAAGCCGACCAAGTCCCTCTCACGGACTAAGACGTGTCGACGGATCGCCCGCCCTTCCGGACCGAAGGTGTACTTCCGGTCCCGGTGTCCAACAAAGTCCTCAACCACCGATCCCCAGGATCGCTGGCGAGGCAACTCCATGAGGGCCGCCCGCCGGGCCGCGTCCTTCGGACCGACGAACGGAACCAGATCGGACCTGAGGTCGTCCGGGTCCTTCGAGGGTTCGAGGAGCCGGGCCGTCAGGAACGTGAACGGCCGAAGGTCCCCAAGGTGCCGGACCCTCGGTAAAAGGTTCGGGGTCGCGAGAGAGAACTCCGAGATCGCTGGCTCACCCGCATAGTCCTCCGCCGCCCGCTCGCCCTTCTCGATGATTCGCTCCCAAAGTTCCGCAACCCACTTCTTCCGAACCCCGTCGACCTGGTATGACCCGAGCCCATGGTCCGAAGCCCCCATCGACTTCCCGGTTCGGAAGACATGCGGCCGGCCTGTCTTATCGCGGACGAAGAGGCAGTAGCGCTTGGCCGACAGCCCGAAGAACCGTGGAGCCAAGTCGAGTGAGCCCTTCGGATACTCGCTCTTGGGTGCCTTGTCCTCGGTCTCGTCCTTGAGGAAGGGGACGGAATCGGAGTATGGGCTCAGCCCGGCGAACGCTGCCGAAACTCCGCCCGCGATTCTAGAGGGAGCGACAAACGCCGAGTCGGTGTCGTCGTAGACGACCCTGCCTCCGAGTCGACCGACTTCGGTGTCGACCAACGCAAGGAGCAGGTGGGACGCAGCCGTGAGGGCGGTTCCGATGAGAGGGCAGTAGTCCGACCCGGGCTCCTCTACCTCCGACCCGTCTATATCGAACGAGCCCTCTCCGAGGCCATGCACTCGAACCCGACCCTTCCTGACCTTCCGGTTGACCTCGACGAAGATCCCGTAGCTCCCCGCGTTGCAGATTGTCTTGAGACCGTCTGCCCGGTTCTTGGAGCCTGGCTCTGTGCTGCGCTTCTCCCGGATTCGCGCTTCCGCAAGTGTCTGGATGAGCCCCTGCTCGGGACCAACCTCGACTCCAAGGACCTTGACCGGTCGGAGTTCTTGCTGTCCTACGGGCTCGAAGGTCATGGCCCGGACGATCCGCGGGACCCGCTCGCCGAGCAACTTGGCCGCGAGCACGTCCGCGACCATGTAGGGCAGCGTTAGCCCCGGTTCGGTCGTGACGCGATTCCAGCCGATTGTTGGAGCGCCTGCGTCCGGGCCTCCATACGTCGATCTGACCGGCAAGATCGCACCGTCGCTCTCGACCTCGCAGAGCGACCACATCCGGGGGTCGCTCCACGTATCCTTGCGGAGCAGGTCCCCGAAGGTCAGCCCCTCGACCCAGCTCCGAACCTCACCGGTCGAGTTCCGAGTCGAGATTCGCTCGGCGGTGAGGAACCGCTCGGCTCCGAGCAGGCAGTAAAGCGAGGGATACTGCTGCGTGAAATCGAGAACGGCCACATCCTCGACCTCCCTTCCCCGGACACGACACTCAGTTTGGCCAGCGTGGAAGGAAGCCATGACTCGGCCTGTGACCCGGAAAGAGAGCCTAGGCGGGACGATTCCGCGAGCCGCCCAGAGGTCCTTCGCGAGAGTCGCGGAAGAGTAGAGCTGGGAGGGGTGCTTGCCCAGACCGAACTGCGCGTGTCGGTCTCGGCAACGGAAGTAGAGCTCGGCCGTCAGTTCAACGTCGTTGAGACCGTAGTCGAGGAATCGACGATTGACCGGACCTCGGTAATCCTGCTCCGTCTTCTTCCGGACACACCCAAAGGCTTCTCCCGCGGTTTTCAGCGAATGGCCTTCGCCGGTGAGGACTCGGACAAAGGTACGGCAATCAACGATGGCCCCTCGGTACTTCCGGTACTTGCCCTTCGTCCCGGTGAACGAGATGAACGACATGGCCGAATGGACCCGCTCGACTCGGATTCTGGGAACGAAGGCCCATTTGGGGTTCGACCTTGGGATGAGGGAGAGCGTCCAGGCCCGCTTGCCAGCGACCTTGCGCTTCGGCTCCCAACCGGCCGCGATCCGAGCGAGGTCGAACGGCAAGTTGAATCCGACAACGACCGCCCGGCCGTCGACGGCAAGTGGCAGGAATTCATGGGTGACGAACTCCTGGAGGGTCGAGACCGAGGCTTTGTGCTCGGCGGCCCAATGCAATATCGAGCCCCACTCCTTCGAGGTGACCGCGCCGGTGAATATCCAGGTCTGCGTAAGTCGGCCGTTCGAGTAGAGCTGGGCGATCCCGAACCGGAGTTCCTGCCGAACATCGGTGGTCGTCTCCGTATCGAAGACAAACGTCAGTCGGTCGTTGGGGTCCGGGCCGGGTTTCCAGTCGCGCTTTGTCTTCTTCTTTACGGGCTCCTCGACGACACGGAGGAAGACCGGGAACTCCTCTGTCGGCGGTAGATTGGTCATATCGACCTTCGCGCCACCAAGGAGTGCTGTTCACGCACGGAGTCGGCTAAGGAGAGGTAGGCTGCCGCTGCAGATTCCGGGACATGGCGGGCCCGGAGAACTAGTAGGTCATAGAGGCCCCGGAGCAGCAGCGATTCGTCGAGCTCCGATGTTCTCTCCGAGGATTGGTAACGTGGGTCCCATAGGCGTTGGCCAGCGGTAAACCGACGATGGTCCGCGAGACACATCGGGACTGTGAGGTCCCCGTGCCGTTGACTCGCTACGTGATTGTCCTCAAGTGGCAGCCCCCTGCCGCAAGCTACGCATTCCTTGTCGTGGGATCGCGCCCCGCTCCGGATCTCTTCCAGCCATGCCTCGGCCTCATCCTCGCTTTCGGAGAGAGCCTCCCGGCTCTTCTCGGAAGCGCGGGCCAAGCTGGCCGTAAGGCCGGGGACGCTGGCGCTCAACCGGACTCTTCGACCTCCCCGATCTCGTAGTACAGGTCGACGAACGCCCCGAAGTCGGACTCGGAACGCTCCATAGCCGCGCGGATTGCGGCCGGGTCGGTCTCGATGGTGTGGGTCTTGCCGGCCGCGTCTCGGTAGGTCCTCCTGGCGAACGCTTTCAACCCGCTAGGGTCGCCGGTCTCACGGTATCGGCCGAGCGCGTTCGCATACCGGGAAAGCAGCGTGGCTGTCCGGGACCCCCGGATTAGGACCTCGACCCGAAAGCCGTTCTCATAGCTCTTGAGCCACCTTTCGACTTGGTCCGTGCGGGTCGGGACCCAGCGGCTACCCTGCTTCCGGAATGCCCCGGAGGCCCTCCGGACGGTCTTTGGAGCGATTCCCCGAGCTCGGGCGAGCTTGGAGAGTGATCCCTTGCCCCGGCGGGCCTCCGAAACGACTTCCAGTGCTCGGCGTCGATTCAGCTGCTCGCGACGGGAGAGATCAGCGAGCGGAATCCGGGATATGGGCGCCCGACGGACCTCAGACAGGGGAGTCCTTCCGGTTGCCGGGTGCCTCCGGAGCTGGCTCAGAGTGGCCGTGGGGTATCGAGCACGGGTTCGGACGATCCTTGCGACGTAGGCTGACCCCACAGGCTGCGTGGAGGCCCACTCCTCGAAGATGGCGTAGGAACGGGAGAAGCGACGGGGCATGGCTCAGCCTTCCCCCGCCGGTCCATGGAGGATATCGACCCCTTCCGCCCGCAGCGTTCCCAGAATAGAGCGGTGCCAGCCCAATCGGAACCGCCCCTCAATCGTGCCTGTGTCCTCGGTCGGGTGTCGGCTCGCCTTCGCACGCGCCTCGCGAAGCAGTGATTCGACGTGGTGTCGGCGGTGGGCCTCGTGTCCGAGGTGGAGATGAAGCGCGCACTCGATTCCTCCGAAGATCGGGAGGTTGATCTGACCTGAGACACGGCCGATCTTCGACTCCTCGGTCTCAGGCGAGGTCTCGACAGAGAGGGTGCGTGAGGCAGACCCGCGAGAGGCTTCCTTCCCCTGGCTGCCTATCTGGCCCTGCGCGCGCGTGGCGAGGGGCTCGACGCTCGCCCTACCCGGACCGCCACGCGATCCGTGGATGCGTCGATTGTGTTGCTCCAACCCGAAGGCGGTTCCAAACTCCCGTGCGCACATCGAGCAGCGTTCGCCCTCCTGAGCAGCGTCCCCCTCCATCTCGAGACTTCCTTGGCGCTAGGATTATGAACCTGCACCACACTTCAGGCTCCGAACGCGGCGGTGCAACTATGTCCCGTACCCAGCTACCAGTCTCGACGCTCGAAGAGCGGTTCCTCGAGCTTCTCCGGGACGCACAGCGGGGAACGAGATACACGCCACTCGTCGAGGCCTATCAGGGAAGGTTTACCCCATCAGCGAGCACTAGCCGAACGGCCAAGCTCCACCTCTCCCGGTTGAGGGCGGCGATTGATGCGGGGGAGGTCGGGTCGATAGGACGGTACCGTGGATTCGGGGGTCTCTATTACGGACGGACAGACGAGCCGGAGTTTCAGGCGGCAAAGGCACGTTGGGAGTCGGACCCCTCAACTTGGCCTAGGAGCACCGTGAATCTTGGGAGTCGGTTCAGTTCGTCCCAGTTGCGGAACGAGTCTGTCGTCTGCCCTCGACGGGGAAGAGCGTTCATCTCCCGAATTCTCACCCTAGGGGTAGCGGATTTCGCCCTTTGCGACCCTTGCAAGAGAGCGCATGCCCGAGGGGTGAACCCGGAGCTCGCCGAACAGCCGCTCTTAGCGTGGCAGATCGACCCGCTCGCCCACTCTGCCGAGTACGAGGACGAATTGAGCGGGGAGTTCTTCGGCAGCCCGAGCCGTATCAGGCGCATACGGAGGGGAGGGCATTACATAGGCCTCCGGCACACCCCATCACGGATGGCCAACGGTCACCTATGGAATGAGTACGTACGAGAAGCCCGGCGGTTCCGCCTCTCCTACCGCGGAGGGTAGGAGGACCGGTGCGGGACCGGTCGGGACCGGTTGCTACCGATTGGGACCCAAGGACCGCACCCCATCCGGCGGGGGGTTTTACCTGAGCCGTGACCGGACCTTCGAGTAGAGCTTCATCGGCCTGCCGTCCGCCGCCCTCCGCTTCATGTCCCAAAGCCCCGCCTTCGATATGCCAAGCGCCCGCCCCTCCGCATAGGTCATGGACGCGACCCGGGCCGTGTCTTCAGGTCCCACATGGCCCGACTCCCTGACCTCAAGCGGGTAGGACAGATCGAAGGGGACCTTGGGCGATGTGAGGTGTCGAGCGAGCTTCCTCCCCGCCTCCAGGACGAGCGTCTCGTAGGAGTAGTTCCGACCCCCGGTCATGACCTTCCGGTTCATGTTCGCAGATAGGCGGTCGACCAGGACCTTCGCAGCCGTGGCCCGAAGTCGGACATGGTAGTTCTCGGTCACGATGAAGTCCCCTTTCCGGTCGAGCTTCCCATCCCGAATGACCTCCAACACCGACAGGTCAACGACCCATCGGAACGGCTCTTGGAGGTCATAGGCCAGAGGAAGCTTCGAGTGGGCGACCTCATGGACGAACCCGATTTCGGGGAGTAGTCCGACCGAGACAATGGCTGACCGACAGCAGGACTCCAAGAGCGAGTACCCGTAGTTGAGCAGCGCGTTGGTCGGATCGGCCGCCGCGTTGCTCCAAGATCGCTGGGGGGAGCGGCGGGAGACGAACCCGGCATTGGGCCAAAGCGACTCGACAGCCTTTGCGTACTCTCTCCAGTACGCTTGTGCCACGCGAGCTTCGTAGACCCGAAGGTCATTGAGGGAGGTCCCTTGGCTTCCTTCGGCCTCCTTGCGGATCGGGTTTGAGGAGACTGGAAGGTTCCGAGAAAGGTGCTCGGCGAGGGCTACTGTTTTCGAGACCTTCTCCCGGATGAACTCGCGGGCGACTCTGAGCCGTCGCTCGGAGTTTGAGTAGGCCTCGATCTGGGCGACCCGCAACTCCCCGTTCGAGGGACCCCGGGGGAGGATCGTTGAGAGGATCGTCCCGTTCCACCGAAGGAGGGTCACTGGTACATCGTGGACCGCCAGGAACCGAAGAGCCTCGAAGCTGATTGACCCGGTCAGCGAATCGACAACGACCGAATCGAAGGGGAGTTGCTGGGGGCGGTAGGACTCTTTGCGGCCTTCGGAACGCCAATCGATCTCAAGGGTGCGGCCGTTGACGCGGACTGAGGTGCCGAAGCCGTGGAGGAGGAGAGGGCGCATATGCTATCAACTAATAGCATACTCGCATATGTACTCTCCTGCTCTCCTCTTCAACGTGCCTCGAGCCACCTACCAAGTCTCGGGGTGGGAATGCCTCCGGTGCGGGCACAAATGGGTCCCAAGGATCGCCAGGCAACCTAAACGGTGCCCGGGCTGCAAGAGCCCATACTGGAACAGGCCCCGGTCGAGGCCGGTCATCAAAGGATGATTGGCGAGGACTAACAATTCCCCCTGCATAGGTGCTGTCTGTTTGGTCCGAAGGTTCGTATATGGCGGACAAGGACTCGTTCAGATCAGACCTCGAATCGCTTGTCCAAGTCTATGCTTCTCACGAGCGAGAATATCGAGATAATCGGGAGTACAACGAGTTCTCGCTGAGACGAGAGTTCCTAGACGAGTTCTTCAGAGCCCTGGATTGGGACATGCGAAACGCCTCGCATCAGCCCCCGCATCGCCGAGAAGTCAGGTTTGAGAGACCGAACGAACTCAGGAGGAGGCCAGACTACACTTTCCTAGTAGACCAGCGCGCACGATTTATCGTTGAAGCCAAAGCTCCCTCTGAATCGCTTGATAATGCACTGACGATTAGCCAAGCCAAGTCTTACGCCTGGAACAGTCGCGATGTTTCGATTGCGATCCTCACGAATTTCAGTGAGCTGAAGGTTTACGACGGAAGCTTGAGACCGGATCGCAATCATCCCGAGCGCGGTCTGCTAAAGCACATCTCTTTTCGCGACTACGCCCAGAACATCGATTACCTTTGGAATTTCGCGAAGCCATCAGTGGCAGCAGGTTCGCTCGAAGCTCTCTTACCCGAAGGCCCGAGGGAACGACAGTATCGGGTCCCAGTGGACGAGGCGTTCCTCGCCCAAATTACGGATTGGCGCGCGGCACTCGCCAAGGACCTGTACAAGCGTTCGCCGACGATTGCTTCGAATCTCCTGAACGAAGTCGTTCAGCGGACCCTGGACAGACTCGTATTCATTCGAATGGCCGAGGACCGCGGGATTGTCCCGGACCACAGCCTGTGGGACATAATCCAGACATGGAAGCAGCAAAGTCCAAACAAGCCCATCCAGGGCCTAGTCAACGGGCTATATCGCAAAATCCACGAGGATCTCGACGGCGAGATTTTCGAGCCGCACGCGTGCGAATTTCCCGAGTACTGGTTCTCGCCTGCACTGGTGGCCGATCTAGTCGAGAACCTCTACTTTCCGAGGAGTCCCTTCATGTTCGATGTAATCGGTGTCGAGCTCTTGGGGCGAATTTACGAACGATACCTGGGGAAGACTCTCCGACTGACAGAGAAGAGGGTACATCTAGAAGAGAAGCCGGAAGTCAGGAAGGCCGGCGGTGTGTACTACACACCGGGCCCAATTGTCGAGTATATTGTTGAGACGGCAGTAGGACGGCGCATTGCCGGGAAGCCGCCGCAGGAGCTTTCCAAATTTCGGGTGTTGGACCCCGCGTGCGGTTCGGGATCCTTCCTTGTCGCAGCCTACTCCCGGCTAATCGACGAACACGTCCGATTTTACGAAACTCATCCGGGAACCGCACGTCGGGGTACATTGTTCCCTGACTTGATAGTGG
>Ga0209415_10002675_pt1 | contig 33225 bp, 13 predicted proteins | sample PeaSoiSIISIP2007_FD_187696 | JGI IMG/M metagenome (GOLD analysis project Ga0209415, IMG submission 187696) | Peat soil microbial communities from Weissenstadt, Germany - SII-SIP-2007 (SPAdes) (version 2) | ecosystem: Environmental > Terrestrial > Soil > Wetlands > Peat | place: Germany... | reverse complement strand
CGCGGAACGCCAGTGGGCTTAACTGCCGGGTTCGGAATGGGACCGGGTGTTTCCCCACCGCTTTGGCCGTCAGCCGACTCTCCGACGGAGCCGGTGTATTTAACGTTGGTTTGGGCGAACTCCTCGCGTCGCGGTGCGCCGCTCTCAACGAACCTTCATGGCGTCCGCCGACTCATCTTCCTCCACCGGCCGAGCGCGAGCGGTGGCCGCGAGGGGATCGTTTGAGATCACGGGAACCGCCACAGATCCCCGAGTACCGGCTCCGGCTTGACGTAGATTTCGATCGGGCGACCTGGACGGGATCCGTCGAGTTCCCTCCGGACCTTCCCCCGGACCGCCTCGACCTCGACTGTGAGGGGCTCGAGGTCTCCGCCGTGGCTCGCGGAGACCATCTCGTCGACTTCACCGTGGACCGTGCCCTCGGACGCCTGACGATCCCGGCCGTGGGGAGCGGCCCCCACCCGCTCCGGGTCGATTTCCGGGGCGCGATTCAGCCGAAGGGTCTTATCGGCCTCTACCGGTGTCGGCATGCGGACGGTTTCGTCCTCACGACCCAGTGCGAGCCGACCGGTGCCCGTCGCATCTTCCCGTGCCTCGACCGGCCCGACCGGAAGTCTCGCGTCCAACTCACCGTGCGTACGCGGGCCGACCTCGAGGTGATCGCGAACATGGCCTCCCCCCCACCCCGCGAGATCGGCGATCAGCGGGAGTGGTGGTTCGAGCCGACGCCCCCGATGTCCTCCTACCTGTTCTACCTCGCCATCGGCCGGTTCGACCGGGTGGAGGACCGCTCGGGGGCGATCGCCCTACGCGTGCTCGGGCCCCCGGGACGGGGGGCCGATGGCGCCTACTCCCTCGACGCGGCGCGACGGATCGTCGCCGCGTGCGCCGAGTACTATGCGATCCCCTACCCTCTTTCGAAGCTCGACCTGGTGGCCGTCTCCGAACACGCGTTCGGAGCGATGGAGAACTGGGGGGCGTTGAGCTTCCGCGAGGTGCGCCTCCTCCTCGACGCCGGAGCCACCACCTACCAGCGGCGCGACGTCTTCGAAACCATCGCGCACGAGATCGCCCACCAGTGGTTCGGGAACCTGGTCACGCTGGCTTCGTGGGATGATGTCTGGTTGAACGAGAGCTTCGCCTCGTTCCTCGAGACCCGTATCTCCGAGCGGCTCGAGCCCGCGCTCGAGGCACGCGCGGATTACTTCCTGCGGGCGGCCGGGACCGCCGCGGCGTTCGACGGCGACAGTCTTCCGTCGACGCATCCGGTCCGCTCGCACGTCGACCGACCGGAGGAGATCAGCCAGATCTTCGACGAGGTCACCTACGGCAAGGGGGCCGCCATTCTGGGCATGGCCGAGGCATACCTGGGCGAGGAACGGTTCCGGGCGGGGGTCACCGACTACCTGAACCGGTTCCGATACGGCAACGCCCGCACGGAGGACCTCTGGGGATCTCTCGAACGGATCAGTGGCGAACCGGTCGGGGCCGTGCTCGGGCCCTGGATCGACCGCCCCGGCCTCCCGGTCGTTCGCGCCACGAGCGGCGAGCAGAACGTTACCCTCCGTCAGGAGCGGTTCTCGCTTCTCGGCAGTGCCTCGGAGGCACCGTGGCCGATCCCGATGCTCGTGGAGATCGACGGGGCCCCGTCTCGGATGGTCCTGGACACCGCCGAGCGGACGGTCTCCGTCCCCGCCGGGGCCACGGTGCACCTGAACGGGGGAGCGATCGGATTCTATCGGGTCCGCTACGACGACCCGATGTATGAGCGCCTCCTTGCCACGCTCCCCCGGCAGAGCGCCGAGAACCGGTGGAGCGTCGTCAACGACCTCGGCGCCTTCCTGCTCGCCGGAGAGGTCGATTGGTCCGTCTACGAGCGGGCGGTCCGGCTCCTCGGACCCACCACCGACCGGCTGGTCGTCGAGGCGTTCGCCTCCACCCTGCTCCCGCTCGGCCTCCTCTTTCCGGAGGTCGGGGGGGTCCAAGGGGTGGTCCGAGGGTTCTTCGCGGACCGTCTGGCGGCCATTGGGACCCAAGCCTCCCCCGGCGAGAGCCCGACCCACGCCATCCTGCGGGAGCGTCTCGCCTTCTCCCGGGCGCGGGTCGACCTCGGCTTCGCCCGCGACCTCTCCGAACTCTTCCTCGAATGGGCGCGGCTCGACCCCAATTTGCGGGCGGCGGTCGCGGTCGCGCAGGCGCGCACGGAGGGAGCCACCGGGTGGAGCGAGCTCCGCCGCGCCCTCGACCACCCGCACACGGAGGCGGAGCGGACCCACCTCGAGCGGGGCCTCGCCTGGACGGGCGAGCCCGACCGCGTGGCGGCCACCCTGCAGCTGCTCGAATCCGGCGTCATCGACCGGAGCCACTTCGGTGCGACTCTCGCCCAGGTCGCCGCGAACCCCGTCGGACGGCCCGTCCTCTGGGCGTGGCTCCCCGACCACCTGCCCATGCTCGACGAACAGTTCCGGGGGTCGGGAGCCCTCGCGTTGCTCCTCGACTCGATCACCCCGTTGGTCGGTCTCGGGCGGTCGGAGGAACTTCGCACCTACTTCCGCGACCATCCCCAGCCCGAGGGCACCCGGGGGCTGGCCAAGGGCCTCGAGCGATTGGAGGTCTACGAACGCCTGGGAGTCCGCCTCCGTCAGCTCGGCTGACGTCGGCGGGAGCGGCTCGCGGGAGCGGCCGAAGGCGGAGGGGGGGACTGGGGCTCGGACGACCAGATGTACCACGTCCCTCGCGCTTGGCTCAGCAGTCGCCCATCCGCCCCGGAGAGGCTCCCCTCGGCAAACGCGATATGTCGCCCTCGGCGGAGGACATCCCCGCGGGCCGTCAGCGTATCCCCCTCGCGGGCCGCGCGGAGGAACTCCACATAGAGAGAGGTCGTGGCGGTCGTCTCGCCCTCGCGGAGGAGCGACACGACCGACGCCCCCATCGCGGTGTCGAGGATCGTCGCGTAGACGCCTCCGTGGACGACCCCGTTGATGTTGAGATGGCGGTGCTCGACGCGGCCCGTCACGGTGCAGACCCCGCGTCGGCTGGCCGTGGGGTCGATCCGGAAGCCCACCTCGTGGTGGAAGCCGCCGAGATGGGCCGCGCGGAGGAGCGTCGGCATCGGTACGATCGGTCGGGGGTCGGGGGGGGCGGTGCGTCGCGGCACGGCGGGTCGGAGGAGCCGTCGCGGATAAGTACTGCGCGGGACCCTCCGCCGGCGTGCGAGGGGCGCTCTCCGAGCCACGCGCGGCGACCTACGAGGCGCCTCCGAACATCGCGCTCGTGAAGTACTGGGGAATGCGCGACCGGGAGCTCGCCGTCCCCTACAACTCCTCGCTGAGCGTCACGCTCGACCGCTTCCGTTCCCGGACCCGGGTCCGGTTCGACCCCGACCTCGCGGACGACGAGGTCGAGATCAACGGGGTCCCCGCGGTGGGGGGCCCCCGCGACGCCGTGGTGCGCTTCCTGGACCGGGTGCGATCGCACGCCTCGGTGACCGACCGCGCGTCGGTCGTGAGCGACAACAACTTCCCGACCGCGAGCGGGCTCGCGTCGAGCGCGAGCGGCTTCGCCGCGCTCGCCGGGGCCGCCAGCCGGGCGGCGGGATGGCGGCTCTCCGCCCGCGACCTCTCCCGGCTCGCCCGGTTCGGCTCCGGCAGCGCCTCCCGTTCGATCTTCGGCGGATTTGTCGAATGGCGGGCCGGCCGGCGGAGGGACGGGAGCGACTGCTACGCCCGACCGCTCTACCCCGCAGACCATTGGCCCGGTCTGGTCGACGTCGTCGTGTTCGTCGAGGGGGCCCCGGTGAAGGAGGTCCGCTCGGCGGATGCGATGCAGTCGTCGGTCGCCACGAGTCCGCTCTACGCCCGCCGGCTCGCCGAGGTCCCCCGCCGCTTGGCCGCCATCCGCACCGCGATCCGGACGAGGGACTCGGCCCGGCTCTTCCCCCTCATCATGGAGGAGTGCGACGACTTCCGCGCGGTCTGCGAAACGACCCGCCCCAGCCTCGATTACCTCACCCCCACCTCGCGGGCCACGCTCGGGGAGGTCCGCGCGCTCAACCGGGAGGCCGGAACGCCGGTCGCGGGGTACACCCATGACGCCGGGGCGCACGTCCACGTCTTCACCCTCGACCGCCACGCCCGGCGGGTCCGCTCTCGGCTCGCTCGCCTTCCCGGGGTCCGCTCGACGCTCGTGGTCCGTCCGGGGCCCGGGGGCCACCCGGTCCTCCGTGCGTCGCAGCCGGTCCGCCGTATCCCCGACCCCCGTCGGCGGGGCCGGTAAGAGAGGCCGGCCGGCGGGCGTGCCCACCGCCCCGCTCGCAGCCTAGTCGGCGGGCGGACGGGGGGGCGGTGGGGCCGGGGGAGCGGGGGCGCCCGTGGTCGGCGGCCGGCGCCACCGTGCGACCAGCCAGATCCCGGCAAGAACGACCGCCGCAGCCCCGAGCGCGAGGAGGGCACCGCCGAGCGTCCCGGCGTAGTTGGTCGACGAGCCGGCCACGACCGTGACCACGAGGGTCGCGTTCGCCGCGTGGTCGAACGGGTCGACCACCTCGACCGAGACCGTGAACGTTCCGCTCGTCTCGAAGACGTGGGTCGTGGTGTTGACGATCGTCGTGTTGGTCGTTCCGTCGCCGAAGTCCCAGGAGTAGGTGTAGCCGGTCGCCGCGACCGGGACCTGCACGGCCGCGTAGAAGAGCGCGGTGCCGCCGACGAACGCGGCGGGGTCGCCTCCGAGCGAGACGGAGGGCGGGATCGGCAGGAAGGTGGCGGTGAGGTAGCCGCTCCCGGTGACCATGAGGTGGCCGTCCGCGATCGAGAGGTTGGACGTGACGTTGAACCCGGCGAACTGGCTCGTGGCGCAGGGCGTGGCCGAGAGGGTGTAGTTGCCCGCGGTGAGGCGGAACACTTCGCCGGACCCCACCGGCGCGCGGTCGAGCGTGACGGTCCCGCACCCCGGCCCCACGAGGGTCGTCACGATCGGGTAGGGGATCGGGACGAAGACCGCCGTGATCGTGCTCGGACCGTTGGGCGCGATCGTGTTGTTCTGGATCGCGACGTACGGGCTCGACTCGAAGTCCTGGAGCTCGTAGTGGGCGCAGGGGGCCGGCTGGATGGAGTAGGTCTTGCCGTCGATGAGGGTCGCACTCGTCCCGTCGGAGTACGGCGTTCCGTCGAGGAGCGCTGCGCCGCAGGTCGACGGCACGGTCTCGATGAGGATCGGAACGAGGGCGCCGAAGATCGCCGTGATCGCACCGGAGCCGTTGAGGTAGGCCTCGCCGCCGACGATCGCGATCTCTCCCGCCACCGACCAGCCGACGACGCCGTAGTCCGCACAGGGGATCGCGGCGATGGTCAGGACCACCCCGGGGGAGAGGGTGAGGAAGGCGCCGTTCGCGTACTCGGTGCCGCCGAGGGCGATCGCACCGCACTTCGCGGGCGTCGTCACGAACCCGACGAAGATGCTCGGGACCCCGGGGAGCGAGACGACGAGGAGGGTCCCCGACCCGCTCACCGTCAGCAGCGAGCCGGCGAGCGCGAGCCCGCCGGACGCGGTGAAGCCGTCCAGGTAGTGGCCGGCGCACGTGAAGGCGGTGACGGTGTAGGAGGAGTGGTTCTCGACCGGGACGTACGTCCCGTTCGTGTAGCTCGTACCGTCCAGGACGATCCCGCCGCACGACCCCGGCGACGTGGCGACATAGACCTCGGTCAGGTGGACGTTGTTCTCGGTCACCGTTCCGTTGCCGCTGACCGTGAGGTCGGTCCCGGCGACGGCGACGCCCGTACCCTGGGTCGTGAAGTTCTCGAAACCGTAGTGGGCACACGGTTCGGGGGTGAGGGAGTACGACCCCGGCGCGAGATAGACTCCCTCGCCCGTCGTGTACCCGGCCCCCCCGAGACCGACCCCCCCGCACGCGAGCGGGTTCGTGGCGAACGCCACCCGCGAGGTCTGCGACACGGGGACCGCGGTGGCCGTCAGGGTGCCGTTGTCGTGAAGGACGAGCGAGGAGCCGAGGACACTCACGTTGGCGCCCGGCGTCCAGCCGCCGAAGGCGTACCCGCTGCACAGGACGGTGAAGGAGAGCTCGTGGGAGAGCCCGTAGAGGAGGTCCGCGACCGCCCCGCCCGCGTAGGAGGTGCCGTCGATCACGACCTCCCCGCAGCCGGACGGGGCGACCTCGATCGAGAGGTGGAGGGTCGGGCGCACGTAGGCGAACTCGGCCGTCAGGTTCCCGCTCGCCGCCACCGTGAGGGTCGCCCCGGGGGCGCCCCCGGGACCCAGCGAGAGGCCGCGGGTGACCTGCCACGAGGTGAAGTTGAACGGATAGCAGCCCGACGCAGAGATCGGGACGGGGCCCGGACCCTCGAGGGCCACCGAGCCGTTGACGTAAGGCCTTCCTCCGACCGAGACCGTGCCGCACGACCCGGGGACGATCCCGATGCCGACCTCGAAGGTGGGGAGCGGACCGCGCACCACGGTCCGGAGGGGGCTCGAGATCGAGAGGCCGGCCGAGTTGGTCGCGTTCACCTCGTAGCGGACGGGGCCGTTGGCCCCGGTGGGGATCGTCCCCACGTACGCCCGCGCGGACGGCGTGCCAATGCCCGTCAGGTCGCTGGTCGTCCACGCGCTCCCGTTGACGGACCAGGCGAGGCTCGCGCCGGCGATCGTGCCGAGGTCGGTCGCGTTGAACGAGACGTTGATCGCGCTCAGCGGACCAACGTACCCGGCGAGGCTCGAGTCGGCGACCCCGGTCTCCACGAAGGGCGCGAGGTCCTGCGTGCCCGGCGTGTCGAGGTACTGCTCGTACGGGCCCCCGAACGTGCTCACCGAGCCCGGGTAGGTGGCGCCGAAGTCGAGGCCGGTCGGGGTGAGGGAGAAGGAGGGGTAGAATCCGTCGCCGCCGTTGCTCGTGAATTCGTAGCATCCCGCGACCGTGATCCCGACGGGGGGATTGGTGTCGCAGACGCCGGAGGCCGACTCGGGCTGGAAGTACCGGTAGTCTCCGGAGTACGAGGAACCGCTCCAGAACTCGGGGATCCCCCACGTGGCCGGCGGGAGGGTCGCGTAGGCCGTCCCGTTGTAGGAGTCGCACGCCGCGAACGCCAGTCCGCCGAGGGGACAGAGGTCGACCCCCATCCCGAGGCCGTACGACTGGCCCCAGGTGAGGAAGCAGTTCGACGCGCAGGCCGCGCTGTAGGCGGGCTCGAACGTGTAGGTGGAGGTCGTGCTCTCGTTCAGCCGAACGAAGGCGGAGGTCGAGGACCCGTTCGTCTCGTTGACCCACACCCCGAGACCGGCCGACCCGCCGACCGTGCCGTCGAAGGCGAGCGCGAGCGGCGTGCCGCCCGGAAGCCCGCTCAACAATCCGAGCGGGCTCGCGGCGGGGAGGTCGTCGAACTCGCAGAAGTAGGTCCCGTTCCAGGAGAGGTTGAGCGACGCGGCCGGGCAGCCGACGGGGTCGAAGTAGGTCATGTTGACGAACGAGAGGACGGCGACGTCGACGGTCCACGTGAGGTCGAGCGAGAGGTTGAGGGACGGAGTCGCGAGGACCTCGAGGTAGGACTGGTTCCACATCGAGCCCGGGTCGCCCGCGACGACCATGCCGACATAGAGCCCCTCCTCGATGTTCTGCTGGCCCGCGGAGCCCTGGGCCGGCAGGGTCCAGGGGATCGACCAGCGCGCTGCCGAGCTCGCGTTCCCCGAGGCGAACGAGCCGTGGACCTCGTCCTCGGCGATGTAGTGGCAGGGGCCCTGGTAGGCGAAGTTCGGGTCGAGGGGCCAGATCCCACCGGGGAGCGACCCGTAGGCCGGGTAGCCGGGAGGGCAGGTGAGGGGCGGAGGGGGATGGGACGGAGCGACCGGACCGCCCGCTCCCGGGGGGGCGGCGGACGGGGGCACGGCCGACGAGGCGCTTCCCGGGGCGGTCGGGGGGAGCGCCGCGACCGTTGGCAGGCACCCGAGCAGCGCGAGCGTCCCCACCAGGACGACCCCAACCCCCGTCCTCCACGCGACCATCGGACCTCCTAGCGCCACTCCTCGGCCGGGGTGGGCTCGGTGGAACGGCCCTCTCCGAGGGTCGGTGGGGTGAAGATCTCGACCCCGGGGAACTCCGCGACCGCCGGGGACCGGGTCCGCCGGTGACCTTGCCACGCGTACGTGACGCCCACGATGAAGAGGACCCCGCCGGCCGCCGCCGCGAGCAGGTTGAGCGACCCCTCGCCCGGGACCCCGCGCCACGCGGGGACCCAGATGCCGAGGAGGAAGAGGGCGACCCCGATCACGGCCACGCCGACCCACGTGGCCGGCGGGACGCGGGCGGCGCCCTCGGGCGGAGGCGGACCCCCCGACGAGACGACCGCCTCCCCTTCGTCATCCATCGCCCTAACCGCGCGTTCCGTAGGTGCGGATGAACTCCTGCGCCCAGGTCAGCGTCTCCGCCGTGATCGAACTCTTCGCGCGGCCCAGCGCCTCGAGGAGGTCCGGCATCCGGACGCCCTTCACGTCGACCGCCTGCGCGACCGCCGCGGCCGAGCCCGGGGCCGCGTGGACCATGCCGGGGCTTTCGGCCAGGAGCTGCGAGCGCAGCGCGATGAGCTTCGCCTCGTCGACCAGGCTCGCGATGTCCGCGCCCGAAAAGCCGGCGCTCCGCTCGGCGAGGAGGTCGAAGTCGACCGGCCCCTCGACCGGGGTCCCCTTCATGTGGATCTGGAAGATGTCGCGGCGCGCCACGAGGTCCGGCGGCGGGACGTAGAAGATCTTGTCGAAGCGGCCCGGGCGGAGGAGCGCGGGGTCGAGCGTCTGGGGCCGGTTGGTGGTCGCGATGATGATGACCTTGTCCTTCGGCCGGAGGCCGTCCATCTCCGTGAGGAACTGGCTCACCGCGCGCGAGACCTCGGGCGTGCGCATCGAGTCCTTCGACGCGAGGGCGTCGATCTCGTCGAAGAAGATGATCGACGGGGCGTTCTCGCGCGCCCGGTAGAGCACCTCCCGGATCGCCGCCTCGCTCTGGCCGGCGAGGGCGCTGACGAGCTCGGGCCCGTTGACGATCTGCATCGGCACGTTGAGCTCGTTGGACGCCGCGCGCATCAGGTGGGTCTTCCCGCACCCCGGCGGTCCGAAGAGGAGGATCCCGCGGCCGGTCTTGATCCGGTAGCTCTCCATCAGCTCGGGCCGCGTCAGCGGCAGCTCGACGTACTCTCGGATGGCGCCCTTGATGTCCTCGAGGCCGCCGACGTCGTCCCACCGCACGACGACCTTCCGCTCGGTGCGCTGGGTCTGGTGCATCTTGCGCTCGTAGTCGAGCTTCATCGTCTCGTAGTCGGCCATCATCCGCAGCGAGATCGACGGCTTCATCCGGGGCGTGACGGCCCGGAAGTCGTCCATCGAGATCGCGGCGCGGGCGCCGCTCGTCATCTGGCGCCGCACGGCGACCGTCGTCGCCTCTCGGACGAGGTTCGCGAGGTCCGCGCCCGAGAAGCGCTCGGTCTTGCGGGCGATCTCCGTGAGGTCGATGTCCCCCTTGACGGGGCGCCCCACCAGGTGGACGTGGAGGATCTCGGTCCGCTCCTGGAAGTCGGGCGGGGGAACGTAGATGATCTTGTCGAGGCGGCCCGGTCGGAGCATCGCCTGGTCGATCAGGTCGGGCTTGTTCGTCGACCCGACGACGATGACGCCCGTCGACTTGTCGAGCCCGTCCATCTCGGAGAGGAGGATCGAGAGGAGGCGGGGGGTGACGTCGTCCGCGCTGTACATGTCCCGCCGCTTCGCGATCGCGTCGATCTCATCCATGAAGAGGATGCACGGCGCGCGCTCGCGCGCGGTCCGGAGGAGCTCGGCGATCTTCCCCTCGCTCTCCCCGTACCACTTGGACATGACGTCCGAGCACTTGATCGAGATCATCTCGACGCCGAGCTCGGTCGCGAGGGCCTTCATCAGCATCGTCTTGCCGCACCCCGGCGGCCCGAAGAGGAGGATCCCCTTCGGAGGCTCGAGCTTGAAGCGGGTCGTGACGTCCCGGCGGAGCAGCGGGACGATCATCGACTCCTTGATGTCCGCCTTGACGTCGTGGAGGCCGCCCACCATGTCGAACGTGATCTTCGAGAGGCCCTTCATCTCCGCCACGCGTGTCCCGACGGCGGTGCCGCCAAGACGCGAGGTGAAGTACGCCTCGAACGCATCGCGCAGGATGAGCGCCGCGACGACCGCGGTGAGCATCGCCGGGACGAGCAGCACGACCGCGATCGAGCTCAACCCGACGTAGCCGAAGGCGACGAGCCCCGCGGCGGTGCCGCCCGCGACGAGCGCTCCGGAGTAGGTCGAGTAGCGGAGGACGTGGTCGGTCGTGAGGTGGGTGCGGTCCTTCGTGGCGGTCGTGATGAGCCAGATCGCGAGGCACCAGACCCCGATCTCCGCGAGCGGGACCGGCAGGGCGCCCAACCCGGCGCCCCCGTTCGCGAGCTGCGAGAGGTTCGGGTTCAGGACGCTCGCGTACGCCGACCCGATCGCGTTCGCCGTGAAGAACGGCAGGGAGAGGGTCGGCAGGAGCGGGGCCGAATGGCCCGAGACGAGGCTCACGGTGCCGTTGCCGCCGGGCCCGGTCAGGTAACCGAACACCGGGAAGTTCCCGAGGGTGACGAAGAGGCTGACGAGGACCCCGCCCGCCACGGCGACCGCGAGCCCGAGGTAGAGCGAGAAGACCAAGGCGAAGAACACCGGCCCGATGAACGAGAGCCCGAACGGGGCCAGCAAGAGGGTGAGGAACACCCCCGCGCCGAAGCGCCAGTCGATGAGCGAGGCGAAGAGGATCGGGATCGTCGCGAAGAGGAAGACGAGCCCGAGCGCGCCCGACTGGTACGCGACCGCCGGCGTGATGAAGAGGACGAGGATGAGGAGCGAGAGCTGGGGATACTTCCACGCGACGAGCATCACGGCGCCCGCGATGAGGAGGACGAACGGCCAGGGATAGAACGGGACGAACGACCCGCCCAGGATCCCGAGGAATCCGATGAACAGGACCGGCAACGTCTTCGGGTCCTTCGCTTCCCGCACGAGCCAGGCCTGGATCTTGGCCGCGTAGAGATACCCGATGGCGACCATCGCGACGCCGGCGCCGATGAGGAAGTAGAACAGGCCATCGTACTGGAGCGCCGGGTACCCCTGGATGTACTGGGGCAGGATCGCGACCGCCGCCGGGCCCGAGAGGCCCTGGCTGATCGCCCGGTAGCTCGCGTCCGCGGCCGCGTCGAGGGTCAGGTACGTCCCGGTCCCGGCGGGGCCGCCGGGGAGCTGGACCTGGACGACCGTGAACGTGAGGACGACCGGCGTGCCGGACCCGATCCAGCTGACCTTGCCTTCGAGCGTGCCGAACAGGTCCGCGGCGAGGGGTCCGAGGACGGGGGCGAGGTTCGCGTTGTTCTGGATCGAGGCGAAGACGAGGCTCGTGGTATCGCTCGCGGTGGCGTAGGTCGCCGACTTCACCGTGTCCTGGATGACGACCGTCTGGCCCGCGTGGTAGTGCGAGCTCGCGAAGTAGACGAAGTTCGACCCCTGGTTGGTCGTGAGCGTCGCGCCGGCCTGGGTCAGGAACGTCGCGGCGTCGGTCGAGTGGACGACCAGCGGGTACCACGTCAGGGCGAGTCCGCCGCCGACGCCGATGAGAACGAGCCCGATCACGAGGAACGTGAGGTAGACCCGCCGGCCGGGACGGGCCGCCGGCGCCTTTGCGAGCGGACGCGCGGCGGGGCGAGGAGGGCGAGCCGTCGAGCGCCCGGGTCCCGGGGCGGCTCGCGACGGGGACGCGACCGTCGCGGGAGGTCCCGCGGCGCTCGCGGGCGGCGCCGCCAGGGTCGTCGGTCCGTCGGCGGGTGCTCCGGTGGTCTGCGGTGTGTTTTGTGTCATCTTCCGTCTTCCTCGTTCGTTCCTACAGCGTGACGCGCGTCCGTTCCTGCTCGGCCTTCTTCTGGCGTTCCTGGAACCAGCGGAAGAGCGGATAGAGCGCGACCGTCACCGCCACGACGCCGGCGATCAGCCCGATCGAAAGGGGGGAGAGCGGGATCTCGGAGGTCGCCGAGATCGGACCGTTCGCGAACCAGAACCGCACCGTGACCGGGGTCGAGGACCCGAGCGTCACCTCGGCCGTCTGGGTGTGGCCGAGCGCGGTCATCGTCACCGTGTAGCTCCCGTAGGGGAGCTCGAGGGTGCCGGCCCCGTTGGGGATGACGAGCAGACCGAGGCCGAACGGACCCGTCACTGCCGACTGCGACCAGGTCGCGTTGGACACGGTGAACGCGGCCCCGGTGAGGAGGAGGCCGGTGGTGGCGTTGATGCCCTCCACGTAGAAGTACGACGAGAACGCGGTCGGGCCCGACGTCGGACCCCCCGACTCGGCGTAGGAGTAGTTGCCCGACGCGAGCGGGTTGCCGAAGACGTCCTTCGCGAGGACGGAGAAGGTGAGACGCCCCCCGGACGGGAATCCCGGAAGGACCACGTAGCTCACGTTCTGTCCGATCGGGTGCATCGGGACGATCCCCGCGACCGAGCCGTCCGTGTCGGCGAAATGAAAGCGGACGATGGAGGAGCTGATGGTCACGTTCGGGGTCGTTTCGGTCAGGGAGAGGTTCACCGGCGTCCCTCCCGCGAGCACGGGGGTCCCCGAGGTGAGGACGGAGGGGTTGGCCGCGATCACGGCGTTCGCCGCGAGCCCGAGCTCGGGGGCGGGCCATCCTCCGCCCTTCGACCAGTTGAACCAGAAGCCCCCGCTCACGATCTTGTCGATCGCTCCGCCCTCCCAGGGCAGCCAGGCGGAGACGTTCAGCTCGATCGTCGCGCCGGGGTAGGGGCCGATCGGGCTGCTGAGGTTCTGGAAGGTGTGGTTCTGGGCCCCGAAAGGAATGCTGTACGTCCCGTCGAAGCCCGGATCGTTCGAGATGCTGAAGGTCAGGAGGGCGTCGGGGATCGGCGCGCCGGAAAACCCGTTCGCCCCGACGCTCTGGATCCCGACGCTCAGGCTCTGGTTCTCGTTGGGGTCGTAGACCGCAGCGCCCAGGACGGGGGGGTCGGTGGAGAGGCGGAGGTCGTCGGAGAAGTGGGGGGACCACCACGGGGCATCGAGCGAGAACTTCCACGTCGCGTTGAGGTTCGAGCCGGAGGGGACGAGCTGGCTGAGGGAGTTCGCCGAATCGATCGTGCCGGGGGTTCCGACCGTCGATTTCAGGGTGACGTTGAAGTAGACCGTGGAGCCCGGATAGAAGAATCGGTGGGTGTTGAAGTAGAACGACGCCTGATCGGGCGTTCCGGGCGCTACGTACATCGGCAGCTGCGTGACCTGGGTGGAGTCGTACGGGAACCCCGGCAGGTCGGCGAGCGGCTGGTTCGGGGTGGGCCACAGGGTCCCCCACACGTTGACGTACGCTTGGAGGAGCGGCACGTTGGTCGAGACGTTCATCCAGAACCCCGGCAGGTACGTCGGGAGGGAGTTGAGGCACGGAACGGTCTGGAAGTTCCCCCCGGAAAGATTGGTGTGGCCGGGGACGGCGAACGACACGAGGACGTCGTCGAAGAAATTCGAGCTGGTCCAGTCCCCGAAGTTCTGGGGCGTGGGGCACTGCGGACCCGCCGGGGAGGCCGCCGGTCCCGCGACCGCCGGGGCGACGGACGCCGCAGCGCGGGCGGGGGCGGACGAACCCTCGGACGGTACGACGGCCGCAACGACCGGTGCGAGCGACGTCGCGACGACCGCCAGGACCGCCACCGCCAGGATCCAGATCGACCTCATAGGGTGATCCTCTTCGTCTCCTCTTCCCGGCGCTTCTGGATACGGCGCCACCAGCCCAGCAGAGGGAACACGATGAGCGAGGCGACGGCGAGACCCCCGATGCTGCCGATTAGGAGTGGGGTGGAGTTCGGCGGGGTGGACGTGGGGGCGGCCACGGTTCCGTTGAGCCAGAAGACGATGAGATCGCCGTTCTGGTAGACGGTGTAGGTGGAGTTCGCGGCGAGGATCCCGTGCGCGCCCATGGCGTGGGTCGCGGAGAGCTCCACCTGGACCGGTCTGGTCGCGGGGCCTCCCGTGGGGCGGAACGTCGGGTCGGCGACGCTGATCAAGTAGGTCTGACCCGCGGGAACGACGATCGGGGCGAAGGGTGCGGAGGTCCCGTTCGGATACGCGAGACCGGCGAAGGTCGTCCCCACGGATCGGAAGTAGCCGCCCGGGCCGGCGATCGTGACGACCGCCCCGTTCACCCAGGAGTTGAGTCCGGCGTCGTGGACCGCGACGTAGAAGAAGCTCCCGTTCTGCGCGATCGAGGGGAGAACGGTCGTCAGGGGTTGGACGGAGTAGTTGAAATTGGACGAGGTCTCCCCCGTCGACGCGAAGTCCCACGCCTCGACCGTGAAGTTCACTCCCGCGCCGAGGGGGAGGCCCGGGATCGTCCCCACGAACGAGGTCGAGTTGACCCGGCTGAGGCGCTCCGAGAACGCCGAGACCTCGTTGAGTACCGGCAGGTCGACCGTGTAGAACAGGGTCGCCGACGCGATGGCGGTGTGGGCGTTCGCGCTCAGGAGGGAGAGCGCCACGGGGGTGCCGGGGAGGATCGGCGCGACCGGAAGGGTCACGGACGGATGGCTCGAGAGGAGGAGGTCGTCGCCGAACTGGCCGACCGAGAACGACCCGTTGCCCCCGACCAAGTAGGTGGTGAGCGGGGATTCGATCCAATCCCCCCAGGCGTCGGAGACGTGCACCGTGTAACTCACCGTCGAGTTCGCCTGCTGCGCGTAGACCGCCGGAATCGTGAAGTGGATCCGGGGGACCCCGGTCCCGCTGCCGTTCGTGTTGGCGTAGACGAACGTGTGGTCCGCCAGCGGGGTCCCGTTCTCGGCGGTCTGCGAGAGGTCGAGGTACGCCTGTCCGATCGAGGCCGACTGCGCCACGTCGGCGGGCGTCGTGTTGAGGTTCACCCTCACGGTGTCGTTCCAGTTCGGCTGCGAGGGGAGGACGGTCGTCGTCAGGTCCTGACCGTACGCCGCGGACCCGTCGTACTGCCGGGCGTTGGCGTACGGGGACTCGGGCCAGGCGCCCTTGTACGTGTAGTGGAATTGGGGGCCGTTCGGCCCTCCCTCGTGGAGGAAGTTGCCCGAGACGTTGTAGGTGATCTCGATCGACCAGGTGATCGACATCCCGGGGAAGAACTCGGGTTGCCCGTTGGACGCGTCCGCGGAGATGTTGACGAGGTACCACCAGGGGTAGGTCGTGTTGGTCGTCGAGATCGGCCCATCCCACCATTGGGCCGTGGCCGAGTGGTAGACCGAGCCGTCGTCGACCGAGTAGAACGGGATCCCGTCCCAGAGGGTTCCGGTGACGTTCAGGATGATCGGGGCGTTGGGTCCGCTGCGGGCGCTCGCGCTCGACGTCCCGTTGAGCGGCTGCTCGGACTTCACGAGGAGCGGGAGGTTGGTCGCGGCGCTCGGCTCCACCGGGGATTGCGTCCCCGTCTCCGGGACGATGTCCGGCTCGGTCGCGTTCGCGACCGAGACGCAGACGCCGGAGACGTTGATGGGGGCACACGGAGGGTTGAACGCGGAGGCCGGTACGGACGGAGCCCACGGCCCCGGGCTCTCCGCGCGGGCCGGCGCGGCAGAGACCGTGGCGGCGGCGCTGAGGAGGAGGAGACCGAGGAGGCCGACGACCCCCAGCGAAACGCCGAGACGGGACCGGCGGTGCGTCGGTACGACAGAGAGGCTGCGATGCGCGGTCAGATGGATCACTCCCAGCGACCGAAGGTGGGGTTCTTGTGGGCGGCTTGGGCCGCGATCGCGGACTTCATGCCCTGGGACATCACCGCGATGCGCAGCGGTTTGTTCCTCATGCCGACCCGGGCGAAGCCCGCGGCGATCACCCCGGCGGCGACCCCCTGCAATGAGACGTTCGAGACGGTGATCGATTGCCCGATCCCGACCTGTTGAGGGATGCCGACGGGCGAGATGACGGCGACCCCGGGCGGCGGCGGGGGCGGGGGAGGCGGCGGCGGCGGGGGGGGGATCGCGGTCCCCTGAAGGGCGGTCTCGACCGAGACCTCCGAGAGGGGGAACGACTGGAGCGCGACCGTCGCGTTGTTGTTCGTCAGGTAGTTCGCCCAGGTGAAGAGGCCGGCCACCTTGCCGCTCCCGGCCGCCGTGCAGTCATCGGTGGTGCAGGCGTCGACCGGAACGACCGAGTAGGGCGGTCCGGTCGCAATGACGTTGAACGAGGCGCTCCAGGAATCCCCGACGAACATCGCGTTGGTCGAGGCGTTCGTCGACCAGTTCCAGGCCAGGTAGAGCGTGCCGTCGTGGAGGAGCTCGGTCGGCACCTTCTGACAGGTGAGGAACGGGGCACCCTCCCGCGTGCAGCTGGTCGTCGCGTTGAGCTCGGCTTTCGGCGCGAGCGCGATGTGGCCGAACGGAACGAACGTGAACACGGGGGCTCCGGTGCCCTTCGCTACCTCGGAGACGCTCACCGGGCCGAAGCCGATCCCGCGGAGGGCCTGGAGGAGGCCCGGGTTGGCGGTGTTCGGCTGATCGGAGAGGCCGTGCGAAACGTACTGCAGGCTGCCGGACTGACCGTTGGGGCACGTGAACCACGACGGCCCGTCCCACGACCCGCCCGTCGCGGCGGCGAGGTCGCATCCGGCGAGCAGGATGTGGTCGACGTTCGTGATGACGCCGAGGCTGCCCGGTCCGGAATTGGGGCCCCGGCCGCTGGGCCAGGACTTACAGTATGGGTCGGTGACGCAGTTGTTGTAGTCGATGATGTCGACCGTGCAGGTGCGTCCGATCGACCCGGTGCACGACGGCGAGGTGTGGGCGAGGGCCGCGATCGAGTCGCTCGAGTTGCCGTTCTGGCTGTTGACCCAGCCCTCGCATTGGGGCTGGATCCCGTTCGAGAAGATGTAGGAGGGCTCGCAGCTGGCCGAGAAGCAGCTGGCCCCGGTGCAGGGGTTGAAGAGGGCGTCCTGGCTCATGGAAATGCCGTAGTCTTCGGGGTACGAAGGGTCCTGGGGCGCGGTCGACCCCATGTAGACGATGACGTGATGGGTCGCGTTGGACCACGTGAGTCCGCTCCCGATGATCGTTCCGTAGAGCGCGGTGATGGAGGAGGAGTCGAGCATGTTGTCGGCGAGGTCGTTGTCGCCGTAGATCCACCCACCCCCGAGGACGCTCGCCTGGAAGGTGGCCCGCACGTCCGCCCCGAACGAGGCGGCCGGGACGAACTGCTGGATGTCGACATGGTACTCCGCTCCGTCCGGGTCGTTCCAGTTGTCGTCGTAGGTAGCGAAGAAATCGACCAGGGCGAACGAGACCTGGCTGTGCGGGTTCGCCGCCGAGATCGCGTTCGCGATCGTCTGCGCGTTCGCGGTGAAGAACGGTACCCCGTTCGACTCCTCGCAGAATGGGTCGTAGGGGTTGGGGTTCGCCGCACACAGGTCCGTGCCCGGCTCGCCCGCGGTGGGGTCGCCGGTCCCGTCGTAGGGCGTCGTCTCGATCACGAACGCGACCTGCACCGCCGGCCAGACGATTCCGCCGTTCGACGCCGGCGAAGCCGTCAGCGTGGTCCGCCCGACCCCGACTCCCGCGGGGCAGTTGGTCGAACTGTCGGCACAGATCGTCGTGGGAAGGGTTTGGATACCGAGCGCGAGGTCACCCGTGGAACTCGTCAGCGTCGGGGCGGCCGACGCCGGGGTCTCGGGGGAGGCGCCGGTCGGGGTCCCCGCGGGGACCACGATCGGAGCGCCGCGGGGCGCGCCGACCGGGGACGCGGCCGCGGCGTTCGGGGGGACCATCGAGCCGAGCATCGTGGCACAAAGGGCCCCGACGGCGAGGGCGAGCAGGATCGTCCGGACGGCCCCGGAGGGCCGCCTCATGGGGACCCCTTCTTTCTGCGCCGAGACGTGTACGCGACGATCAGAACGGTCGCCCCCACCACGGCGAGACCGACGAACGTATAACCCCAATCCGTCGCCGAGGGACCGCTGGACGTCGAGCCGAGCGGGGTGAGCTCTATCGTGAGCGCGGGGTGGGAGAGCCCCAGGGTCACATTGACGGTCACCGAACGGTAGCCGGCGGCGCTCACCGAGACACTGTAAGTGCCGAGATAGACCGGAACGGAGAACGTGCCGTCGGCGGCGCCGGTGGTCGCCACTCGGAGGGAGGCGTGGTCGACCGCCGTGCCCACGACCGTCACCTGCGCGCCGGAGATGCCGCTCTGGTTCAGCGCGCTCTCGACCATCCCGCGAAGGTTCGCGGCCTCGGGATAGAGGAGGACGGGGCGGACGACCGGGGCGGCCGCGACCTGGACCTCGAACGAGACGTGGGCGTAGAGGGCCGCCGACGAGCCGCCGGGGACCGCCGTCAGGTTGTACGTGCCGTTCGGCAGCGAGACCGCAAACGCCCCCGACGAGTCCGTCATGCCCGCGAGGCCGGTGGGCGACCAGAGGGCGACCAAGGGAAGGTCGGCCCCCGTCAGACCGTCCGTCACCGTCCCCGAAACGGTCCACCCGAACGGAGCGACGGCGAGGAGCAGTCCGGTGATCGATTCCGTCGCGTCGAGGGTCTGTTGGACCGACGAGAAGCCGGGCGCGCTCGCCTCGATCACATAGGTGCCGGATGGGACCGTGAGAGCGAAGGCCCCCGACGCGCTCGTGACGGTGGACGCGGCGAGCGCCGACCCTACCCAGAGGCCGACGGTCGCGGCGGCAATCGGCTGGTCGGGGTTCTGGGAGGCCACGACCCGGCCGCTGAGGTGGACGGAGATCTGGCCCGCGATCGGAGCGATGGGGATCGAGGGGAGGGACTGCGTGGCGCCGCTGACCGCGGTGGCCCGGAGGTATCCGTCTAGGTAGCCGGCGGCGCTGACGACCAGGTTGACGACACCCGGCGGGGAGGCGATATGGTAGGCTCCGAAGAGGTCGGTCACCGTCGGGACATCGCACGCCAACAGCACATCGATCGGGCACCCTCCGACGGTGGCGTTCGCGACCGGGTCGCCGGTCGCGCTGCTCACGACCGTCCCCGTGAGGATGCCATACTCGGTCAGGAGGACGATCCCGAGATCGACCGTCTCGCCCGGCTGGACGGAGACGGGCAGGTAGCTCGTGTTGAATCCGGTCGCGGCCGTTGCGAGGATGTACTGGCTGGGCGCGACATCGAGCGCGAAGCTCCCGTTGGCGAGGCCGGTGACGGAGTACGAGCACGGTCCCGTGGGGGTGCCGCCGATCGGGGAGCAGGCGCTCACGACCGCGCCCGCGACCGGTAGTCCGGTCGGGAGACCGCGTACGGTTCCCATCACCACGCCGTCCTGGACGACCTCGAACTGCGGGATGCCGGTCCACGTGTCGGTCCTCACGGAGGCGGCCTGGGTGTAGTTCGACACGTAGCCGGTCGCGGTCACGGTGATCTGGACCTTGCCTGGGGCCGCATCGACCCAGTAATGGCCGGTCGCGTTGGTGACCGTGTTCACGCAGGTCTGGTGGCCGGACGCGCCGACGCAGACCGTCACCGTGGCCCCCGGGACCGGGAGTCCGCTCGGTTCGGCGACGACCTGGCTCGCCAGCACGCCATCTCCGACCAGGTGGACCTGGTCGAACGCGCGACTCACGCCGGGAGTGACGTTGAGCGGGTGGGTGTCGTTCGGCTGGTAAGCCGGGAGGGTGACGACCAGGCTGTCCGCCGGGCCGATCGGGGCGTCGGAGAGGAACTCTCCGAGCGTGTTGGTCGACTGCGAGGACCCGCCCGACGCGATCGTGGGGTCGGCGGAGGGGACCGCGACGGAGGCCCCCGAGAGGGGGAGACCGTTCCACGGGTCGACCACCGTCCCGAGATATCCGGTCGGGGCGGAGAAGTTGAGATAGTTGCTTCCCACCCAGCCCCAGGGCGGGAGCGGGATCGCGCCTCCGGAGTAGGAAAAGTTGAGGTTCAGGTCGGTGGCGTTGCCGATCGGGATCGGCGCCGAGAAGGTCGTGTTGTTGTAGTCGCTGGACCCCCCGATCGTGAACTGGACGGAGCGGCCGGAGGGGGCGGTCAGGTTGACGAACCCGGCTCCGTTGGTCTTACCCTGGGTGGACCCCGAGTGACCGTTGAGGGGGTCGTTGAAGGAGGACGAGATCCCGGTCCCCACGACGGGGAGGCCCGTGACCGAACTCACGACCGTCGCGTACCCGTACCCGAACTGGGTCAGTGGAATCGGGTCCGCCACCCACGTCAGGTTGGATCCGGGGTACGTGCCGAGCAGCGCTTGGACGACCTCGGTCCGGACGAAGTACATGTTGATGTCGCCGGCCGTCACCCGCGTCGCCCCTGCGTCGTTGCCGCCCGGAACGAACACGGTGTATCCACCGCCTCCGTTGGCGGTCGCGCTCGCGACCCCGTTGTTGACGCCGGACGTAGCGACCGTGACGGTCACCCAGCGGGCCGGGTCGGTGCAACGGCTCGCATTGCCGCCGACATCGCAGCTCGCCGAGTTGTAGACCGTCCCCGAGACCCCGACAAAGATCGCCATCGAGGGGGTGAACGTGAGGGTTGTGAGCGGGGATGTGACGTTGACGATCGCCGTGGTCGGGACGAACCCACCGGGCGCACTGGTGAACGAGCCCGCGTACGACGGGTTGATGAAGACCGTATCCCCGAGACCGGGGTAGGTCTGGGTCTGGAACGCCCCCGAGGTCGCGTCCGGGGTCGCTTGGGCGCACCCGATGCTGCACGCGAGGACGGTCGCCGGCGGGGCCAGCTCGAGCTGAGTGGTCGAGGAGGACCCCGGAGCCTTGACCGCGATCGTCGCCCAGGGGTTGAGAACGACCTGTCCGAACACCCACGGCAGCGGGTCGAGGACCACCGTTCCGATGTCGACGGTCGGCACCCCCGAGGGGACCGTGATGAGGACCGTGGCCGGCTCATAGCCGGTGGCGCCGACCGTGAAGTTGTAGATCCCCGTAGGGAGGCTGCCGTTGAAGATCCCTCCCGTGTTGGTCCCGTCGAAGAACTGGGTGCAGATCCCGGACGAGACGGCGCAGGCGGCGATCTGCGAGGTCGTGACGCCCCGGCCGGTGGCGTTGTCGATGAGACGGCCCACCACCCAGGTGCCGGCCGGATTCGTCCCCATCGCCGACTCCCCGACGTGGTCCGGTGTCCCCCCCGCTCCGACCGGTGCGAGGACCAGGGTGGGCACGTCGGTGGTCTCGTTCACCGAGGCGTTGACCCAGGTCCAATCGGTCTCGAAGCCGGGCGCGCTCGCCTCGACCTCGTAGGTCGCCCCGGGCAGCCAACCGCCGGGAACCAGGCCCTGGTAGTATCCGTCGGAGGTCGTCAGCCCGCTCCCGAGCGGCGTGCTGCACACCTGGCTCGACACTCCCGCGGCGAGCGTGCACTCGGCGACGGAGGCGTCGATGACCGCCGAACCGTTGCTCGAGATCACGTAGCCGGAGAGGGTCGCGAGCGGGGTCAGCGGAAGGGGAGGCAGGTTCACCCGGCCCGACCCGACGTAGAACCACTGCGAATTGGGCGCGTAGCCGCTCCCGGAGGCGTGGAGGACATCCCACCCGATCGGGACGGCCGTCATCGAGAACAGACCGGAAGGGTTCACCAGGCCCTCGCCACACGCGAGCGTGGACGACGGGGAGGCTGGGCACGCCGTGACGGAGGCGTACGGGATCGGCTCCGATCCGCCGGCGATGACCACGGAGCCGTTGGCGCCCGCCTGGGGGGTCATGTTGAGCGAGTCGATCGACGGCAGGGTGACCTGGGGGAGCAGCAGGGGCCCGGCCTGCTGCCCGCAGCAATCCCACGGCACCGAGAGCCAGGTCTCGTTGCTCGGCATCCCGGCCGCGGAGACGACGAGCTGGTCGGGCCCCGGCGGCGCCGGCGCGCAGAAGACGGTGGGGCCGGATTTGGGACAGACGTCGGTCGACCGGCCGTACTCGTAGGGATAGGTCGCGATGACGGTCGAGACCCGGCTCTGGATCTGGACCGCAAAGCCCCCCGAGGGCCCGAGGCTGGTCCCCGCCTGGTAGACGTTCCCCTCGACGTAGCTTCCGGGGGTGAGGTTGAGGTAGCCGACGTTCGTGATCGCATACGGCGTCACGTTGGCCGCCGTCTCGTTGCCCCAGACCGGCAGATCTCCCGGGATCGGCCACATGGGGGCGAGCCCGCAGATCCCCGTGGTATCGGGGGAGATCTGGATGTCGTTCCGCAGTGGGAAGGCTGGAGCGTCGTACGTCGTCCCCGGGGGGACGCATCCGGAGGTGAGGCAATCGGAGAGCGAGGTGTTGTACGTGTAGGTCACGGGATTCAACTTGGGCAGCGCCACGTCGTAGCCGTCCATCCCGCAGCTCTGGACCACGACCAGGCCCTTGAGGTAGGTGTGGCTCGGCGTGCCCGAGAGGTCGATGGTGAGCTTGGCCGCTCCCAGGGGGGTGAGGTAGATCTTGCAGTCGTCGGGCACGCAGTACGGGTGACCCGGGCTGGTTCCCGGTACGTAGCCGATCGGAGAATCGTTGAGAAGGTATCCGACCGCCTCGGCTTGCACGTAGTCGTATCCGGGCGCCCCGACCGCCTCGACGACGTTGGAGGAGGTACCCGGCGGGCCCTGCGTCCCGCACGCATTCGTCACCGACGAGCACACCGTGAGCGAGTTCGGGGCGTTGTACCCGCCCTCGATCGGGGCGTGCGTCACGACGTCGAAGAACTTGGCCTCGACCAGCGAGTTCGGCTCGAGGTGAACCGCCCCGATGCTGACGGTCTGCCCGGAGACCACGGTGAGGAACGTGAAGTTGTTCTGCCAGCCCACCCCGGGGGAGGTGAAGTCGATCCGCCCCGCGACCCCGGGCGGCAGGGCCACCTTGAACGCCCCGTTCGCAGAAGTGGTCACCCCGGGCGCGGCGACGACCGAATAGTCGCGGGCTTCCCCCTCGACGGTCACCCCCGGAATTCCCGGGTTCCCGGTCACGTCGCCCAGCACGGTCCCCGTCACGACGCCGTCCGGGAGCAGGTACACGGTCCCGAGGTCCACGGTCGCGTTGATCGTGCAGGTCGAGTAGGTGAGGTTCTCGTCCCAGAACGACTTCGAGAAGGTGATGTAGGTCCGTCCGACCGGGCACGTCACGTTATACTCGCCGTTGGAGCCGGTCGTTTGCGGTGCGCAGAGGTAGGTGGGGCAGAACTGGCCCCCCTGCTCGGGGTAGGCCTGGACCGTGACGCCGGAAAGATACTGGGAGGGCTGGCTCGCGTTCGCGACGTATCCGGTGAAGGTCCCGGTCGGGATGTTCGGGTGATGGCTCGCCCCGGCCGACACCACGGGGGACGGGGGAGACGGGGGAGACGGGGGAGACGGGGGAGACGAGACGTCCGCCGCGGAGGAGGCCGCCGCAAATCGGACGATCGTGTTCCGGTCCACCGCGTACGGGATAGTCGGGAGGGTGTCGGCCACGGCAGAGACCGGCGCTGGGGACGAGGCGGGGTAGGGGGAGGCGACGGGGGTGGAGGGCACCGTGTGCGAGGTCGTGAGGGTCGAGGAGAGCGCGTTGACCCCGGGGGCCGGAATCATGAGGAGAGCGAGCGCGATCACGAGGAGGGCGGAGAGCCGCGAGCGGCGATGGCCCCCCCCGCGGAACCACGCGCTCAGGGAGGCGAAGGAGGGGGGGGGAGGTTGCATGAGTCTACACCACCATGTTCAGCGCGGCGGCCAGCAGGTTCGACCGCTCCCGCGGCGCGAGTCCGGAATGCACCTTGGAGAGGTGGACCTCGAGGCTGGTCCGCGTAAGATAGGCCCGCGCGCAGATGGGGCAGGGCAGGTCCGGCGGCGAGTCGAAGAAGCCCGAGCAGCCGCACTGGACGACATGACAGGTCATGGGGTCCGAGTTCCACGGGCGCGACGTCGGGTGGCGCTGGCGGGACCCCCCTCCGGTGGAGACGTAGTGACTCCCGCGGAGGTGGCCGCACCCCCCGCAGGCCCGGAGCCTCAAGAGCTTCCGCTGACCCACCATCCATCTGGGTCCGACCCGCTCGGGGTCGGAGACCGCGGCCCCCTCCGTGCCATGGTATCGCGGGGCAGACTCGACCACGGTATATGTAGACCGTGGGCCCCCCCGGCCGCGCGATCGCACCGAATTGCCCGATCGAACGCCCGGGAGGCTCTCCGCTTCCCACACCGGGGGAGGTCCGTCAACCGGAGCCTACGGTATGCTGGCCCTGGGTGCCGCCCCCGGAACGTCCGCGGTCCGTCAACCGGGGCACGACGAACGCCCCGATCACGAGGAACGCAAAGATGACGACCACCGAGATCAGGATCACGGCGTCGATCGGCAGGACCGCGGCGCTCGAATACGTCAGCCCCGAGCCGACGAACGGGATCGGGTTCTTGGGTCCGAGCGCGGTGAAGATCGCCCACGTCACTCCGATGAAGATCGTCGTGATCACGGTGTCGCTCGCGCCGAACGGGTAGTTCTCCGGCAGCTGGCCGTGCCGCAGGACGAGATAGACGTAGATGGCCAGCAGCGAGATCAACAGGGCAAAGACGAGGAAGACCCCGAGGACGAGGTAGAGGATCCCGAAGAGGGCCAGAGCGACCACGTAGAGGTAGGCGTCCATCGTGTCCCTTCCCGGAGGCCGGCCCCGCTAGCCGGGGCCCCCTCCGTAGATCGACTCGTCCTCAGTGCCGCCCGACTCCGGACCGGTTTCGGGCGAGGGGGCCTCCGTCGCCTCGGCGCTCTCGGCCCAGACCGGAACGTCGGACGTCCCCGCCTCCGGTTCGGTCGGGCGCTCCTCGCCGCCGTCGGCCGGCGGGCGGGAACGGCCGATGAGGAGGCCGACTACGAGACCCACGATCAGCAAGACCACGAGGAGGACGATCGGGAGCAGCCAGGATCCGCCGGCGCTGTTGGACGAGGTCGCTTTCAGCGAGGAGGCGGGTACGAACGTCGCGATCTCGCTCACCGGGCCCGTGACCGTGAGGGTCGGGTTCGCGGTCGTTCCCGTATAGGAGGACGTCCCCGTTCCGCTCCAGTTGGTGAACTCGTACGAGGCGTTCGCGGTCGCCGTGAGCGTGACCGTACCCCCGGAGGGGACCCACTCCGAGGCGGGGCCGACCGTGCCTCCGGCCGTGGCGGAGACACTGACGGCGTACTGCGTGGTGAACGTGACCGCGAGAGTCGTGTTGCCCGTGACGGCCACGACGTAGCTTCCTCCGTTCCCCGGTACATACCGGATGCCCGCGCCCCCGAGCACCGTCGGGACGACCACAGTGTACGTCCCGTTGAGGCCCGAGAGGACGAGGACGCCACTGCCCGACGCGCCGTTCGCGCCGATGGAGGCCGACCACGTCGCCCCGGTCGGGAGGCCGGTCTCGTTGAGGGTCAGGGAGAAGGTCGAGGGCGGGAGCACGACCACGGGGGCGAAGACGGCAACCTCCGTGACCGGTCCGGTCGGGGTCACGTCGACCGACGCCGAGCTGCCGGTGGTCACCGAGCCCGGTCCGGTCCCGTTCCACGATACGAAGACGAATCCCGTGTCGGGAGTGGCGGTCAGGGGGGTCGCGGCGCCGGCGGTCTCCCAGTACGTTCCGGCCACGGGGTTGGTCGTGCCGTTCGTGCTCCCGCCCACCGAGAGGGTCACCTCTTCCGTGTACGTGATGGAGAGCGTCCCGTTGGCGCTGACGTCCAGGGAGCCAGCGGTCAGCGAGAGGCTGGAGGTCACGGACGTCGTGACGAACCGCTCGCCGAAGGTTGCGTTGGGGTAGACCGTTGGGATCGCAAGGGAGTACGACCCGGCCGTGAGGCCCGGGATCACGAAGGGGGCGACCGCCGTATAGTTCCGGTCGCCGACGGACACCGTGATCGGAACCCCGGGGAGGGTGCCGGTGGCCGAGACCGAGAGGGTGAACGTGGGGACGACCGCGACGAACGTGGCGAGCTCCGAAACGGGGCCGGTCGGAAGCACGGCAATCGTTGCCGAGGTACTCGTGACCGAACCACCGCCGGTCCCGCTCCAACCGACGAACGCGTATCCCGAGTGGGCGGTCGCGCTCAGGTTGACCGTCCCACCGCCGCGGACCCACTGGCCGGCGGGCGCGGAGACCGAACCGCCCGAGCTGTTCGTGACCGTCAGCCGATACTCCGGCGAGTATTCGGCGGTCACGGCGACCGGCGAAGTGACCGCGAGCGAACCTCCCAAGGCGAGGGACGTGGTCGTGGATCCGGTGATCTCGGGAGTGACCCGGAACCCCGTCGGGTAGGCCCCGATGCCGTTGGGACCGTAGACCGGGGTGGCGTTGAGGACGACCGGCCCATTGGCCACCGTATAGACCCCCCCGGACGCGGGAGTGCCGTGGAGGATACCGCCCAGCGAGAAACCCCAGCTATTCACCCCGGCCGGTAGACCCATGGCGGAGACGCTCAGGGTCGAGGCGCCCTGCCCGAGGGGTTCGAGATGGAACGTGACGAGTTCGCCGGCGTCCTGGAGCGCGGTGATCGGTGACGGCATCGAAGCGGTTCCCACGTATTCCAGCGTGCCAGTGTCCGGCACGACCCAGACGGTGAAGGGGACGGGGCCGGCCGAACCATTGAAGCCGATGAGCGGCGTGCTGGAGGTCTGCGTCTGGTTCCCGAACGTCATCGTCCAAGGGGTTCCGCTCGGGAGTCCGGTTTCGACGAACGTGTAGTTGAAGGTCGCGTTGGAGCAGACCCCGTACGAGCAGTAGGCCAGGATGTCGAAGCTCGCGGTCTCGTTGACCGGGCCGTAGATCGTGGTCGTGCCGTTGGAGACCGTGGAGTTCCAACTGCCGTTCCCACTCCCCGTCCACGCCACGAAGGAAAGGTTCAGGCAGTTGCCGCAGTTCGCGAAGGTGAACCCGGGGATCGGGGCGGCGCCGTAGGCGAGCGGGACCCCCACGGGGATGTAGGAGGACCCGACCATCGGGGTGACAATCTGATTGGCGCAGTCATACCCTCCGAAGGTCCCGAAATAGGGGCTCGCGCAGGAGAACGGGATCCCGGGAGGCGTCGACGGGATCGCCGAGACGTTCACCAGCGCGGCTTCCTCGAACGTCACGTCGATCGTGAGGTTCGTGGTCTGGACCAGCGGCGAGCCGGGGACGCTGACCGGTATGTATCGGATGCCGTATTCCGTGGTCGAGTTCTCGCCGGGGATCGTCCAGGAGATGTTCTCCCCGACGGGGACCCCGGAGATGGTCAGGTTGGCCCCCGCGGGACCGCCCCGGACGTTCCCATCGAGGCTCACCGTCCAGTTGTACCCCGTGGGAAGTCCCGACTCGGCCAAGGTCGTCGTGAGACCGCCGCCCACGAACAGCGTCGACACGATCACCTGGGAGTAACAGATCGCGCTCGGACCGAAGCAGAAGATCGTGGTGGGGGTCGGGTTGATCTGCTGGGTCCAGGCGAACCAGGGAACTCCCCCGTCCATGGCCATCGACGTCGTGAACCCGTCCCAGAGGGGGCCTCCGTTGATCGACGCGTTGAGGGGGGCGACTTCGTACGGGGCGGAGAAGGTGGTTCCGTGGTCGGTCGACACGAAGAGGAGGTCGGTCCACAGGTCGTACTGGAACCCGTTGTAGACGGTCCCGTTGTCATCGACCGCGTTGACGTAGACCGTCCCGTTGGCGCCGACCCCGACCGAGGGGGTCATGAGATACTCGCTCTCGTTGGCTCCCGACGCCAGAGTGAGCGCCTGGTCGCCTACGCCGGTAGTGGCCCACGTCCCGCCGTTGTTGGCCGACGTCGCGAGGAAGACATTCTCATAGGCTTCCTCGTCGAAGCAGAAGTTCACGCTGTAGCAGAGTTCCCCGATCTCCCCTCCTGAGTACGCGACGTAGAGCTGTCCCGAGGTGGGGTCGATGGCGATCGACGGCGCCGGCGCGACGATCGACCCGGGGTAGCCGGAGATCCAGGTCTGCCCGTTGAAGTCGATCGGGACCGCGGACGCTGCAGTCGAGAGCGAGTAGGTCGAGCCGTTGTTGGCGGACTGCGCCACGACCACATCCATCGACTGGTTGAGACCAAACCCGAGGATGCCGCAGGCCCCGTAGGGGTTGCACAGGTAGTTGTCGTCGGCCGAGAAGTTGGTCGAATAGGCCACGTAGAGCGTTCCGTTGGGGGCGATCGCCAGCGAGGGGGCGTACGCCACGGAGGTCGGCTGGTTGTCGTAGACCCCGTCGACTGTCGGCAGGGTGACCGGGTGGCTCCAGCTCGTCCCGCCCGAGGCGGAGGTGACCAGTTCAACGCTCACGAGAGAGGGCGGGAGAGGGGGCCCTCCGGAGTAGACGTACTCGCCGAACGACGCGTTCGTCAAGTTCGACCAGGCGACATAGACGGTGTTCCCGGTGGTCGCGATCGACGGGAGGACTGGGATCCAGGAGGTACCGCTCGGGTTCACCGAGGTGTTCTGGCTCGCGACGATCACGGTGGGCGTCGTCCAGGTCGACCCACCCGTGTAGCTCTCGGTAACGACCAACCGGGCGTCGGTGAAGATGCAAGGAAGGGGAGCGGGGAACCAGTCGTCTCCCGAACAGGTCACGTTGGCCCCGGGGGTCGTCGCACCGGCCGAGAGGTTGTACTCGACGTAGGCCAACACGAGTGACCCGTTGGCGAGCGAGGCGATCGCGGGCATCATCGCGCTCGAATAGGTGAACTGCTGCGAGCAGACCGGATTGTCGAGGTAGACCGGAGCGTTCCACACGGTGCCGTTGGTCGAGGTGGCGACTCCGATCACGGAGGCGGTCAGGTTGGCCGCACCGCCGCAGGGGTTCACCTCGGCGAACGCCGTGTACGCCGTCGCGATCTCCCCGCCGGGAGTGACGGTGATCGAAGGGTTACCCGTAGAGTTGGTGCACGAGGGGCCGGAGAACGACACGAGATAGCGGCAGCTCAGGTTCGCGGCCGGCGCGGTCGGCTGGGGGTAGTTCAGGAAGAACGTCCCCGGTCCCGACGACGAAATGGAGGGGGGTGCCGGCGCCGCCGGAGCGATCGAACGGGGCGCGGAATGATCGGCCGTGCCGGGGAACCCTGAGGGCGCGGTGGAGGGTTTTCCGGCACCTCCCCCGACGAAGAGGCCCGACGCAAGGAGGAGCACGGCAACGACGACCAGAACGGAACCGACGCGGGCCTTCATACCGATCCTCCGGAGTCCGCGCGACGTCGGCGAGTAACGACGTACCCCACTCCGAGCCCGACCACCAGCCCGAGGACGGCGAGGGCGGCGATGACCTCTGTCGATCCGGGGGACAAGGAGGAGCCGGAGCCCCCCGCCGGCGGAGAGGGGGCGAACGACGCGAGCTCGGTGATCGGCGAGTTGACCACGACCGAAGCCGAGGCGTTCGAGCCGGAGTAGGCTCCGAGACCGGTTCCGACCCACTGCTCGAAGACGTAGCCCGCCGACGGGGTCGCATCGAGCGTCAGCGAGTGGCCCGCCGTCTCAAAGCCGTTGAACTCACCTGCGAGGGATCCGCCGGGGCTCGACGTCTCGTTCACCCAGTACGCGGTCCCGAAGGAGACCTGCACGGTCTCATTGTTCGAGAGGCTGACCTGGATCTCCGCGCTCACCGGCGTGTAGCGGGTGAGGCGATCCGGAGAGAGGCTCGTCGCCACATAGATCGTGTACGGACCGGGGGATAGGGCGGAGATATTAATCCAGCTGCCGGTCGTGCTGTACCCCGCCGAGGCCACCGTGATCGACCAGAATGTGCCGGCGACGAGCGAACTGCCGGTATGCACGCTGAGGGCGTACACTGGCGAGGGAGGGGATACGATCGCGGTGAACGTCGCGGTCTCCGTCACCGGACCGGTGGGGTCGATGGACTGTGCTGGAGCCGGGCCGGTGTAGGCCCCAGCTCCCGTGCCGACCCATCCGATGAACAGGTCATTCAGGCCCGGCTGCTGCCGGAGACCGACCGAAGTTCCCGCGGCGGCCCAGACGGAGCTCGACGAGGGCGTTCCGGAGACCACCGCGTAGGCGCTGCCGCCGCCGGAGGCGATCGGAGTGATGAGGTACTCGGTTACGAACGCGACCGTCACCGACGTCGAACCGGACGTGCAGATCGAGGTGGGGTAACCGCCGGCAAGGAACCGGGTCCCGCTCGTCCCGTTGACGTACGACTGGGGGACCGAGAGAGCATACTGACCGGGCGCCCCGGCGCTGCACGGGTAGAGGTTCGGCACCACGAGGGTCGACTGGTCCGTCGAGTAGCCCGCCCCGCCGAGGTTCACCGTCCACCAGGTGCCCGCCGGAAGCCCCGAGGCGTCGAACGTGAGGTTGAATCGGTTCACCGGCAACGGCTGGAAGTTGGCGGACTCCATGAGCGGACCGTGGACGGTGACGTTCGCGGTGAGGTTGGACCCCGTGTAGGACCCCGCTCCGCTCCCGGTCCAACCGAGGAAGACGTAGTTCGCGTGCGGGGAGGCGGTGTAGCTGGCCAGGCTGCCGGGGGCGAACCAATGGGACCCTGCCCCGTTCACCGAACCACCGGCTCCGGCGATCACCTCGACCTGATAGGTGGTCGAGAAGTCGACCGGGTAGGTGGTCAGGGGGGTGACCGAGAGGGTCGGCCCGAACCCGACGGGGGCGTAGGCCGAGGTGTCGTTGGCGGACGCGGGAACGGGGGAGGCCGAGACGGTGTAATTGCCCGGGTGGGCCGTCACGTTGATCCACGGCGTGGAGGAGCCATACTGGCTGCCGTTGAACCCGAGCGTCCAGAAGTCCCCCGGGGCGAGCCCGCTCGCCCGGAACGAGACCGGCCCGGCGGCGGCGCCCAGGTCGATCGACGAGAAGTTGAGCTGCACCTCGATCTCGTTGGGGACGACCACCGTGGGTCCGCTGGAGGCCTGCCCGAAATAGCTCCAGCCGTGGGCCGAGGAGTTCGCGGAGATGTTCGAGAGGCCATACGCCCCGGTCGACACATTCGCGATCGTCAGGTCCTGCGTGCCGTTCGCCGAATAGACGGTTCCGCCAAAGGTCAAGGTATAGGTCGAAGCGGCCGGTAGGCCCGACGGCACGAACGTCACGGGGTACCGACCGAGCGACCCGAACCAGATCGTCTCATTGATCGGTCCGTTCATGGTCACGGAGGTCGAGCTCGCAACGACCGTGGAGGATCCGTTCCCGTACCCGGTAAAGGCGACCGGAGGGAGCGGGACGGTGTACAGGGTCCCCGAGTCGAACGGAACGACCGACCCCGCCGGGATGTACCAGGGGAACGGTTCGCTGTAGTAGTTGTACGTCGAGCCGTGATCCCAGTAGAAGCACGTGGAACCGATGCAGTCGTCGAAGTTCATGTCCGGGAACGCCGCGGGGTTGATGTAGAGCTCGAGCCCAAACTCGAGCGTGAAGTCGAACGTGATGTTCCCGGGGGAGTAGAAGGGCATTAGGCCGGCGTTACCGGACAACACGGCGTACTGCGTCCAGAACCCGACGCTCGGAGTGCCCGATTCCTGGTAGATCATCACCTGCCCGACGGGGACCCCCGTGAGGACCACGGTCGTCACATTCGTCTGGATCGATTCGCCGGTGAAGTTGACACCCCACGGCGTCCCCGTCGGCAGGCCATTCTCGCTCACGTTCACTGCGACCGTCGGGCCGGCCCAGGGAAGCGCCACCGTGAGGTCGCTCGAACCGGTGTTGTTGTACCAAGTGTAGTACGACGTCGAACCATTCCCGTACGTTAACGAGGACGATCCGATAGTGGATACCATGAACTGCGGCTGGGAGAACGAGGCCACCGGGCCGTCCGCGGTGTAGGCGATCGCGTCGTTGTAGCCCACCCAGGCCAGCTGGGTCTCGAAGTAGTAGGTCGGGTCTCCCGCGAGATAGGTCGGGGTCCCCCAGGATGTCCCGGTGGTGCTGTTGACCATCCAGTACGAGAAGTACTCCGCGAGGGGACTGCAGCTCGGGCCGTAACAGGAGGTCTCGTTCTCATTGGTGTAGCTGAGGTAGACCGTGCCCCGGTGGACGACGAGGGCCGGGTCAAAGTTGTATTCACTCACCCCGAACAGACCGTAGGTAGGGGCCGCGACGGACCCATTGGTCCAGACCGCCCCACCGTTCGTCGAGACCGCAGCGAAGACGCCCGAATCGCCGAACGAGGTCCCATACATCCCACGATAGGAGTACTCTCCGGCCCACGCCGCGTAGAGCGTGGAGCCGGAGGTATCGCTCCAGGCGACCGCGAGCTCGGGGCCGGCCTGGAACTGGTAGGCGTACCCTAGGTACCAATTTTGGGGACGTGTATCGTTGTTGTAGCCCATCTGGTGCGTCTCACCGACGAACCCGAGGATCGAGGGGGCGGACCAGGTAGTCCCGTTGGTGGTCGACGTCGCCACGACCGCTGCCTCGGCATAGATCTCGCAACCGTAACTCAGGAAGGCGTAGTAACACTCCCGGTCGGTCGCATAGGCCACCGCCAACTCGCCCGCGGTGCTGATGGCGATCACCGGCGAATACGAGTTGTATCCTTGCGTACCGTTCAGGCCTGGCAGGGTGTAGGGACCTTGCCACACCTTCCCGCCGTCGCTCGAGTAGATGAGGTCGACCGCCATCGGGTGGGTCGCGGGGTACGGAACGAAGCGGGACGTGTTGAGGGTGATGTTCGTCCAGTTGTTGAATTCGTCATAGACGATGTAGATCGATTGGCCGAAGGCGGCGATCTGGGGGCGAGCGATGTTCGCCGAGCCCGCCGCGACGAGCGTGGTCACCGGGGCAAACGACGCGCCATTGTTCTTCGACAAGGTGAATCCGAGCGCATCGGAGGACCGGTTGATGTAGCTCGTCGGCAGGGAGATCCCCAGCGAGTTGCTGGAGTTGGTCTGGTTCTCCTCGACGAAGGTGCCGTAGACCGTCCCGGAGTTCGACACCGCGAAGGACGGTTCGATCGCTTGGAGGTACTGGCAGGTCTGGTTGCCGAGGTACTGGGCCGTGCCGTAGGTCGCCCCGCTGTCGGTCGAGACCTGGAAACCGACGCGGCTCACGACCTGGCTGAGGTCGGCCGTGCAGTTGGTCTCGTTCGTGGTGTAGGTCGAGTACGCGATCCCGAGATCCCCGTTGGAGAGGTCGAGCAGGCTTGGGTTCTGGGCGCCCCCGTAGCAGTCACGGTAGGTGTAGTTGTCAGTGTAGTTGAAGGCCCAGTAGGAAAAATTCTGGTCGACCACCCCGCACGGATCCGAGGAGGCCGGGAGGTTCGCGAAGGTGGAGTTCGTCCCGTAGAACTTG
>Ga0209415_10002674_pt1 | contig 33231 bp, 29 predicted proteins | sample PeaSoiSIISIP2007_FD_187696 | JGI IMG/M metagenome (GOLD analysis project Ga0209415, IMG submission 187696) | Peat soil microbial communities from Weissenstadt, Germany - SII-SIP-2007 (SPAdes) (version 2) | ecosystem: Environmental > Terrestrial > Soil > Wetlands > Peat | place: Germany... | reverse complement strand
TCGCCCCGCCGATACCGCCGGGGTGGCCGCGGTGCTCGCCGCCTGCAGCCGCTACCGGGCTCCCGTCGTCGCGCAGGGTGGCAACACCGGGTTGGTGGGCGGCTCGGTTCCCCGACGCGGCGAAGCCGTGCTGAGCCTCGCGCGTCTCAATCGCGTCCTCAGTTGCGACCCTGACGAAGGGCTCCTCGTCGCAGAGGCCGGCACGCCGCTCGGCGTGGCGCAAGCCGCTGCTCGGCGCGTGGACGTCGAGCTCGGCATCGACATCGCGGCGCGCGACTCCGCGACGCTCGGCGGAATGGTGGCCACGAACGCCGGCGGCATCCACGTCGTGCGGTACGGCCCGATGCGCTCACGGCTCGCCGGAATCGAGGTCGTGCTCGCGGACGGCACGGTTGCGAGCCGCCTTTCGGGACTCGTGAAGGACAACGTCGGTTACGACCTGGCCCAGATCGTGGCCGGCAGCGAAGGGACCCTCGGCGTGGTGACCAAGGTGGTGCTCCGTCTCGTCCGGGTCCCCCAGTATCGGGTCGTCGCGCTCGTCGGCTTGCGCGGCGGCGACCATGGGGATGGCGACCCTGGTGCTGGCGTGTACGCGGTCTCGGCGGTGGCCGTCGCGTTGGCGACCCGGCTGCGCCGGCAAGTCGACGCCATCGACGCCCTTGAGCTCGTGTTCGCGGACGGGATGTCACTCGTCCGGGAAGTGCTCGGCCTTCCTCCCCCGCCGGACCCCGGCGCGGACGCGTGGCTCCTTGTCGAAGCCTCCGGCGGGCAGGATCCCAGCGCCCTACTTGCCGCGGCTATCGAGGATGCTGCAGGCGTGACGGAGGTCGCCGTGGCCGACGAGGCCGGTGGGCGCGCCCGCCTCTGGGCTTACCGGGAGCGCCATACAGAGGCGATCGCGACGCTCGGGGTGCCACACAAGCTGGACGTGACCCTGCCCATGCGCGCGCTCGCCCAGTTCGCCGGAAAAGTCCGCTCTGAAGTCGGCGCAGCGCTGGGCCCCGCAGGACCCGACACACGGATCATCCTCTTCGGGCACATCGGGGACGGGAACTTGCACGTCAACATGATCGGTCCCGACGCCGACGATCACCGCGCCGATGACGCCGTCTTCCGGATGGTGCTCCAGCGCGGAGGCTCCATCAGTGCCGAGCATGGAGTAGGCGTCGCAAAGCTCGACTTTGTCACCGCGGCCCGCTCGGCCGGCGATCTCACCGTGATGCGCAAGATCAAGGCAGCACTCGACCCAGACGGCATCCTCAACCCCGGAGTACTCCTGCCGCCGGAATGACCGGCGACCTTCGGCCGCCCGGTCGTTCGGCGTTCGGCCACCTGGGGCGCACTCGGTCGTTCGGCGACCTGGGGCGCACTCGGTCGCGCTTGGGCGCCCGGAGGAGGCGATACCGTCCTCGGAGTGTCGCGGCGCGGATGGCTGCTCTTCGGCGCGCTCGGAGTCATCTGGGGCGTGCCGTACTTGATGATCCGCGTCGCGGTACGAGATGTGGCGCCGCCGACGCTCATCTTCTTCCGGACCGCTCCGGTTGCCTTGCTACTGCTTCCGGTCGCCGCCCACCGCAAGCAGCTGCCCGATCTCCTGCGCCGGTGGCGGCCGCTCCTCGTGTACACGACCGTGGAGATCGGCGTGTCGTGGCTCATGATCACCCGGGCCGAGGAGCGGCTCTCCAGTTCGCTCACAGGTCTGCTTATCGCAGCCGTTCCCCTCGTCGGAGTGATGCTGGCAAGAGTGAGCGGCGACGAGGACCGTTTCGGTCGCAGCCAGGTTGCGGGGCTCTTCATCGGGTTCGTCGGTGTGGCATTGCTCGTGGGCATCGACGTCCGCGGCGCGACCGCCCTGCCTATCTGCGAGGTGATCGTGGCCGCCGTTGGCTACGCGATCGGACCGAGGATCTTCAACCGGTACCTGTCCGACCTGCCGAATCTTGGAGTTGTTACGGCCTCGCTCGCCATCGTGGCGATCGCCTACGCGCCCTTTGCGCTCTCCCGTCTCCCCACGCATCTGTCCACCGAGGTAGCCGCGTCACTGATCGGACTTGCGCTCGTCCCGACCTTGGCCGGATTCCTCGTCTTCTTCGCGCTGATCAGCGAGATCGGACCCGTTCGCACCACGCTCGTCACGTACATCAACCCGGCCGTTGCGCTCTTCCTAGGCGTCGCCCTGCTCGGCGAGCCGTTTACTCTTGGCCTCGGGCTTGGCTTCCCGCTGGTCATTGCAGGTTCGGTGCTCGCAACCCGCCGACGTGCGGACGTGACAACGAAATCGGCTCCCGCGATCGAACCGTTCGGAACCTGAGACGCGATGTAACGCGCGGGGGGGCATAATGGACGGTACTTCGTGGCCATTGACACGGATGTCGAGTAGGAGTGCTCCATGGCGGAGGGGTCTGAACGCAAGTCGTCGGGTAAGCCGGCCCCTCCAATGAAGCCGCCGGTCCACGTGGGCCGCCGCACGGTCCTCGGGCTCCTCGGCCTGGCAGGGGTCGGAATCGTTGCAGGAAAGAAGATCGACAGCGCGCTCGGCGGTGGTCTCACCGCAGTCAGCTCTGCGATCGGTGTCCCGCTTCCGGGGGCGGACCAGTTTCGCTTCTATACGGTCACTGGGTCCTATCCTGTCATTCCCGCCGACACCTACACCCTGACCGTCGGTGGCATGGTCCGCCAGCCGCTTCGCCTCCACCTCGCCGATCTCCGGTCCATGAAGCGGACACATCTCGTCCATCGCTTCCAGTGCGTCACAGGCTGGTATGTTCCGAACGTCCCTTGGGAAGGAGTGCGGCTCTCCGATGTCCTCGCGCACGCCGGGGTGCTCCCCGAAGCGACGGCGCTGAGGCTCTTCTCGGCCGACGGCGTCTACACCGAGAGTCTCACGCTCGCCCAGGCGCATCTTCCGGACATCCTCGTGGCCGACAAGATGCTCGACGCGAACGTCACGTCCGAGCACGGGGGGCCAGTTCGGCTGTACGTCGCGCCGATGTACGGCTACAAGTCCATCAAGTGGATGAACCGGATCGAGGTGACGAACGAAGTCGTCCCTGGCTTCTGGGAGGACGAGGGCTACCCCGTCGACGCCTGGATCAACGGCGTAGCGCAGTGATCAACATGGCCGGCCGAAGCGCTGCGCCACGCTCGCCAAACGCGAAAGCGACGTCGCCCAATGGGGTGCTTTCGCGTTTCGACGTCGTCGAGCGGTTGGTGCACTGGAGCACCGCGATCATGATGCTGACGCTGATCGTGACCGGCGCGATCCTCTACCTCCCTTCCCTCGCCCTGCACGTCGGGCATCGGGCCCTCATCGAGAACATTCACGTCATCACTGGATTGAGCCTGCTCGGGCCTCTTGTGCTCGGACTCGTCGGGCCCTGGCGCAAACGGCTCGTCACGGATCTGCGCCGTTTCGATCGCTGGGGGCCCGCTGACTTCGAGTGGTTCCGAAGCCGCGTGCGCCGGACGGGTCTTGCTCAGGACAAGTTCAACGGCGGGCAGAAGGTCGAGGCCGCCTTCCTTGGTGGAGCGATGGTCGCAGCGCTCGTGACGGGCATCATCATGCGCTTTGCACCGTCGTCGTGGATCACGTGGGCGACCGGGGCGACGCTCGTGCACGACGCCCTCTTCTTCGCTATCGCCATCGCCGTGCTTGTTCACATGGCCTTCGCGCTCTCGCGGCCGGACCAGCTCATCTCCATGTTCAATGGGCGAATCTCCCGCTCGTGGGCGAGAACACACGCACGGGCCTGGCTGTCCGAGGTCGAAGCGTCCGAGGCCGTACCTGCTTCGGTCATCGCCCGCGAGCTGGCGGCCCAAGCGAGCGAAGAAGCCAGCTCCAAGGCAGAGAGGGCCCCGTTGCCGTGAGGCTGTGGGCCGCAGGGCTTGGTTTCTCGTGCTCAGCTTGCGCCGAGATTCTTGCCCTTGCGAAGTGACGCGTGGGCAAGATCGGCGACCGCGTGGAGCAATCGCTCCTCGTCGAAGCCTTTGCGCTCGGCCAGCCGCGCGATAGCGAGGGCCTGGACCAGCTGCACGATCAACGTCGACGTCGCTGGCCAGGCAGGCAGCGCCGCAAGGTCAGGGAACAGCTCGCTGTAGGCCTGCTGGATGCTTTGCTCCCAGGATCGCACCGTTCTGAGAAGTCGCTTGCGGAGCGCGGCGTCGGTGCGCGCCCTGAGGCACAGCTCGTAGACGGCGGTCATCTCGGGCCGGATCAAGAGCATCCAGAGCGCATGCATCGCCATCTCGAGACGATCTGCTCCGGGCTCGTCGCGTCCGGCCTGCCCCGTCCTCTCTGACTTGGGCGCCTTTGACCCGCCGTGGCGCCGGTCGCCGGCGCTACGCGCTTGCCGTGCAGCTCTCACCTCGGTCGGGAAACGCGCGAGCTGATCCTTGAGGCAGTGGTCCGCCGTGGCGACGAGGAGTTCGTTCTTGGAGGCGAAGTGCCCGAAGAGCGCGCCCTGCGACACGCCTGCTCGCTTCGAGACAACGGCAGCCGAGGTTCCAGCGAAACCCTCGTCGACCAGGGTCGCCACTGCAGCGTTGAGAAGCGCCAGCTTCGTGGTCTTGCTTCGCGCTTGCTGGTTTCTTCGTGGACGGTGAGCGGCAGGCTCTTCGCCGCCCAGAGGCTCACCGCTAGATTGCGGGTCGCCCTCCTCGAGATGAGGGCCCGATCCATTGTCGCCGTTCGTCATCGGCGGTCAATCTAGAGCCCCTGTCACGCCGCCGCTCGAGGCTCCAGTCGCCCGTGAGTTTCCGAAGGCCCGTCAGGCCGGCTTGGCCATTCGCCGGGCGCCCGTCAGGGCGGCTCGGCCCCCGCCGAATGGCCGTCAGGGCGGCTCGGCCACGTTGAATGGCCGTCAGGGCGGCTCGGCCCCCGCCGAATGGCCGTCAGGGCGCCTCGGCCACGTTGAATTTTGTGTTGAACTTGCCTCGGCAAAACAAAGCGAGCGCTCGCTATGTTTCTCGGAGGCAAGTTCGCGCAAGAAACGAACATTGCCGGAGGAGCGCACTGCCTACTTGCGCCCCCTCATCACTCGCTCCGCCCGAGGGAACTCGCGGCCCGAGCGGCGGACCAGCCCGAAGGGAGCGGACCAGCCCGAGCGAGGGCACCGATCCCGGATCTCGTCGTAGAATGTTCCGATGCCGCCACGCCGCGGGAGTCCACGACTCCTCGCCGTCGCGCGCGGCGACGAGCCGGCGGATCTTCTCCTCTCCGGTGGCAGCGTCTTCGTGCCGAGCACGCGAGAGTGGCTGGCGACCGACCTCGCCATCGCGGACGGCAAGATCGCCGGCTGGGGGCCTCGGGAGGCACACGAGACCGTCGACGTGAGCGGAGCGGCACTGACCGCCTCGTTCGTAGATGCCCACATGCATCTCGAGTCCACCAAGCTCTGGGTCGATGAATTCGTTGCAACGGTGCTGCCCCACGGAACCACAGCTGTGGCTGCGGACCCGCACGAGATCGCCAACGTCTTCGGAGTGCCGGGCGTCGTCGCCTTGGCCGAGGCTGCAGCCCGCCTGCCCTTCACCTTCGGGATCTGTGCCTCGAGTTGCGTGCCCGCCTCTCATTTCGAGAGTCCCGCTGCGGAGCTCGGCAGCGACGAGCTGACCGAGCTTCTCGACGAGCACGGCGCGATTGGCATTGCCGAGGTCATGAACTTCCCTGGTGTCGTGAACGGCGACCCGGAAGTCCTGGCCAAGATCGCCACCGCGGGCTACCGGAGGGTCGATGGCCATGCCCCCGGCCTCTCTGGCCCGCAACTAGATGCCTATCTCGCCGCAGGTGTCGAGTCCGACCACGAGTGCACGGAACTTGAAGAGGCTGAGGAGAAGCGCCGCAAGGGCATGTGGATCTTCATCAGGGAGGGCTCGGCGTCGCGCAACCTCGCCGCTTTGATCGGGACCGTGCTCCGTCATGGGACCGACCGAGTGGCGTTCTGCACCGACGACCGGGAACCAGACACCCTGCTGCACCACGGTCACGTCAACGACTGCGTGCGCCTCGCCGTCACCGCCGGGGTGAGGACCGAGGACGCGCTCGTGATGGCGACGAGCAATCCGGCCGACTACCACCATTTCGACCACTTGGGTTGGCTCGCCCCCGGCTACCAGGCTGACGTGCTGTGCTTCGATGACCTCGCGAGCTTCGAGCCGGCTCGCGTGTGGCAGGCGGGCCACCTTGTGGCCATGAACGGAACCGTAGTGCCCGGCGCCGTTCCCGCTATCGGTGCCCCCGACTGGATGCGGGCGTCGGTCCACCTCGACAGCCCTCCCGGGCCCGACGCTTTCAATCGTTTGCCACCTCCGGGTGGTCGTGCCCGCGTGATCGGCATCGAGTCGCGCTCATTGACGACGCGAGATCTCGTGATCGACGTGACCGATCCGGCTGAGCAGGTGGCTCGCATCGGAGTGGTCGAACGGCACTTGCGGACTGGTCGAATCGGCCTTGGGTACGTCCGCGGCTTCGGTCTCACCCACGGTGCGATCGCGTCGACGGTAGCGCACGATGCCCACAATTGCATGGTCGTCGGCGCCCTCGACGAAACGGGACCGGCCGACATGGCCGTCGCCATCGCTCGGCTGGCCGAGATCGGTGGCGGGCAGGTGGCTGTGCGCGACGGACGCGTGCTGGCCGAGGTGCGGCTCCCGATCGGCGGGCTCATGAGTGATCGGAGCGCCACGCAGGTCGCGGCAGAAGTGCGGCGCTTGGCAGGCGCTGCTTCGGACGGGCTTGGGGTGATGATCGATGAGCCGTTCATGCAGCTGAGTTTCCTCGGGCTTTCCGTGCTCCCCGAGTTGAGGATCACCGACAAAGGTCTCGTCGACGTGATGAAGTTCGTGCTCACCGACGTAGCAGCGGTCTGAGGAGGCACGGAGACCTGCCGGGGCGGGCTGCCGGAGCGACCTGCCGGAGCGGTCCGAAGTCTCACCGAGCGGCCCGCAATCCACCGTGCACGGCCAGGTTCCCAGCCGCGCTCGCTGCCTATAGTTGACTCGATGACGGTTTTCGTGCCGGTTTCCCTGGAAGAGGCTTTCGATGCCTTCGACCAGTGTCCGGACGCCCATCTCCTTGCCGGCGGGACGGACTTCATGGTCGAGGTCAGTTTCGCCCACCGGCGCCCTCCAGCCGTGATCTGCCTTCGGAAGGTCGCGGAGCTCACGGGTTGGCGCCTCGAAGGCTCCGAAGTCGTGCTGGGTGCCGGCATCACCTACACGGAGCTGATGGGTGACGAGCTCGCCGGTCCTCTTCCGGGTCTTGCCCAGGCGTCGCGGACGGTCGGGTCCCCGCAGATCCGCAACGCCGGCACACTGGGAGGCAACTTGGGCACGGCATCGCCCGCCGGCGACACGCTTCCGGTGCTGGCCGCACTCGATGCCATGATGACCGTGGCAAGCAGGGAGGGTCGACGAGACCTACGTCTCGACGACCTCGTCGTGGGTCCCAAGCTCACCACTCTCCGCCCAGGTGAAGTCATCGTCGAGGTCCGGCTTCCGGCTTCGTTGGGCTCGCAGGAGTTCCTGAAGGTCGGCACCCGCAACGCCATGGTGATCGCTGTTGCGAATGTGGCCCTGGTCGTCGACTGGCTCGGACACTCTGTCCGGTGCGCGCTCGGCTCGGTCGGACCTACGGTGATCCGCGCGAGCGATGCGGAGGAGTTCGTGGCGTCCCGGATCGACTGGAGCGGGCGGACCCTGACGGACGCGGCCGACGTCGCAGAGTTCGCGGCGTTGGTGCGCTCTGCAGCCCGTCCCATCGACGATCATCGCTCTACGGCGGATTACCGTCGGCACGCCGTGGGGGTCTGTGCCCATCGGGCGCTCGAGCGCGTCTTCTCGGACCACACCGAAAAGGCTCTGGAGCGAGCGTCGTGAGCGAGCTGATCGACTACCAGCTCCAGGTGAACGGCCTCGGGCACGACGTAGTCGAAGCCTGGCTCGGGGAGAGCCTCCTCTACGTGCTTCGCGAACGTCTCGGACTGCCCGGGTCGAAGAATGCCTGTGAGCAAGGCGAATGCGGATCATGTTCGGTGTTGATGGACGGAAAGCTCGTCTGTTCGTGCATGGTGCTCGCAGCGGGCGCTGTCGGCGCGGACATCGTGACCGTCGAGGGTCTCGCCGCCGGAGAGCACGAGCTCTCGGACATCCAAGCCGCCTTCCTGGCCGAGGGCGCTGTCCAGTGCGGCTTCTGCACCCCGGGGCTCGTGGTGAGCGTGCACGACCTCCTCGAGCACAATCCCGACCCGACCGAGCTCGAGGTCCGCGAGGCCATCTCGGGCAACCTGTGCCGATGCACGGGCTACGGCCGGATCTTGGCAGCAGTCCGAGCCGCTCAAGAGGCGCGTCAAGGGTGAGCACCGTCACTGGAGTGCGCCGCGGCAGGCTCGGCGAGAGCGCAGCGCGACCCGATGGCGTGCCCAAGGTGCGCGGCCAGTTCGCCTTCTCCTCCGACCTGTTCTCCGAAGGCATGCTCTGGGGGCACCTCGTGCGCTCGCCGCATCCTTCGGCAACGATCCGCGGCGTCGACGTGTCCGAGGCGTTGCGGATCCCCGGTGTCCGTGCGGTGCTCACCGCCGATGACGTGCCTGGCCGGAAGACCTACGGCCTCGACTACCCCGACCAACCGGTCTTCGCCTGGGACGTGGTCCGGTACATGGGAGAGCCGGTCGCAGGGGTAGCCGCTGACCATCCCGAGACGGCGCGACGTGGTGCCGCAGCCATCGTGGTCGACTACGTTCCGACCGAGCCCGTCACCGACTCGGAGGCCGCTGCCGACGCGGCGCCGATTCATCCTCTCGGCAACGTGCTCTACCGCCAGAAGATCCGGCGTGGCGATCCGGATGCCAAAGGAGCAGTGGTCGTCGAGGGCCGCTACGAGACCGGCATGCAGGACCAGGCCTTCATGGGCCCCGAATCCGGGCTTGCGATCCCGGCCGAGGACGGAGGAGTCGACCTGTACATCGCCACCCAGTGGCTTCACGTCGACCAGGAGCAGATCGCGGCCTGTCTGGCGCTCCCGCTCACGAAGGTCCGGCTGCACCTGGCCGGGGTGGGCGGCGCCTTCGGTGCCCGTGAGGACATGAGCATGCAGGTGCAGATTTGTCTCCTGGCGCTGCGGACGGGGCGCCCTGTGAAGATGACCTATTCCCGCGAGGAATCGTTCTTCGGTCATGTCCACCGGCATCCGGCGGTCATGTTCTACCGGCATCACGCCGACAGCGAAGGCCAGCTCGTCAAGGTCGAGGCGCGTTTGATCCTCGACGGAGGTGCGTACCTTTCTTCTTCGACGGCGGTGACGATGAATGCCGCCGTCTTTGCGGGAGGTCCGTACCGCATCCCGAACGCGGTCGTCGAGGCGGTGGCGGTTCGGACGAACAACCCCCCGTGCGGGGCCATGAGGGGCTTCGGCGCAGTGCAGTCATGTTTCGCTTACGAGGCCCAGATGGACAAGCTGGCGGGTGCGCTCGGGCTCGACCCGGTCGAGCTCCGGCTCCGCAACGCGATAAAGCCCGGTGACTCGCTCATCACCGGCCAGGTGCTGCGCGGCGCTGCACCTGTCGCCGAAGTCATCCGGACCTGCGCAGCGGCGCCACTGCCTGCGGGCGGACCTGCGACGGCGGCAGAGATCGGGCTCCCAGGCGGCGCCGGCCGGGCGGCGGATCGTGACCGAGTTCGCCGTGGCGTCGGGTTCGCTGTGGGGTTCAAGAACCTCATGTACTCAGGCGGTTTTGACGACTCCTCGACCGCGCGATGCCGGCTCGAGGACGGCGTGGCCACGATCACCTGCGCGGCCGTCGAGGTCGGTCAGGGCTTCGTCACCCTCGCGCAGCAGATCACTCGCGACGTGCTGGGAGTCGACGACGTGATTCTTGCGCCTCCCGGCACGGTCGACATCGCCTCGGCGGGGTCGACCTCGGCCAGCCGCCAGACCTGGATGTCCGGCGGTGCTGTCCAGGCGGCCTGCCTTGCGGTGCGCGATCGACTGCTCGCCAACGTCTCGAGCAGGTACGGCGTCCCACGAGAGGCGCTCGAGCTCGTGGAAGGGAGAGTCGTGTCACTCGACCGGCAGATCGACCTTCCGATCTCGGAAGCTGCCCAGGGCGAGGTGCTCGAGGAGACCGTGACCTTCAGCCACCCCCCGACCGCGGAGCTCGACGCGAACGGGCAAGGCGACGCTCATGTCTCCTTCGCCTTCGCGGCCCATCGTGCGGTCGTGGACGTCGACCTCGAGCTGGGCCTGGTGCGGGTCATCGAGATCGCCACCTCCCAAGATGTCGGCAGGGTGCTCAACCCCGTCCAGCTGGTCGGGCAGGTGGAAGGTGGCATCGCGCAGGGCGTTGGGCTCGCCGTGATGGAAGAGCTCATCCTCGACCACGGCCGAGTGCGGAATCCATCCTTCACCGACTACATCATCCCTACAGCCCTCGACATGCCTCCGGTGCGCATCGCGGCGCTGATCGAGGAGCCTGAGCCAGGGGCTCCGATGGGAGCGAAAGGTGTCGGTGAGCCACCCACGATCTCGTCGACGGCGGCCGTAGTTGCGGCGATCCGAGCCGCAACCGGCTTGGAATTGCCCAGAGCGCCAGTCCGCCCTCAGGACATCGCTCTTGCAGGCGCCACGCCGACGCCCCAATCTCGTCCCATCGATGCGGAGGTGTCGTCGTGAGCACTGAGGTCGCCGTTTACTTGCAGGACGCGCACGCTGTGCGGGAGGGAATGGAGATCGCCCGTTACGCGGAGTCCAAAGGGTTCCATGCGATCTGGCAAGCCGAGAGCCGGCTCGTACGGGAGGCCACTGTGCCGATGGCTGCGTTTCTCGCCGTCACCGATCGGATCAAAGTCGGCTCTGGCGTCGTGAACAACTGGACCCGGAACCCGGCATTGCTCGCAGCGACGTTCTCGACCCTGGACGACCTTGCCCCGGGCCGCGTCATCCTCGGCATTGGGGCGTGGTGGGAGCCACTCGCGAGCAAGGTGGGCGTGCACCGAACCAAGCCCCTGCTCGCGATGCGAGAGACCGTCGAGGCGGTCCGTGCCCTGCTCGCGGACGAGCGGGTCACCTATGAGGGCGAGTTCGTCCATCTCGACGGCGTCGAGCTGGACTACGTCCACCAGGAGCGCAGGCCCAAGGACGTGCCCATCTACATCGGAGCGACGGGCATGCAGATGATGGAGCTGGCCGGAGAGATCGGCGACGGGGTCGTGCTGAACTACCTCGTTTCTCCGGTCTACAACGACATGGCGATGGACCATCTCGAGCGGGGCGCTCACCGGGCGGGGCGCTCGGCCACCGACCTGGACCGTCCACAGCTCGTCGTCTGCTCACTCGACGAGGACCGCAAGGCAGCACTCGATGCTGCTCGGCTTCTCGTGACCCAGTACCTCGGTCAGCAACCGCACATCATGAAGGCATCGGGTGTCCCCGAGTCTCTGTTGGAGGAGATCGGCAAGGTTCTGACCTGGCCCGCTACCGCAGATGAAGTGGAGGCCGCCTCCAAACTCGTGCCCGATGACGTGGTGCAGATGATCACCGCGTCGGGAACCGCCGAGGAGTGCAAGGCAAAGGTGGCCGAGTATGTGCACCGCGGGTGCACCTGCCCCGTGCTCTACCCGCTCGGCCACGACGTTCACGCCATGATCGACACGTTCGCAGACTGGACCGCATAAGGCTGGCGAATCGCGCCGTCCCGGGTGCGCCGTCCCGGGTGCGCCGTCCCGGGTGCGCCGTCCCGGGTGCGCCGTCCCGGGTGCGCCAGGGCGGGCTCAGAGCCGCGCCCAGAGCCGCAACGCCTGCTCGTGTGCTCGTGCCCGTACCTCGAGCGGGTCGACCCGTGTCGGGCGGCCATCCCGGAAGACGACTTCGCCACCGACCACGACTTCGAGCGGTTGAACGCCCGGCGTGAACGCAAGGTGCCACGGATCGATCGGCTCGTAGCTCCACCGGACCCGGTCGTCGGCCGCCTCGGGAACGAGCGCGGTGCCGCTCACGAGCCACGACCAGGCGGCGACCGGTGCAGCGGTCACGTCATCCTCACGGTGGCGGACGTAGGCGATGCGAAACTCCTCCAGCATGTCGCCGCCGATCCCGTCGGTCCCGAGCACGACGGTGTTCTCCAGGCGTGCGGGGCGCGCGTAGCCGACGGCGTTGTTCATGTTCGACCGCGGATTGTGCGCCACCGTCCCGAGAAGGGGCCGGTCCAGATGCACGCAGTGGGCGAGCAGCCAGTCGTCGGTCGTGAGCCCCTCGAGCATCGCGCCGGCGGCCGAGTCGACGCGGTCCTCGGCTACGTGGATGTGGACGCCTTGGCCGAGATCGGCTGCCAGCCCGACGACGGCTTCCAGGGAGGACTCGGAAAGCGTGAAACAAGCGTGGGCGCCGACGAACCCCCGCCCGCCGGCTCGCAGAAAGCGCTCGTTCTCGGCTAAACCGGCCCTCATGCCATCGGGCCCGTTGCGGTCGGTGACCTCGTAACAGCACGAAGACCGGATGCCGACCTCGGCGCAGGCGTCCGCGATGACACTGAGCGAGCCTTCGATGGCATTCGGTGACGCGTGATGGTCGACGATCGCCGTCGTGCCCCGCTCGAGCGCTTCGAGCGCGCCCAGCATGGCGGACCACTTGATCATTTCGAGGTCGAGAGCACAGTCGAGCCTCCACCAGACAAGCTCGAGGATGTCCGGAAAGTTCTGGGGAGTGCGCGGCGGCGACGGCATCCCTCGAGCCAACGCCGAGTAGAGGTGGTGGTGCCCGCAGACGAGCCCGCTCGTCACGCCCGCTTCGGGCACGCTGCCCGGGCCGGCAACCTCGGGAGCGCTGCCTGGGCCGGCAACCTCGGGAGCGTTGCCCGCGCCGGCAACCTCGGGAGCGCTGCCTGGGCCGGCAACCTCGGGCACGTTGCCCGTGCCGGCAACCTCGGGAGCGCTCATTCGTCCGCGGCGCCGGCGGATGCTCCGACCGGCACGCGCATGGGGAGGGTCGAGCGCCAAAGACCGTCGAAGTCGTGGAGCGCACTCGCAACCGCCCCGGCGGTTGGCACCAAACCGATCTCTCCTACGCCCTTGATCCCGTAGGGGGACCTCGGCTGGGGAGCCTCGACGAGAATCGTTTCGATCGGTGGCACGTCTTTCGCGCGGATGATCCCGAGGCTCCGAAGCGTCATGTGCTGGGGTCGGCCTTCCTCGTCGGAGGGGAAGTCCTCCGACAGCGCGTACCCGAGGCCCATGTGCACCGATCCTTGGATCTGGCCCTCGCAGAGCAGGGGATTGACCGCGCGTCCGACGTCGTGGACAGCAAGAACCTTGTCAATCTTGCCCGTCTCACGATCGACGACCACGAGCTGGGCCGCGTAGGAGAAGACCGAGTGGATCACCGGGTTCTCGAGGCCCTCCTTCAGCGAGTTGGTCCAGTCAACGCGGTATTCGCCTTCGTAATCCACGCCCGGACGGCACCCGTCGGCGACCGCACGCCGGCACGCGTCGGAGACTGCGCCCGCGCCCATCAGCGTCCCGCGGGAACCGGTCGTCTGCCCGGCGCCGAGCTCGCGTGTGGTGTCGACAACGACCCTCACTCTGGCAGGGTCTACGCCGAGCTCCTCGACGGCGACCTGGAGCGCAACCGTGTGGACTCCCTGTCCCATCTCGGTCCAGCAGTGTCGTACCTCGACCCCACCGTCTTCGGAGAATCGCACCACCGCCTTGATGATCTCGACTAGGCCGTTCCCGAGGCCCGCGTTCTTGAGCCCGAAGCCCAGCCCCACCGCCTTCCCGTCGGCGACAGCCTGATCGTAAGCGGGCTTGATCGCCTCCAGGCAGGCCCGAGCCCCGAGCGACCCGTCGTCCATCACCTGTCCGGGCCCCCAGACAACACCCGGCGTCACGGCGTTGCGGAACCGCATCTCCCAGGAACTGATGCCGACCTCCGAGGCAAGACGATCGATGACTCCCTCCATCGCGAACTGCGCCTGATTGGCACCGAAGCCACGAAACGCGCCGCACACCGGGTTGTTGGTTCGCACAGCGACGGACTCGACGTCGATCGCCGGCAGGTGGTAAGGGCCCGAAGCGTGACCGGCGGCACGCTCGAGAACCTTCATGCCCACCGATGCGTACGGGCCGGAGTCGCCGATCATCCGGGCCTTCAATGCGGTGAGCTTGCCGTCGTCGTCGCAACCGGCCCAGTACTCCATCCGGATCGGATGGCGTTTGGGATGGACGAGAAACGACTCCTCGCGCGACAGAGTGCACTTGACGGGTCGCTGCAGCAGCCAGGCCGCAAGAGCCGTCTGCGCCTGGTTGGACATGTCCTCCTTGCCGCCGAACGCGCCGCCGTTGGAGACCTGCTCGACAACAACTTGCTCGGCTGCGATGGCGAGCACCGAAGCGATCTGGTTGCGGTCGTCCCAGGCGCCCTGACCACCGGAGTAGACCTTCAGGGTGCCATCGGAACCGGGCACCGCGAGCGTCGACTCGGGCTCGAGAAACGCGTGCTCGACACGTTGGGTCTCGAACACCTCGTGCACGGTGTGGGCCGATGCTGCGAGGGCGACGTCCACGTCGCCCCGTTGGTACACCGAGCGGGAGAGCACATTGCCGTCGAGCTCCCAGACCGCGTCCTCGGGATCGTCGATCGCGGCGACCGCGTCGGTCAACGGGCGAAGTGGCCGGTACGAGACGTCGACGAGCTTCGCGGCCTCCCGTGCGGCCTCTCGGGAGCCGGCCACGACGATCGCCAGCACGTCACCGAGGTACGACGTGCGGCCGCCCTCGGGGATGAACACCGGCCAGTCGGTGTAGATGATCCCGACCCTCAGGTCGCCAGGAACGTCGGCGGCCGTGAACACGGCCTCGACACCTGGCATGGCCTTCGCGGCGGCCGTGTCGATCCTGACGATGTCGGCCCTCGCGTGGTCCGCGAGCCGCAAGGCTCCGTGAAGCATGGCGGGAATTCTGATGTCGTCGACGTAGTCACGGTCGCCGAGCGCAAGCTCGACGCTCTCGTACTTGATGCCCCGCGTCCCGATGCCCGACGGCAGTACCGCCTCGGGCACCTCACCACCCGCAAGGACCTCCACCGCGTCAAGGATCTTGCTGTAGCCGGTGCAACGGCACAAGTGAGCTCCGAGATAGCGCGCAGCATCGTCGCGGGTGAGGCCCGACCCCTTCTTGTCGATCAGCGCCTTCACCCGGACAAGGATCCCAGGCGTGCAGAACCCGCATTGGAGCGCCCCGGTGGCGGCGAACGCGGCGGCGAACCGCTCCCGCTCCGAGGTGTCGAAGCCTTCCAGGGTCGTGATCGACTTGCCGGCCGCTTTTTCGAGCGAGATCTGGCAGCTCACCGATGCCTTGCCGTCGATCAGCACCGTGCAGCATCCGCACTGGCCCGTTGGGGAGCAGCCGTCCTTCGGCGAGGTGACGTCGAGCTCCTCGCGCAATGCGGCGAGCAGATGCGGGTGATCGCCGACCTCGACCGGTTTTCCGTTCAGCGTGAATTGGGTCATCGTCTGCGCCTCCACCATCTCCGAGGCGGCCCTGCGCAGCGCAGGGTGGGGCCTGCTCCAACGTTGTCAGGGTATCGGAGCCGGCTCGGCACGCGAACGTGACGAGCGACACCGGGCCGGGGCTCCGCAAGGCTGCCGAGCGTCAGTCCCGTGTGAATCGGGTCCCGGTCTCGCCGTGCAGCGCCCGAGCTACGTTCTCCGGATTCGTCACGATGGCCGTCGTTCCGCCGTTGGAGAGATAGTTCACGATGGCCTGGATCTTCGGCGCCATACTGCCCGCAGCGAAGTGGACGCCTTCGGCAAGATGCGCCTTCGCCTCGGCGAGTGTCATGTGGTCGACCAGGGTCTCGGCAGACGTGCCGAAATTCAGCGCCACTTTCTCGACTGCGGTCGAGATGACGAGCAGGTCCGCGCCCAGGTCGTTAGCGAGCAGAGCGGACGCAAGATCCTTGTCGATGACCGCGGCAACGCCCTGCAGGTCGCCGTTCGCGTCTGTCACCACCGGGATGCCGCCACCGCCCACCGTGATGACGACGATGCCGGCCGCGATCAAACATTGGATCGCGGCAAGCTCGACGATCCGAAGGGGCTGGGGCGACGCCACGACGCGTCTCCACCCGCGGTTCGCGTCATTGATGAGATCCCAGCCCTCCTTGCGGCGACGTTCGGCCTGTTCCTCGTCCATGAAACTGCCGATCGGCTTGCTGGGGTGCTGGAAAGCCGGGTCTTCAGCGGCGACCTCGGTCTGGCAGATCACCGTCGCGGCTTCACGGTCCATGCCGAGCCGGCGGAATTCGTTGTAGAGGTTCTGCTGCAACGCGTAGCCGATGGCGCCCTGGGTATCCGCCCCGCAGACGTCGAGCGGGACCTCGTGCAGCTCGTGGGCCGCCAGCTCCGAGCGCCGCAAGATGAATCCAACCTGTGGTCCGTTGCCATGGCTGATGGCGACGTTCCAGCCTTCCTGGATCATGCCGACGATGTGCCGGCACGTCTCGTGGGCAGCGATGTACTGGTCGTGCACGGATTGGTGCTGCTTGTCCTTGATGAGTGAATTGCCGCCGATCGCGACGACCGCGGTCCCTGGGCTCGCAGGTGCTGTCATCAGCTCATCGTAAGCGCCATCACGGCCTTCTGGCCGTGAAGACGATTTTCTGCCTGGTCGTAGACGATCGACTGCGGGCCGTCGATGACCGCGTCGGTCACCTCGACATTCCGGTCGGCTGGCAAGGGGTGCATGAACACCGCATCCTCGTTGGCCAGTGCCATGTGACGCTCGTCGGTCATCCACGACTTGTACTTGTTCACGAGGCGGGTATTTTCGGCCTCGTCGGCGGTCGTGACCATCGCGCCCCAGCTCTTCGCGTAGACGACGTCAGTTCCGCTGAAGCCGTCGTCGAAGTCCTCGAGGAGCTCGAAGCCAGCATGTGCCCGGCGGGCGTTCGCCTGCGCCTGCTCGACGATGTCACCCATGAGCTTGAACTCAGGCGGATGCACGAGCCGCACATTCATCCCGAAACGGGGCAACAACAACACAAGGCTCTGCGCCACGCTGATCGGCTTCAGGTAGCTCGAAGCGTACGCCCAGCTAATGGTTGCGGTCTTGCCGCGTGGATCCCCGAAGCGCTCGATGATCGTCATGAGGTCGGCCAAGGCCTGGTGGGGGTGATAGACGTCGCACTGCATGTTGAGGACTGGCACTCGGCTCGCTTCGGCCACGTCGCGGATGTACTGGTTGCCCGTTCCCCAATCGCACTGGCGGATCGCGATCCCGTCGTTGTACCGACCGAGGATCTCGCCGATCTCTCTTGCCGTGTCACCGTGCGCGATCTGGGTGCTCCGGCTCTCGATGAACTGAGCGTGCCCCCCGAGCTGGGCCATGCCGGCCTCGAAGGAGGCGCGGGTCCGGGTGCTCGAGAAGAAGAACAGCATGGCGAGGACCTTGTCCCTCAGATAAGGGTGCGGCTGGTTGAGCGCGCGTTCGCGTTTCAACGCGAACGCGACGTCGAGCAGCGTGTCGATCTCGTCCTTCGTCCACTCCTGAAGGTCGATCACGTCCCGCCCGCGAAGATGCGTCTGCATTGCCGGCCCTACTCGATCGCGCCGAGGATCAGGGCGAGCAGCGACATGCGCATGACCACGCCGTTGAAGGCCTCGACCCAGTAGCGGGCATGACGCGTGCTGTCGACGTCGGGCGGCAGCTCGTCCATCCGCGGCAGCGAGTGAAGGATGATGGCGTCGCTCTTGGCCTTGGACCGGAGAAGCTCCCGGGTCACCCGGTACGCCGGAGGCGTGAGTCCCTTTTCCTCGGTCGCTTCGTCCCGAGAAACCGTGTAGTCCGCCTGCACCACGGGCTCCATGTAGATGACGTCCGCCTCCGCGATGCAGCTGTCGACATTTTCCTTCTCCTGGTACTGGACGTTGCGCTCGTCCAGTTCGGCCTTGAATTCGTCGAGCAGCGACATCTCCGGGGGGCCGACCACGAACGCCTCCATGTCGAACTGCGACATCGCGTAGAGGATCGAGTGCATCGTCCGCATCCGCATGTCGCCCACGCAGAGCACCTTCAGGCCGTCGAGTCCGCCCTTCTGCTGCCAGATCGTGTACAGGTCGGTGAGCACCTGGGTCGGGTGTTCGCCCCACCCGTCGCCGCAGTTGATGACCGGGACCGACGCCCACTTTGCCGCTTCGTGCGGCGCGCCTTGCTGGAAGTGTCGCATCGCAATGACGTCGCCGTAGTACTCGAGCATGTGGACGGTGTCCTTGATGGACTCCTGGTAGAAGTCGCCGGCTCGCGTCATCTTCGCGTCCGAGAAGCCCAGCACATGGCCGCCGAGACGGTGCATGGCGGCCTCGGTCGCAAGACGGGTCCGCGTGCTCGGCTGATAGAAAGCCGTGAGCAGGGTCTTGTGCTTGAGCAGATCCCCGTTTCGCCGCTCTGCCGCGAACGGCTTCAGCCGGTCGGCCACCGAGAAGATCTGGAAGTACTCCTCTCGTTCCATGTCCTTCAAGGACAAGATGTCTCGGCCGAGGAAGCTCCTCATGTCCGGTCTCCCCTTTCGTCTTGCTGATCGACGGCCACTCAGAAGCGTTCCAGGCCGCGCATCACGAATATCGATATCGTGCCGGTTCGAACCTAGCTGACCTAGAGTCCTTCGGCCCCAGTGCGCAAGGGACGACGCGCCCTCGTCCGCCGGGGGCCGCGGGCAAGCCCCCGGCCCGGGCTCGCCCTAACCCGGCCCTTGCGGCCCACCGCCGCCCGGCCACCTCGCGGGCCGCGGCAGTAGGCTCCGGCAACACTTCGGTCGTTCTGTAGTTTTCGGGCTTTTCTTCCATGCGAGGCGGCGAATCTGGTGGGTGAAGGCGAGGGCACTCGGACGCCGTTTTGCGTTCGTGGCGCCACGGTGATCGACGGGACGGGAGCCGATCCCACGATCGCAAATGTTCTTGTCGATGCGCGCGGAACGATCACCAGCGTCGGCACCGGCGCGCCTGCGACCGGGATGGCGATCGTCGAAGGCGCGGGCCTCGTGCTAGCTCCGGGCTTCATCGACCTCCACTCGCACTCGGACCTCTACACGGTGGTCCCTCCCAAGCCGCAGCCGTCGTCGGCTGGCAGGGACGACTCGGTGAGATCCGGACCGGTCTACCGGCCGATCTCGTGTTGTTCGATCCGTTGACCATCGCGGACCAGGCGACCTTCGAATCGCCTCGCGAGCTCCCCGCCGGCATCGAGGGGGTCTGGGTGGGCGGTGAGCGCGTGGTCGAGGGCAGCGAGATCCTCTTGGACTTAGTTGCCGGCACCGTTTGAGCCGGGCCTATGCGGTTTGAGCCGGGCCCATGCGGTTTGAGCCAGGCCCATGCGGCTTGAGCCTGGCCCGTGCGGCCTGGGTGGCGGCCGCAGGCCGGGCCGGGAGGAGCGACCGGCAATCGTCGAGAAGAAGAAGCTCAGTCCCAGAGCGCGCGTGCGTGGCGGGTGAGCTCAGCGTGAGCTGCTCGAAGCTCGACGCCTTGAAGTACTCCGTCGATCACCACCGCGTCGCCTCCGACGAGGAGGTGGCGTACTTGGCGGGCCGGCCCGAGAACGAACCCGGCAATCGGGTCGGCGATGTCCTCGAGATCGTCGGCCGGCCAGACGGCGATGTCAGCCGGTGCGCCTACCTCCAGGCGTCCGAGATCGGGGCGCCCGAGGCACCGGGCGCCGCCCGAAGTGCCGAGCTCGAGGGCATCGCTCGGCGACATCGCGTCCGCCCGACCCGCTCGAAGGCGAGCGAAGAAGAGCGCCTGTTTCACCTCCGGCATGAGGACACCCGCCTCGTTCGAGGCGACACCGTCGACGCCGAGCCCGACGGCGGCTCCTGCGTCGAGGAGGCCGCGGACCGGGCACAAGCCCGACGCCAGCCGGGCGTTCGAACTCGGGCAGTGGGCGACGCCAGCACCGGCGGCGCCGAGCCTGACGACCTCGGAGGTGTCGAGATGGACGGCGTGCGCAAACCAGACGTCGTGGTCCACCCACCCGAGCGCCTCCACGACGTCAAACGGGCGCCGCCCGAAGCGCGCCAAGCAGTCGAGCTCCTCCTCGATCGTCTCGGCGAGATGTGTGTGCAGGCGCAAACCGAGCCGGCGTGCGAGCGCCGCGGACTCGGTCATGAGCTCGGCGCTCACCGAGAACGGGCTGCAGGGCGCCACCACGACGGTGATCCGGTCGCCGTCGTGGAGCCGGCCCGCCACCGCCTCGGTCGAGGCGAGGATCGCGTCGGTGCGCTCGACGACATCGTCCGGGGGCAACCCTCCGGCGCTCTCGCCGAGATCCATCGAGCCACGGGAAAGGTGAAGGCGCACTCCGACAGTCCGCCCGGCCTGCGCGATCGCGTCGAACACCGAGTCGTCGCCATGCGGCACCACGTAGTGGTGATCCGCCACGGTCGTTGCGCCGCTCAGTGCAAGCTCGGCCAAGCCGACCGTGGCGGCGGCTGCGACATCCTCCACAGAGATTCGTGCCCAGATCGGATACAGCTCCTGGAGCCACCCGAACAAGTCACAGCCAGTAGCTAGGCCGCGCGTGAGCCACTGGTACAGGTGATGGTGAGTGTTGACCAGTCCCGCGGTGACGATGCCGCCCTCGCAGGCGATCAGTTCGTCCCCGGGCCTGGCCGCGACCGAACCGATCTCGGTGATCCGCCCGGCTTCGACCGCCACCTCCCCGGGCCACCGCGCCCCGCGCAAAACGGTCCGTGTGGCCACGCCCAGTGGTTAGCGTGCGCCCGTCACGCTGTCAACATACCGACACGCTGTCAAGACACGCGTCGAAGGGCAGCCATGGCAGGCGCCGGAGGGAGTTGGATCGTGAAGATCGTGGGTGTCCGGCGTAGGTGTCCGGCGTAGGTGTCCGCCCCCGAGCACGTCAGGTGAGCTGGCGTTCGAGATCATCTCCGTGGTCGCTCACGTCGATCGACGAGGCTCGATGAGTCTTTCGGCCCTAGCGCGCCGGCTGGCCGACATCGAGGCTTGAACAGATGGGACCGTCACGTACCAGCGAGCTCGAAAGCACGCAAAACGCGCGCGATAAGGCCTACGCTGAACTTGGGTTCGGGCGCGGATGCCCCTGGTCGCGACGTTGGCGGTGTGGCAGGTGGGACTTGAGCAGCGTTGGAGGAAAGGAGCCCGGCGATGGCCGACGGCACGCTGGTGACGGGTAGCGACGGCGGAGGCGGGCCCGTGAGCCTCGATGCCCCTCCGACCACGGAGGCCTACGAAGCCTTCAAGCTGGAGCAACGTGGCATCGAGCTGATTCCTGAGTCGGATAGGAAGATGCGGCCTTCGGGCCTCTTCTGGATGTGGGCCGGGGCGATCTGGAACGTCGAGTTCCTCGTCTACGGGGCCCTCATCGTCTCGTTCGGGCTCTCGTTCTGGCAGGCGGTGTGGGCGATCCTCATCGGCAACGTCATGTACGCATTTCTCGGGCTGGCGAGCCTGCCTGGACCTGAGACGGGGACGACCGCGTTCATGGTCAGCCGAGCTCCGTTCGGCCGCAACGGCAACCGCGCGCCTTCCCTCTTCAACTGGATCACCCAGGTCGGCTTCGAGATCGAAGGCATCGTCCTCATCGTGCTCATCATCGAGGCGATGTTCAGCAGGGAGGGAACAACTCTCGGCACAGCAGCAAAGGTCATCGTGATCATCGCAGCGGTCGCGGTCCAGTTCATTGTGCCTTTCCTCGGCCACGCGACGATCATCAAGGTGCTGCGCTACCTGTCGTTCGTGTTCATCGTCGTCTTCGCCGTCATGGCAGTCCTCGTCATACCGCATGCGCACCTGAGCAGCTTGCACCAGCACACGTCCTGGTGGGCCTGGACGGGCGCTCTAGTGGTCATCGTCTCGGCCGGCGGGCTCGGCTGGACCGAGAACGCTGCCGACTACTCGCGGTATCTTCCGCGGGACACGCCCAAGGCGCAGACCTTCTGGTCCGCAACGCTCGGAGGGGCGATTCCCTCGATCCTGCTCGAGCTGCTCGGAGCGGCCGCCTTTCTCGTGAGCCCAAAGGTCACCGCAATCACGGGTGTCCCGGCGTCGTTCGCCGGCTGGTTCTTCTGGCCCTTCTTGATCCTCGCGCTCCCGCAGCTCTTTGCGATCAACTCCATCGACATGTACTCCTCCGGGGTCACGCTGCAGGCGATCGGGATCCCTCTCAAGCGGTGGGGTTGCGTGCTCATCGACACCGTCATCTCCGGCGCAGTGACGGCGCTCGTGATCTTCAAAGGCAACTTCTACACGGACCTCTCGGGCTTCCTCCTCTACATCGTGGTGTGGCTGGGCCCCTGGTTCGGCATCCTCTTGGTCGACTACCTGCTTCGTCGTGGCCGCTACGACATCATCTCGCTGGCGGAGAGGCGAGGCGGTATCTACTGGCGTAACGGTGGTTTCAACTGGAAGGCGCTCGTGGCCCTGGCGCTGGGCATGTTCGGGGCAATGATGTGGATTAATGCCGCCTTCTACTTTCCGGCCTACACGGGGCCCCTTTCCAACGGCACGCATGGCGCCGACTTCAGCTGGCTCTTCGGGTTGATCATCAGCGGCGTCGTGTACTGGATCCTGTCCGTCTCCAGCATCCGGAAGGAGACACTGGCCAGCTCGCCGGAGCTGAAAGTCCCAGTCTCCTAGCAGGTACCGGCCTCGCTGCCAGCTCACCGCTTCGCGGACATGGCGGCGCCGGCTCGGTCCCGCTTCGCCTCACAGAAGTGGCTGTCGCGAACCTGGGGCGGGAGCTCCTTCGACGCGGCCGACACGAGAAGAAAGGATGCCCCGTGAACATCTACGGACTCGAATCGGAGGTCGTCGACCCTGCGGCAGTTGAGCGGACGGCGCAGCGCTTTCGGGAACAGCAGATCGCTTTGCCAACTTTTGCCCAGCTCACAAGCCCTCTCACGGCCCCAAGCGCGATGCACGAGCAGTTGCACGCCGTCGACAAGAACGCGGCCTCGCCGGCAAACCTTTGGCGTGTGCACTGGCACAACACGATGGACGGAGGCCTGACCGAGGTCCCTGAGCACGTCGTGTTGCCAAGTGTTCTGACGGGCGTCGACGCGCCGATTGTCGTCGCGTTTGGTAACCGCTTCCCGATGATCGGCGCTCACAAAGTGCTCGCCGCCTACGCATGCCTTGCGCCGAGGCTGGTGACCGGAACGTTCGACCCCACCAGGCATCGGGCGATCTGGCCCTCCACCGGGAATTACGCGCGCGGCGGTGTCGCGATCTCCCGCGTCATGGGTTGTCGCGGTGTCGCGGTGTTGCCGGAGCAGATGAGCGCCGAGCGCTTCGAGTGGCTCGACCGGTGGGTAGCTGATCCGAGCGACGTGATCCGGACGCCGGGGTCGGAGAGCAACGTCAAGGAGATCTACGACCGCTGCCACGAGCTCGCCGAGGACCCCGACAACGTCATCTTGAACCAGTTCTGCGAATTCGGGAACCATCTGGTTCATCGGCTCGCGACCGGCGCGGCGCTCGAGCGGATCGTCGAGCACCTCACGACGTCGGACCCCGTGCTCAAGGTTCGGGCGTTCGTGTCGGCGACCGGATCAGCCGGCACGATCGGTGCCGGGGATCACCTGAAGGAGCAGTTCGGATCGCTCACCGTTGCCGTCGAGGCGCTGGAATGCCCGACGCTGCTGAACAACGGGTTCGGCGAGCACAACATCCAGGGAATCGGTGACAAGCACGTTCCCCTCATCCACAACGTGATGGAGACCGACGTCGTCATTGCTGTCTCGGACCGAGCCACCGACTCCTTGAACGTGCTCGCGAACACCGAGGTGGGTCGAAGTCACCTCGCCAGCCGTGGCGTGCCCCTCGAGGTAATCGAAGCGCTCGCTTCCTTTGGGCTGTCGAGCTGGTGCAACGTGTTGGCAGCCATCAAGCTCGCCAAGCGCCTCCACCTCGGCAGCGAGGACCTTGTGGTCACGATCGCCACGGACGGCGCGGCCCTTTACGAGAGCGAGCTCTCCAAGGCGCTCAGGCGCGACTGGGCGGACGGATTCACTGAAGTCGCCGCCGCGCAGATCTTCGGCGAGCATCTTCTCGGGGCCGGCGAGGACCATCTCCTCGAGTGCGCGGACTTCGACCGAAGCCGCATCTTCAACCTCGGCTACTACACCTGGGTCGAGCAGCAGGGGGTGTCGCTCGAGGAGTTCGAAGCCCGGCGAGCACAGAGCTTCTGGCGCTCCCTGCTCGATCTCGTCCCGGTCTGGGACGATCTCATCGCCGACCTGAACGGGCGCGCCGGCACCCTCCCGGCCGCTTGACGCCAGGGGCGGCTCGACGCCCATGCCGGGTCGAGTCAGTACCTCGCGAGCTGGCGACTCTCTGCCACGAGCCTCCCGTCGTCGGTCCATAGTTCGCCGTTCTCGTCCATGTACCCGCCCGAGACCAGGCGCGTATGGAACCGCGTGCGGTGCCATCCCGGGCCGACCCGGTCGCGCCAATGGACGGTGAGCTCAAGCGTGGGAGCCCCGGCAGGCAACGGCTGCAGCGTACGGGAGAACACTGCGGGCGGCCAGCAATCGAGGAAGAGCGGCACGGCGAGCGCGTCTGCCGGCCGGCCGTCCGCGAGCCGGGTCCACCCACCGGTTGTCGCCTCGCCGGGCATCACACGGAGATAGAAGACGTCTTCGGGCCTTGAGACCCGGAGGTCCAGCCGCTCCCAGAGTGACCCGGGAGCGTCGCTTGGCAGCAGCCGCACGGAATCCTCCGGAGCCACCCCGGCCTCGGAGGGCCGTGGGGCAAAATCGTGCGGCCCGGCTCCCCTGTGACGCCCGAGCGTGACCAGCCCTGCCGCGTTGATCTCGCCCTTCTGCACGAGACGAAAGCTGAGCGTCGTGTGGCCCCGACCGACTCGAAGCGTTTCGACGAAGAGGTCAGCAGGACCGGGTGCGGGCCGAGCCAGGTAGTGCACGGTCATGGAGAGCGGGTCGGGATGTGCGCTCTCGTTCAGCACCCCTCGGAGTGCGAACGCCGCTAGGTAACCCCCGTTCGGGCCACCGCCAACCGTCCAGCGGTCGGTCACCGTCCCGCGATGATGGCCGTGGCCGATGCGCTCGAGGGCCGTGTCCGCGTCGAGCTCGAAGGGCGGAACGCTCACGAGTCCACCCTCACTCGTCGTTGCGGTCCGCGCCGGGCCAGAGAGATCGGCGGACAGCGCGCCGAGACCGAGGTCGATGCTGATGCCCGAAGATGCGCCATTTTAGCGGCGACCGCTGCGCGCTATCGTCCGGCGGATGAGCGAACAGTCGGTCGGCTGCCGGTGCTCGGCCGGTCGGCGCGGGCAGAGGCAAGCGCGCCGGCAAGGCCAGGCTCAAGGCCAAGCTCAAGGCCAAACGCGGCCTCGGGCATCGTGCTAGGCAACCTTGCGCCCGCGATCGGCGGCGTCCGGCTTACGCTCCATGTGCTGGCGGCAACCGTCTGGGTCGGCGGGCAGATCACGGTCGCCGGTCTGCTGCCAACTCTCAGGTCCTTGGGTGGGGACGCGCCGCGCAAGGTGGCGAGGGCCTTCGGCCGGATCCAGTGGCCCGCGTATGCGGTCCTGGTCGCGACGGGAATCTGGAACGTCGCTGCGGTCAACCAGAGCACGCAATCGAGCACGTGGAACGTGGTCCTCGGAGCCAAGATCGGGGTCGTTGCACTTGCGGGCCTCGCTGCCTTCCTCCACCAGCGCTCCGCGTCCAAGCTCGGCCTCGCCCTCTGGGGTGCGATTGCGGGCGTCGCATCGCTCGGAGCGCTTGGTCTGGGAGTGTTTCTCGCAGGGTGATAGCCGAGCCCCAGCTCGGTGATCCTCCATCCGGGACGGCCACGTACAATGACCGGATCAGCGATCTCCTGGAACGCCTCCGAGAGCGGCATTGGCGGGTGACTCCTCAACGCCGCGCTGTGACCGAGGTGCTGGACGGCGAGCACGTGCACCTCACGGCCGAGACCGTCTTCTGCCGCGCCCAGGACCGGCTACCGGAAATCAGCCTGGCCACGGTCTACAACACGTTGAACGACCTCGTCGCCATGGGCGAGGTGCTCGAGATCTCGGGCGTTGGCGGCCCGAAACGCTACGACCCGAACGCGCGCCTCGACCATCACCACCTCGTGTGCACCTGTTGCGGGGAGCTCCGGGACGTCTTTCCCCGGGGCCAACACGAGCTCGGGCTCTCCCACTCGGATCGCCACGGCTACGACGTGAGAGGAGTCGACATCGTCTTTCGAGGGCTGTGCCCGACCTGCCGGTCGTCCGGGAAAGCGACCGCGCGGAAGGCGGTCGAACCGCCGCTCCCGTGATCCCTCGCGGTCGCGGGTCGGTCAATCGAGGTCTGCATCGGCGGCGCGCCGCGGCCCCCCGCGACCGATCGCCTCGCGCAGGGCGGACCGGACGGTGGCAGGTCGGACCACCGTGAGCTCCACCCTCGGTTCGGTCCAAGGCAATGGGGTCCTCTCGCCCGGCTGAAAGAGGTGATGGCCGTCCACCCAGACGGCCCCGAGGTTCGGGAGAACCGCCACCTGAGCCGCCCTCGCAACCGCATTCACGGTCGGTGGCACGTTGTCGCGGAGCTGGTCGTATCGCTGCAGACGGCGGACCGGCCCCATCGCCGGCGTGGACGCCCGATGACTTCTCGGGCTCGGACGATTCGCCTCCAAGTACTCCTGCAACGAGCGCCGCAGGGGCAACGCGACGAAGACACCGTCGCCCAGCTCCGCCTCCACGGCCACGAGATCGGTAAGACTCAAGTCACCTGCACCGACGCGCTCGAAACGTCCCAAAGCAGCCAGGAACCAGGGCCCACCGCCGTTCACCTGAAGGCGACGGGGGCGTCGTTGTCCGTCGACGAGGCCGCCAGGAACCCGGATCACCACCTTCATGATGGCAGCGGCTGCCGGCGAGCGGATTTCCGGGCATCCCCCAACTCTCCCGTTACGTCAGGTACCTTCGGACTGGTGAGCCGATGCCTGAGCGACCCACCCATGCGTGAGAGATGAGCCAAGAGACTCCTCGGCATAGCCGAGCATCCGGGTCGGGCGGCGCCAGCTCAGGTTTTCAGCACTGGCTGGCGGGCCTGGAGCGCGGACAGCGGATCGGCCTCATCGCCGGATTGGCTGCAGTCGTAGCGCTCGTCGGGATCATCCTCGCCGCCGTGCTGTCGGGCGGGACCACCAAGGGCGCGGGGCACTCCTCGACGTCCACAATCCCCACCGTCCCGACCACGACAACTCCACCGCCTCCCCCGTCGGCGCCAAAGACCTGCCCGCTCACGGACCTGCCGGCTCCGGGCGCAAAGGTGCCGCAACGACCGGCGCTCGCTGTGAAGATCGGCAACGACCCCTCCTCGCGCCCACAAAGTGGCCTCGACCAGGCGGACATCGTGTATGAGGAGATGGCCGAAGGCGGGATCACGCGCTACATGGCCGTCTTCCAGTGCGAGAACGCACCGCTGATCGGTCCCGTCCGCTCGGTGCGCTGGGACGACTGGAACATCCTCGAGGCCTACGGGCACGCGATCCTTAGTTACAGCGGCGGAATTCAGCCCTGGATGACCGAAGCCGCGTCGCTCCCGTGGATCTACGACGCCAATGGCAGCATCTACCCCTCGGCCAACGCTTACTACCGGTACAACGCCAACGTCTTGCCGGCCAGCCTCGGTGCGCCGTACAACTACTACTCCTCGACGTCGGCACTTTGGGCCCTCTTCCCGAAGGCCAAGACTCCCCCGCCGACGATCTTCCAGTTCTCCAAGACGATCCCGGCCGGCTCAACCCAGGCTGCGTCGGTTGCGATCACCTTCTCAGGCGCGTCGCCCGTCGTCTGGCAGTGGAGCGCCGCCGCGGGTCAGTGGCTGCGTTTCTACAACTCCTCAACGGACGACGATCCCGCAGGGCACCAGTTCCACACGACGAACATCGTGATCCAGATCGTGAAGTGGCAGTACGGCCCGTACAACGAGAGTTACGGCTACAGCCCCGACATCGAGAGCATCACGACCGGGACGGGCACGGCCTACGTGCTGCGCGGCGGGTACGTCGAGAAGGGGACCTGGAGCCGCTTAGGCGGTGCCGACATCACGAAGTTCTCCTTCCCCGACGGGAGCCCGATGACACTCCAGCCGGGCCAGACATGGTACGAGATCGTCCCCAACAACGTGCCGCCGATCAGCATCACGAAGTGAGCGCCCGCTCTCCCGCGGCTCTGGTGCGCTAGCCTGCGGGGGTCCCGGCTCCCGTCGGGATGATGTACGCCACAGCGAAGTCCGGTGGGATTCCGGCGCTGTCCCGCAACGGTGATGCCCTCTTCGAGGGACGAGTCCGGTCGCCTTGGCTGCATCGACGAAACCAGTCCTCGGAGGAAGGGCGGTTCGTTCGGCTCCCTCGGGCGTCGGACCGGGCGCACTTCGTCCTCCGCGACCCATGGAGGATGAGCCATGAAGCAACCCAGGGGCCGGCTGCGGCTCGCCTTGTGCATCATCGCGCTCAGCGGCGCGGCCGCGGCCTGCGGGCCCGCCAGCTCGGCCGGCCCGACGACGACCAGGCCGACGCAAGAGGCGGCGTCCACGACAGCCGCCCCATCAACACCTGCTTTCCCGGTCGCGATCGGCGCGGCAAACGGGACGGTCAGGATCGGATCGCGGCCGACCGCGATCATCTCGCTGTCACCCACCGCCACCGAGATGCTGTACGCGATCGGAGCGGGAGACCAGATGAAAGCCGTCGACGAGTACTCGGACTACCCGCCGGAGGCACCCCGCACCAAGCTCTCGGGTCTGGACCCGAACATCGAGGCGATTGTGGGTTACCACCCTGATCTCGTCGTGGTCGCCGGCGACACCACCGGGCTGACGGGTCGCTTGCGGTCGTTCGGCATTCCGGTCCTGTCGTTGCCCGCCGCGAACACGCTCCTGGACGTCTACCGGCAGATCGCCGAGCTCGGCGAAGCGACTGGCCACCGAATCCAGGCGGCGTCGCTTGCAGCACGGATGCGTTCGGAAATCGCCTCGATCGTCAGGTCGACGCCACGAGCCGCGGCACCCATCACCTATTACTACGAGCTCGACCCGACCTACTACTCGGTGACCTCGACCACCTTCGTGGGATCGCTGCTCAGCCTGTTGGGGATGCGCAGCATCGCCGATACGGCAGAAGGCGCCAACTCGGGCTACCCGCAGATCTCGGCTGAGTACATCATCCGAGCAGACCCCGACTTCGTCATCCTCGCCGACACGGTCTGCTGCGCTCAGAACGCTCGCACGATCGCTGCCAGGCCCGGCTGGTCGGTCATCCGAGCAGTCAAGGCGGGCCACATCGTCGGCTTGAACGACGACATCGCCTCCCGCTGGGGCCCTCGTATCGTCATCCTCCTACGTGAAGTCGCCGCCGCAGTGAGAAGAGCCGAACGCACCGCATCGGTCCCGTCGTGACCTCGGTCGCCGACTCGGCTCTCGGCACGACGACTCCAGCGACCGAACCGCCGATTCCAGCCGCGCTCGCGGCGCGCCGCTCTGCCCGACCGGCCTTGCTCGTGGCAACGGCCGCACTCTGCGGAGCGGTTCTGGTCGGGGTGTCGGTGGGCCCGGCCGACCTTTCGCTCGGAACGGTGCTTCGGGCCCTGGTCGGCCGTCTGCCGTTCGTGCACCTCCACCCCGCCGTCAGCCAGATCAACAATGCGATCATCTGGCAGGTACGCATGCCTCGAGTCGTGCTCGGTGGCATCGTCGGAGCCATGCTGGCCGGGGGTGGGGCCGCCTACCAGGGATTGTTCCGCAACCCGCTCGCGGACCCATACCTGCTCGGCGTCGCGGCCGGCAGCGGGCTCGGGGCAACGATCGCAATCGTCGGGGGTGCGAGCGTGCACTTGCTGCTGCCGATCGCGGCGTTCGCGGGAGCGGCCGGCGCCGTAGCCCTCACCTACCTGATCGGCGCAGGCGCGAACCGGGAGACCTCGACCGGCACAATCGTTCTCGCGGGAGTGGCGGTTGCTGCTCTGCTTACCGCGATTCAGACCTTCGTGCTCCAGCAACACACCCAGTCGCTTCAGGACGTGTACTCCTGGATCCTCGGTCGCCTCAGCCTCGCGACGTGGTCGGACGTCTGGCTCGTGCTTCCCTACGCAGTCGTCAGCGCGTCCGTGCTGATCGCGCACCGGCGCCTGCTTGACGTGCTCCGCGTCGGTGAGGAGGAGGCCGGGAGCCTCGGGCTCAACACCGGGCGCGTCCGACTCGTCGTCGTAGCCGCCGCCACGCTCGGAACCGCCGCGGCGGTCGCGGTGAGTGGCCTCATCGGGTTCATCGGGATCATCGTGCCGCACACTGTCAGGCTCGCCGCCGGCTCGAGCTACCGCGTGGTCCTCCCGGTGTCGATGATCGGTGGCGCGGCCTTCCTCATCCTTGCGGACGTTGTTGCCCGCACGGTCCAGTCGCCTGCTGAAGTGCCGATCGGCGTCGTCACCGCGTTCATCGGGGCTCCGTTCTTCCTGTTCGTCCTCCGCTCACGTCGGGCGCAACGGAGCGTCTGATGATCAAAATACGGGGCGTGACGGTCCGCTATGGCAGCGTGCTTGCTCTCGCGGCCGCGACAGAGCGGGTCGACTCCGGCGCGTGGGTCGGCCTGATCGGGGCGAACGGGGCAGGGAAGACGACGCTGCTTCGCGCCATCGGTGGCCTCGTCGCTCACGAGGGCCTCGTCGAGCTGGGTGGGCTTCCGACGTCGAGCCTCTCCCGGCGGCGGCTTGCCCGAATCGTCGCGTTCGTGCCGCAGCACCCGCTGCTGCCCGGGGACATGGAGGTCGCCGACTACGTCCTGCTCGGGAGGACCCCCCACGCCGGCTACTTCGGGGGCGAGACGTCGAAGGACCGGCGTGTTTGCGCTGAGCTGCTCGAGCGGCTTGGTCTCGCGACCGCATCTTCGCGACGCCTCTTGACCTTGTCAGGCGGTGAGCTCCAACGCCTTGTGCTCGCGAGGGCGCTGGCTCAGGAGGCGCCGGTCCTATTGCTCGATGAGCCGACGAGTGCGCTCGATCTCGGGCGCCGGATCGAGGCGCTCGAGCTCGTCGATGAGTTGCGGATCGAACGTGGGCTCACGGTCGTGAGCGCCATGCACGACCTCACCCTGGCGGGACAGTTCGCCGAGCGTCTGCTGCTGTTGACGGGCGGTCGAATCGCCGCCGCTGGGGCACCGCGCGAGGTCCTCGAGGCATCCCTACTGGCGATGCATTTCGGCGCCGACGTCCACGTGTTGTCGACCCCCGACGGTCAGCTCGCCGTCGTCCCGGGCCGGCGGCCCAGGCCTCCGGCAGCGTCGTCCCTGGCCGGGATGACAGCCGAGTCGCCGATGCAACCTGCGGAAACTGCCATGTAAGTAGCCCGAGCGAGCCGCGCGCCCCAGAGCGAGCGCGGTCCACAGAAGGCGTCGGCCGCGCCATCAGCCAGGCAGAGAATGCAAACGGCATCGCTCGCGGTGCCGGTGCCCGCGACGCCCGCATCCGAGAGCGCCTGGCTCTTTGCCTCGGTCACCGTCACGACGGCATTCACGAGCGCTCCGTCGGAAAGCCTCGCAGGGACGAACGCGACGACGTTGATCGTGCCGGACTGAGATATCTCCAGGAAACCGTCGTCAGCTGCGGCCCACGTCGGATGTTCGGTCCCGACGGTCGCGTCGACCCGAACGCCCTCGTCGGTCGCGGTGCGCAACGCCGCGATCGAGGCGGCGGTCAGCATGCCGACACCGTGGCCAGAGAGGCCCACGGCAACGGCCAGCTCCCCGAGGTGACGATCAGGGTCGCGCCGTGAGTAGCCGGCGGCCACCTCGGCGTTGACGACCCAGGATCTCAGACCAAGTCCTCCGCCGAGGGGCGCCGAGGAGATAGCGAGCAGCGGCTGCGCGAGGTGCCAGACGATCATCGGCAATTCGAGCGTCCCGCCCGCCCGGAGCAGCTCTGATGAGATTGGCGCTACCACAACCCTCCCGGCTCGGCATTTGTGGGCGAAGCCGCCCCGTAGTCGCGTGACGCCTTCCCGTCGGTTGCGCGTCGTTCGCGGGTTGGGGAGGCTCCGGGCTCAAGAGAAAATTGTCTTCAACTTGCCTCCGAAAAACATAGCGAGTACTCGCAATGTTTTCCGAAGGCAAGTTCAACTACGAATTCGAAGTGTTGCCCGGCCTCCCGGCTCGCTCGGCCTCCCGGCTCGCTCAGTCTCCCGGCTCGCTCAGTCTCCCGGCTCGCTCAGTCTCCCGGCTCGCTCAGTCCTCGATCGCCGACATGACATGCTTGATTCGCGTGTAGTCCTCGAGCCCGTACATCGACAGATCCTTGCCGTAACCCGAGTGCTTGAAGCCGCCATGGGGCATCTCCGCGACGAGCGGGATATGAGTGTTGATCCATACGCATCCGAAATCGAGCCGCTTCGCCATGCGCATCGCTCGGCCGTGATCGCGGGTCCAGACCGATGAGGCGAGCCCGTATTCGACGCCGTTGGCCCAGGCGACAGCCTGGTCCTCGTCCGAGAACCGCTGCACCGTGATGACAGGCCCGAAAATCTCGTGCTGGATCATCTCGTCGTCTTGGCGCAGGTCGGTCACGACCGTCGGCTCGAACAGGTAACCGCGGTCGCCGTACCTGTGACCACCTTGAAGGACGCGAGCGTGATCGGGTGCCCGATCGACCATGCCGCTCACGCGCTCGAGCTGCACCGCGTTGTTGAGCGGCCCGTAATCGGCATCCTCGACGTCCGTGCCTCCGGTCTTCATGCCTCGGGCCTGCTCCGCGAGTGCATCCGCGAAGTCCGCGGCAACCGTCGGCCCGGCGAGCACTCTCGTCGCCGCTGTGCAGTCCTGTCCTGCATTGAAATAGCCGGCGATCGCGATGCCCGCGGCCGCCTTCTCGAGGTCGGCGTCGTCGAAGACGACGACCGCGGCCTTACCGCCGAGCTCGAGGTGCACCCGCTTCAGATCGGCTGCCGCCGAGGCGGCCACCTCCATCCCGGCTCGCACACTGCCGGTGACCGACACCATCGCTGGCGTGGGGTGCATGACAATGGCTCGGCCCGTGTCACGGTCGCCACAAATGACGTTGAAGACGCCGGCCGGCAGGTGCTCGGCCATGATCTCGGCCATCAGCAGCGTGGAGACGGGGGTCGTGTCCGACGGCTTGAGGACGAGGGTGTTGCCGGCAGCGATAGCCGGCGCCCATTTCCAGACCGCCATCATCATCGGATAGTTCCAC
>Ga0209415_10002673_pt1 | contig 33249 bp, 35 predicted proteins | sample PeaSoiSIISIP2007_FD_187696 | JGI IMG/M metagenome (GOLD analysis project Ga0209415, IMG submission 187696) | Peat soil microbial communities from Weissenstadt, Germany - SII-SIP-2007 (SPAdes) (version 2) | ecosystem: Environmental > Terrestrial > Soil > Wetlands > Peat | place: Germany... | reverse complement strand
GCCCATGACCGTGATCATGTCGCAGAACGAGATCCACCCCAAGGCGCGCATCCGCACGCTGGGGCAGATCTAGAGCGCCGGGGAGCAGCCCATGCGCCTGCGCAACTTCACCGCGCCCTCGATGCAGGAGGCCATGGCCCTCGTGCGCCAGGAGCTGGGGCCCGAGGCGATCATCGTCTCGACCGACGACGAAGCGGGCGCGGTGCGCGTCACGGCGGCGCTCGACGAGGCGGAGCCCAGAGGCCCGCGCGTCTCCGAAACCGACGTCACGGACCAGTTGAGCGAGGCGCTCGCGGTCAACGGCGTCCCGGGCCCGCTCGCGGAAAAGCTGCTGATGGCGTCGCTGAGCTTCGAGGCCGACGATGTGCTGGTGGCACTCGCGGGCGCGCTCGCCGCGGTGTTCTCATTCGCGCCGATCCCGGACCAGGGACGCTCGCGCCCGCTGATGATGGTGGGCCCGCCCGGCGCCGGCAAGACCATGGCGGTCGCCAAGCTCGCGGCGCGCGCCGTGATGGCCAAGCGGCCCGTCAACCTCGTGACTTCCGACACCGTTCGCGCCGGCGCCATCGAGCAACTGGCGGCGGTGGCGCGCATCCTCGGCGTGGAGCTCAAGACGGCGGAGAGCCCCGCGCGCCTCGCCTCGGTGGTGCTCAAGGCTGCGCCCGACGCGCTCACGCTGATCGATAGCTCCGGCGTCAACCCCTACAGCGCCGCCGACCGCCGCGAGGTCGCGGCCCTGGCCTCGGCCGCCTGCGCCGAGCCCGTCCTGGTCTTGCCCGCCGGCGGTGACGCGCTCGACGCCATCGACATCGGCCGCATCTTCCGCGACCTCGGCTGCTCCCGCATGGCGGTGACGCGGCTCGATCTCACGCACCGGCTCGGCAGCGTGCTCGCGGCCGCCGAGGCGGCACAGCTGGGCTTCGCCGAGGCGGGCGTCGCCGCGGAGATCGCCGACGGAATGATTCCCTTCAACCCCGTGGTGCTCGCGCGGCGACTGATCGCGCAGACGACGCTGAGCCCGCAGCAGCCGATTCAGAAGCGAGGCGCCTCATGAGCACAGCCCCCGTCGTGGCGTTCCCCGCCGCTCAGGCCCTGAAACGAAACATCCTGGCGGTCGCTTCGGGCAAAGGCGGCGTCGGCAAGACCTGGTTCTCGATCACGCTCGCGCATGCGTTGGCGCGCGCCGGTTTCCGCTCGCTGCTGTTCGACGGCGATCTCGGCCTCGCCAACGTGGATGTCCAGCTCGGCGTCACGCCCGAGCGCGACCTCGCCAGCGTGATCGCCGGGCAGATCTCGCTGGAGCAGGCCGTGACCCATTGCCCCGCCGGCTTCGACATCATCGCGGGCCGCTCGGGCTCCGGCAGCCTCGCGACGCTCTCGGCCAACCGGCTCTTGAGCCTGCGCAACGACCTTCAGCAATTCGCCCAGAGCTACGATTGGGCCGTGCTGGACCTCGGCGCCGGCATCGAGCGGACCGTGCGCCTCCTCGCGGCGCAATCTCGCGCCTGTCTGGTGATCACCACCGACGAGCCGACCGCGATCACGGACGCCTACGCCTTCATCAAGGTGACCGCGATGGAGCGGCTCGCCGACAACATCCAGATCGTCGTCAACATGGCGGCCAACCAGCGCGAGGGCGAGCGGACCTATCAGACCCTGCTCCGCGCCTGCCGCGAGTTCCTGAAGCTCGAGCCCAGGCTCGCGGGCGTGGTGCGCCGCGACGATCACGTCAAGGACAGCATCCGCCGGCAGTCGTCGATCCTCACGCGGCACCCGACCTGCGAGGCGGCCACTGATGTGGAAGCGATCGCGAAACGCCTGGCCGGTTCCGTCTAGCCGCGGAGAGCGGAGGGCCCCATGGTCGATAGCCTGATCTTTCCGGCCGCCGCTCCCTTCGTCACGCCGACGGCGCCAGCCGCCTCTGCCGCGACGGTGGTGGAGTTCGCCTCGCCGCCGCCGCCCTCCCTGCTCTCCGCCGGCGGCGTGGTCGCCGCCACGGTGGTCGGCCGCGAGGGCGAGGGCGTGCTGGTCCTGCGCACGGACTTCGGCACGGTCGCGCTCAAGACCTTGCTCGCGCTCGATCCCGGCACGTCCGTCCAGCTCAAGCTATTCGCCGGCCCGCCCGCGGGCGCGGCAATCCTCTCGGCGGATGGAACGCCGCTCGGCTTCGGCGCGCTCCGCGCCGCCGCAACGCCGGGGAACGCTCCCGCGCCCGCCGCCGCGCTGCCGGCCGAGACCGCGTCGACGGTGATCGAGCTCGGGCAGACCGTGCGCGCGACCGTCGTGGCTGCCGCGTCGACACCGGGCGCCCCCGCCGCCGGCAGCGAGCTCGCGCTGCGCGTGGCATCGGGCGCGCTCACGGGATCCCCGGCCTCGCTGACAGCCACCGTGGTACAGAGCGGCGGTCCCACCACGCTCGTCGACAGCGCGCTCGGCCGGCTCGCCCTCGATGCCCAAATCGACCTCGCGCCGGGATCGCCGCTCACGCTCGAGCGTCTCGCCGCGCCGGTCCGGGCCGGAACCGCAGCGGCTCCCGCCTCGCCGGCGCTCGGCTCGGGCTGGCCCGCGCTCGACGACGCGCTGGCGTCCCTCGCCCGCACGGCGCCCGATCTCGCGGCGCAGCTGCGCACCGATCTCACGCCAAGCACCGCTCCGCGCCTAGCGGCCGCGTTGCTGTTCTTCATGGGCGTGCTGAAGGGCGATACGAATTGGCCCGGCGACCCCATGGGCTTGGCGCTCACCGCCGCGGGCCGAGCCGACCTCCGCGCACGCCTCGCCAAGGATGTCGGCGACCTGCGCCAGCAGGCGGCCGAGAGCGCTCACGGTGATTGGCGGATCTTCACCCTGCCGATGCTCGACGAGGCCGCGGTACAGCCGATCCGGCTCTATGTCCGCAATCAGCGCGACGACGGCAAGGGCGGCGGGCAAAGCCAACAAGGCTCCCGCTTCGTGCTCGACCTCGACCTGAGCCGGCTGGGCCCATTGCAGCTCGATGGGCTCGTGCGTGGGCCGCGCTTCGACCTCGTGCTCCGCAGCCACGAGCCCCTCGATCCCGCCATGAAGGCCGAGATCGGCTCGCTGTTCCGCGCGGCGTTGGATGGCAGCGGCCTCAGCGGCGACGTCGCCTTCGTGAATACCGTGAAATTCCCGGTCTCTCCGCTGAGCGCGCTTCGGCCGCGGCTGGGCCTCCAGATCTGAGCGCGATCGCCGCGCTTGCTCGAGGCGCGGGCAGACGCTTATTCTCCGGCCGGATTTCAGATACTGAGGACCGGATGAGAGTTATCACAGTTGCTTGCGCGGCGGCGGCGCTTCTCTTTCCGATCTCGGCCTGGGCGGACCTCAACATGCAGCCGGGGCTCTGGGAGTCCACCATGACGGTCGGGGGCAACGCCACGCCTCCCGAGCAGAAGTGCTACCTCCAGAAGGACATCGACGCCCTCGACAGATTCCAGCGCGGTACCGACCCGGGAAAATCGCCCTGCCTGGCGTCCGGGTACAAGGCGCTCGGCAACACCATGTCTTACACGCTCACGTGTCAGATCAACGGCAAGAAGAGCATCAGCGCGGTCACCACGACCTATGACGGCGACCGCATCATCGGCGAGATCGTCGGCATCGACGGCACCGTCTCCAAACTGGTCAACACCCGCATCGGCAACTGCACCGACAGCTCGTTCGGGAACTAGCCGCTGGGTCCAAGGATCGCCCGGCGCCGCGCGAGACTCGCCGCGGGCCATAGCGTTGCCATCTCATAATAAGCCTCGAAGGCCGGCACGCCCTCGGGCAGCGTGATCCACGGCAGCTTCGAGCGGATATAGATGTGCACGTCCGGCGGCAAGGCCGCGGGATCGTCCAGCGTGCCCACGCGCACGAACCGAAGCACGCTCCGCCGCCCATAATCGCTCCAGACGGCCGTTAGGCATTTGGGACAACGAAAGATGTCGTGCGGGCGGCCACTGTCGGTGGGCACTGGAACCGGCTCGGCCGCGCCCGAGAGCGGCACGATCCGGTCGGTCTCGATGAGCGCGTTGAGGGCGAAAGCGCTGCCGGTCTGGCGCTGACAGTCGCGGCAGTGGCAGCTATGTACGAACATCGGCTCGGATGCGAGACGATAGCGCACCGCGCCGCAGGCGCAGCCGCCTTGGAGATCGTGTTTCATCGGGATCCTCCGGCCATGGCCGGAGGCTAGCGCAAGACGCTTTGAAACGGGAGTTCCCGGCTAGGCGAGCTTCGCCCGGAGAATGGCGGAGACGCGCTCCGCGCCGAGGACCAGCACGAAGGTGATGATGAGGTAGAGCGAGACTTTGCGGTAGTCGAACAGGTTCATGTAGGTCAGGAGCTGAAAGCCGATGCCGCCCGCGCCGACGAAGCCCAGCACCAGCGACGAGCGGATGTTCTCGTCGAGGCGATAGAGGGAGATGCCGAGGAAGGAGGGCAGCAGCGTCGGCACGATGGCGTGGGTGAAGATCTGAACGTGCCGCGCGCCCGTGAGCCTCAACGCATCCACCGGCGCCATGTCCATCTGCTCGATCGTCTCGGCGAAGAGGCGGCCGAGCATGCCGATCGAGTGTACCGCCAGCGCGAGCCCGCCTGGAAACGGCCCGAGGCCGACCGCCGTCACGAACAGCAGGGCCCAGACGAGATCGGGTACCGCTCGGGCAAAGCCGATGATGCCGCGGGCGACAAAATAGACCCAGCGCGCGGGGGTCACGTTGGCCGCGGCCATCAGCGCCAGCGGCACCGCCATGATGACGCCCATGATGGTCCCGAAGATCGCGATGTCCACGGTCTCCAGCGTCGGCCAGATCGCGGCGTCGAGGCGCGAGAAATCCGGCGGGGTCGCGCGCCGGAGGAAATCCGCCATGCCGAAAATGCCGGTGACGAGATCTTGCGGCCTGGCCTGCACCATCCAGAAGGACTGCGCGACCACGAGGATCCCCACCAGGATCAGCACGATGCGGAGCGCGTGCGCGGCGGGCGCAGCCCACCCGCGCGCGACCGCCGCGATCGGCGATCCGGTCTCGGTTTCGGCGGTCATGCGGCTCTATCGACGTAGAGGTGGCGCACGACCTCGCGCGGGAGCTCGGCCGGCGGCTCATCGAATATCTTGCGGCCGTCGCGGACGCCGACGATGCGGTCGGCATAGGAATAAGCGAGATCGATTTGGTGAAGGACGCAGAGCACGGCAAGGTTTCCCTCGACGGCGAGCCGGCGCAACAGGCGCATGATCTCCTCCGCGGCCTCGGGATCGAGGCTCGCAACGGGCTCGTCGGCGAGCAGCACGCGCGGCCGCTGCGCCAGCGCGCGGGCAATGGAGACACGCTGGGCTTGCCCGCCGGAGAGCGTGCCCGCGCGCTGGCCGGAGAGCTCGGCGAGACCGACCTCGCCGAGACAGGATTGCGCGGCCACGAGCTCCTCTTGCGGAAAGCCGCCGAGGTCGGTGCGCAGCGAGTAATGCCGGCCGAGCGAGCCGGTGGCGACGTTCGCGAGCACGCTCCGCCGCTTCACGAGGCTCGCATGCTGGGAAATCATCGCCAGCTCGAGGCGGGCGCGCCGGAGCTTGTCGCCCTCCAGACGGGTGAGTTCGGTCTCGCTCACCCAGACCTCGCCGGCGGTCGGGTTCAGCGTGCGCACGATACAGCGCAGCAGCGTGGTCTTGCCGCTGCCGTTGCCCCCGAGCACGATCGCGAACTCGCCGGCCCTCACGGTGAGGTCGAAATCGGCGAGCGCGAGCTTGCCGTTCGGATACCTCAGGGAGAGCCGGCGAACGCGCAACATGGATTCGCTCCCATCACCGTTGCCGGTTCCGTCGCTCCTGCTCTCTCTGCTCGTCATGGCCGGGCTTGTCCCGGCCATCCACGTTTTCCTTCGCCGCGAAAGAACACGCGGACCCCCTGGACACCCCCGGGACGAAGTGCCCGGGGGCCGGGGGTGACGGGCCTGAGAGATGCTTGCACTGAACGGTGATCCATTCGACTCAACAGGACATTCGTGCGATCAGCCCAGCTTCTCGAGATCGATGTTGAGCGTCTTCACGAGATCCCGGATGAGATCGTAGGCGCCGTCGGTCTGCGGCACGAAGCGCGTGCCGCCGAGGCCCATGATCTTGCGGTCGGCCTCGGGCAGGCCGGAGAGGTCCAGGGTCTGCAGTACCGCGATCAGCCGCTTCTTGAAGCCCTCCGGAAGATCGCCGTACACCGAGATCGGATCGTTCGGGATCGGGTCGGACTTCCAGAGGAAGACCACGTCGCCGTCCGTGTAATGGCCGCGCTGCGTCGCCGATTCGACCTGCTCGCTGTTGAGCTCGCCGGCGTCGACCTTCTTGTTGTAGAGCGCCTCGAAGGAGGCGGTATGGCTGCCGGCATAGATCCCCTTGAGGTCCGTGTCGGGATCGAGGCCGGCCTTGCGCAGGCCATAGGCTGGGAACAGGTGGCCGGAGGTCGAGGCAGGATCGGAGAAGGCGAAGGAATGGCCTTTGATGTCCGCCACCGACTTGAGCGGCGAGCCCTTGGGGACGACGATGCTCGCCCAGTAAGTGTCGGGCTCGCCCTTGGCGTTGCTGAACGCCGCCACCGCCTCGGCCTTTGCGACCTGATGCGCGAGGACGTAGCCGAGCGGCCCGAACTCGCCGATCTCGAGCTTGCCGTTCCGCATCGCCTCGATCTCGGCGTTGTAGGTCGTGGTGATGTACACCTTGACATCGCAGCCGAGCTTGTCGGCGAGCACCTTGGCGATGTGGTCGTAGATCGGCACCAGCTTGGCCGAGGTGTCGTACGGCTCGACGCCGAAGCGGACCTCGCCGCCGTTCGGGCAGTCGGCGGCGTTCGCCGCCATCGCGGCCGGCGCCACTGCCAGCATCGACGCGACCACACCCGCCGTCGCGGGTACCCAGCGCAGGCTCTTTTTCATGCTTCCCTCCAGAGGATTTCGCGGATTATGCGGACCCGCCCTTGCTTGAGCCGGCGGGAGCGCACGGTCGCATCCTAGGTGCATCCTCATGGCGGGCATGTTGCAGAGCGATGACAGTTTCCTTTCTATGGCCGCCGCAAGGGCGCGGCGAGGTAGCAGCCGAATTCCCTCACGAAATCCACGGATACGCGAGCGTGGACCCGGCCCTGGCGATCGAGGAGCTGTGCACGGTCGTCGAAGGGCACGACGGCGCCGTGCCAGATATTCGGGTGAATGTAGAGGCCGCGGCTGCCGTCGCACCGGAAAGTGACGAACCGCTCCGGCGTCACGTCATCGCCCGGGAGCGCGAGCGGCACCAGAAAGCGCGCTCCATTCAGCGGATAGAAGAGCTGCCCGCCGTCGGGGTGATAGTTGGCTCGCCAGATGAGCACGCGCTCGCGCGGCTTGCTTGGGCCGTCGGTGGCCGCTTCCTCCGGCCAAGTGCTCCAGCCGAGGAGATAGCTGTCGCCCACCGCGTTGTTGCGGGCATAGAGCGTCTCGCCCCGCCACTGGAATTCGAACACGCCTTCGGCCACGCCGCCCTGATCGCCGGAATTCGAGTCCACGGGGCGCCAGCCCCGAGCGGGCCAGCGGACGATCTCGATGGTGAAGGTCTTGGGATCGTCGACGAGCCGGCCGTAGCCCCTGAGGCTCTCGTCGCTCGCGGCGACCACGGGCGTCTCGTGCACCCGCCGCGCGCCGGTCGTGGGCACGTAAGCGATCTCGCCGAGATCGATGTCCATATTTTTCCGGACCTTGCCTGCTCTATCGGCGATACTAAGGCGACGGTTGTGGCGCTCATGTTACGGGGCGCGAAGGGGATCCAGTGAGGGTATTGCCGTCGCCCTCTCTCGCGGACGCGCGCGCCCGGCACCGCGAGGGGGTGGCGCTCGTGCTGCTCGCGACGATTGCGTGGAGCGCCGGCGGGCTCTTCACGCGGCTGCTGCCGTTCGATCTTTGGACGATCGTGGCATGGCGCGGCGTGTTCGGCACCGCCTTCATCGGCACCTATGTGCTCTGGCGCTACGGCCGCGACACCCTGGGCACCATCCGTCGCATGGGGCGGATGGGGGTGTTGATCACGCTCTGCTCCACCGCCGCGATCACCATGTTCGTGCCGGCCTTTCAGCGCACCAGCATCGCCAACGCGTTCACGATCTATGCCGCCCTCCCCTTCGTGGCCGCGGGCATATCGTGGATCTGGCTCCGCGAGCGGCCGACGATCGGCACCCTGGCGGCGGCCGCGGTCGCGCTGGCGGGCATCGTGGTGATGCTGGGCCCGAGCGCCGAGGGTCCGCGGCTCGGCGACGCGCTGGCGATGCTCGCGACCAGCGCCACCGCGCTGATGACGGTCGCGATCCGCCGAAGCCGCCACATCGAGATGGTCCCCGTGGCGTGGCTCGCCAATATCCTGAGCGTGCTGGTGGCGGCGCCCTTCGCCGCGCATTTGCTCGATCTCACGCCGCGCGACTACCTGGTGGCCGCCGGCTTCGGCCTCGTGCCGATGACCATGGGGCTGATGCTCTACGTGATCGGCTCCGCGCTGATCCCGTCGGCGCTCGCCACCCTGATCAACACCATGGAGGCGCCCGTCGGCGCGCTCTGGGCCTGGATCGGCATCGGCGAGGTGCCGGCGACCGCGACCTTCGTCGGCGGCGGGATCGTGCTCGCGAGCGTGTTCGGTCGGCTGCTGCTGGAGCGCGAGCGGCGCCATTAGCGGCGAGCGGCACAAGCCCCGCTGGCCTGCGTCCAGCGCTGGATGAAGGGTCAAACCCCCTTCTGGTGACGGATCGATAACGACGATGCGTCATTACCGCGCAGGGCAGCGGCCATCGTCGCAAAGCCGCGGAAATCAGCGCACGGCAGCTAAGAATCCGAGACTCTCAGCACGCACCCCGCAGGCTCGAGAGCCGATCATTGATCTATCTCAACATGCAAGCTCGATGCTGGGTCTAGCGTTGCGTGAAATATGGCGAGCTCGTGGGCCTCAGCTCGGTCCCTGTCTTTTCCGGGCCACTCAGGGCAGGCATTGAAGCTTGTCTGAATGGAGGTTGTTCATGAAAGCTGCAGTCACGCTGACGCTGCGAATCGCAACGGCGGCATCGGTATCCGCCCTGGTTCTCATCGGAGCGGGAACCCAGCTGCCGTTCCCCCAAGCGCGCGCCGCGCAGCCTCCCGTAAGCTTTGCCGAGGATATCCTCCCGCTGCTGAAATGGAGATGCGGGAGCTGCCATCAGGCGGGCGGCGAAGGATTCGTCGCGAGCGGATTGGATCTGACGTCGTATCAAGGCGTGATGAAGGGCACCAAATTCGGCCCGATGGTCGTGCCCGGCGATCCCGAAACGAGCAACCTGATGCTGCTGCTGGACTGGCGCGTCGCGCCGGCAATCCGCATGCCGCATGGAAAAAAACAACTGTCGATCTGCGACCGAAACAGCATCCGCACATGGATTAGAGAAGGGGCCAAGGACAACTGAGCCGGATCGAGTTCACTTAAGGATCCGGGCCGCGCAGCCGCGCCGATCCCCGATCGGCGGGGAATTCCCGGCGGGCAGGGCCTTGGCCCGAAATCAGCGAAATCGAGCGACGCGCTCCTAGAAAACGGAAACGGCATGCCGCGACACATCGTTCGACTGTTGGTGCTCATGGTGGCGTTTGTCGCCGTGGCATATGGGGCGAAGAGATACTTCACCGTCGATTCCTTCTACGAGTACGGCCACTATCGCGGCGGCTCAGTAGCCGATATCGCCTCCGACAAGCCCAAGTACAAAGGCAACGCCAACTGCCAGCCCTGCCACGCGGAGGTGTTCGCGCAGTGGTCCGCGGGCATCCACAACAGCGTCGACGTCGGCAAGGCCGTCAAATGCGAGGTCTGCCACGGCCCCGCGGGCGGGCGCGATTCCCTCGGCATGTTCGTGAACGCGGCCACGGGGCCCGATCACCCCAATAACCTCAAGCTCGCCATCCCCACCGATTCGCGACAGCTCTGCACCCTCTGCCACGAGAAAATGACGGGCCGGCCCGCGCAGCAGCGCCAGATCGTGGTCGCCGACCACGCGGCCGATCAGCAATGCACGCTCTGCCACAATGCGCATTCGCCGCGGCTCGGCCTGGTGTCGGCCGCGAGCGCGGCACCCGCCCCGCCGCGCGGCGACGCCGAGCAGGGCAAGGCCAAGGCGGAGGTGTGCGCCGCCTGTCACGGTCCCGAGGGCGTGAGCGTCGACCTGCCCGGCCCCACCCTCGCCGGCCAGCGGGCCGACTACATCGTCGCGAGCATCAAGGCCTACGCCGGCGGCGCGCGCGACAATCCCGTGATGTCGCCGGTGGCGCAGACCCTGGAGAGCGCCGACGCCGACGATCTCGCCGCGCACTTCTCCGGCCTCAAATGCGAGAGCAGCCTGGCCGCGGCGCCGCCCAAGCCCGCCGCCATTTGCGTCACCTGCCATGGTGCCAACGGGCAGAGCACGATTCTCGCGGCGCCCAACCTGCTCGGCCAGTCCAAGGATTACCTGACGGCGACCATCGCCGCCTACAAGGACGGCACCCGCAAGAACGACATGATGGCGGGCGTGGTCAAGAATTTGAGCGATGCCGACGCCGAGACCGCCGCGGCCTATTACGTCGGCGCCAGCTGCAAGCGCGATTAGGGCACCCCCGGAGAGCCTCACCATGAGCGACAAAACCAAACCCGAGACGCCCGAGCTGGAGCGGCGCGCCTTCCTGAGCTGCCTCGGCGGCGCGCTCGCCTGCGGTGCCGCCGCGGCGGCAACCGGCGTGGTCGCGACCGAGGCGACGGCGGCCGCGCCCGCGACCGCGGCGGGCCCGCAACCGCCGGCGATCCCCGGCTACGACTGGACCCAGCATCGCTGGGCCTTCGGCGTCGACGCCACGAAATGCATCGGCTGCCTGCGCTGCGTCGAGGCGTGCAAGATCGAGAACAACGTCCCCGAGGACGCGCATCATTTCCGCACCTGGGTCGAGCGCTACGTCACTCTCGAGGGCGAGGAGACCGCGCGCATCGACAGCCAGGCGGATCCCGTGAACATCGCGGCCTCGGGCTCCGAGAGCGCCTACCGCTTCGCCGATCGCTACAAGGACCAGAAGGTCGCGAAGGCCTTCTTCGTGCCGAAGCTCTGCAACCACTGCACGCATCCCGCCTGCGTCCAGGTCTGCCCGACCGGCGCCACCTACAAGACCGAGGACGGCGCGGTCCTGATCGATCACACCTACTGCATCGGCTGCCAATACTGCGTGCAGGCCTGCCCCTATGGCGCGCGCTTCTTCAACGAGGCCAGGAACGTCACCGAGAAGTGCACCTGGTGCTACCACCGCATCACCAAGGGACTGCTGCCGGCCTGCGTCGAGGTCTGCCCGGTCGGCGCGCGCGTCTTCGGCGACCGCAACGACAAGGACAGCGCGATCAGCAAGTTCCTCCGCGACAACCAGGTCCAGGTGCTCAAGCGCGAGACCGGCAATGCGCCCAACGTGTTCTACGTCGGGATCGACAAGGATGTGATCTGATGGACACCCTCTTTCAGGCCGCGCCGTTCACCGGCTACGTCTATCCGAACGAGACGGTGATCCCCTGGACCGTGCTGATCGTGGTCTATCCCTATCTCACGGGGCTGGTGGCGGGCGCCTTCACGATCTCGAGCCTCTACGAGGTGTTCGGCTTCCAGCGCTTCAAGCCGGTGGCGCATTTCGCCCTGCTGGTGTCGCTCTGCTGCATGGTGGTGGTGCCATTGCCGCTGCTGCTGCACCTCGGCCATCCCGAGCGCGCGTTCAACGCCATGATCACGCCGCACACCTCCTCCGCCTTCGCGATCTTCGCCTACGCGGCGGCGTTCTACGTCACGCTCCTCATGCTGGAGACCTGGTTCCTGTTCCGGCCGGTGATCGTCGAGGAGGCGCAGCGCCGGACGGGGCTCCTGGCCTGGCCCTATCGTCTCCTGTCGCTGGGCTCCTACGATCTCTCGGAGCGCGCGATGCGGGCCGACCGCAAGTGGATCCACGCGCTCGCGATCATCGGCATCCCCGGCGCCTTCGGCTTGCACGGCTATGTCGGCTTCGTGTTCGGCTCGCTCAAATCGCGGGAGTGGTGGTCGTCCGACCTGATGCCGCCGATCTTCCTGTTCTCCGCGATCATCTCCGGCACCGCCTTGCTGATCGTGCTCTATGTGATCGCGTGCAAGCTGCGCAAGATGCCCGTCGATTTCGCCTGCCTCCAGGGCATGGCCTATGCGCTCTGGGGCTTCATGATGTTCACGCTCCTGCTCGAGGGCGTGGAGTTCGCGAGCCTGGTCTATCGCGGCCGCGAGGGGATCGACGTGATCATGCAGTTCGTGACGGGCCCGCTGGTCGTGCCGTTCTTCATCCTGCAATTCGGCCTCGGCTCGCTTTTCCCGCTCCTCGTGCTGACCTTCATCATCTGGAGCGGCGCCAGCGGCCGCGCCGCGGTCGCGGCGATCACCGGCTGCGGCGCCCTGGTGCTGCTCTCGGTCCTCATGATGCGCTGGAACGTCGTGATCGGCGGCCAGGAGATCTCGAAGACCGGCCAAGGCCTCATCGCCTACACGCCGGTGCTGGTCGGCCGCGAGAGCCTGCTCTCCGCCGCCGTGGTGCTCGGCCTCCCCATGATCCTGCTCTCGGTGATGGTCCGCCTGTTCCCGCCGTGGGAGCGGGCGTAGCCGCAGCGGCTGGCCGCGCTCGCCCCCGAGTTCGAGATCGCCGCCGAGTTGCTCAGGGCTCGCGTGCGTGCCGGCCTCTCCCAGGCCGAACTGGCTGCCCGCATGGGCACCAGCCACCATTGCCCGGCTGGAGAACGGCCAGACGCTGCCGAGTACCAAGACGCTCTTGCGCTATGCCGAGGCAACCGGCAGCAAGGTCCACGTGCGGCTGTCGGCCGCATGAGGCGGCACGCGCGTCCTGATCGGCGATGATCTCGGACAATCGATCGAGTTCGAGACTCCATCCTTGGTTCGCGCGCAAATACCGCCTGTTGCGAGGACCCGAGTGTGTATTGTATCATACTCTCATACACATAACCGGCGGAGCGCCGATGCGCACCAATATCGAGATCGATGACACGCTGATGGCGGAAGCCCGGAAAGCGTCCGGACACGCGACCAAGAAGCAGACGGTCGAGCAGGCGCTCCGTCTGATGATCAGGCTGCGGCGGCAGCGCGAGGTCGGCGCGGCTTTCGGCAAATACCGCTGGCGCGGCAGCCTCGCCCGGAGCCGCAAAGGGCGGGGGACCGGGTGATCGTTGTCGACAGCAGCGTCTGGATCGACTTCCTCAATGGCCGGAACGCGCCGCATGTCCGGCGACTGCGCGCGGCCCTCGGCACGGACGAGGTCATCGTTGGGGATCTGATGCTTTGCGAGGTGCTGCAAGGCCTCGACAGCGAGCGGGCGGCTCGCGAGATCGAGGCTCTGCTGCGCCGCTTCGAGATCGTGCCAATGGCCGGGGACGCGGTTGCCGTCGCGGCTGCCCGCAATTTCCGCGCCTTGCGCAGGCGCGGGATCACCGTCCGCAAGACCATCGACCTGCTGATCGGCACATGGTGCATCGAGAACCGCAGGCCACTGCTCCACAACGATAGCGATTTCCATCCGATGGCGCGCCATCTCGGGCTGATCGAGTTGCCGGTGACGGCGTGAAGGCGAGGAGTTTCACAAATCGGCGCCGGCGCGAATTCGAACCATTGCGCGCGAGCTGGCCCTTTCGGGGGTCCGGAGCGCGCCCTGGCGATCGCCGGGTTGCTCAGGGCTCGCGTGCGCGCCGGTCTCCCCCAGGCCGAACTGGCGGCTCGCATGGGCACCAGCCAGTCCACCATTGCCCGACTGGAGAACGGCCAGACGCTGCCGAGCACCAAGACGCTCCCGCGCTACGCCAAGGCAACCGGCAGCAAAATCCACGTGCGGCTGTCGGCGGCTTGATGCGGCGCGTGCGCCCTGCGGAGGGATTAAGCGTGCGAGGTCGGCACGAGCTGGTTCGTCAGGCTGCTACAGCACGTTCGCGTACGGCCTCGACGGCACGGACCAATGCATCCAACTCGGCTGCGGTGAAAAGACCGTCGGGCCCGCGCGGCGTGATGTCCGTAAAAGGCGATTCATAGAGCGATCGGGTCTCTATCACGCCGTGCTCCGTGAGATGGTCCACGACGAGGTTCACGAACTCGATCTGGTTGGCGCTCAATGCCTTGCCGTCGAGGAACCCTGACAGCGCCTCCTTGGCCGCGCCGCGTTCGAGACCGATGAGCGAGCGCACGAAGATCCCCAGTCCCTGCGCTTCCGTCGCGGCCTGCCGGACATCCTCTGCCGTGCCAATCCCGCTCTCGACGAGCATGCGCTCCAGCTCGGCTAGATCGGTCGCGGTGAGCGGCTTGTTGGTCCGCAGCTTGTGGATGGCGATGTGGTCCTGATGCGCGCGCAGGAACGCCCGCGCCTTGTCGCGGAACTTCGCGACATCTGTGCCAGCGTCCAGCCCGGGTAGCGCAATGATGCCTCCCGCGCCCATCCGGTCCTCAAAATCGGTGTAGATGAATTTGCGTTTCCGCTTCTCGATGAACTGCACCAGGTTGCGCAGCCGGCGGCGCACGACTTCCAGCATCGGCAGGGTGACGTCCTGCCACCATTCATCGGTCTGCACCTCGAGGATCAGTGCCATCTGCTCGTGCACCATGGGGATGCTGTCCTTCTCCTCGAGCAGCCCCGCGATCTCGATGACTTGCTTCTGGAGCCGCGCAAAGCCCGGCTCGGCGCGCAACCGCGAGAGCTGGAGATTGAGCATCAGTAGATCGAAGCGCTTGGCCTCCTCGCCCTCGGGATCGAGCTCGGTCGGCAGGCCCGCGACCTCGTGTGACAGCTCGGAGAGCGTATCGGGGGTGAGCACGGTCCAGGCCTCGGGCTTCGAAAATGTCTCGACCAGCCGGCGTTTCGGCCGGACAACGAAGTTGTCGAGGTTCATCGCCGCGGTCTCGCGCTGCAGCAGGCCCGCCGTTTCCTTCCGCAGCTGCGCATTGGTGGTGGGATCCTCGCCATAGATCGCGAGCGGCCCCTCGGTCATACCATCGCCTGCGGTCTTCGGAGCCAATTCCTTGTCCAGCGTCCCGATCAGCTCCAGGCGAGCGTCGTACAGTCGCTTGCTGAGCGACTTCGCGACATTGCCCTCCACCACTGGCGGATTCTGGCTGAAGAACTCGAGATTCCCGCAGTAGTCGAAGAGGTAGAAGAATTTCTTGTCCTGGCCCGGACCGAAGAGACCGGGACAAAGCCGGGTCCCGCGGCCGAGCATCTGCCAGAATTTGGTCTTGGAGCGCACCAGCTTGAAGAAGACGAGGTTCACCACCTCGGGCACGTCGATCCCGGTATCGAGCATATCGACCGACAACGCGAGATGCGGCGCCTTGTCCTTGATCGAGAACGCATCGATCAGGCTCTGGGCGTACTCGACCTTGGTCGTGATCACTCGCGCGAATTCGCCTTTGAGATGCGGGTAATTGGCGTCGAACCGCTCGGCGATGAAATCCGCGTGCGCCTGGTTCTTCGCGAAGAGGATGGTCTTGCCCAGGCGATCGCCGCCCGCGACCATGGCGCCGCGCGTCATCAGGTGCTCGAGCACCTTGTCGACCGTGTCCTTGTTGAACAGCCATTTGTTGACGGCTTGCGCGTCGACCTCGCGCGGCACATTGCCGTCCTCGTCCCAATCCAGCGCGTCCCATGCCTCTTTCTCATCCTCCGACAGCTCGTCATATTTGATCCCGCCGCGCTGGAATTTGAGTGGCACGGAGACCGCCAGCGGCGGCACCAGGAAGCCATCGTGCACGGCTTCGTCGAGCGAATAGGCGTCGGTCGGCACGCCCTTTTCCAGATCGAACAAATCGTAGGTGTTGCGGTCGACCTCGTCCTTCGGCGTCGCTGTCAGCCCAACCAGCAGCGAGTCGAAATACTCGAAGATCGCGCGGTATTTCTGAAACACCGAGCGATGCGCCTCGTCGATGATGACGAGATCGAAATGCCCGACACCGAAGCGGCGCTGGCTGTCGTTCGTCTCGTCGATCAGTCCCATCATCGTCGGATAGGTCGAGACGTAGATCCGGCCTTCGGCCTCTTTCTCGGTGATGAGATTGACCGGAGACGACTCCGGCAGGTGCCGCTTGAAGGCGTTCACGGCCTGGTTCACCAGCGCGACCCGATCGGCCAGGAACAGCACCCGCTTCACCCAGTTGCAGCGCATGAGGAGGTCGCAGAGCGCGATCACCGTCCGCGTCTTGCCGGCGCCGGTGGCCATCACCAGGAGCGCCTTGCGGTCGTGGTCCCGCTCGAAGCTCTCGGCGATGCGGCGGATGGCGCGCTCCTGATAGAAGCGCTCGACGATCGCGGGATTGATCTTGGCCTCGGCCAAGGCTTTCCGCGTCGCGCGGCGCTGGATCAGCAGCTCCAGCTCCGGCTTCTTGTAGAAACCCTGCACCGCTCGCGGTGGATAATTCGCATCGTCCCAGATCCAATGCTCGTAGCCATTGGAATAGAAGATGATCGGCCGCTGGCCGAATTGCTTTTCGAGGCAATCGGCATAAAGCTTCGCCTGTTGCTGCCCGACCCGCGCATCGCGCCGCGTGCGCTTGGCCTCGACGAGCCCAAGCGGCTTGCCGTCGTCGCCCCAGAGCACGTAATCGACGAAGCCCTTGTCCTTGGTGTTAGGCATGCCCGCAACCTCGAACTCTCGGTCGCGCCGCTGGTCGAGCGCCCAGCCCGCCTCCTTCAGCAGGAGGTCGATGAAATAGTCGCGGGTCTCGGTCTCGGAATAATCATGCGTGTCGGGCTGCGCCTCGGCGGCTTTCTTCGCCGCTGCCACCTCGGCCCGAAGCCACTTCAGCTCCTCGTCGAGCGCGGTCTTGTCGGCGAGCAGCACCGCGAGCTTCTCGTCGCGCTCCCGCAACCCCGCCTCCAACTTCTGCAATTGCTCGGCGGTCTGCTTCGGCGCCGGCGCCGGCTTCGGCAGCGCGCTCGGATTGAAGGCAAGTCCCGGTGCCGGCCGCGCGACGCGACCATAGGTGCGAGCCAGCCAATAACAGACATGGAACAGCTCGCGCATCGCGACCAGTGCGTCTTGCGGCATGATCGCCTTGGCTATGCACAGCGCGATTGCCCAGCGCCGTGATCACCCGCGCCTTGGAGAATACCGCCTCGCCTGCGGTCTGCTTGAAGCTCGGCTCGTGGATTAGTGCCGAGAGATTGTCCTGATAGGGCAGCTTCAGGGCGGGATCACATTTGAACGCCCATTGCACCGCCAATTCGAGCGCGCGCCGCGCATAGAAGCAGGCCGTGCGTGGATCGGTATTGACCGCGGCTTCATGCTGCCGATCCGAAGCATGGTACTGTCGAAATCGTAGCCGTGGAACATGTGGTGGTGGAAATGCTCTCGCTGCTTGGCGTCGAGCAGCAGGCTCGGATAGTGCGCGCGCAATACCTCGCCGGCGGCGACCAGGAATCCCGCCGTGCCGCAGGCGGGATCGCAGATCACGTCGTCGGGCCGCGGCGCCATCAGCTCGACCATCAGGCGGATGATGTGGCGCGGCGTGCGGAACTGGCCGTTCTGGCCGGCAGTGGCGATCTTCGCTAGCATGTACTCGTAGACGTCGCCCTTTGTGTCGCGGTCCTCCATCGGCACGGCGTCGAGCATCTGAACCACGCGATCCAGGAGCCCGGCCGTCGGGATCGTGAACCGTGCGCCCTCCATGTGCTTGGAGTAGGTGGACTCGTCGCCGCCGAGCGTGCGCAGGAATGGGAACACGTGCTGGTCGACGATCTCGAACATCGCTGGCGGATCGAAATTCTTAAAGCGCAACCAGCGATAATCGGCGTAGGGCGTGCCCTTCGCGTCCTCCCCCTCGGGGAAGATGTGGCGCTCAATCGGCTTGCCGGTGCGCGCTGCCTTGTTCTCCTCGCGAGCCTGCAGCTCGTCGAGGCGCTTGATGAAGAGCAGATAGGTGATCTGCTCGATCACCTCGAGCGGGTTGGAGATGCCGCCCGACCAGAACGCATCCCAGATGCGATCGATCTGGCCCCTGATTTCGCCGGTAATCACAGCCCCTCCCCCGCATTACTCCGAAACGGAGTAAGCCACGCGCAAGAGGGGAAAATCAATCAATCCCAGCACCGGGCTGTGGGCACCCCTTGAAAGCGCGATGCGCCTCGATGCGCTAATGCGCGGCCGGCTCCGCGAACGGCGCATTCAGGATCGGTGTCGGGACTTCGAAATCGCTCATCAGCGCTTCCGCAGCACCTTCCTGCCGGCTCGCGCGCTGATGGAGCGACGCTTGCGTTTCGGCCGCTTTAGGCCGTTCGTTTTCGACTTCTTCTTTGCCGCCGCATCGAAGCGCATGGCGGTATGGTCGAGGCTTCGGACGATGACCTCGACCATTTGCCTTGGAGAGAGGTTTGTCACGGGGCAGCCTCCTTAATCAGTTTCCAGCGGGCGGCATCGTGCACGACGAGCCGTGTGCGAGGTCTTTTTTCTGCTATCAACACTCGGCCTCTGTCGGAGTTGTCGTAGACGACGGCAATGTCAACGAGCCGGAGGTACCGGTCTCGCATATTGGCCAGTCCCGCCCAATAGCGCCGGACAACGACATCGCTGCGAACGTCGTGGCCACCCCCGGCGACCCGCTTGGCCACACGCGCGATCGCGTCCTCGGGCGACGGCAACCAGAGAAAGACCAGCGTCGTCCGGTAGCCGGCTGTTCGGCATCGTCGCAACAGCCGGAGCTGCCAGTGCCCCGCGCAGGTGGTCTCGACGGCGAAACTCCTGCCTTGAGCCATGGCCCGCCGGACGCGCCGAAGCGTTGCTTTGCCGGCCGCGAAAGCCGCGGTGTCGGGGTCGGCGGGCGCGAGGGTACTCGCAATGTCATCCGCATTGACGAACTCACCGATGCGCAGATTGGGGCGCAACAAGTCTTGCGCCGCCGTGGTCTTGCCCGCACCGTTGGGTCCGCCAAGGATGACAAATTCCTTCACTCACTCGGCCTCCGCGAGGCTCTTGACCACCAGCAGCTCGTTACCACGGTCGTCGATGACCTTGATGGCGATTTGGCCATGTTCGCCCACTTCGAAGGGACTTCGCCATACTCTGCCCCTTCCAACCCTCCGCTCGAAACAGTAGCGCAAATCCGTCGGATGCCACCACGGGATGTCTTGGCGACGCCTCGCCTGCTAGCTGCATCTTGAACGAGCATCTTGAAACCAGCCGGGCGTAATCCCATCTACCTCCGGTCATACGCTTCTAGCGTTCAACGACCAGCGGACAAGCGCGGAATGGAGGCTGCGTGAAAAATGAATTTGCAAATCAAAACCAATTTAACGCGCAATATCAATGATAACTCGACCTCAAAAGCCAATTTCAAAGCCAATTTTCGGTGGGAAAGCCAATCCAGCGGCCTTGGCTCGCGCCGCACGCTTTCGGCTCTGACGGGCGCAGAAGCGCGCGCGATGGCTAAAATTGCGAAACGAACCCAATTTCGCGCGGAGAAGACCGTCAGTCTCGGTTCGGATCGGGCAATGCCCCACTTCGCCAAGGCCCGTCTCTCCGCTGCGTCTGGGAGGGCTCGCTCGCATCGACACCGTGCGTCCTTCGACTCGCGCGCCAAGGCGCGCGGCTCAGGATGAGGTGAGTTATTGATGCACGAAGAGAAATCGCCTCATCCTGAGCCGCGAGCGGAGCGAGCGAGTCGAAGGGCGCACAGCGCCGATGCAGTCGAGAGCCAAGCTACCGCCCGCTCGCTCTGCGGAAATTCTCGATCGCGACGGCGTCGGTCTCGATGCGCTCGCGCCGTGCGGCGGCGTGCATGCGCAGGCGCTCGCGGTTGGCGGCGGCGACCTCGTAGCGCTTCAGCTCCTGGAACGCCTCGGCCAGCGCGTCGCGCGCCTGCGCGGTCTGCGCCTCGGTCTCGGCCAATGACTGCTCCAGCGTCTTCTGCCGATCGAGGGCACGGCGGATGTAGCCGGGATAGACGTGCCGCGCCAGGAACGAGGCGCCGGCGGCGGTCTGCTCGATCGCCCGCTCCTCGGCGAGCCGCGCCATCTCCTGGCGGAGCTTCTCGGCGAGACCCTCGAGCTCCGCGACGTTGCGCCGCCGCTCGTCGACTTGCCAGCGGTGCAGACGGATCAGGCTGTCGAGCGTGGTCACGACTGGGGCGTCCCGAGGATGCGCTGGAGCTCGGCGTAGCCGGCCGCGAGCTCGGCGCGCTCCTCGCGCGCCTGGCTCATGAATTTCTCGATCGCGGGATAATAGCGCATGGCCTCGTCGACCTTGGCGTCGCTGCCCTTGCGGTAGGCGCCGAGCCGGATCAGCTCGGCCATGTCCTCGTAGGTCGCGAGATACTGGCGCGCCGTCGACACCAGCGCGTTCTCTTCCGCGCTGTTGCAGCCCGGGAGCGTGCGCGAGATCGAGCGCAGCACGTTGATCGCGGGATAGCGGCCGCGCTCGGCGATCGCGCGGTCGAGCATGATGTGGCCGTCCAAGATGCCGCGCACGGCGTCCGATATAGGCTCGTTATGGTCGTCGCCCTCCACCAGCACGGCGAAGAGGCCGGTGATGCTGCCCTGGCCGACGCCCGGCCCCGCCCGCTCCAGGAGCTTCGGCAGCTCCGCGAAGACGGTGGGCGTATAGCCCTTGCTGGTCGGCGGCTCGCCCGCGGAGAGGCCGATCTCGCGTTGCGCCATGGCGAAGCGCGTGATGCTGTCCATCAGGCAGAGCACGTCGCGCTCGCGGTCGCGGAAGTACTCGGCGAGCGCCATGGTGAGATAGGCGGCCTGGCGGCGCATCAGCGGCGATTCGTCGGAGGTGGCGACCACCACGACGCTGCGCTTCAAGCCCTCGGGCCCGAGATCGTCCTCGAGAAACTCCTGCACCTCGCGGCCGCGCTCGCCGATCAGACCGATCACCGTGCAGTCGCTGGTCGTGTAGCGCGCGAGCATCGAGAGCAAAATCGATTTGCCGACGCCGGAGCCCGAGAAGATGCCCATGCGCTGGCCGCGGCAGCAGCTCAAGAACGTATTGATCGCGCGCACGCCGATGTCGAGCTTGCCCTGGACGCGCCGGCGCAGATGCGCCTGCGGCGGCCGGCTGCGCAGCGGATAGGCCGACGGCCCCATGGGCAGCGGCCCCTTGCCGTCGAGCGGCTCGCCGAATGCGTTGACGACGCGGCCGAGCCAGCCGTCGCTCGGATGGATCGCCGGCACCGCGGCCAGCACCTCGGCCTTGCAGCCGAGGCTCACGCCCTCGAGCGCGCCGAACGGCATCGCGAGCGCGCGCCGGTCGCGGAAGCCCACGACCTCGCAGGGGACGCGGCGGTTGTCTCGGGTCATCACCTCGCAGCGCCCGCCGACCGCGAGGCTCTGCGGTACGCCGCCGATCTCCAAGAGCAGGCCGGATGCGCCGGTGACGCGGCCGTAGCGGTGATATTCCGGGATCTGTCGCACTTCCTCGAGAAGATTGGCAAGACCCACGGAGCTGCTCTCCTCAAGACCGGTAACGGAACGCGCGGGACTCGGCGCCGCGCGTGAGAGCATCATGCCAAGGCTCGTTTAAGGCGGAGTTAAATCGCGAATTTTGCTCAATTGTCGCGGCGGCTTACGGCGGGGCGAACGGCCGGGAAGGCAGGGCCGTCCGGCGCGGCCGGAGGGGTCGGAGTCGCGCGTTTCCTCGGCGGTTTCGCCGGCGGTTGGCGAAATGGCGGGGTTGCAAAGTGTCGCACTTTTCCGCGCGTTGGGTTTTGCGCCGATTAACAGCTTGTTAACCTCGGCCGGTAAGAATAGTTAAATCTGGTGACCGATGGGCAGTAAGAGGGGCTGCGGCACCGAAGAGCGGAGGGTTGCATGCGGGTACTTCTCGTCGAGGATGATTCTGCGACCGCGGCCAGCATCGAGATGATGCTGCGGGCCGAGAATTTCATCATCGATACCACCGATCTGGGCGAAGACGGCCTCGAGATCGGTAAGCTTTACGATTACGACATCATCATCCTCGACCTCATGCTGCCGGACATCGACGGCTACGAGGTGCTGCGCCGGCTGCGGGCCGCGCGGGTGCGGACGCCGATCCTGATCCTGTCGGGCTTGAGCGAGCTCGATCACAAGATCAAGGGCCTCGGCTTCGGCGCGGACGACTTCCTCACCAAGCCGTTCGACCGCCGCGAGCTGATCGCGCGCATCCAGGCGATCGTGCGCCGCGCCAAGGGCCACTCCGAGTCGGTCATCCGCACGGGCAAGCTGCTGGTCAATCTGGACAGCCGCACCGTGGAGGTCGAGGGCCAGCCGCTCCGCCTCACCGGCAAGGAGTACGGCATCCTGGAGCTCCTGAGCCTGCGCAAGGGCACCACGCTCACCAAGGAGATGTTCCTCAATCATCTCTACGGCGGCATGGACGAGCCGGAGCTCAAGATCATCGACGTCTTCGTATGCAAGCTGCGCAAGAAGCTGAGCCAGGCCACCGGCGGCGACAACTATATCGAGACCGTGTGGGGCCGCGGCTACGTGCTGCGCGACCCCGCGCCCGCGGAGGCCGAGCGCAAGCTGGCCAAGGTCTGAGCCGATCGAGCAAGCAACCCTGGGCGACGAGGCAAGGGCGGGTCGAGAGACCCGCCCTTTCCTTTTTGACCGCCTCAGCCTGCGGCGAGCCGCTGCGGCTGCGCCGCAGGCTGAGGCGCCGGGCGGTAGATCCCGCGATTGTCCGTTGACGCCTGGAACTTGTCGCTGATGCCGAGCACGGTCTCGGCGCCGCCGAGATAGAGGAACCCGTCCGGCGCCAGGACCCGGCTCAGCCGCTCGAGCACCGTGGTCTTGGTCGGCTGGTCGAAATAGATCAGCACGTTGCGGCAGAAGATCACGTCGAAGCCACCGAGGCTCGCGGGCTCGTCCAGCAGGTTGAAGATCCGGTATCGGACTCGGTTGCGGATCCCCGGGTCGATCTGCCAGCGGTCGCCCTGCTGCTTGAAATACTTGACGAGATACTGGATGGACAGGCCGCGCTGCACCTCGAATTGCGAGTAGAGCCCGGCTTGCGCCTTGTCCAGGATCTCGGTCGAGAGATCGGTCGCGAGTATGTCGATGGTCCAGCCCGCGAGCTTCGCCTGCTCTTCGGCCAGCAGCATCGCCAGCGTGTAGGGCTCCTGCCCGCTCGAGCAGGCCGCGCTCCAGATCCGGATCTGGCGCCGCGCCGCGCGCGACTTCATGAGCGCCGGAAGCACGAAGCTCTTGAATTGGTCGAACGGCTTGATGTCGCGGAAAAAGAACGACTCGTTGGTCGTCATCGCCTCGATGACGTCGCGCGCGAGGTCGCCGCTCGGGCGCGCGCGCACGGCGGCCACCAGCTCGTCGACGGACTTGAGGCCGCACTTGCGCGCGACCGGCAGCAGCCGGCTCTCGAGCAGGTAAGCCTTGTCGCGCGTGAGCACGAGGCCCGACCGGTCCCTCAGCATCTTGCAGAGAAAGTCGAACTCGTCGCCGGTCATATCGCAGCCCGCCCGGCGATGCGCGAGATGAAGGGACCGAGCTCGTCGATGGGAAGCACCGCGCTGCACAAACCCGCCATGGCGACCGCGCCCGGCATGCCCCAGACGATGCTGGTCTTCTCGTCCTGCGCCAGGATCGCGGCGCCGGCCGCGACCAGCGCCTCCCCGCCCTTGAGCCCATCCTGGCCCATGCCCGTCAGGATCGCGCACAGCACGCGGCGGCCATAGACCTGGGCCAGGCTCCGCAGCATCGGATCGACGGACGGACGGCAGAAGTTCTCCGGCGGCCCCTTGCTGAGGCGCAGGCGGCGCTCCGTGCCCTGCGCGTCCACGAGCATGTGATAGTCACCGGGCGCGATGTAGACCCGCGAGCCCAGGACCGGCTCTCCGTCGACGGCCTCAGCCGCCGCGAGTCCGGTGAGTCGTACAATGTGCTCGGCGAGGATCGTCGTGAAGGTCGCCGGCATGTGCTGAGTGATGAGGATCGGTTGCTTGACGCCGACCAGGGATTTCAAGAGACGGAACAGCGCCTGCGGCCCGCCGGTCGAGGAGCCGATGGCGACGATGTCGGGCCGCTCGCTTGGCGCCGGCCTCAGGCGGATCGCGCCCGCGCGCACGACCGGCGTAGCGGGCACCGCGGCCTCGCCCGCGCGCCGCGCGGCGGGTGACGGAAACGCCTCGCCGCGCGCCTGCCGGCGCGCCTGGGCGAGGCCCTTGACCTTGGCCACCAGCTCGCGCTTGAAATCGCTCGCGGTCGTCAGCGCGGAGGAGCCGGGCTTGGAGACGTAGTCGGCGGCGCCCAGGGCCAGCGCCTTGAGGCTCACGGTCGCTCCCCGGAGCGTCAGGGTCGAGGCGATCAGGACCTGGATGCCGGGCTTTGCCGCGATGATCTTCGGCAGCGCCGTCAGGCCGTCCATCACGGGCATCTCGATGTCCAGGATGACGATCTCGACGTCGTGCCGCTGCACCGCGTTGAGCGCCTGCTGACCATCGCCGACGGAAACGACGACGGCGAGATCCGGATCCGCCTCGAGGGACCGGGTCAACAACCCGCGGATCACCGCGCTGTCGTCGACCACCATGATTCGGTACGGCGCCGCCGATCGAGCCGCGGGGCGCACTCCCGTGACGGAAGATGGCGCCGCGGCGGGGCTCACAGCAATCCTGCCTGCGCGAACTTGGTCTGGATGATGTCGCTGTCGAACGGTTTCATGATGTATTCGTTGGCGCCCGCGCCAATCGCCTGCTGGATATGTGCGAGGTCGTTCTCGGTGGTGCAGAACACCACGATAGGCGCCTCGCCTCCGGCGGTGCCGCGCAGCGTGCGCAGAAAATCGATGCCGTTCATCACCGGCATGTTCCAGTCGAGCAGGATCACGTCCGGCATGTGCTTGAGGCAGGCCTCCATGGCGATCTTGCCGTCGGCGGCCTCCTCTATGGCGAAGTGCAGATCCTCGAGAATGCGTCGAGCGACCTTACGGACGACTTTCGAGTCGTCGACGATAAGACAGGATTTCATGCCGCGGTTTCTCCTTGGCCTTCGTCGTTGGCCGCCGCTCAGGCGGCGGCAGCGCGCGCCGAGAAGTCGAGCACCTTCGCCACGTCGAGCACGACGAGCAAGTTGCCGTCTAGACGGAATATGCCGGCCGAGACCTCGCGCCAGATCGGGTCGAGGGTCGCGGGATTGCGCTCCGCATCGTCCGCCTTGAGGCTGAGGACCTCGCCCACGCTGTCGACGAGCAGGCTGTAGAGCTCCCCGCCGTGATCGACCACCACGCTCATGGCCTGCCGGCCCTCCGGGCGCGGCGGCAGCTTGAGCCGGATGCGGATATCGATCGCCGTCACGATGCGGCCGCGCAGGTTCAGCGAGCCCGCGACCTCGGCGGGCGCGAGCGGGATGCGCGTGATGCGCTGGGTTCCCAACACGTCCTGCACCTGGAGAACCGGGATGCCGAACACCTGGTCGGCGATCGTGACCGATACGAAATCGCGCCGGTCGGCGGACCCGATCAACTTCCCGCCGGCCACTTCGGCGGCGGAGGCTTCCTTGCTCATGCGGCACCTCGTGCGTGACTCAGGGTTTCCGACAGGCTATGGAGCAGAGCCTCGCGGTCGAACTTCGCGACGTAGTCGCTGAAGCCCGCGGCGCGGCCCCGGTCGAGATCCTTCGGGCTCGCGTGGGACGACAAGGCGACCAGCGGCGTCTGCTGCCAGCGGCCGGCCTTGCGCACGGCGCTCGCGAACTCGAAGCCGTTCATGCCGGGCATCTCGATGTCGCTGATGATCACGTCGAAGTCCTCGCCGGCCTCGCAAAGCCCGAGCGCGCGATCGCCGGAGTCGACCGTGGTCACCTCATAGCCGGCGACCGACAGCAGCGGCGTCAGCAGATTGCGGAAGAAGGGACTGTCGTCGACCAGCAGCACGCGTTTCGATTTCTGCGCGCTGCCGAAGTCGATATCCGTCGCCGCTTGGAACCAGTCGCGATAGGCCTGCGTCAGATAGAAGCCGGCATCGATGATCTCGGTCGCCTTGCCCGCCACGATGGCGCTGCCGATCAGGCCCGCGCGGTTCGCGGTCAGCTCCACCGAGAGATGGTCCTCGACGATGTCGACGATCTCGTCGACCGCCAGACCCATGCTCCGGTCATGATCGGCGAACACCAGGATCGGCTGGCGGCCTTCCGGGCGCATCTGGTAGGCGGGATCGGTGGAGACCAGCGGCATGAGCTTGCCGCGGTACTGCACCACGGGCTTGCCGTTCGACTGCTCGACCTGCTTGACGTCGATCTCCTCGAGGCGCGCGATGAGCGCGAGAGGCACCGCCTTCTGACCGGCGTCGCCGGCCCGGAACAGCAACAGCGTCGTGCGGTCCTCGCGGACGCCGGCGCGGGCCAGCGCCTCGTTGCGGTGCGCCTGCTCGCTGACGGTGATCTCGCCCGTCGCCGCGGCGATGCCGTTGGGATCGAGGATCATGATCACGCTGCCGTCGCCGAGGATCGTGTTGCCCGAGAACATGCTGATGTCGCGCAGGATGGGTGCCACTGGCTTGACCACGATTTCCTCGGTGTCGAACACGCGGTCGACGATGATGCCGAAGGTGTAGGTGCCGACCTGGGTCACGACGATATAGGTCTCGCCCTCGCCCTTGGGCTTGCCCAGGTTGAGCAGCGACTGCAGCGACACCAGCGGCAGCAACCGGTTGCGCAGGCGCAGGACCGGCGTGTCGTTGATCCGCTCGATCGTGTTCTCGGAGTTCGCGGCGGCGCGCACGAGCTCGACGACGCTGATCTGCGGGATCGCGAAGCGCTCGCCCGCGCATTCCACGATGAGCGCCGAGACGATCGCCAGCGTGAGCGGGATCTTGATGGTGAAGGACGAGCCCTTGCCGCTCTGACTCTTCATCTCGACGGTGCCGCCGATCTTCTCGATGTTCGTGCGCACAACATCCATGCCGACGCCGCGGCCCGAGACGCTCGTCACCTTGGTCGCGGTGGAGAAGCCGGGCTTCAGGATGAACTGCTGGATCTGCTGCTCGGTCATCGCCGCGAGCTCGGCCTCGGTCGCCAGGCCGGTGGCAACCGCCTTGCGCTTGATCTTGTCGATGTCGAGCCCGTGGCCGTCGTCGGAGATCTCGATGATGATGTGGCCGCCCTCGTGGAAGGCATCGAGGGTGATGACACCTGCTTCCGGCTTGCCCTTGGCGAGGCGCTCGGCCGGCAACTCGATGCCGTGATCCGCGGAATTCCGCACCATGTGGGTGAGCGGATCCTTGATCATCTCCAGCACTTGCCGGTCGAGCTCGGTGTCGGCGCCCAGCATCCTGAGCTCGATCTTCTTGCTGAGCTCGTGCGAGAGGTCGCGCACGATTCGCGGCAGCTTCGCCCAGGCATTGCCGATCGGCTGCATGCGCGTCTTCATGACGCCTTCCTGCAGCTCGGTCGTGACGTGCGACAGGCGCTGCAACGGCGCGCCGAACTCGCTGTCCTTCTGGCTGCGCAGAATCTGCAGCAGCTGGTTGCGGGTGAGCACGAGCTCGCTCACCATGGTCATGAGATTCTCGAGCAGATCGACGTTGACGCGGATGCTCTGGGCCGCGACTGCCGACTCCTTGGTCTCCTTGGTCTCCTTGACATCTTCGGCGGCGCGCGCCGGAGGAACGGCGTCATGCGCTTCCGGCTCGTCAGGTTCGACGACGGCGGCAACCGGCCGCTGCTGGGGTGCCGAAGCCTTCGGGGCGCTCTCGACCGGCGCCTTGGGCGCGCTCTCGGGCTTCGCGGCGGCCTTCGGCGCTGGCGCCGCCGCTTTCTCCGCCGGCGCGCTCGGCTGCTCGCCGCTCGCCAGGCGATTGAGTCGCTCGATCAGCGCCGCATCGTTGCCCGCGGGCTCGGCTTCCGTCGATTCCAGGATGGCCAAGATCGACTTGATCCCATCCAGCGATTCCAGGATCAGGGTGACGGCGTCCGGCGTCACGATCAGGTCGCCGTCGCGGATCTTGCCGAGCACGTTCTCGGACGCGTGCGCGAGCGTCTCGAGGCGCGGCAGACCGAGGAAGCCGCACGTTCCCTTGATGGTGTGCACAAGCCGAAAGATGTTACCCAACAGCTCGGGATCGTTGGGATTCTGCTCGAGCTTCACGAGCTCGACGTCCAACACCGAAATGCTCTCATTGGTCTCGGTGAGAAATTCGCTGAGCAGATCGTCCATTTTTTGATCCTCGGCGCGGGGGCGAGACCGGCACATGCGCCGTAAGCGCCACGCCTGCAAGTGCCTGAAAAATGCCGAAAACACATTAAAAAGCGGTTAGCACCACCGCGCTGCGCCCGCGGCTGGCCGCGCGGGAGCGCGGCGTTTGGCCGCTAACGCTCGGATGCGGCGAAGAGAGCGCGGCTCGGGCCGCTCTCGGAGAGTGCGGCAATTGCGCCCAGCTGCTCCGCGAATTTCGCGGTGACATGACCGTGGATCGTGCGGGACGTGAGTTCGCCCGAGCTCACGCTTCCCGCCAGCGCCGCGACCACGTCCCGGTTCACGAGAATGCTGTCTCCGGAGGCCTCCACCTCCACGCCCCGTCCCCCGACGCGCACGCTGCGCACGGCGATCCGGCCGCCGCGCGGCAGGGTTTCGGCGGCAACGACGGCAAGGTTGCAAGCGAGCCGCTGCCACTCCGATGAGAGACTCGAGACAGCCGAGTCCCAATCGGCCGCGACCTTGCCGCCCTCCAGGAAGCCGATCAGGAGTTCCCGCGGCGTCACGTTGGACGCCGTCGGCGCCGTTCCGTAAGCGAAGCGGTAGAACTGCAGCCGGCGCGACGCCGTTCGCGCGCTTTGGCCGATGAGCGCGATCGCCTCGCGCACGAATTCCGGATCATCCTCGTCGAGCAGCTCGACGCCGTTGCCGATCGCGCCGACGGGACTCACCATCTCATGGCAAAAGCGGGCGCAAAGCAGCTCGAGAACGCGGAGCTCGATCATGAATCCCTTCGCTTGACCGCGTGGGTACCTGGGCTCGCCGCCGGTGGCGCACTATAATGGGCCGCGAGGCCGATTCTGACAACCATTGCGGGAGGTGGCGCTGACCGACCGGCTCGTACCAGGCACCCGCGTGCGTCATCCCGGCGAGCCCGGCTGGGGCGTGGGACAAGTGCAGTCGGCGATCGGCGACCGCGTCACCGTCAACTTCGAGCACGCGGGCAAGCGTCTCATCAATACCGCCGTCGTGACGCTCGTCCCGCTCGACGAGATCGGCCACGCGCGAGACCGCTGACCCCATCCAATGGAGATCCCAATGAAACTCTTCGACCTCGGCGGCCGCGTGGCGCTGGTCACCGGCGGCAACGGGGGCATCGGCCTGGGCATGGCCCGGGGCCTCGCGAGCGCGGGCGCCGCGGTGATGATCGCCGGCCGCAGCGCCGCCAAGAACGCCGAGGCCGTGCGCGCGTTGACCGAGCTTGGGGCCAAGGCGTCGTCCCTCGAGGTCGACCTCACGCGCGAGGCGGACTGCCGCGGCATGGCGGCCGAGACGGCCGCGCGGCTGGGCGGGCTCCATATCCTCGTCAACAATGCCGGCACCAACATCCGCAAGCGCCCGGAGGAGTACACGCTGGCGGACTGGCGCACCGTCATCGACACCAACCTGACCAGCGCGTTCCTCGCCTCGCAGGCGGCTTATCCCGAGATGGTGCGCGCGGGCTTCGGCAAGATCCTCAATATCGGGTCGATGATGTCGATCTTCGGCGGCGTGGCGCACGCGGCCTACGGCGCCAGCAAGGGCGGCATGGTGCAATTCACGAAGTCGCTGGCGGTCTCCTGGGCGCGGCAGAACATCCAGGTGAACGCGGTGTTGCCGGGCTGGATCGACACCGACCTCACGCGCCGGGCGCGCCGCGAAATCGAGGGCCTGCACGAGCGCGTGCTGGCGCGCACGCCCGCAAGCCGCTGGGGCGAGCCCGCGGATTTCGCGGGCATCGCGGTGTTCTTGGCGAGCTCGGCCTCGGATTTCGTCACCGGAACCGCCATCCCCGTCGACGGCGGCTATTCGACGCTGGGCTAGACCGCCGCCGCCATCTGGGTCAGCGACTGCAGGACGTCCTCCGCGACCACGCGGTTGCGGCCTTCGCGCTTGGCGGCGTAGAGCGCCTGATCCGCGCGCGCGACGAAATGGTGGACCGCCTCGCCGGGCTCGAAACGGGAGACGCCGATCGAGACCGTCAGCGCCCCGATGGTCTCGCCGGTGTCCTTCTTGACGAGTTTGCGCACCGCGAAGGAATGCCGGATCTTGTTCGCGAGAGTGACGGCGTCCTCGAGCGCGGTCTGCGGCAGGATCACCGCGAATTCCTCGCCGCCATAGCGGGACGCGAGATCTTGCCCCTTCACGTTGTCCGTCAGGGTCTTCGCCACGAGGCGTAGGGCCTGATCGCCGATCTGATGCCCCCAGGTGTCGTTGAAGGTCTTGAAGTGGTCGATGTCGAGGAACAGGAGCGACAGCTCCGATCCGGTCTCCATCGCTTGCCGCGCCGCGTCCCGGAGCGTGGCGTCGAAGGACTTGCGGTTGGCGATCCCGGTCAGGGAATCCGTCAGCGCCTCGCGGCGCAGGCCGTCGAGCCGATCGCGCAGCTGCCGGATGGTCTGCGAGGAGGTCGTGAACTGGTTGTCGAGAAGCTCCATCTTCTTCTGGATCGCCGCGGTCTCCGCGAGGAGGCGCCGGATGAGCTTCGTCACGGTGTCCGGAGCGGGGTCTGCCTCGATGCCGCCGCTGATCTCGGTCAGCGCGGCGTTGTACCGGCTGGTGCTCTGGCCGGCCTCGCCCAGGTTGGAGACCAGCTCCGATAGGGTCTCCTGCACCCGAGCCATGCCCGCGCGCAGCTCATTCTGCTCGCGCCCGAGCGTGAAGAAGCGCTCGTAGAGCTCCTCGTTGGCGCGGTCGGTGAAAGGCTGCTTGTTCGAGACGAGAATGTCGATGGCGCGCCGGAGCTCGGGCGCCTTGCCGGTGTGATAGGCGTACCACACGCAGTAGTTGGTGGGCACGGGCCGGATCGACAGCTTGCCCATGCGCTCGAAGGCGGATTTGGCGTATTCACGGGCCTGTTCCAGGCTCTCGTCGCTCAGATACATTTCAAGTGCCCCGTCTCGTAAAGGTGCCCTCGCCTCCGATCGCGCGTTCTGGCGCGTCGACGGCGTAGTGCCGGTCGCGAGACCCCTCACACTATTTGATGAGACCGTACGCGATAATGGTTGAGGCTCTGTTACCGCAACCGCCGCGCAATACCAACGAGCATAGCCCGAAAGGCCCGTGACGTTGACGGGTCCAATCCGCTCGCCGGCAGCGGCGGACGGCGGCAACGCCGTGATTCAGCGCACGTCTGCGCTGGCGGTCAGAAGGCGCGCGGCCTCGAGGTCATCCGGGTGATTAGTGTTAAAAAACGGATCGACGTCGCCGACGGGAAAGTCGACCACGGCGAGCGAGTAGCGGGCGGTGAATGCGTCGACCTTGCGCACTCCGCCCTCCAGCGCTTGGCGGAGCGCGCCGCGGACGCCGACCGGCCAAAGCGCGAAGACCGGATGGGTGCGGCCCACGGAAGCCGCCGCGGCGAGCTCGAAGCGGCCATCGCCCAAGGCCGCCACGAGGCGCGGCACCATGTCGCGCGGCAAGAACGGCGCATCGGTCGCGAAGCTCGCGAGATGCGTGACGCCGGGCACCGATGCTGCGGCCCAATCGAGACCCGCCAGCACGCCCGCGAGCGGCCCCGCGAAGCCCGCGATGCCGTCGGGCACCACGGGAAGGCCGAACTCGCGAAAGCGCGCGGCATCGCCGTTCGCGTTGAGCACGAGCGCCGACACTTGAGGCCTCGCCCGCTCGATCACATGCGCGAGGATCGGCTTCGCCCCGAGCGGCAGCAGGCATTTGTCGCCGCCGCCCATGCGCCGCGACTGGCCGCCCGCCAGCAGCACGCCGGCGATGGTCACGCGGCGTCTTCCTCGACACTGGCCTTGCGCCGGCTCTGCTTGCCTTCCTCCGCAACCGTCGCGGCGTCGGCGTCGTAGACGATGCGGCTCTCGCCCGCGAGCGCGAGGAAGCGCTTGCCCTTGGCGCGGCCGATCAGCGTCAGGCCCGCGCGCCGCGCGAGGTCGACGCCCCAGGCCGTGAAGCCCGAGCGCGAGACCAAAATCGGAATCCGCATCTGCACGGTCTTGATCACCATCTCCGAGGTGAGCCGGCCCGTGGTGTAGAAGATCTTGCCGGACGGCGGGACGCCGTGGAGGCGCATGTAGCCCGCGATCTTGTCGACGGCGTTGTGCCGGCCGACGTCCTCCATGTAGACCAGCGGCCGGTCCTGCTCGCAGAGCACGCAGCCATGGATCGCGCCCGCCGCCAGGTAGAGGCTCGGCGCCGTGTTGATCTTCCGGCTGAGGGCATAGAGCCAGGACGTCTTGATCACCGCATCCTGCGGCAGCGTGATCTCGTCGAACTTCTCCATGAGATCGCCGAACACCGTGCCCTGCGCGCAGCCGGAGGTGAGCGTCTTCTTGCGCAGTTTTCTCTCGAAGTTCGTGCGGCGCTTTGTGCGCACCACTACGGTCTCGAGATCCTCGTCGTGGTCGATCGCCGTCACGATGTCGTCGGCGCGCAGCATGTTCTGGTTCAGGAGATATCCCACCGCGAGATAGTTCGGGTGATCGCCGATCGTCATCATGGTGACGATTTCCTGGCCGTTGAGGTACAGCGTCAGCGGCCGCTCCATCACCACGGACGTCTCGATCGGCTTGCCATCCTGATCGACGCCGATCACCCGGCGCACGAGCCGGGGATCCTCGGGATCGGGCTTGATGGCGAATTCCTTCATCAGGAGATCATGGGCTTCGCCACCGGGCGTCGCAAGACCGGCCGGCGCTGATCTTCGCGGTTGCACACGCTGAGGTTTAAAATGTCATTAAGGGGTTTGAGGCATGGTGCAGGGAAGCCAACTCGGCTCTGCTTGGGGAGAACGCCACCATGATTCGCCGCGCACTCTTGATCTCCATCCCGCTTTTGGCGCTCGGCCTGTTGCTCGCGCCCACGACCGGCGTCGCCTCCGCCGACAAGGGCACCGCCGACGAGGCGAAGGCGATGGTCGAGAAGGCCGCCGCGCTCCTCAAGGATTCCGGTCCGGACAAGGCCTTCGCCGCCTTCGACGATCCCGCCAACAAGGATTTCCACGACCGCGATCTCTACATCTTCGTCCGCAGCATGGACGGCAACACCGTCGCGCACGGCGCCAACAAGGGCATGATCGGCCACACCAACCTCGACCTCAAGGA
>Ga0209415_10002669_pt1 | contig 33261 bp, 31 predicted proteins | sample PeaSoiSIISIP2007_FD_187696 | JGI IMG/M metagenome (GOLD analysis project Ga0209415, IMG submission 187696) | Peat soil microbial communities from Weissenstadt, Germany - SII-SIP-2007 (SPAdes) (version 2) | ecosystem: Environmental > Terrestrial > Soil > Wetlands > Peat | place: Germany... | reverse complement strand
ATCACTCAGCGGCGATCACGCCGCGGCGATCACTCAGCGGCGATCACTCAGCGGCGATCACGCCGCGGCGATCACTCCGCGGCGATCGCCGCCAGGACGTCGAGCTTGGCCGCCCGGCGTGCCGGGAACGATGCGGCGCCGAGCCCCAGGAGGGCGGCGATGATCAGGAAGACGATCAGGTTGCTCACCGGGACCACGATGTCGGTGATCCCCTGCTCCTTGAGCGACGCGGCGAACGCCACGCCGAGGGCCGTCCCCACGACGACGCCGATCACGGCACCGAACAGCGACAGGATCACCGACTCGGACCGGATCATCGCCCGGACCTGGCGGCGGCGCATCCCCACTGCTCGCAGCAGGCCGATCTCGTGCGTGCGCTCGAAGACCGACAGCATCAAGGTGTTCACGATCCCGATGAGGGCGATGACCACGGCCAGCCCCAGCAGGGCGTAGACGAGGCCCAGCAGCTGGTTGACCTGCGCCTGCTGCGTCTTTTCGAACTGGGCCCGTGTCTGGATCGTGAGATTGGGATACGCCTTGAGCGCCGTGGTGACGGCGGCCTCTCCCGCGCCGCTGGCGCCCCCCCGGGCCCGCAGGAGCACGGCGACGGCCAGTGGATTGTTGAAATGGGAGAGGAAGAATCCGTCCCCCACCACGAAGCTGCCGAGGAGGGCGTTGGGTTTGAAGATCCCTCCGATGCGCATGGTGGAGCTCCCGGTCTCGGCGAACCGCACGGCCACGACCGAGCCCACCTCCAGGTGCTTCGTGTTCGCCGTGGACGAGTCGATCAGCAACTCGCCGGCGCTCAGGGCGGGAGCCCCCCTCCCCGCCACCATCCGCAGGATGACCGTCTGGGACAAGTGGTCGGTCGACACCGACGTCAGGCCCGACAGCGAGTTCTGGAACTCGAAGGTCCCGCTGTAGACCGTCGAGATGGCGCTGAGCCCCGGGACCCGCGCGGCGGCCGTGGCGACGGAGCCGCTGAACCCGCCGCCTCCCGAGCCCGGGTTGGTGACGATGTAGTCGGCGCTGATCGCCTGGTCGACGCTGCTCGTGGCCGACCGCGACAGCGACGCCCCGAACACGGCGATCGTGGAGACGAGCGCCAGCCCGACCATGAGGGCAGAGGCCGTCTGTGCCGTCCGGCGCGGGCTGCGCATCGAGTTCTCCCGCCCCAACCTGCCGGAGATCCCGAGCAGGCCGGCGAGCGGGCGTCCGAGCGCGCTCGACATCGGGCGGGCGACGACGGGCGCCAGCATCCCGACGCCGATGAAGACGGCCAGCGCGCCCACGCCGACCAGCTGGATGGCCGGCTTCGTCAAGCCGAAGGCCAGCGCCACGATCCCCAGCGCGGCGATGACGGTGCCCACCACGATCCGCCGCCGCGAGGACTCGTCCTCGCCCCCCCGGTAGTCCGCCAACGCGGCGACCGGGGGGATCCGCACGGCCCGGCGGGCGGGGCTGACGGCCGAGACCACGGTGACGCCCACGCCGACGACCAGGGCGGCGACGACGGTGCGGGACTCGAACACGAGGGGACCCGACGGCAGGGTGATGCCGAACCCCTTGAGCAGCGCCTCGAGCCCGACGGCGGTGAGCACGCCCAGCCCGAGGCCGACGAGCGAGGCGACGATCCCCAAGATGGTGGCCTCGAGCAGCACCGAGCGGAACACCTGCCGGCGGCTGGCGCCGAGCACCCGCAGCAAGGCGAGCTCGCGGGTGCGCTGGCCGACGATGATCGAGAACGTGTTGAAGATCGTGAAGCCGCCCACGAACAGCGAGATGAAGGCGAACACCAGCAGGGCCGTGGAGAAGAACGACAGCGCCTGGTTGATGGCATTCGTCTGTTCGTTGGCCACGGTCTGGCCCGTCACGACCTCGACGCCCGCCGGGAGGACCTGGGCGATGCCACGCTGCACGGACGCCTTGTCGACTCCCGGCTTGGCCAGGACGTCGATGGTGTCGTAGCGCCCGACCTCGCCGAACAGGCGCTGCGCCGTGGGCAGGTCGAAGCCGGCGATCGTCGCCCCTGCGAGGTTGTCGGCCGTGCCGAACTTCACGAGCCCCCTGATGGTGAACGTCTGCGGTGGCCCCGACAGCAGGATGCGGACGCGCTGGCCCACGCGGAAGTGGTACTTGTTCGCCGTACCCACGTCCATGAGGACGTCACTGGAGGTGGTGGGGGCCGTCCCCCGGGTCAGGTGCAGCGATGACAGCTGCGGGTTCGGGTCGAACGACAGCCCGATGTTCGGCGCGCCCCCGGTGCTGACCGCCTTACCGTCGGGCGCGATGAACTGCGCGTAGCCCGTCACGCTGCCCTGGGCGTAGGCCACACCCGGGACGCCCCGCACCGCGGTCACGATGGACTGCGGGATCGGCTTGCGCGTGGCCGTCCCGCTCCCGTTATTGGTGAACGCCGCCTTGGCGCGCACCTCGAAGTCGATGTTCTGGTAGATGTGGCCGAACAGCGTGGTGAAGGTGTTGTGGAGGGTGTCGGTGAGGACCAGGGTCCCCGACACGAACGTCACGCCCAGGACGATCGCCAGGCCGGTGAGCGCCAGGCGCAGCTTGTGGGCGAGCAGACCCTTGATCGTGGCCTTCCACATGTCAGGTGTCCAGCTGCTTCATCTGCTCGAGCACCGAGTCGGCGCTCGGCGAGAGAAGTTCGCCGACGACCTGGCCGTCGGCCAGGAACACCACCCGGTCGGCGTGGGCGGCGCCGCGGGGATCGTGGGTGACCATGACGATGGACTGGCCGAACTCGGTCACCGATCGACGGAGGAACGACAGCATCTCGGCTGACGAGTTCGAGTCCAGGTTGCCGGTGGGCTCGTCGGCGAAGATCAGGTCGGGCCGGCTGATGAGGGCCCGCGCGCAGGCGGCACGCTGCTGTTGTCCGCCCGACATCTCGTTGGGACGGTGGGAGAGCCGGTCGCGGATCCCCAGCTGGTCGATGAGGAAGTCGAACCACGCCTGGTCGACCTTCGTCCCGGCAAGGTCGGCGGGGAGCGTGATGTTCTCCCCGGCGCTGAGCGTGGGCACGAGGTTGAACGACTGGAAGACGAAGCCGATGCGGTCGCGGCGCATCTGCGTCAGGCCGGCGTCGTCGAGCAGCCCGATCTCCTGGTCACCCACGAACGTGCGCCCGGACGTGGGGACGTCGAGCCCCGCCATGCAGTGCATCAGCGTCGACTTGCCCGAACCCGACGGGCCCATGACCGCCGTGAAGCGTCCTCGCTCGAACTCGACGTTGACGCCGTCGAGGGCCCGGACAGCGGCGTCGCCCTTGCCGTAGGTCTTGACGAGATCGACGGCCCGTGCCGCCGGGAGCACCGGTGCCGACGGTGCGTGATCGGTGAGCGCCATCGACGTACCGCCCTTCACGTTTTCGGGCGCGGCTCCGGACCGCGATGCGTGGCAGCTTTCCGTACGGTCTAGCAGAGGCGCGATGGGCCCCAGAACGCGACAACGCCGAGCGGACGACGACCACATGTCGCACGGCCGGCGTCCCTCGATCCGGCTTCGGCGCATCGCCCTGACCGTTGCCCGCAACCCCGAGCGCCCTCGCCGACTCGCTCGGGGACCGCGACGGCGCGCATCGCCAAGCGCCGCCCCCACCTCCAGCCGGGTCCTCGTGGGCAGCACGGGCGACGGCGTCGTCGGTGCCCTGAACGCCGACGGCGTGGCCTGCTTCCCGATGGCCACCGTGGCGACGCCGGCGACGCCGGCGACGATCCGGGCGATGGGGCTCGCCCTTCCCCATGTGGCGCCACGGGCCCGGAACGCCTAATTCTTGAGCCGTGCAGCTGGCCATCGATCTCGGCGCCGGGTCGGACCGGTGAGGCCGTCGGGGGGCGCGGCGGCCGCCCCCGGGTGCGGGGCGGTCGTCGTCAATGCCGGCAGCCGGTTCGCCGCCGGCCTGCTCGGCGCGCTGGTGCAGCTGCTCCCCGACGAGCACGTCGTGGGCTGCGCGCCGGGTGACACGATGCCCGACGACGCCGAGGTCCTCGTCACGCTGCTTGACACCCCCGAGCGCATCGCTGACCTCCTGGTCCCCCAGGTGCGCTGGGTCCACACCCTGAGCGCAGGCGTCGACGGCTTCCCCCTGGGGTCCGTGGGCGACCGGATCGTGACGTGCTCGCGCGGGGCGAGCGCACCGGCGATCGCCGAGTGGGTCCTCGCCACCATGCTCGCCTTCGAGAAGAACCTCCCCGATTCCTGGATCACCGCCCCTCCACCGCGGTGGAACGTGGCCACACTCGGCGGCCTGGCCGGCAAGACCCTCGGCCTCGTCGGGCTCGGCGCCGTGGGCCTCGAAGTGGCACGCCGGGCGCTGTCCTTCGACATGGACGTCATCGCCCTGCGCAGAACGGTGCGGCCCGCGCCCCTCCCCGGGGTGACGACGGCGTCGTCATTGGCCGAGGTGCTCGCCGGCGCCGACCACCTCGTCGTGTGCGCACCGGCCACGGCGGCCACCACCCGGCTGCTCGACGCCGAGGCGTTGGCGGCCTGCAAGCCCGGCGTGCACCTGGTCAACATCGCCCGGGGCACGCTCGTCGACCAGGAGGCGCTCATCGCCGCCCTGGACGCCGGCACGGTGGCGTGCGCCTCGCTCGATGTGGTGGACCCCGAGCCGCTCCCCGCCGGTCACCCGCTCTACCGCCATCCCGGCGTGCGCCTGAGCCCCCACATCAGCTGGAGCGGGCCGTCGAGCGGGGCGAAGACCTTCGAGCTGTTCGTCGACAACCTGCGCCGCTACCGGGCGGGCGCAGCGCTGCACGGCGTGGTCGATCCCGGGGCCGGCTACTGATGGGGGCGACGCCATCGTCGAGCGGCGCCCTCGGTGCCGTGGTGGTGGGCACCGGCTTCGGGTGCTATTCGCACGTCCGCGGACTGCGCCACGCCGGCATCGAGGTGCGCGCCCTGGTGGGGCGCGACCCGGCGAAGACGGCCGAGCGGGCCCGGCTGTTCGCGGTGCCCCGCGCCTGCGCCACGCTCGCCGAGGCCCTGCAGACCCCGGGGGTGGACGCCGTGACCATCGCCACCCCGCCCCACACCCATGCCCCGCTGGCCCTCGAGGCCATCGCCGCCGGCAGGCACGTGCTGTGCGAGAAGCCCTTCGCACGCGACGCGGCCGAAGGACGCCAGGTCCTCGCCGCGGCCGAGGACGCCGGCGTGGTGCACCTGCTCGGGACGGAGTTCCGCTACGACGCCGGCCAGGCGCTGCTCGCCCAGGCCGTCCGGACGGGCATGGTGGGCGTGCCGCGCCTCGCCACGTGGCTCATGCACGTGCCGATGCTGGCCGACCCCGACGCGGTGGTGCCCGGCTGGTGGGCGGACGCGTCCGCCGGGGGCGGGTGGCTGGGCGCCCACGGCTCGCAGCTGATCGACCAGATCCGCGTCACGCTCGGCGAGTTCGCCGGCGTGAGCGCGTCGCTCACCCACGTGGTGGAGCGGCCCATGACCGCCGACGACGGCTTCGTCGTGCACTTCCGGCTACGCGACGGGTGCGCCGGGGTGTTGCAGAGCACCGCCTCGGACCGGGGCATCGTGGTCGAGACCCGGGTGACGGGGTCCACCGGCACGGCATGGATCGAGGGTGTGGGCGACACCGTCAAGGTGGCCGACGCCACCGGGGTGCGCTCGCTGCCGGTCCCCGACGACCTGCGCAGCGACCCCGCACCGGCGCTGCCTGCGGGCGCCGTCACCACCACCTACGAGCAGATGATCACCTTCGGGGTCGAGTACGGGCCCTACACCCGTCTCGCCGCCGCGTTCCGCGACAGGATCGGGGGCGTGCCCCCCACCGGCCCGGCACCGGCCACCTTCGCCGACGGCGTGGCCCAGATGGCCGTCCTGGACGCCATCCGCCACTCCGCCGCCCACGGCGGGGCCTGGACCGAGGTCGAGCCCGTCTGACGCCTCCCGGCGCGCCGGCCGGCATGCGTGGTGCGCTCGCCCCGGCGATCGCTACCGGTGGCGGGCCCGGAAGGTGCGGTTCTTCATGACGTTGCCGCAGGTGGCCATCTCGCACCACACCCCGCGTCGGCTGTGCGACCGGTCGAAGAAGGCCCATCGGCACTGCGGGTTGCCACAGGCCTTCAGCCGCGCCCACGTCCCCGCCTCCTGGGCGTCGCGCACCACCAGCAGGATGCCGAGCAGCCCGTCGCCTAGCCCGTCGCCCTCGGGGCGGAGCCCGAGGCACCCCGAGGCGTCGACCTCGAGCCTCGGCCGGTGCCCGCGCACGAGGTCCTCGAGCGGCGCCAGTTCGCCCCGCGCCGGAGGGGTCCCGTCGGTGTGGGCACCGACGATCGCCCGCAGCGCCTCCCGCACCGATCGCGCCACCTCCAGGTCGGCGGGGTCGAGGGTGGCGCCGGCGGGCACCAGCCCGGCACCCTCCAGCCAGGCGCGGGCGGTGTCGGCGTGGCGCAGCAGATCGGTCCCGGTTTCCCAGTCCCACGTGTTGAGGAACGACTGCACGAGCAGCAGGGGCACGGGCGCCGGCTTGTCGCCCCCCAGTGCCACGGCCGGCGGCAGGGTCGGGACGGGGGGCATTGCCCACAGCGTACCCGTGTTCATGACCTGACAACGCACTTGACAGGTCAGCCGTGACCAGTAACATTGCCTCTATGGTCACGCGCAGGAGAGCCCGCCAGGCCGGGGAGGGGGCGCTGGTCCTGCTGCTGCACCCGCAGGCGCCCCACCTCCGAGCCCGGCGCGTCGGGTACCTGAACCGGGCCACCGCCCGCATCCGGGCGGCCCACCTCGACCGTCAGCTGGCCGCTGGCGCCTGTCCCGACGGTACCCCGGCGCTGGCGTGGCGCGCCCGGGTGCTCGTCCGCCCCGCGGCGCGTGCCCAGCTCGCTCGCAGCCTCGAGCGCGTGGTGGCGCGGGCCGCCGGCGAGGTCCCCGCGCCCCGGCTGGGGGTCCCGCTCGACAGACGCGCCGTGGCCGAGGCCGCCGGCGAGGTCCACGCCCTCGTCGATCGCCTGTGCAGCCCCGGGCCCGTGCCTGCCGGCGGCGTGGCCCGGGTGCGGGTCCTGCTGAGCGACGGCGGAGGACCGCTGTACCACCGCCACGTCGACACCGGTCTGGTGGACGCCCTCCGGGCGGCGCTCGACCGCCTCTGTCCCCTCGACGCCCCGTCGTAGCCGCCACGCCGGGCACGCCCGGCGTGGGGCCCCGGCGAGCCTGACGCGCACGTCAGGTCGGGCGCTACAGTCCACACGCCATGAGCCCGTCGACAGAGGCCGGACCGCCGGCGTGGTTGCCCGCCACCGTCGGCGCGGCGTACCGGCGCGGGGCCGGCGGCGACGGCGAGCTGCTGTCGGGCGCCGCGTGGGGGCGGCTGCTCGAAGGCCTGGCGGCCGCCGGGGAAGTCATGACGTCGGACCGGGCGCCCGCCGCCGCGGTGGACCGGGCCGCCGGCTATCGCCACCTCCTCGTCCTCCTCGGCCTGGCGGTCGACGAGGCCCTGCGGCACTCGGACCCTGCGGACCCCTCGTTCACCCCGGCCAATGTCGACAACATCCTCAAATGGGGCATGGACTGCCCCGACGCCGCCTACTCGGGGGCCGGCGTGCGCGGGGGAGCCACCTACCGCATCACCGGGAACCGGGGGACCGTGCGCTACCTCGGGTTCCAGGTCATGTCGGGCATCGCCAACAGCGGCAACGTGGTGGCCGACGACCTCGACATCGCTCCCGACGGGACCTTCGAGCTCATCGTGTCGCCCACCGAGCGCCCGGGGAACTGGATGCCGCTCGTGGCGTCGTCCTCGTCGCTCGTGGTCCGCCAGTTCTTCTACGACTGGAACGCCGAGGAGCCGGCCCGTCTCGACATCGAGAGCCTCGACGCCGGGCCGACGGTATCGGACCCCGGGCCGCTCTCTCCCGCCGGGATCGGTCGCCAGCTCGTCGCCCTCGGGGAGTTCATGGAGGCGAGCGTCGCCTTCTGGCTCGACATCGAGGACGCCGGGCGCGCCCAGGGCCTGAACGTCTTCCGGGAGCCGGCCGCACTCACGCAGATGGGCGCGGCGGCCGAGAACGTCAGCGTGTGGGGCTCGTGGGAGCTGGGCGACGACGAGGTCCTGGTGATCGAGGTCACCCCGCCCGAGGCCCTGTACTGGAGCATCTCGCTCGGTAACCACTGGTGGGAGACCATCGACTACGCCAACCACCAGTCGAGCCTGAACGGCCACCAGGCCGTCCTCGACGGCGACGGCGTCTTCCGGGCCGTGGTGGCCCACCGGGACCCCGGCGTGGCCAACTGGCTGGACACCGCCGGGCACCATCAGGGCCCGATGATCGTGCGCTGGCTGCGGGCACGCGCCACCCCGGTGCCCTCGACCAGGGTGGTCCCCCTGTCGGCGCTCGACGCCGCGCTGCCACCGGGGACGGCGCGCGTCTCGGCCGACGCCCGGCGCGCCACCATCGCCCGGCGCCGCGCCGGGGTGCGCCGGAGATTCCCCCGCTAGCACCGCCCGCCACCCCCGGCACCGACCACAGGAGGGGTCATGGACCTCGGATTCTCCGACGCCACCGCCGCCGTCACCGGCGCCACGAAGGGCATGGGGCGCGCCGTCGCCGAGTGCCTGGCCGCGGAAGGCGCGCGCGTGGCCGTCGTGGCCCGCGGGCGCGAGGCCCTCGACGACACCGTCCGGGCGCTCGAGGGCCTCGGGAGCCCCGAGGCGGTGGCGCTCCAGGTCGACGTGGCCGAGCGCGCCCAGGTGGACGCCGGGTTCGCCGAGCTCGGCGACCGGTGGGGCTCGCTCAACGTGCTCGTCAACACCGTCGGCCCCGCTGCGGGACGGTTCGAGCAGCTCACTGACGACGACTGGGTCGCCGCCTTCCAGCTCGGCACCATGGCCGCGGTGCGCTGCGTGCGGGCCGCCCTCCCGTTGCTGCGGGCCGCGCCCTGGGCGCGCATCGTCAACCTGTCCGCGCACTCCACGCAGCGCCAGAGCCCGATCCTGCCGGCGTACACGGCAGCCAAGGCGGCGCTCACGAGCGTCTCCAAGAACCTGGCCGGATCGCTCGCATCCGAGGGCATCCTCGTCAACACGGTCAGTCCGGGCACGATCGTCACGGCCAGCTTCACCGAGAACCTGCGCGCCGTGTTCGAGGCGCGCGGCCTCGACGCGTCGGACCCTCACGACGTCATGCAGTGGATCGACGAGGTCTTCCACCAGCCCGCAGGCCTCGGGCGTGCCGGGCTGCCCGAGGAGGTGGCCGCCGTGGTGGCGTTCCTCGCCTCGCGACGAAACGGCTACGTCACCGGCGCCAACGTCAACGTCGACGGCGGCTCGGACTTCGTGTGATGCTCGACGCCGGACAGCTGCTCGACGAGGCCGCCCGGGAGACGGGCCTCGGCGACTTCGGCGAGGACGGCTTTCGCGAGGGTCTCGACCGATTGACCGACGCGCTCGAGACCGAGGGCCGGCTCACCGAGCTCGGCCGGCAGATCCTCGGCCTGCGCCTGCGCATGCTGCTCGTCAACCGCCTGGGCGTCGAACACGAGCACCACCTGCACCCCGAGGTGGCCGACGAGGAGGTGGGGGGACCGCTGGTCATCATCGGACTGCCGCGCACGGGGACCACCGCGCTGAGCGCCCTGCTCGCCCTCGACCCCCAGATCCGGTCGCTGCGCCTGTGGGAGTCCGGCGCCCCGGTCCCCGCGCCCGAGACGGCCACCGAGCACACCGACGCCCGCATCGCGCAGACCGAGGCCGGCCTGGCGGCCATGTACGAGGCCTTCCCGCGGATGAAGACCATGTACTTCCAGACCGCCACCGGGGCCACCGAGTGCCAGGACCTCCTGGGGATGGCGCTGCGCACCGCGCACTTCGACGGCATGGCCCACGTGCCGAGCTACACCGACTGGGTCGTCGACTGTGACATGACCCCCGCCTACCGGACACATCGGCGCGTCCTGCAGCTGCTGCAATGGCACTGCCCGCCGCGCCTGTGGCACCTGAAGACCCCGGTCCACATGCTCGCCCTCGACGCGCTGGCGGACGTGTACCCCGGCGCCCGGTTCCTGTGGACGCACCGGGACCCGAGCGAGGTCCTCGGGTCGGTGTGCAGCCTCGTGGCCTACACGCGCAGCTGGGTCAGCGACCACCACGACCCCGTGGCCCTCGGCCAACAGCAAGTGGCGCTGTGGGCGCTGGCGTTGCGGCGCGCCATGGACTTCCGGCGCCGGGTGGGCGAGGAGCGCTTCGCCGACATCGGCTTCGGCGACCTCAACGCGGCACCCGTCCCCACCGTGGCGCGCGCCTACGGACAGCTCGGCCTGGAGCTCGGCCCCGCCGGTCGCCAGGCGATGCTGCGGTGGTCGGCCGAGCATCCCCGGGGGGCGCACGGCGCCCATGCGTACGCGCTCGGGGAGTTCGGCCTGTCGGCGGCCGAGGTGCGCGACCGTTTCGCCTTCTACCTCGAGGGCTTCGACGTCGCCCAGGGGACGGGGCACCTCGAGGGGTGAGCCGGCGTCAGCTCGCTCCGGCGGCCACCGCCTGGGCCCACGTGTAGAGGTAGTAGGCGGGGCTGGAGGAGAGGACCACGAACAGCTCGGCGTCGCTCACCCACGGGCTGTCGGCGGGCACCACCGCCTCGGAGGCCCCCATGACGAGGAACCCCCCGCTCGACGCCAGCTGCTGCGCGTTGTAGCTGAGGACGTTGTCGCGGTGCCCCCAGCACCCCGTGGCGTTGCCGGCGTTGCACGCGATGTTGCCCGACCCCGGTCCGTCGTCGTACATCCACCCGAAGTCCGATCCCAGGGGCCCCGTGTTCTCGTCCCAGTTCGACGCCCACGACAACGCCCTCGTGCCGGGGGGGACCGCCGCCGGCGTGGGGTCGGCGTTGCCCTGGGCGGCGGCGGCCGCATCCTGGTCGAGCTCGCTCACGACCCCGAGCACCGGCGGCAGCCCGCGGGCGACGCGCTCGAGGTTGGCCAGCACGAACAGCTGCTCGTCGGGCGACAGGGAGGCGTAGGTGGACGGCAGGTTCAGCGGCCCCAGGCCCTCCGCCGCCCGGCCGGCGTCGATCGCCTGGAGCGTGCCCTCCACGCACGACAGCGAGCCGAAGCCGTTGGAGAGGCAGATGCTCTGGTACCCGACCGGGAGGTTGGCGGGGGGGTTGTTGGGCGGGAGGATCCCGTGGGTGGCGACCGGGGCGGGTGCGGGCGCTCGGGGCGGGGGCGGGGGCGGGGAGGGTGCCGGCCGCGGCGCGGTGGCGGTGTGGGGCGTCGGGGACACCGACGCCGCCTGACGGGGGGTCGGTGACGGCGCCGGGGCGGCGGGGGCCGGCGGGGTGGTGACCGGGGTCGGGGCGGGGGTGGTCGTGGTGCTGACCGGCGCCACGGGGCGGTGGCTCTGGACGAACCGGCGCAGCGCCTCGACGAGGGGGATGGAGTGCGAGCGCGGGGTGTGGTGCGGATCGGGGCCGTGCTCGGCGTGGGCGGCCGCCGGCGCGGCCGCGGTGGCCACCAGCAGGGACGCCCCCGTCGAGGAGACGACCAAGGTGAACCGGGCCACGGTGCGCGATCCGGCGCGTCGAGGCAGCAACAGCCGATGCTGCCGGCGCGCCGTGGGGGTGTCGAGAGGTTTCTCGGTCATGGTCCGTGCGAGCGCTGCAACCAGGCACCTGCGGACGCGGCGCGGCGGCGACGTCGGAGCGAACCTCGCCCCTCCTCCCTCGCGCCCGCCCGGGCACCCGCACCGGACCGTATCGACTTCGCGCGCCGGTTGCCAATCGCTGCGGCGAAAGTCGAGGTCGAGGGCGGTTTCGCGGGTGTCTGGCAACATCTCGGTCGTGGACGGACGACGCCGGGCGCCGCGACGCAGGAGCGCGGGCCTCCTGCTGTACCGGGTGGACGACGACGGTGGCATCGCCGTGCTGCTCGTGCATCCGGGCGGCCCGTTCTGGGCGTCGAAGGACGACGGCGCGTGGTCGATCCCGAAAGGCGAGTACGTCGAGCCCGAAAGCGCAGCGGAGGCCGCGACGCGCGAATTCGAGGAGGAGCTCGGCCTCCCCCCACCTGTCGGTGCCCGCATCGACCTCGGCGAAGTGCAACAGTCGGGGGGCAAGCTCGTGCACGCGTGGGCGGTGCAGGCGCAACTCGACGTCTCCGCCGTCGCCGGCAACACCTTCGAGATGCCGTGGCCCCCGAAGTCCGGACAGCTCCGGTCGTTCCCCGAGATCGACCGGGCGGCCTGGTTCTCGTTGCCCGAGGCGGCATCGAAGGTCGTCGCCGGCCAGCGGCCCCTGCTCGACCGTCTCGTCGGCGCCGTGCGGCCCGTGGCGTCGCCCGATGACGCGCCGCCGAATGTCGCGTCGCCCGATGACGCGCCGGACGGGGGCTAGGGGATCCCGCCGTCGACGCGCAGGACGGCGCCCGTCGTGAAGCTGGACGCGTCGCTGGCGAAGTAGAGGGCGGTGCCGACGATCTCGTCGGGCTCGCCGCCGCGGCGCAGCGCGAAGCGTTGTGCGCCGAGTGCGAAGGCGTCCATGTCCCATGCCTTGGTGACGTCGGTGAGGAACGGGCCCGCCATGATGCAGTTGACGCGCACCGACGGGCCGAGCACCTTGGCGAAACCGGCCGTCAACGTGTTCACCCCCGCCTTGGCCGCGGCGTAGGGGAGGTTGTCCGGCGACGGCCGGATCGAGCCCACGCTGCTGACGTTCACGATGGAGCCACCCCCGTCGTCGACCATGCGGCTCCCCACCAGGGCGGTCAGGCGGAAGACCCCTTTCAGGTTCAGGTCGACGACTTTGTCCCACATGGCCTCGGTGACGTCGGTGACGTCCCCGTAGAGCAGGGACATCCCCGCGTTGTTGACGAGCACGTCCACCCGGCCGAAGGTCTCGTACGCCCCCTCGGCGAGGCCGTCGAGCTCGTCCCAGCGACCCACGTTGCACGGCCACGCCAGCGCCTGGCGCCCCATGGCCCGGACCTCGGCGGCCACGGCTTCGCACGCGTCGAGCTTGCGGCTGGCCACGACGACGTCGGCGCCCGCAGCGGCGAATCCCAGCACCATGGCGCGGCCCAGTCCGCGACTCCCGCCGGTGACCAGGGCCACCTTCCCCGTCAGGTCGAAGCGCGACGCCGGGGTCAGGCTCACCGAAATGTGGTCGTGGTGGCGAGCTCCGCAGCCCGTTCGGCGAGGCTCAGCACCACGTCACCGAATGCGATCATCTTGGGGTTGTCCGCCTGGCCCTGCACGACGCGCGCGTACCCGGCCTCGAGCACGACGGCCAGCTTGAAGCGGGCGAGGATGACGTAGTAGTCGATGTCGGCGACGTCGCGTCCACTTTCCCTGGCGTAGTACTCGAGCAGGTCGGCGCGCGACGGCATCCCCGTGAGGTCGACATAGCTCCCCGTCGAGCGATCCTCGTCGGGGTCCACCCAGCCCTGGACGACCCATCCCAGGTCGAGCAGCGGGTCGCCCACCGTCGCCATCTCCCAGTCGACGATGGCGGCGAGGCGGGCGGGAGCGCCGTGGCGGAACATGACATTGGCGAACTGGTAGTCCCCGTGCATGATGCCCGGCTCGTAGTGGCGCGGCTGGTGCGTGCGCAACCACTGCGCGGCGACGTCCAACCCCGGGATGGCCCGGAACTGCACCGCCGCCAGGTGGCTCATCCACCGGTCGACTTGGCGCTCGTGGAACCCGTCGGGGCGACCGAACCCCTCGAGGCCCTTCGCCCGCCAGTCGACCCTGGCCAGCTTGGCGATGCCGTCGACCAGCTGGAAGGCCAGGCCGCTGCGGGCCTCGAGGTCGGCGTCGAACGGCGCCGGCCAGCCCCCGCCCCCCAGGGGGGACCATCCGTCGACGTACTCCATGAGGTAGAAGCAACCGCCCATGAGCCCCGGGTCGTCGCACACCGCCACCGCCCGGGCGTGGGGGACGTCGGTGTCGGCCAGGGCGGCAAGCAGCCGGTACTCGCGCAGCATCGTCTCGTCGCGCCCGGCGGGGACGATGCGCGGCGGCCGGCGCAGGGCCATGCGGTGCGCGCCCCGGCGGATCTCGAACAACTCGTTCGAGGCCCCCCCGGTGATGAACGTCGCCTCGAGGTCCTCCCCCGTCCCCGGGAGGTGACGCTCGTCCATGAAGGCCCGCAGGCGGTCCTCGTCGATCAGGCCGCGCGTCCGCTGCTCGTCGTCCACGACGGCGTCGCCTGGCGTGGCGTGCTCGGCGGCACTCACTGGTTGGCCACCTCGTGCTCGAGGTGCTGCGCGAACTTCTTGCGGGCGGCGTCGAGCTTGGCGGGGAGGTGCTCGGTGGGCCACGCCCCCGGGGCGGCCTCGTAGCGCTTCAGCACCTGGCGGGCCACGGTGACCCGGTGCACCTCGCTCGGGCCGTCGACCAGCGCCATGATCGGGACCTGCATCCAGTACCCGCCGAGCGGCATCTCGTTGGACACGCCGAGCGCACCGTGCACCTGGATGGAGCGCTGGACGATGTCGTGCAGCACCTGCGGCGTGAGCACCTTGATGGCGGCGATGTTGTGGCGCACCTTGCGGTAGTCGTGGTAGCGGTCGATCTCCCACGCCACGTGCAGCACGAACAGGCGGAACTGCATCAGCTGGGCGTACGAGTCGGCGATGTAGTTCTGCACGCTCTGCTTCTCGGCCAGCAGGCTGCCCTGGGTCTGGCGTGACAGCGCCCGCTCGCACATCATGTCGAGCGCCTTCTGACAGATGCCCACGGTGCGCATGGCGTGGTGGATCCGCCCGCCGCCGAGCCGGGTCTGAGCGATGGCGAAGGCCTGGCCCTCACCACCGAGGAGGCTGTCCGCCGCGACGCGCGCCTCGTCGTAGTGGATGAGCGCGTGCATGCCCTCGTGCCCGGCCCCGAAGTGCTCGCCCATGAGGCCTACGTTGCGCACGATGTCGACGCCCGGGGTGTCGGTGGGGACCAGGAACATCGACATGCCCTGATAGGCGCTCACGTCGGGGTCCGTCACCGCCATGACGATCAGGAACGCGGCGGTACGGGCGTTCGACGAGAAGAACTTCCAGCCGTCGATGACCCACTCGTCCCCGTCCTTGCGGGCCCTGGTGGTGAAGCGGGTCGGGTCCGACCCGCCCTGGGGCTCGGTCATCGAGTACGACGAGAAGATCTCGCCGTCGAGCAGCGGGCGCAGATAGCGCTCCTTCTGCTCGTCGGTGCCGTAGTGGGCGATGATCTCGGCGTTGCCCGTGTCGGGCGCCTGGCACCCGAAGATGATGGGCGCCCAGCGCGACCGGCCCAGGATCTCGTTCATGAGGGACAGCTTGAGCTGTCCGTACCCTTCCCCGCCGAGCTCGGGACCCAGATGGCAGGCCCAGAGCTTGTGGTCCCGGACCTGCTGCTTGAGGGGATCGACGATGGCGCGCAGCGGGTCGTCGAGGGGATGGAACGTGCGGTCGCCCCAGAGGAGGTCGAGCGGCTCGACCTCCTCCCGGACGAACGCATCCATCCAGTCGAGCTTCGCCTGGAACTCAGGCTCGGTGGAGAAATCCCATGCCAAGGGTCAGCCTCAGCCTTCGCTCTCGGTTCCGTAGGTGGCCTGGGGGATCGGGCCGGCCGCCGCCGGGGGGGCCGACGGTGCCGGGGCGGGGGGCGGGGCGGTGGCCGACGTGGGGACCGGGCCCGCGCTCGGGATCGTGGCCAACGGGTCCACCACGCCGGTGGACTCGGCCACGGCCGCCGCCGCCGAGGTCACCGTGATCGGCCCGTGCTCGGCCTCGAAGGCGCGCAGCTGGTCCACCAACTCCGCGGCGCGGGCCGGCGCCGTCGCGTCGGCCCGGCCCACCTGCTGGGTGTAGGCGATCCCCCCGAACTCGAGGAGCAATGCGTCACCCTTGCGTTTGGCCTGGACCTCCGCCAGCTTGGCCTGGCCCGCCTGGCCCGCCTGCTGTGCCTTTTCGGCGAGCTGCGTCGCCTGCGACTTGACCTTGTCCATCAACCCCATGACGGTCCTCCCGTTCTGCCGGACCACGGCTCGTGTGCTCGGCGTCCGCCCGCGTCCCTGACGCCGACGTCACCGTTGGGCCTGACTGTAGGCCACGCGGGCTGAGCGGGCGAAGGCCACGTCCCGCGCCGCGCATGGGCAGGCTTCACATGTCAAGCAGGGCACGCCGGCCGTGCGCGTCGAAGTCGGTCCCCAGGGTGTCGACGTCCTCGGGGGTGAGCCGTCGGTAGGCCGCGCCGGCGGACGCGCTCGGGGGGGGCGCGGTGGTCGCATACGGCCGCCACCACACCGGCTCGGGCCCCAGCCACCGCTCGGCGCGCAGCGGTCGCTTGTCCACCTTCCCCGTGCCCGTGAGCGGCACCGCCCCGGTCACCCGCACGAAGCGGGGCGCCCATTTCGTGCCGAGGTCGGCCTGGGCGCCCAGGAAACGGGAGAACGCCGCCGGGTCGAAGGCCGCGCCGTCGGCCATCTCCAGCGTGGCCATCACCTGGTCCCCGGTGCGCGGGTCGGGCACGGGGTACACCGCGGCGGTCACGACCCCGGGGAACCGGGCGAGGATCCGCTCGACGGGCGCGGCAGCGAAGTTCTCGCCGTCCACCCGCAGCCAGTCCGACGTGCGCCCGGCGAAGTAGAAGAACCCCTCGGCGTCGCGGTAGCCGAGATCGCCGGACCAGAACCACCCCTGCCGGGTGCGCTCGGCGTCGGCCTCGGCGTTGGCGTAGTAGCCCTCGAAGCGCGGCACCCCGTCGCGGCTCACGATCTCGCCGATCGCCTCGGCGGCGTTCTCCAGGCGGCCGGCGGCGTCGATCCGGGCGGCGGCACACTCGCGCCCGGTGTCGGGGTCGATGATGACCACGTCGGTCCCCGGGACGGGCCGGCCCAGGGACTGGCGGGGCGTGCCCGGGACGCGCGCCATGGCGATGGCGCCCTCGCTGGACCCGTAGCCCTCGACGATGGGACAGGAGAACCGCCGCTTGAAGGTGGTGATGTCGGAGGGCGATGCGTCGGTGCCGAACCCGAACCGCAGCGTGTTGTCGCCGTCATCGGGCGCGGGCGGCGTGGCCAGCACGTACGCCAGGGCGCGTCCCACGTAGTTGAAGTAGGTCACGCCGTAACGGCGCACGTCGGGCATGAACCCCGATGCCGAGAAGCGCCGCTTGAGCACCAGCGTGGCGCCCGCTGCCATCGCCGGCACCACGCAGGTGTTCAAGGCGTTGCCGTGGAACATCGGCATGGCGCAGTACATGACGTCGCCCGGGCCGAAGCCCGACCCCCGGGCCATGACCTGGGCCGCCTGCGCGATGCGACCCTGGCTCACCCGCACGGCCTTCGGCGCCCCCGTCGAGCCCGAGGTGAACAGCAGGAGGTACAAGGTGTCGGGGCCCGCCGACGCGCCCGGCACCGGCGCCCCGGCGTGCCCGGCGAGCAGGGCGGCGTACGGCGCGCTGTCCACCGCCAGCACCCGACCCGGCGCCACGCCGATGTCGAGCCCCTCGAGCAGGGGCCGCTGGCCGGCGTCGGTGACCACCAGCTGGCACTCGGTGTGGCGCACGTCGCGCTCCAGCTCCGCCCCCCGGCGGGTCGGATTGATGCCCACCACGGCGGCACCGACGAGCGCCGCGCCGCACAGGGCGAACAGGTACTCGGGCACGTTCTCGAGGAGCACCCCGACATGGAAGGGCCCATCGCGTCGGAGGTGTTCGAACACCGAGCCGCGCACGGCGGCCTCGTGCACCACCTCGCGCCACGTCCACGCCTCGTCCTCGAAGCACACGGCCGTGTGGTCGTCCTCGGCGCGCGCCAGGAGCAGCTCGGCAACGGTCACGGGGTCGACGCTACTTTGGTGCACTCCCATGGGGATCTCCCAGCCTCGCGATCTCGACGTCCTGCGCCACGCGCTCACCGGGTGGCTGCGCGCCTGGCGCCCCGAGGCGCGCGACGTGCGGGTGGCCCCGCTGCAACAACCGCCCACGGGACTGTCGAGCGAGACCTTCATGATGGAGGTCGATTGGCACCTCGACGGCGCGCCGCGGCACGCGTCGCTCGTGGCCAGGCTCCCCCCCGACGGGGAGGGCCTCTTCCCGGCCTACGACATCGCCGGCCAGGGACGGATCCAGGGCGTCCTGGCGGCCGCCGGCCTGCCCGCCGTGGCGCCCCTGGCCGTCGAGGAGGACGACGGGTGGCTGGGGGCGCCGTTCCTGCTCATGCCCAAGGTGGCGGGACGGGTGGTGCGGGCCGACGTCCCCTTCCTGCGCACGGGCTGGCTGGCCGAGGCGACGCCGGCCGGCCAGGCGCGCCTGCACGCCGAGCTGGTGGGCGCGCTGGCGGGGATCCACCGCCTCGACTGGGCGGCACTCGGATGCGATCGCCTCCTGGCCCCGCGCCCGGGGACGGGAGCCGGACGCTCGCGCCTGGGCCCGGAGCTCGAGCACTGGGCCGGGTACCTGACCTGGGCGGGCGGCGGGGCCGTGCCGGCGGTCTACGAGGAGGCCGTCGCCTGGTGCCGCGCCAACCTCCCGGGCCACGAGCCCCCGCCCTCGCTGTTGTGGGGGGACGTGCAGCTCGGGAACGTCCTCGTGGCCGAGGACATGGGTATCGCCGCCCTCCTGGACTTCGAGATGGCGTCGATCGGGCCCGCCGAGCTCGACCTCGGCTGGTTCCTGGTCCTGCACCGCATGTCCGTCGACCGTTGCGGGGGCGACCTGCCCGGGTTCCCCGGGCGCCCCGCCACCGTGTCGGCGTACGAGGCCGCCCTCGGCCGCTCCGTGGCCGACTTGCGGTGGTACGAGGTCTTCGCCGCGCTGCGCAGCGGCGCCGTCATGGTCCGGGCGGCCCGCCTGCTCGCCCGGCTGGGCGTGGACGACAGCTGGCTCACCAGGGCGAACCCGACGATCGCCCTGCTCGCCGAGCTGACCGCCGGGTGACCGTCCGAAGAGTGATGAGCCACGCTCATTAGGAGCTACACTCATCAACCGGCGGCGCCGCCCCTGCCTGCCGCCGGACAGGACGCCTCATGCCACCCCGCTTGCACCACCCGCCGGGCGAGCCACGCGACACCACCCTGGAGCTCGCCGAACTGCTGTCGCACACCGCCCGCCGCCTGCGGCGGGGCTCGAGCGCCCATCTGGCGCCGCTCGGCCTGACCTACGCCCAGGCGCGCGCCCTGCGGCTGGTGGCCGGCGCCGGGCGCCCCCTGCGCATGGCCGACCTCGCCGCCCAGCTGGAGGTGGTGCCGCGCTCGGCTACGGCCATGGTCGACGCCTTGGAGGCAGCCCGGCTGGCCGTCCGTCGCCCCGACGCCGAGGACCGGCGGTCCGTGCTCGTCGAGCTCACACCCGAGGGCCACCGCCTCCTCGACGAGCTCCACCGGGTACGGCGGGCCACCGCCGAGGAGATCTTCGGCAGCCTCACGCACGCCGAGCGCCACACGCTCGTCGAGGTCCTCGGCGCCCTGTGCGCACGCGGGTCGTGCGTCACCTGTTGTGGACACGGAGGAACGTCATGAGCATGGGCATGGGCATGGGCGGCCACGGCGGCATGGGCTGGGGACTCATGCGCTCGATGCGGCGCGACGACTCGGTCATGGCACAGCGCCTCCCCAAAGGGATCGTGCGGCGCATCGTGGGCTTCGCCCGGCCGTACCGGGCGGCGCTCGGTGTCTTCCTGGTCCTCATCGTCGTCGACGCGGTGATCGGCGCCGCCAACCCCCTCATCTACCGGTCGATCATCAACAGCGGCATCGGCCACCACGACACCAGGCTCATCATCTGGTTGGCGGTGCTCGTGGGCGCCTTGGCCCTGGCGGACGCGTTCCTCTCCCTGTGGCAGCGCTGGGTGTCCGCCCGCATCGGCGAGGGACTGATCTACGACATGCGCTCGCGCGTGTTCGACCACATCCAGAAGATGCCCATCGCCTTCTTCACCCGCACGCAGACGGGGGCGCTGGTGTCGAGGCTCAACAACGACGTGCTCGGAGCCCAGCAGGCCTTCACCGACACGTTCTCGTCGGTGGTGAGCAACGTGATCGGCGTGGCCATCACGCTGGCGGCCATGTTGTGGTTGTCATGGCAGATCACGCTGGTTGCCCTGTTCCTGCTGCCCGTGTTCCTGGTGCCGGCCCGCCTGGTCGGGCGGCGCCTGGCGGCCATCACGCGTGAGAGCTACACGCTCAACGCGCAGATGACCAACACCATGACCGAGCGGTTCAACGTCGCCGGGGCGCTCCTGGTCAAGTTGTTCGGACACCCCCAGGAGGAGACCACGGGCTTCTCCGAGAAGGCCGGGCGGGTGCGCGACATCGGCATCACCCAGGCCATGTACACGCGGGTGTTCATGGCGGCGTTGTTGCTCACGGCGTCGCTCGCCACCGCCCTCGTCTACGGCTGGGGCGGCGTCCTCGCCGCGCGCGGGGCGCTGACCGTGGGCACCGTCGTGGCGCTGACCGCGTACCTCACCCGCCTCTATGGCCCGTTGACCGCGCTGTCCAACGTGCAGGTGGACGTCATGACGGCCCTGGTGTCGTTCGACCGCGTCTTCGAGGTCCTCGACCTGCCCCCCATGATCGACGAGAAGCCCGACGCCACGCCCATCCCCCGGGGACCGGCGGTCATCGAGTTCGACCACGTCGACTTCGGCTACCCGAGCGCCGAGGAGGTGTCCCTGGCGTCGCTCGAGTCCGTGGCGGTGCTCGAGCGCACGGTGTCGCAGCAAGTCCTGTTCGACATGTCGTTCCGCGCCGAGCCGGGACAGCTCGTGGCGCTGGTCGGCCCCTCCGGCGCGGGCAAGACGACGATCAGCCATCTCGTCCCGCGGCTCTACGACGTGCGCGGGGGCGCGGTGCGCATCAACGGCATCGACGTGCGTGACGCCACCCTGGCGTCGGTGCGCGAGGTCGTGGGGGTGGTGACCCAGGACGCCCACCTGTTCCACGAGACGATCCGCTCGAACCTCCGCTACGCCAAGCCCGACGCCACCGACGCCGAGCTCTTCGAGGCACTGCGCGCCGCGCAGATCCTGCCCCTCGTGGAGTCGCTGCCCGACGGCCTCGACACCGTGGTGGGCGACCGCGGCTACCGGCTGTCGGGGGGCGAGAAGCAGCGCATCGCCATCGCCCGCCTGCTGCTCAAGGCACCCGACGTGGTCGTGCTCGACGAGGCCACGGCCCACCTGGACTCCGAGTCCGAGCTCTCGGTCCAACAGGCGCTCAACACCGCACTGGCGGGCCGCACGTCACTGGTGATCGCCCACCGCCTCTCCACGGTGCGCGAGGCGGACCAGATCCTGGTGGTGGCGGGCGGGCGCATCGTCGAGCGAGGGGCCCACGACGAGCTGCTCGCCGCCGGCGGCCTCTACGCCGAGCTGTACCGCACACAGTTCGAGCACCAGGGCACGGGGGGCAACGGCGACGCAGAGGGCCCAGGGCCCGGGACGGCGGCGACGGCCATCGAGGTCCTCTCGAGTGACCAGGCGTCGGCCTAGCAGGCAGACGGGGCCTCCCCCCTCGGCGCTGGTCCCCCCCCGACGCAGGGAGGGCCCGCGGCGCCACGCCTGGCGGCTCGCCCAGGGCCCATCGTGAGGTGCCGCGCTCGGCACCGGTGACCCGAGACGGACACCGGAGGCCGTCAGGGTTGCCGGGGAACAGGGGTTCAGCGTGCCCGACCGGTCTCCGACGCTCCGCCGTTGTTTGGTATGCATAGCGCCCAGCACCGAATGTGGTCTGCCGCTGATCCGACACGACCTCGACTGCCGACGGAGGTTGTCCGACTGTGGGCCGTTTGAACGACAAGGTCGCGATTGTGACAGGCGGCGCCGGAGGGATCGGTGCGGCCACGGGGCGGGCGCTGGCGCGGGAGGGGGCGTCGGTCGCCATCGTCGACGTCGATGGCACCCGGGCCGAGGTGGTCGCCCGGGCGATCGTCGCCGCCGGGGGGACAGCCTTCAGCGTGGAGGCCGATCTTTCCGAGGAGACGGACGTGGTGTCGGCGGTCACCGCGGTCGTCGCCCGATACGGGCGCCTCGATGTGCTTCACAACAACGCGGCGCTGACAGAGTCAGACTTCTTGTCCCGCGACACCCAGGTGACCGATCTGTCGCTCGAAGTCTGGGAGCGGACCATGGCGGTCAACCTGCGCAGCCAGATGTTGACCTGCAAGCACGCCGTCCCCGAGATGGTCCGCAACGGTGGAGGCTCCATCATCAACATGTCCTCGGGAGCCTCGCTGAAAGGAGACGCGACTCGTACCGCCTACGGTGTCTCCAAGGCCGGCGTCAATACGCTCACCATGTACGTGGCGACCTCCCATGGGAAACAGGGGGTGCGCGTCAATACCATCGTCCCCGGTCTCATCGTCACGGACGCCGTCCGTGCCCATCTGACCGACCGCATGCTGGCCGGTCTCAGCCGGGCAACCCTCACGCCGTTCGTCGGTGAACCCGACGACGTCGCCCACCTTGTCGTCTTCCTGGCTTCGGACGAGTCACGCTACATCACGGGGCAGATGATCCCCATCGACGGAGGCATGTCGGCCCATGTCGGCTCCGCCGGAAGACACGACCGGTGACGCGCGTCGTCCGGCGGTGACAGCACGGCAAGACCCATCAAGGAGGCCCGAGGATGTACGAGCCGCTCTCGGGGTGGTGGTACCAGCCGCTCGAGGCCTGGGTCCCGCCGTCGACGTGGATGGTCTGGCCCGTGATGTAGCTCGACAGCGAGCCGGCGAGAAAGACGGCGGCGCCCGCCATCTCGTCCACATGGCCGGGCCGTCCCATCGGGACGGTCAGACCGAACCGCTCTTGTGCTCCTGGGGGCGCCACCGAGGCCATGCCCTCGGTCAGGGTGATGTCGGGAGCCAAGGCGTTCACCCGGATGCCGTGGGGGGCGAGCTCCAGTGCTGCGGTCTTGGTGAAGTTGATGACACCTGCTTTGGCCGCGGCGTAGGCCGCGTACCCCGGCGCTGCGCGGACGCCCTCGATCGAGGTCACGTTGATGATGCTGCCGCCGAGGCCGGCCTCCACCATGGTCCGGGCCACACGCTGGGTGCAGAGCATCACGTGCTTGAGGTTGGCCCGGTAGAGGGCGTCCCAGCCGTTCTCGGAGGTTTCCAGGATCGGCGACAGGAACACCCCTCCGGCGTTGTTCACCAGGATGCTCACCGGCCCGAGCTCAGCCGTCGTGCGCGCCAGTGCGGCCTCGACTGCAGCCGACTGGCGGACGTCGGTCGCCAGGCCGAGACCACCCACCTCGTGGGCGGCGGCACGCGCCGTCTCGGGATCCTGTTCCCAGATCGCCACCGCCGCGCCGAAGGCGGCCAGAGCGCGGGCGATGCCCCGGCCGATCCCCGCTCCACCGCCGGTGACCACCGCCACCCGGTCGGTCAGCAGCACGGCGGAAGGCTCCATGGACACCGGTGTCACCTGCCTAATAGCTTCGAGGGGACAACGCCGACAGGGCGACCGCAGCGACGGAGAGTGGACATGCCATGCCCAGGATAGAGCCAATCCCGCTCGATCAGCTCGCCGAGCAACCGCGGCGAATCATCGACGATGGCGTGGCCGACGGCACGTATGCCACGCCCGTTCCGCTGCAGATCTTCGCCTACAAGACGGCCCAGATCCTGATGACGAATGCGGCTCGCAGCGTCATGGGGAAGCAGAGCCTCCTCGGGGCACGCATCGTCGAGCTCATTCGGATCCGCAGCGCCCAGCTGGGTGAGTGTCAACCCTGCATGCAGTCCCGCAAGCACGACTCCATCACCGATGAGGATGTCGCGTGCCTCCTTGCTCCTGGGAGCTCGCAGCTCACCGTGCAGGAGCGCCTGGCCGTGGAGTTCCTCGACCTGCTCTCGGCCGACCACCACGCCATCGACGACGACGTGTACCGCGAGCTCGGAAAAGTCTTCACCGCTGCTCAGATCGTCGAGCTGGGATTCACGTGCGCCAGCACGATGGGTCTCCACCGTTTCATCCACACGCTCGATGTGTTCGGGACGAGGCCGCCGGTGATCCCCTACAGCCCCGACCAGGTAGACGCCGCCTACGCTGACGTCTCGGAGCAGTCGCCAGCATGAGCGAGACGATCCTGGTCACCGGGGGCACCGGGTTGGCCGGTGCCAACATCTGCAGGCTCCTGATCGAGCGGGGGGACACGGTCCGTGCGCTGGCCCGACCGTCGGCAGACGTCGAACCCCTTGCCCTGCTCGGCGTGGAGGTCGTGACCGGCGACATCACCGATGCCGACGACGTCCGTCGGGCTGCCACCGGCGCCGATGCAGCCATTCACTGTGCCGCGCTCCTCGGTGGCGCCAGCCAACATCTGCCTGATTTCGAGGCCGTGAACGTCCGGGGAACGAAGCACGTCCTCGACGCCGCCGCCGGGCTCGGCATGCGACGCGTCGTCGCCGTGAGCACCGGCACGTTCTTCGACACGACGACGGGCCTCGAGCGCGAGGATGCCCCGGTGATGAGCCAGCCGAGCCCGGATCCGTACACGATCACCAAGATGGCGGCGTTCCAGGACGCCATGGCCCGGGCCGCAGACGGTCAGGACGTCGTCACCACCCACCCGGGCGCCATCTTCGGCCCCTCTCCGGTGGCCGGTAACGCCCTCGCCCACACCAGCTTCAATCGCGTGCTCCTGTCCGCCCTGCGCAAGCGCATCACGCACTACCTGACGTTTCCGGTGAGCTGGGTCTTCGCTGACGACATCGCCCGTGGCTGCATCCTGGCTCTCGACCGTGGCGTGTCGGGTGAGCGATACATGCTCGACGGTCACCCCGACGACGTGGTGAGCACGGCCGAAGCCTGCAACCGGATCTGTGCTCTGAGCGGAATCGACCACCACGTCGAGGACATCGCCCCATCGGATGACCCCGAGTTGTTGCGGGTATTCGGCCCGACGCTCGTGGCCATCGCCTTCAAGTTGGCATCCGTCGAGCAATCCCGGCGCCCGGTGGCCGAATCGAAGACGCACCTGAGGTTGGGATACGACCCGATCAGCCTCGACGAGGGCCTCCGGCGGACAGCGACGTGGCTGGGGGAGATGGGCAAGGTCGAATCCCTGGCCCGCTCGTGACCGCCGGGTCGGACGCCCGCACGGAGGCGACGTGCCCCAAGCCGACCAGGCCCGTGCCCCGGCCGACCGAGGCCCTCGCGAGCGGGCGGTGCCTTGCCTTCCAGGCGGGGCGCGAGCTGCCCTGCGCGCCCGTCGGCGCCGCTGCGCTCAACGCGGGGGGCGGCGGCTGGCGCCGAGCTCGGTCGGCTGCAGGACGCCGGACACCACGGCGGCGGCCACCGCCGCCAGCGGCGCGCGCTGGACGCGGGCATGGCCGCGAATCAGGAGGAACGCGTCCTCCACGCGAATCCCCATGCGCTCGGCGACCATGCCCTTCGCCTGCTCGATGACCACCCGGCTGTCGAGCGCCCCCTGGAGCTGGGTCGCCAGTCCCTGCGCCTGGTCCAGCGCCCGCTGGTGGAAGATGCCGATCGTCGCCACATGGGCCAGGGCCTCGCCCAGGCGGTAGCCGGAAGCGTCGAGCCCGGTGCTCGACGTGCTGAAGACGTTCACGGCCCCGATCGTCTGGGCCTGCACCCGCATGGGAATGGAGGACACCGAGCGGAACCCCACGCCGAGGGCGAGCGGGGTGAACGTCGGCCAGCGATCGCCCGACGCGGCCAGCGGCGCGTTGACCACGGGCAGGCCGCTGTGGAAGGACTCGAAGCACGGGCCCTCGGTGCCCTGCAGCTGCAGGAGCTCGAGCATGTGCATCCGCTCCGTGGACGACGCCATCAGGCTCAGCGTCCCCTGCGAATTGGCGAGGAGGACCCCGACTTCGCCGCCTCCCACCAGGTCGACGGTGCGGCGGCACAGGACGTCGAGGTACCCCGACACTTCCTGCTCGTTGAAGGGGGTGTCGGCCAGTTCGACGAACGCGGCTCCGACACGGAACTCGCGCCCACCGGCGCCGGATCCTGGGTGCTCTGCGCCAATCACGGCTCGAATCGCATTCGCCGCCCCACCACGTCCGCGGCAACCTCCGCCAGTCGCCGCCTGCTCGCCCACGCTTCGGCTCGGAGCCGTACCAGCGCGTCCTGCACCGGCACCCCGAGTTGGGCAGCGACCATACCAGTCGCCTGATGGACGTGCGTGTGACGGCCGGCGAGCTCGGCGAGCTCGTCGGAGAGTGCCATCGGCGCCACGTCGGCCTGCCACGCCAGCAACGCGTGCGTGGCCACCTGGGCGACGAGCACGGCGTCGCTCACGTCTGCCGGCGCGAGCGCACCGGGGCGGTTGCGGAACAGCGACAGCGCACCGATGCGCGTCTCCCCGATGGCCAGTGGGAACGCGAACACCGCGTCGATCCCGAAGCGGCGCGCCACGTGCACGTAGCGTGGCCAGCGCTGTACGGCTCGACCGACGTCGGGCACGAGGACGACGACGCCACGTCGCGCGGCCTCGACGGTCGGCCCCTCGCCCAAGGTGAACGCTGCTTCCGAGAGGACGTCGGAGCCCGGGCCGCACAGGCAGGCGGCGGTCAGCTCTTCCCCGGCGATGGCCAGGGCGATCGCCGCCCCGGTCACGGACAGGACCTCCGGGCAATGGGCGCAGATCTCGGCCGGCGTGATGGGGTCCCCGGCCAGGGCGTCGAGGACGAAGTGGAGCCGAAGCGCACGCGAAGCGCCCCCGTCCCATGCCATCTCCTGGGGAGACATCGCAGGGGGGGCGCCGACCACGACGCCAGCATATGGTCCCGTGCGTCGCCCCCCACGGGTGGCAGAGAAGCCCTGGCGCCACCGGCTTCCGGCGTCGTCCGCCCGGCGACCCGGGGCCGGTGCTCCCGGTGCTGGACCACCACCATCGCCGGGTATTGAATGGCGCCTGAAGCGTCCGGCGTCCGACCGGCGAGCGGCGGCGCGGACGTGGAGCGGCACCCGAGACCCCGGTGCCCGGTCACATGCGGCGGATCGGGGTGCACATGGCGGATTCCCCGGGTACAGGGCGATCCATGGCGTTCGTGCCCACCGGCGAACGGCTCGGCTGGCCCGCGTTCTTCGAGCGCGTCGAACGCGCCTTGGCGGACACGGGCTCCAGCGGCACCGCCGTGGCCGTGGTGTGCGCCGACACCGGTGGATTCGACGCGGCAGCGCCGATCACCGGCCCCGCCACGCGGCATCCGTCGATCGCCCTCGGACGGCTCCTCGGATCGGTCGTGCGGCCTACCGACACCCTCGCCTTGATGGACGGTGAGGTGCTGGCGGTGGTGTTCGAGCGCCTGACCGGGCCGGGGGACGCCCGGCGCCTCCGCCACCGTCTGGCGGCCGCCACGCAGCGCGCCGCCTGGACCGGGGCGCGTGCCAGCGGGCTGCGGCTCGGCATGGCCTACTCCGAGGGGGACGACGACCCGCAGCACCTCGTGGCGTGGGCACTGGCGTCGATGGGCGCGCCGGAACCGGCGGAACCGGCGGCTGTCCCCGATCCCCACCGCCGGAGACCGGCGGGCGGACCGGCCGAGGGCCCCCTGCCCGTGATCGCCCGGCTCGACACCGCCGTCCACCAGCTCATGCACGCACGCCTCTCGATGCCGGCGTCGGTGAACGGGCGCGACGCGCAGGTGGCAGACGACCTCGACGCCGCGCTCGGGGCCCTGCGGCGCGCCGCGCTGCGGATTCTCGCCGGGGAGCCTCCCCGGTAGGCGCCGGCCGGGCATGGGCCTCGACGGGTCGACCTCGGTGTGGCGCCGGCACGCACCGGCGCACGGCGACGAGGCGGGGCGGGGCGGGGCGGGGCGGCTGCTGGGAGTCGGCCGGTGGCGCCCATGTACGCTTCGGCATCGCCCCGGTGACCTTCGATCCCCCCACGTCGACGTCCGGTCCTGATGCCGAATCGGAGCCCGTCGCCGACCGTCCCGTCCTGCGGGGGTGGCTGCACCTCGGCGCATTGGTCGCCACGCTGGTGGCCGGCCCCGTGCTCGTGGCCCACGGCCATTCGCCCACCGAACGCGCCGCCCTGGTCGTCTACGTCGTGTCCATGGCCTGCCTCTTCGGGGTGAGCGCGGCCTTCCACCGGGTCCGGTGGTCACCCGCCGCCCGCCGGAGGATGCGGCGCGCCGATCACGCCACGATCTTCCTCGCCATCGCCGGGACCTACAGCGCGGTGGCCGTGCTCGCCCTGCACGGCTGGGCCCGCACGCTCGTCCTGTGCCTGGTGTGGATCGGCGGCGCCGTCGGCGTGACCGTGCGCCAGGCCTGGCTGGACGCCCCGAAGTGGGCGATCGCCGTGCCCTACATCATCGTCGGGTGGTGCGCCGTCTCGGTGCTGCCGCAGTTGGCCCGGGGGCTCGGGGGTGGCGGACTGGGCCTCGTGATCGCCGGTGGGGCGTGCTACACCGCCGGCGCCGTCGCCTACTCGCTGCGCCGGCCGAATCCGGTGCCCGGCATCTTCGGCTATCACGAGGTCTTCCACCTCGGGACCGTCGTCGGCGCCGTCCTGCATTTCGTCGCCATCGCCGCCTACGCCGTGCCCCGGGGGTGAGCGCACGGGCACCCACCCGCTGCGCCTGTCACGCCAGGGACGGGAGGCCACCGGCCAGGGGGCCGCGGTAGGGTCTCGCCCACCGGGAAGCAGGGGGTGAGGGTGGACGAATCGCAGCTCGCGTGGCTCATCGACCGCACGCAGATCCGCGAGCTCACGGCGCGCTACAACCGGTGCTTCGACGACGGGGACGCCGAGCGCTTCGCCGCCACCTTCGTCGAGGACGGCGTGATGGAGGTGGCCGGCGGTCCCACGACGAGCGGGCGCGCCGCGTTGGCCGAGATGGTCCGGCGCACGCCCTACGGGATCGTCCACGTCACCGTCGATGCCACCGTCGAGGTGGACGGGGACCGCGCCGTGCAGGACGTCACGCTGCTCGTGGTGGCCCGTCCCGCTCCCGACGCCCCCCGGGAGCAGCGCACCTCGCGGCTCCAGCGCTCGGGGCGCTACCACGACGAGCTCGTCCGCACCGCCGAGGGCTGGCGCTTCGCCCGGCGCACGGCCATGCTCGACGGCGGGCTCTGACCCCTGCGCCCGTGACCCCTGCCCCCGTGACCCCTGCCCCCGTGACCCCTGCGCCCGTGACCCCTGCTCCCGTCACCCCGCTGCCATGACGACCCTGCTGCCATGACGACCCTGCTGCCATGACGACCCTGCTGACCGACCACCTGCGCGCCATGGCGGCGGCGTTCCCCGACGAGATCGCCTACCGCATCGTCGACGGGGGCTCGATGACGTACGCCCAGTGGGAGGCCGAGTCCAACCGTCTGGCCCGGGCGCTGGCGGCCCGGGGAGTCGCCAAGGGCGACCGGGTCTCGCTCTACCTGCGGGCCGAGGAGGGGCTGCGCTTCATGGTGGCGTACTCGGCCGTCCACAAGGCGGGGGCCGTGGCCGTGCCCACCAACACCCGGTTGGCCGACGCCGAGCTCGAACGGCTCCTCGGCCATGCCGAGGTGCGGGTGATCCTCACCGACCCCGAGCTGTCCCCCCTGGCCCACGAGGTGGCCGCCCTCCTCCCCGGCGCGCAGCACGTGCTCGTCGCCCCGGCCACGGGGGAGACCGACGACCCGCCCTGGTCGTGGGAGACGGTGGCCTCGGGGCACGACGCCGGCACCTTCCAGGTCGAGCTCGGGGGCGACGACCTGGCCGACATCCTCTACACCTCGGGGACGACCGGCCTGCCCAAGGGGGTGGCCATCCGGCACCGCAACGTGGCCCTCATCCCCGGCGCGCCCAATCCGAGCTACTCGGGACAGCACTGGCTGCACGCCAGCCCCCTGTTCACGTTCGCGGGCATCGGCTTCATCTACAACCCCATGCAGCTCGGCCTGGCCGGCGTGTACCAGCCGCGCTTCGACGCCGGGCGGTGGATCGAGGTGGTCGAAGAGCTGCGCCCGCAGTTCGTCTTCCTCGTGCCGTCGATGGCCCAGCTGCTCGTGGCCCACCCGGCGTTCGCGCGGGCGGCGCTCGGGTCCATCCTCATCTGCGCCATCGGCAGCGCGCCCCTGGCCCCGGCCACCCTGCGGGCCCTGCAGGAGCGCATGCCCGAGGCGTCGGTGTCCAACAGCTACGGCATGACCGAGGCCGGCCCGGCGTACTGCTCGATGCCCAAGGGCGAGTCGCTCAACCGCATCGGCTCGGTCGGCCAGCCCGTGGCGCCCCTCGAGGTGCGCATCGTCGACGAGGACGGCGCCGACGTCCCCACGGGCGAGACCGGCGAGGCGCTGCTGCGCATGGCCGGCCGCCAGCGCGAGTACTACCGCAACCCGGAGGCCACCGCCGGGGCGTGGAAGGACGGATGGCTCTACACCGGGGACCTGGCCCGCCTCGACGAGGACGGCTACCTGTACATCGTGGGCCGCAAGAAGGACGTCATCATCCGGGGCGGCAACAACATCCACGCCATGGACGTCGAAGCGGTCCTGCACGACCATCCCGACGTCGTCGAAGCCGCCGTCGTCGGCGTCCCCCACGCCGTGCTCGGCGAGGACGTGGCCGCGGTGGTGGTCCTCGCCGCCGGGGCCAGCGTCACGCCCGAGGAGCTGCGCGAGCACTGCGCAAACGCGCTCGCCGACTACAAGGTGCCCCGGCGCATCGAGGTGGCCGCCGAGCTGCCGCGCAACGCCACGGGCAAGGTGCTCAAGAACCAGCTGCGCGATCGCCTCGTGCAGTCCGCGCCCGGGGGCTGAGGGCCCGGGGCCCCTGCCCCGCGGACACGGGCGCCGGGGGTCAGGCGGGTTGGGGGCCCAGCAGGAGGTCGGCCAGGCGGCGGCGCTGGTATCCCTGGGCGCCGAAGAGCAGGTCGTCCTGCTTGGCCCGCCGGTACAGCAGGTGGCAGTCGACGTCCCAGGTGAAGCCCACCCCCCCGTGCACCTGGATGGACTCGGCGGTCACGGCGTCGGCCGCCTCGGACACGTATCCCTTGCACATCGCCGCCGCCCGCTCGCGCTCGGGGTCGTCGGCGTCCGACGCCCACGCCGCGTAGTGCGTCCCCACGCGGGCGAGCTCGACGTGGTGCAGCATGTCGGCCGCCTTGTGCTTGATGGCCTGGAACGTGGCGATCGGGCGGTCGAACTGGACCCGGACCTTGGCGTACTCCACGGCGAGCTCGAGGGCGCGCTCGGCCGTCCCCACGAGCTCGGCGCACAGCGCCACGTTGACGTCGTCGAGGATGCGGCGCCAGCGCGCGCCCTGGTCGCCGGGGGGCCCCACGCGCCGGGCCCGCCGGCCGTCGAGCTCCACCCGGGCGACCTTGCGCGTGACGTCGAGCGCGGGGACGGGCTCGCCGGCGGGCTCCTCGAGCACGAACGTCGCCAGGCCGTCGCCGTCGTCGGCCACCACCAGGGCCCAGTCGGCCCCGGCGCCGTCGAGCACGACGGGCTTGGTGCCCTCGAGCACGAAGTCGTCGCCGTCGCGCGTGGCGCGGGACCGCACGTGGCCCAGGGGGTCGCCGTGCCCCGCCTCCTCCACCGCCACGGTCCCGCGTCGACGGCCGCCGGCCAGGTCGGGGAGCAGGTCGGCGGCGCCCAGGCGGATGGCCGCCACCGTGGCGGCCACGGCCGAGGACGCGAACGGGCCCGGGAACGGCAGCTTGCCCAGCTCCTCTTGGATCACCACCATGTCCACGAGCCCGAGGCCCAGGCCGCCAGCCGACTCCGGCACGAGCACGCCCAGCCACCCGAGCCCGGCCATGGTCTGCCACAGCTCGGGGCTGACCCCGGTGGGGTCGTCGATCATGGCCCGCACGTAGGAAGAGGGGGCCTCCGACGCCAGGGTGGCGCGCACCGCCGCCCGGAAGTCCTCTTGCTCGCTCGAGAAGGTGAAGTCCACTGCGCCCCCTAGCCGTCCGTCATCGCCCCCGCTGCTAGGCGAGGCGCTCGATGACCGTGGCGTTCGCCTGCCCGCCGCCCTCGCACATCGTCTGGAAGCCGTAGCGGCCGCCGGTGGCCTGGAGCTGGTTGAGCAGCGTCGTCATGAGCCGCACGCCGCTCGCCCCGAGCGGGTGCCCGATGGCGATGGCCCCCCCGCGGGGGTTGAAGCGGTCGGGATCGGGGGCGAAGGCCCGCGCCCACATGAGGGCGATCGCCGCGAACGCCTCGTTGCACTCGATGGCGTCGAAGTCGTCCACCTTCATGGCGCTGCGCTCGAGCAGCTTGCGCGTGACGGGCACCGGGGCGGACAGGACGATCGCCGCGTCCTCGGCGGCCACGGCGAAGGCGTGGAAGCGCGCCAGCACCGGCAGGCCCAGGCGCTCGGCCACCGAGCGCTCGGCGATGAGCATGGCCGCCGCGCCGTCGGTCATCTGCGACGAGTTGCCGGCGGTGATGTCGGGGGCGGTCTCGGGCTCGAAGGGCTGCGCCGGCGCCAGGGCCGCCAGCTTCTCGAGCGACGTCTCGCGGCGGATGCCCTCGTCGGCCTGCAGCATCTCGCCGGTGAGCGCACCGTCCCCGTCGCGGAGGGGGACGGCGATGGCCTCCCGGGCGAAGTGCCCCGAATCCGTGGCCTCGGCGGCCCGGCGGTGGCTCTCCAGCGCGTACTCGTCCATGTCCTGGCGGGAGATCTTCCACTGCTCGGCCAGCACCTGCGCCACCCGGAACTGCATCCACAGCCGGCCGTCGATGACGTCGAGGAAGGACTTCGGGAACGGGCCCGTCCCGCCCCGGGCGTTGGAGGCGAGCGGGACCCGGCTCATGGACTCCACCCCGCAGGCGACGGCCAGGTCGTAGTGGCCGGCCACCACCCCGGCGGCGGCGAAGTGCACCGCCTGCTGCGACGACCCGCACTGGCGGTCGACGGTGGTGGCGGGGACCGACTGGGGCAGCCCGGCGGCCACCCAGGCGTTGCGGGCCACGTTGGTGGACTGCTCGCCCACCTGGCTGACGCAGCCGCCGATGACGTCGTCGACGCGCTCGGGGTCCACCCCGCTGCGCTCGACGAGGTGCGACAGCGTGAACCCCAGCAGGTCGACGGGGTGCCAGTTGGCCAGGGCGCCGCCGCGCTTGCCGAACGCCGTGCGGCACGTGTCGACGATGACCGCCTCGCGGGGGGCGGCCACCGCTAGCCCCGTGCCCGGCGCAGCGCGCCGGGCTCCTCCAGCCACCGGTTGAGCGCCACCGTGCGCTGGTTGCGCACGGAGAACGTGTGCACGATGGCCCGTCGGATGCGACGCTGCTGGTCGGCGCCGGACGACACCTGGCGCAGCAGGTAGTCGGCCTGCTCGCCGTGGTCCTCCTCGGCGTAGGCGTGGACGCGGAAGTTCTCCACCTCGATGCCGTAGTG
>Ga0209415_10002668_pt1 | contig 33264 bp, 29 predicted proteins | sample PeaSoiSIISIP2007_FD_187696 | JGI IMG/M metagenome (GOLD analysis project Ga0209415, IMG submission 187696) | Peat soil microbial communities from Weissenstadt, Germany - SII-SIP-2007 (SPAdes) (version 2) | ecosystem: Environmental > Terrestrial > Soil > Wetlands > Peat | place: Germany... | reverse complement strand
TGACACTGCTTGAAAAAACGCTGGCGATTACGCCCGTCGGTGGACCGGAGGATCGCGTTCTCGAAATGGGAGCGTATTTGCAGATCACTCCAGCACTAAAAACGCGTCTCGGCTACGGCGAAGTGCGCGGCTGTTATTTCGGACCCGCCGGCGAACACACCGTCAAGACAGTGACGTCCGAATCGGGAGAAACTTTCGAATGCCGCATCGACCTCTTCGACGCGGAAAAAGATAAATTCCCATACGAAGACGAATACTTTTCCTGCGTCTTATGCTGCGAGCTGCTGGAGCATCTGACCGGCGATCCGATGCACATGATGATCGAGATCAACCGCATTTTGAAGATGGGCGGACATTTGGTGCTGACCACTCCCAACATCGCGTCGATGCGGGCCGTCGCCGGAATCTTGCAGGGATTTCATCCGATGTTGTTTCCGGCCTACATTCGCCCTCGCGAATCGGGTGAAGTGGACGCGCGCCATAGCCGTGAATACACTGCGCTGGAAATCCGGGCGCTGCTGGAGATTTCCGGCTTCGATGTCGCCTTGCTCGATACCGGACCTTTTCTGAATGAGCCCAAGCCGGAGTTCGGATGGGTGGAACATCTCTTCGACCGGTATATGCTGTCGAAGGAGTACCGCGGCGACGGGATTTACGCGGTGGGAAAGAAGGTCGCGCCCGTGAAGGAGCGCTATCCTTCCTGGCTCTATACCTAATGGCTCGCTATAGCGGCATCGCGGCGAACGTAAACGGGCGCGAGATTTGCGTCCAATTCGGCCTTGATGCGCCGTGCGTGGTGGGCTGGCAGATTTACGATCCCTCGACCGGTGCTTTCCTGTTTGAAGGCGAGTGGCGGGAAGTCGAGAACACGAATGTGAATCTCCGCGTGGCGCTGCCGGAGGGCGACGGGCCGTATCGAGTGCAGATCGCTCCGGTGACGGATCGCGAACGATTCGTATTGATCGATGCGACGGTGCATGAGGGAGCGCTCGAAATGTCGCCACCGCGCGTCACGACGCAGCGGGCGCAGGGCTGGCGGCGGGTATTGCGGGCGATTCCGAAAGCCCTGACGTATCCGCCGCAGTCGCTGTGGAGGAACCGGAAACTGATCCGGTCTATGGTGCGGCGCGATATTCTGGCTCGCTATCGAGGGAGCTTCGGCGGGGCGCTGTGGACCTTTCTGAACCCGCTATTGCTGATGGCGACCTACGCGTTCGTGTTCGGCGTCGTGCTCAAAACGCGGTTCGGCGCGGACACTTCGGGAGTCGGGTACCTGCTGTACTTTTTCGCGGGGATGCTGCCGTGGCTGGCGTTTTCAGAGGCCGTGGGACGCTCGCCATACGTGATTCTGGAGCATCGCAATTTCGTCAAGAAACTGGTGTTTCCGCTGGAGACTCTGCCCGCGAACCTGGTGATCTCGGGCGCGGTCACGGAGATGTTCGGGCTGCTGATTTTCCTCGCGGGGCTGCTGGCGGCTCGTCATGCGGTGCCTTTGCAAGTGCTGTGGCTGCCCGTTCTGCTGATTCCCCAATTGCTGCTGACGGCGGGATTGTGCTGGTTTCTGGCCGCGCTGGGGATTTTCGTGCGGGACCTGAGCGCGATTATGGGCTTCATCCTGACGTTGTGGTTTTTCATGACACCGATCTGTTACGACGCGGCAAATCTTCCCGCGGGTGCGATGAAGATTCTGTCGTTGAACCCGATTTTCGTGCTGGTGCACGGGTATCGAACGATCTTTTTAGAGAATCGCGCTCCGGATTTCGGGCCGACAGCGGCGTTGTGGATTGGGTCCGTGGCGGTCGCGATTCTGGGCCACGCGTGGTTTCACCGGCTACGAAGAAGTTTCGCCGATGTGATCTGAGATCGTGGATTGGTTGCTCACGTGCGGCTAAGTTGTTCCGACGCCTGTAACGTTACAAATCTTCTGAACCCTTAAGCGGACAAATCGGTAACGTACAACGCCTTCATTTACTCTATGAAATGGACTAACCTGAAAAGAGCAGGTGGTGGCGCCGAAGGATCGGGTTTTCGACGCGCCTTTTAACAGGATTCTGCCAACTGCATGAGTGCTCCAGCGCTTGCACCAGTACAGATCCGCCAGGAAAAGGCGCAGTCACGCGCCTGGATTTATTGCATCGCCGCCGTTTACGCGCTCCTGGTTGCCGCCGTCATTCAACGGCATGAGCCATGGGCCGATGAAGCGCAGGGATGGCTGCTGGCACGCGATGCACCGCTCTTCGATTTGTGGACCAAGCTACTGCACTACGAGGGATCGCCGGGCCTGTGGCAAACCTTGCTGCATGTCTTAATCCGCCTGGGATTGTCGTATTCCGCTTATAATTTTGTTTCCGCGGCCTTAGCGTTGTCAGCAGTCTGGATGATATTGCGTTATTCCCCGTTCCCGCTTTTCGTTCGTTTGTTTTTGCCTTTTACATACTATCTTTGTTATCAGTATTCGGTCGTGGCACGCAGTTATGCGCTGATGGCTCCCCTCCTGTTCGCGACCGCGATGCTGTATAAGCAGGCCAGGCGGCGGCCGATTCTATTTCATGCGTTACTTTGCCTGATCGCGGGAATCAGCGTGCACGGAGTGGTGGTCTCGGGCTGCATCTGGCTGACGACGTATGGTCTGTTGGCGTTGCGCTGGACACGCTTGGCACCCAACGAACAGCGGCGCCTGATGCTGGCCGCGGCGGTCTATGGGCTGGTCGTCGCGAGCATCATGCTTTGCGCGTGGCCGGCTAAAGACGTCGCATTCGCGGAGGAACGGGGCAGCGCGGCGAACTTCCAGTTCCTGTGGGACATCACCAAAATCACGCTCTCGGAAGCTTTCACCGGATACTGGCTCACTTCCGTCGCCGTGATCGCGCTTTCCGCGCCCTTCTTGTGGCGCGGCGGCGGATGGCTGTTCTTTTCGCTGGTCAGCGTGATCTTGTTTCTGTTCGGCACGGTGGTTTACGCGGCTGTCTGGCACTGCGGCATATTGTTCTTGGCCTGGCTTTTCGCGATTTGGATTTCCGCCCAAAAGACTTCGCTCACGCGTGAGACGATCGCGGCTATTCTGATCGCGACCGCGGTGCAATGCTACTGGACTGTTCAAGCAGTACGGTATGACTGGACGAATGCGTACTCGGGCAGTCTCGCTGCGGCGCGATATCTGAAGCAGGAACCTCCGCCAGTTGACGGCGTGTACGCAATCGGATACCCGACCCTGGCGATTCAGCCTTACTTTTCATCGAACATCTACTCGGATTATCATCAACACGCTTCGCGAGCCTATTGGGACTGGTCAAAGAGGAATCCGGCGAAGGACGCGGCTGGTTTGATTTCGCCCGCTCCGCCAGCACAGGTCCTGGTCGGCTATACCAACGCCATGGAGCGAGAACATTGGGCTGGCGTTTTCGGCGTTCTCGGATACGAACTGACGCACCGATTCGAGGGAGCTACTTTTTGGCGCACCCATATCTTTGAATCGCAGTCATACGATCTATATCGACGGGTATCGGACGGAGATTCGCACGCCGCGAGCCAGCTTGAGATGGGAAATCCGGCAAGCGAGGCGCAGTTGCTGACTGGATTTTACGGCGTCGAGGAGAACGCCTGGCGATGGACGGCCAAGAAGTTTTCAGCGGTCCTCAAAACGCCTCCGGGATCGGCGGAAAGAGGCGCTACGCTGACGCTTCGGATTTACGTGTCGCCGGGGCAGATTGAGAAGCTCGGTCCTGTAACGTTGATCGCCGACGTAAGTGGGTACAGACTGTCGCCGCGGGTTTTTCAGGCGCCCGGCGCTTATGTGTATTCGGAAGACGTCCCGGCACAGGCTTTGAAGGCACGCCTGGTAGAGGCGAATTTCCAACTGGACAAGGCGGCCCGAGGAGTCAAGAACGACCGCAGGGAATTGGGTATCGTCGTGTCGGCGCTGGGGTTGGCGTCAGAGCCGCAACGATGAAACGCGTGCGCCGGGACGGCTAATTGCCGCTTTCCATTGCATAGTAGCCCTTCCGAGCCTGCACTTTGAAACTCTTGTCGGCCACGCGGATTTCGAGCTTGCGGAAGGTCCCGTCCTTTTGCGCGTTGGTGGGTGAATAGCCGATGGAATATTGACTGCGCATTTCCTCTTGCAGCTCCCGGAAAATGTCGTCCAGCGAATACTTGCGATCGACTTTATAGACCCTGCCGCCCGTTTCCGTCGACATGCGCCGCAGATCGCCTTCGCCCTGGCCGCCGCCGAGACGAATGGTTCCCCAGCCTCCGCCGTACGCCGCCGGGTCCTCATAATCGATGCTGTAAATGATCGAATCGGCTTTCTGCGCGGCTTCGATGGCTTTCTCCTTGGAGATTTTGCTGCCCGTGTCGACTCCATCGGTGATCAGCACCATCGTTTTACGGCCCACTTCGCCTTTCAGCTTCTCGTTGGCCGCAAGATAGACAGCGTCGAACAGGATGGTTCCGGCCTGGCTCTGCTGCGTGGGCACGGGGCCGGGATGCAGGCCGCCGACGGGAACGCTGAGCCGCAGTTGATTCAAGCCTTCCTGAAGCAGGCGGGGCGAATTGGTCTCATCCTGGAGCAACTCTGCTTCGGCGCCGAACTGAATCAGAAACGCGAGATCCTTCTGACGCAGCACCTTCGAGAAGAACTGGTAGGCGGCTCGCTTTTCGATATCGAGCAGGCGCTGCTGGCTCGCGCTGGTGTCGACCAGCATTCCGATGGTTAACGGCAAATCGGTCTCGCGCGTGAAATACTTGATTTCCTGCTCCTTGCCGTCCTCGAAGATCTGAAAATCCTTCTTTTCGAGGTTGCCGACCAGGCCGTTGGCTTTGTTGCGCACCGAACAAAGCACGTTAACCAGGTTGACATCGACCTTGATGGTGGTGTCGTCTTGCGCGAAAACGACGGGGGACACGAGCAGCAGGATAGACAGGTACTTCATATTTACAATGATAGATGCACCTGAGAGGAAACGAGTTCCAAGAGGATTGACGTGAGAAAAGCGATTACACACCTGAAGCAAAAAGATCCGGTGATGGGGTCCATTATCGAGCGGGTGGGGCCGTACAAAATCCAATACCGGGAGCCGACCTTTCAGACGCTGGTGCGGTCGATTGTCTACCAGCAATTGAACGGGAAGGCCGCGGCGACCATCTTCGGAAGGCTCCAGGCAGCAGCGAAGGTCGACCCATTGACGCCGGAATCGATCCTGAAGCTGAGGCCGGCGCGAATGCGGTCGCTAGGCCTTTCGGGGCAGAAAATGTCCTATATTCGCGAATTGGCGCGGCTGACGCGGGATGGCGACGTGGATTTCGAGCGGTGCGCGACGCTCGCGGATGGCGAAGTCGTCGAGCATTTGACGCGGGTAAAAGGGGTCGGGGTCTGGACCGTCCACATGTTCTTGATTTTTGCGCTGCGGCGGCATGATGTTTTGCCGACGGGTGACCTGGGAATTCGCGCCGCGATGAAGAAGGCTTACGGGTTGGAGGACTTGCCGAAGCCGGAGGAAATGGCCAAGATCGCGGCGGCGTGGCGTCCGTATTGTTCGATAGCGAGTTGGTATTTGTGGCGAAGTTTGGATAACGTGGGCGAGATGTAAGTCAGCCTTTTAGGATCTCGCGAGCGCAGTTGTGGCCCGGGGCTCCCATGACTCCGCCGCCAGGATGTGCACCGGAGCCGCATAAATACAGGCCCTTGATGGGAGTACGGTAGCGCGCCCAACCGGCGACGGGACGCAGGACGAACATCTGGTCCAGGCTCATTTCGCCATGAAAAATGTTGCCGCCCGTGATGCCGAAGCGGCGTTCCAGGTCGAGAGGCGTAAGAGTCTGGCGCTCGACCACGATGGAACGGATATTGGGGCAATATTCTTCGATCACATCGAGAATGCGTTCAGAGTAAGGTTCCCGCTGGTCGTCCCACGTCGTGCCTTTCAGGGTGTAAGGCGCGTACTGGAGAAAAATTCCCATGATGTGGCGCCCGGGCGGCGCGAGGCTGGGATCGTACATGGTGGGTACGGTCATCTCGATCAAGGGGTTGCGGGAGGGGGCTCCGTACTTGGCGTCGTCCCAGGCACGCTCGATGTATTCGACCGACGGGCAAATGTGCATCGTGGCGCGATGCTGAGGGCCGGGAGTTCCTGGGAGGGCTCGGAAGTCGGGCAGGCCGCTGAGGGCGAGGTTCATTTTAAGCGACGTGCCTTCGGAGCGGAATTTGCCGATTGAGTCGCGAAAATCGGGATCGAGATCGGCCGCGTCCAACAGTTTGAGAAAGGTCCGGCGCGGGTCCAGATTGCTGGCGATGATTTTCGCTTCGAATACGTCGCCGTTCTTCAGAGCCACGCCGTGTGCCCGGCCATTCTTCACGAGAATTTTTTCAACCGGCGCGCTGGTGCGGAGGGTCGCGCCATGAGCACGGGCGGAATCGGCGATGGCGTTGGACACACCGCCCATGCCTCCCCGGACGAATCCCCACAGGCCGCGATGGCCGTTCACTCCGCCCATGCAGTGGTGCAGAAGAATATAAGCGGTGCCGGGCGATCGAGGGCCGCCGTTGGCGCCGATGACTCCATCCGTGGCGAGCGTGACCTTCAGCTCCTCGGATTCGAACCATTCATCCAGAAAATCGGCAGCGCTTTGAGTGAAGATTTTCACCAGCGCACCGATTTCCTGGCGCGATAGACCTTTCATCCGCCCCGCGAGTTTCAGATATTCCAGCCAATCGCCGGGCTTGGGCGGGAAGTTGGGGGGAGTGGTCAGCAGCAGCGATTCGGCCACCACGGCGAGCCGTTCCAGGCGGTCCTCGTACTTGGGATACGTTTCGGCGTCGCGCTTTGAGAATTTGGCGATCTCGGCCAGAGTTTTCGCGCGATCCTGCCACATGAACAGATGCGTGCCGTTGGGGAACGGCGAGAAGAAGGCGGGGTCTTTGGCGTCGACGGCATAGCCGTAGCGGGCGAGTTCGAGCTCGCGCACGACCTTTTCCTGCATGAGGCTGGAGAGATAGGAGGCGGTGGAAACTTTGTAACCGGGCCAGATTTCTTCAGTGACGGCGCAGCCGCCCAGGAGTTCGCGTGCTTCAAGAACGAGGACATGGCGGCCGGCGCGAGCGAGATAGGCGGCGGTGACGAGTCCGTTATGGCCTCCACCGATGATGATGGCGTCGAAGGAGTCGGGCACAGAGTTTCATGATAGCGGGATGACGCCGACGTCACCGCGGTGTTTTCTTGCCGGCCAATTTCCGTATTCGACCTTCTCGATTGTCGCGGACGACTTGCAAGGCATCGAATCCGGACAGCACCTTGCCGGTGTGCACCCGGAGGCCATGCTTCCCGGATCATTGAGGGCCTCGGCGTGATGGGTTTTAACAAGACGCCCTCAGGAGTATCGACGATTTCCAGATTGCCTCCATCATGCAAGCCCAAACGGTCGCGGATCGGCTTGGGAAGGACCACCCTTCCGGCTTTGCCTATTCGAAGCGTCATACATTCAACATGGCACATGATCGCCAGTCGCTCTAAGCGATTTGCTTCGGGCGAAGCATGAATCTCAAGCCGAATGCCGCAGCCAAGCTGACGACGATCGCGCAGGCGATTGGGTAATCCCACCAGATGCCCCAGAATTGCGATTTCCAGTCTCCTGGGATGCTTGGAATCCGATGTGCAGGAGCACGATAAGCCCAAACGGACGTGCTGAACAAATAGCTCAATAGCGAGGAAAGCGCGCCCGTTCCTGCGATCAGCCAAGGCTTGGTGTTTCCAAACCAGTCGACCCCATAGCCCACGGCCGCGCCCAACAAAATGAAAGCGACAATCCGAAGTACCTCGCCGAGGTGTACGTAGCTCCGATAAAGCGCAGGCACAACACACACCAAATACGCCAGGCGAATCAGGAGTCGTGCCGGACGGTGTATGCGCGTGTCGCTCATGCTGGGCCGTAACGATATAATTTAACCGAATGGATGTCTATGACGAGATCGTGCGTCTGCGCAAGCTGGGACAGAAGTGTGCGCTGGCCACGATCGTGCAGGTGAAGGGTTCTATTCCGAGCTATGAGTCCGCCAAGCTCCTGGTTCGAGAGGACGGGTCTTTCGTCGGAACCGTCGGCGGCGGATGCGTCGAAGCCGAGGTCTGGACCGCGGCGCGCGAGGTGATCGAGACCGGGAAGCCGAGGCACCTGACTTTCAGCCTGGGGCAGGATGCGGCCTATGACAACGGGCTGATCTGCGGAGGCCAATTGAACATTTTCGTCGAGCCTGTGACGCCGCAGCCGCGCGCATTTATCTTCGGCGGCGGGCATGTCTCGAAAAGCATTTCCAAAGTCGCCAACCTGGCGGGATTCGCCACCGTGATCGTCGACGACCGTGAGGCATTCGCAAATCCGGAGCGATTTCCCGAGGCCGATGAGACGTACGCCGACGAGTACGAAGCCGTGTTTCCGAAATTGCCCGTGACGTCGACCAGTTACCTGATTATCGTCACGCGCGGGCATCGCGATGATATGCGCGTGCTGCGCTGGGCGGTGGGGACGCCGGCGAAGTACATCGCGATGATCGGGAGCAAGCGCAAAACCATTTCCGTGATTCACGAGCTCGAGAAAGAAGGGTTTCCGCGCGAGGCGTTTGAGAAGATTTTCGCGCCCATGGGGCTCGAGATCGGCGCAGAGTCGCCGGAGGAGATCGCGATTTCGGTGGTTGCGGAGATGATCGCGGTACGGCGCGCTCCGGAGGCGGACTGGCGGGCGTTGTCGAAATCGATTTTCGCGCACGAAAATTTACGAGCCCTGCTGAAGTGATCGCAGGCATTATTCTTGCCGCGGGGGACTCGCGTCGTATGGGGAGTCCGAAGGCGCTGCTCGATTATCGCGGGGAGACGTTCGCGGGCCGTCTGATCCGCGTCTTGTCGCGCGAGTGTGATCCGGTGTTTGTGGTGACCGGGCGTCATACCGAAGCGATTCGCGCTCGGGTGTGCGGGAAGGCCCGGTTCGTCGTGAATCCAGATCCGGATCGAGGGCAGTTGAGCTCGCTTCAAACCGCATTGGCCGAGTTGCCCGCCGACGCCGAGGGATTTGTTTTTGTTCCCGTGGATTGTCCCACGGTTCGCGAAGATACCGTCGCAACGTTGATCGAAAGACTTCGCGATTCGAAGATCGTGATTCCGAGGTATGAAGGGCGGCGCGGGCATCCGGCCTGCGTGGCGCAATCGATGACACGCGAGTTTCTCAAGCGGCCGGCGACCGACGAAACGCGCGCGGTGATCCAGATGCATGCCGATGAAGTCGAGTACGTGGATGTGGACGATCCAGGTGTGGTCGCCGATATCGACGATGTGCTCGAATACCGGAGGCTGATCCAGTGAAACGAGTCCTATGGGCCGGGCTCGTGCTGATCGTCGCGACCGGGATCGCGGCGCCGTTTTTCGACCTGGAATTCATGCGTCCCAAGATCGAGCGCGCGTTGCAACGCGGCTTGGGGCGGCGCGTCGGGGTGGGCAAAGTCCATTTCAATCTGTTCACCGGACCCGGATTCACGGTGGAAGATGTCACCATTCACGAAGACTCGCGCGCCGGAATCGAGCCGTTCGCCTACGTCGGGACGCTGGAGGCTCGGGTGCGCCTGCTGGGCTTGGTGTCGCGACGGCTGGAATTTTCGAGCCTGAGGCTGGGCGATGATACCAGCATCAATCTGGTAAAGACCGATGCGGGTCCGTGGAATTTCCAATTTCTGCTGGGCGGCGCGACGGCCGCGGCGGGGCGGATGCCGGCCATCAAAATGCGCGGCGGGCGGGTGAATTTCAAGTTTGGCGACACTAAGTCCGTGTTCTATTTCAGGGATGCCGACTTCGATGTCTCGCCGTGGAACGATGGGTCGGTGGATCTGCGATTTTCGGGAGCGCCTTCGCGCACCGATCACGCAGCCCAGAATTTCGGCCATTTTTTCGTGCGAGGAAGATGGACAGCTCAGCGCATCGACATGAAAGTCGAGCTGGAGCGCAGCGATTTGCAGGAAGTGGCCCGGCTGCTCGACCAGCGCGGATTCGGCTTGCACGGGATCGTCGCGTTCGATGCTCAGTTGAGTGGCCCGCCATCGAGACTGGAGATGGCGGGGCAGGTTCAAGTCGACGATGTGCATCGTTGGGACCTGTTGCCCAAGCGCGGCGGGGGGTGGCGCGTCGATTACAAGGGCACGCTTGACCTGCATGGCGAGCGGCTGGAGCTGGCAAGCGCCCCGGATGATCCTCTAGCGATGCAGTTTCGCGCGTGGGATTTTCTTTCGCAGCCGCACTGGGAAGCGTCAGCGAATCTGAAGCAGATTCCGCTGGCGACGCTGGTGGAAGTGGCCCGGCACATGGGCGCGACCATCGGGGACAAGCTGACAGCGGAGGGTTCAGTTTCAGGCGAAGTGCGTTATAGCGAGCCGGAGGGGCTCGCCGGACACGTCGAATTGCAGGACGCGACGGTGACTCTGCCGGGTGTTCCCGACGTTCAGCCGCTGCGGGCGGCGAACGCCACTGTGGAGGTGGGCGGGACCACGTTTTCGCTCGAAAGCACTACGGTGCAGATCGGCGAGAATGACAGCGCCGAAATTGAAGGGAGTTTCGATTCGGGCGAAGGGCTCGATCTGAAGATCACCACGCGAGGATTGAGCGTCGCGGATTTGCGATCGTTCGGCCTGGCTGCGATTCCGCTGCTGGAGCAGACTCCGCAGGGAACCTGGAAGGGATGGGCGCGGTACCGATGGTCGCCGGGCGGCGCGGGCCAGTGGACCGGCGAGTACGAATTGCAAAATGCGCGAATCGCCCTCGAAGGTTTTGCGGATCCGCTGCGGATTCAGACGGCGTCAGTGGTCTCGGCCGGGACGCGCGTTTCGGTCAGCCGTTTCCGCGCAAGAATGGGCGCGATCGCGTTCACGGGCGAGTATCGTTGGGACCCGGCGGCCGTGCGTCCGCACAAATTCCGCATCGCGATTCCATCGGGCAATGCAGCCGAGTTCGAAAGAATCCTGGCGCCGACGCTGGTGCGCGAACGAGGATTTTTCGCGCGCACGCTGCGGCTGGGACCAGCTCCGGTGCCGGATTGGTTGAAAGCGCGGCGGGCCGACGGGACCCTGACCATCGATGCGCTGACGTTCGGGGACTCGCAGGTTCGCGTGGATGGGGCGCGGCTGCTGTGGGATGGATCGCTGGTGCGGCTGGCTCGCGTGGAGGCTCACACGGATCAGACGGCGGTGAACGGCGACCTGGCGATCGACTTGTCGGGGCATGCGCCGCATTATCGATTTGACGGGAAGTTGTCGGATGTTCCTTATAAAGGCGGCCGGCTCGATTTCGAGGGGAGCGTGGAGGCGGACGGCGCGGGTCTGGATCTGGTGACCAGCGCGCATGGGGAAGGCCGGCTGCACGGCCGATCAATCGCGTTCGCTCCGGACGCGGATTTTCGGACGGTGGCGGGTTGTTTCGAATTGCTGACGGGTCCTCGGTGGAAGATGACAGGGCTTGAGGTGTCGCAGGGTGGAGAAACCTACACGGGAACCGGCGCGACGCAGGCGGATGGCCGGGTGGTGCTGGATCTGACGAATCGCGGACGGCAGATCCGGTATACAAGCGTGATCGCAGGGCTCGGGGGGCAGCCGTAGGGGCTTGGCCCAGATGTTTGCGTTAAATTAAGGCATGCGTGCATTGCGAGGACTATTCTTGTGCGCATGTGTAATCACTACCGCTCTTGCTCAGATCCAGGTGACTCCACTGGTCGAGTTCGAAGGCGAGACGAGTGAACCCAGCCTCTCACCAGACGGGAAGACACTTCTGTTCGATTGGTGCAAGCCTGATTACTCGTGCAGCATTTATGAGCGAGCACTCGCTGGAGGAGACGTTCGCGAAGTGGCCGGAAAAGATGACAAAGAAGGTTGGCCTTTGGCTGCCCGGTGGTCGCCAGACGGCAAGCGAATCTCCTTCGCCCGGTTTTATTCGCACTACGACAGTCATTTGTTTATTCGTGATTTCAGCGGCGGGGCGGAGCGGGACCTAGGATTGGTGTGCGGTTTCGAAAATACTTGGAGCCCCGATGGTCGTTTTCTGCTGGTGAGTGAGTACGTCAAGAATACTTCCGCGTCGCTCGATTGCCGAGTCGCGCTCTTCTCGAGTGAGACTGGGGTCCGTGTCGCGCGATTGACGGCGCATGAGGGTGCGGCGGCGTTTTCTCCGGACGGCCGCCGCATGGCGTTCGCTGATGGAAAGGCGCTCATGCTGCTGGAACTTACAGGCGAGTATCGGCCGAAGAATGCGGCGCTGACAATCACCCGGGAGCAGAATGAGATCACGGATGTAAGCTGGACGCCCGATGGGAAGCGAATTGTTTACGGAGTTTCTGGAGACGTTCCCTACCTGCGTCGCATTGCCGTATCGCCGTATGCACGACCGCAGACAATTCCCGGTCTTGACAGTCTGCTTTCGATCACTCAGTTACTCGCCGACGGGAGCGCGCTGGCGACCGAAACCACCAGGCTTGAGGCGCTTTGGCGAGTCGATCTGACTTTGGCACATCCGAAGCTGGAAATGGTGGCGGATCCGGGTTGTTTCGACGGCGTTCCCGGGTGCTCACCGGACGGCAAATCCCGGGCCTTCCTCACAAAGCGCACCGGGGTCTGGCAAGTATGGCTAGCTAACGCCGATGGAACAAACGAGCGTCGGTTGGTGAGCGCGATTCCGGCGTTCCTGAATCCTGCCGATGATGGCGTGCCAAGCATAGCGGGCTGGTCGCCGGACGGTAAATGGATCGCCGTCACCGTATTCCCCGCGCATGGTAACGCGGATACGCGCACGCGCCTCTACGTGGTTTCCTCCGCCGGCGGGAGCATGCGGCGTTTGGGCAGTCAGATCTATGCCCTCGACGGGCCAGCTTGGTCACCAGATAGCAAATCGCTTTATGCCATACAGGGGTGGAGCACCGAAGATCGAACGCACGATTTGGAGTCGCCGATTGTGCGGGTCGACCTAGCGGACGGAAAGATCTCGCCGCTCGGAGCAGATGGCATGTGGCCGCACGTGTCGGTCGACGGCAAGTTCGTCTACTTCTTCACAAGCCCGAGACCCAAGCTGTCCCGAATCCCAATCGGCGGAGGCACGGCTGAGCGCATGTGGGATAAGGAAGATCTTTCATGGCTCAGCGTCGGGCCCACGGCGCGGGACCTTTATCTTTTCCAACGGCTTCCGCGGGAGGTCGCTGGAGCCGACGGGACTATCATTCGCTTCGACCCGGAGTCGCGACGGGCGGCTCCGTTGGTGGAGATTCCGTTTAGACCTAGGTTTGCCTTCACGTCCCCCGATCGGCGCTTCCTCTACCTCGAACAGCAGGGTGAGGCTAAGCGTCGGGTTGTGTTGGTCCACGGTCTCTTCTGAACGCTTGCAACCTCAGGCGAAATGTATTATTATTCAATTGACTGAATAAACATTCAGTCAAGGAGAAACCAGTGGCCGTCTCGATTCCCAGTCTTGTGAAGCCTACTACCCGGCACCTGGCAAGTGACTTCGATTTGCCGGTTGAGGGCGTCATGGATCTGCTCGATCTGGCGGCGCAGGTGAAGCGGACGCCGGGGAGGTTTGCACAGAGGCTCGCAGGGCGGTATCTGACACTGCTGTTCGAAAAACCCTCGCTGCGCACTCGGATGACGTTTGAGCTGGCCATCAAGCAACTCGGTGGAGACTCGGTTACCAGCACAGGGCCGATCGGGGAACGCGAGCCTTTAAAAGACGTCGCGCGCAATCTGGACCGGTGGACCAACGGAATCGTCGCGCGGGTGTTTTCGCAGAATACGATCGATGAGCTGGCGAGCTGGAGCTCGGTGCCGGTGATCAATGCGCTGAGCGACCGGTTTCATCCGTGCCAGGCGCTGGCCGATGTGATGACGCTGAAGGAACATTTCGGCCGGCTGGACGGATTAAAGCTGGCGTTCATCGGCGATGGGAATAATGTCGCAAACTCGCTGATGATTACAGCTTCAAGGCTAGGCGTACACGTGGCTGTCGCGACGCCGCGGGGGTATGCTCCAGATCCGGAGATCGTCGCGGAGGCGAGCGGGCGAGTGACCGTCACTTGCGATCCTGAGGAAGCCCTGGAACACGCGCATGCCGTGTACACGGACGTGTGGGCCAGCATGGGGCAGGAAGCGGAAGCGGACGATCGCGCGCGCGTATTTGGTCCCTACCAGGTGAACGAAGAGTTGTTTGCGCTGGCGCGGCCGGATGCGATCTTCATGCATTGCCTGCCGGCCAAACGCGGCTTGGAAGTGACCGATGCGGTGATGGAATCGCCCCGGTCGGCGGTGTTCGATCAGGCGGAAAACCGGCTGCACGCGCAGAAGGCGCTGTTGCTGACGCTGCTCGGCTAGCGGGCTCGGTACAATTCATACTTATGGCAAAACCCAAGAAGGTGGCGCTCGCCTATTCGGGCGGGCTGGACACATCCATCATTATTCCGTGGCTGAAAGAAAACTACGGATGCGAAGTGGTCGCGGTGTGCGGAGATATCGGGCAGGGCGGCGAGGAGCTGACCGGGCTCGAAGCCAAGGCTTTGAAGACCGGGGCGTCGGAGGTTCACGTCGCCGACATGCGAGAGGAGTTCGTCTCGGAATACCTGTGGCGGCTGGTGCGCGCGGGAGGCGAGTATGAGCACAAGTATCTGCTCGGCACGTCGATCGCGCGGCCGCTGCTTGCGAAGCGGCAGGTGGAAGTCGCGCTGCAAACCGGATGCGACGCGCTGGCGCATGGATGCACCGGTAAAGGAAACGATCAGGTCCGGTTTGAGTTGACGTACAAAGCGCTGGCTCCGTACCTGCCGGTGATCGCGCCGTGGCGGGAATGGTCGATTGTGTCGCGCGAAGATGCCATCGAGTATGCGGCCAAGCATCATGTGCCGATCTCGCAGACGACCACCAAGATTTACAGCCGGGATCGCAATATCTGGCACATTTCGCATGAAGGCGGGGCGCTGGAAGATCCGGCCAATGCGGCTCCGGACGACGTCTGGATGCTGACGAAAAGCCCCAAAGATGCGCCGGACAAGAGCATCGATGTGACCATCGGGTTTGAACAAGGCCGCCCGGTATCGGTCGACGGAACCAGGTACACTTCCGCGGTGGTGCTGCTTGAAAAACTCAACGCGATCGGGGCCGCGGCGGGAATTGGCCGGATCGACCTGGTGGAGAACCGTTTCGTCGGCATGAAATCGCGGGGGTGTTATGAGACGCCGGGCGGCACGCTGATTATGATGGCCTTTCACGAGCTCGAATCGCTGACGCTCGACCGTGGCATGGCGCACTATAAGGAAAAACTTGCGCTCGATTACGCGGAGATGGTTTATAACGGGCTGTGGTTCACGCCACTGCGCGAATCACTGGACGCGTTCTTCGCCGAAGCGAGCCGCTCGACCACCGGCGAAGTTACGCTGAGGCTGTACAAAGGCACGCTGCAGCCGGTGAGCCGCAAGTCTCCCAATTCGCTGTATTCGCTGAATATCGCCAGCTTCACCATGGGCGCCGAGTATGACCAGCGCGATGCGCGCGGATTCATCAATCTGATCGGCCTGCCGATTCAGGTGCGGGCATCGCTGAAGAAGTCGGCCGGAGTATGAAGCTGTGGGGCGGGCGGTTCGAAGCGGGACCGTCCGAAGTGTTCGAGCGATTTTCCGTATCGCTGCACTTTGACCGTCGCCTGGCGGACGCGGATATTCGAGGATCGCAGGCGTATGCGCGGGCGCTTGAAGGCGTGGGCGTGCTGACCGCGGCTGAGCGTGAACAGGCGGTCGCGATGTTCGAATCGATGCGCGAGGAAGCGCGCGACCCTAAGTTTTTCGAAGGCGCGGACGACGAAGACGTCCACACGCTGATCATCCGCAAGCTGAAGGAGCACGCAGGGGAGCTCGCGGATAAGATTCACACCGGACGCAGCCGGAACGACCAGGTTTCGCTCGACATCCGGCTGTGGCTGCGGGATGAGATCGACGCGGCGCGGGGGCTGCTTGGGGATTTGATGCGCGCGTTGCTCGCCATGGCGCGGCGCGATGCGCACGCGATTATTCCCGGCTATACGCACACCCGGCGGGCGCAGCCGGTGTTGTGGCCGCATTATTTATTAGCGTATTTCGAAATGTTCGCGCGCGATCATGAACGGCTGGGCGAAGCACGTCACCGCGTCAACGTGATGCCGCTGGGGACGGGCGCAATGGCCGGATCCGGGTTTCCGTTCGATCGGGACGCGATTGCGCGGGACCTCGGGTTCGCCGCGATCACACGCAATTCGATGGATGTCGCCGGAGACCGCGATTTCGGCCTCGATTTTCTGCACGCGTCGGCGATGACGATGCTCCACTTGAGCCGGCTTGCCGAGGATTGGATTCTTTACTCCGGCGAAGAGTACGGGTGGCTGGAACTGGGCGACGGGGTGACCAGCGGGTCCAGTATGATGCCGCAGAAGCGGAATCCCGATTCGCTGGAGTTGATTCGCGGCAAATGCGGAGCCGTTTTCGGCGACTATTCGGCGCTGTTCGTGATCATGAAGGGCTTGCCGATGACTTACAATCGCGACATGCAGGAGGACAAGCCGCGGCTGTTCGACGCGGCAGATCAGTTGCGTGGGTCGCTCGAAATGGCCCGAATGGTGGTCGAGACGACGAAGCTGAATCCGTCGCGTCCGGCGGCGGCGGTGGAAGAAAGCTGGGCCGTCGCAACGGATCTGGCGGATGCGCTGGCGCGCGCGGGCATGCCGTTCCATCAGGCGCATAAACTGGTGGGCCGACTGGTGCTTGAGAGCACGCGCACGTCGAAGAAGCCGTCGGATTGGACGGCGGAGACACTGGCAACCTTCGATCCGGCGTTTCCGCCTGACGTGGTCCGATATCTGCGGGCGGAGGAAGGCATACAGACTCGCGAATTGCCGGGTGGGACGGGACCGCGCGCGGTCGCGGCGGCGCTCGACGAAGCGGAGCGGCGATTAGCGGCATTATGAACAAAAGCTATCGCCAGGGGCAGATTTTGAAAATGGTCCGCAGCCGCCGATTGCGCACGCAGGACGATCTGGCCCAAGCGCTGCGGGGTGTCGGCATAGAAGCGACGCAGGTGACACTGTCGCGGGACATCCGCGATCTGGGCCTGGTGAAGACGGCCGAGGGATACGCGGAAGGCGCCGCGGAGAGCGTCCCAGCCGCCCCGGAAGTGGAGACGCTGGTGGGCGAATTTGTGTCCGATATTCGCATCGCGCAGAACCTGCTGGTGCTGCGCACACCGCCCGGTAACGCGAATTCAGTCGCGGTGGCTCTTGATAAAGCGAATTGGCCGGAGGTGACCGGCACCATTGCGGGCGACGATACGATTCTGATCATCGCGCCGGATGCGAAGACGGCCGAAGCGCTGCGCGAACGTTTCTTGAAACTGGTGCGTTAAATGAACACCGATTGGGATCGAGTACGGGCGCAATTCCCCGCCCTTTTGAACTGGACTTATCTGAATTCGGCGACCTTCGGGCAGCTTCCCCGATGCGGAATCGAGGCAGTGAACGGCCACTGGTCGCATCGCGATGAGCTGGCCTGCGCCGATTTTCTGGATTGGTATAACGACGCGGACCGCTTGCGTGCCGCGATCGGCCGTTTGATTCATTGCCAGGCCGATGACGTGGCATTCGTGGGGAACGCGTCCGATGCGCTGGGGATGGTCGCGGGCGGGATGAAGTGGAGCTCCGGCGACAACATCGTCACATTGAAAGACGAGTTTCCCAATTTTCTGTATCTGCCGGCGATGGTGGAGAAAGTGGGCGTCGAGCTGCGCGAAGTGCCGTTTGAGCGGTTCTACGAATCGATCGATGAGAAGACCCGGCTGGTGGGAATCAGCGAAGTGAATTATGCGACCGGATTTCGGGCGCCGGTGGTCGAGATTTCGAAATTCTTGCGGCCGCTTGGAATCACGTTTTTTATAGACGGCACGCAGAGCGTGGGCGCGCTGCAGTTCAATGTCGAAGAGGTCGACCCGGATGTTCTTGCGGTGCATGGCTATAAATGGATGTGCTCGCCTACGGGCGCGGGGTTCATGTACATCGCCCGGCGCTTGCGCGAAAAGCTTCCGCCGAACGCGGTGGGATGGCGCAGCCACAAAACCTGGCGCGACGTCGACGATCTGCATCACGGGACACCTGTGTTGATGGAGACCGCCGAAAAGTATGAGGGCGGCGGGCTGCCGTTTCCGCTGCTGTATGCGATGGAGGCGTCAATAAACCTGATGTTCGAGATCGGTCCGGAGGCGATCGAGAACAGGGTGCTATCGCTGGCCGCTTCGGCTCGCCAGCGCTTGCGGCGGCTGGGCGCTGAGGCCGCCGATAACGGGTCCCACATTGTCGCGGCGAAGCTTCCGGGCGCGGACCCGTCGCGACTGACCAAGGAATTGAAATCGCGGCGTGTGCTGGTGGCGGCGCGGCACGGGTTTCTGCGGGTGTCGCCGCATTTCTACAATAATGAGAGCGATCTGGATCGTCTGGAAGACGAACTGAGACGCATCATCTGAGATACTATGGTTCCGCTATGAAAACCGATCTGGTGGCTGGTCCGCTACGGGTTGCGCCGGGGAAAACAGCTTCGGGCGCGATTGACTTGGGCGTCACGACGATTCCGCTGACCGTGTGCAACGGCGCAAAACCGGGGCCGGTGCTGGCGCTGGTGGCAGGCAATCACGGATATGAGTATCCGCCGATCATTGCATTACAGAAGCTGCTGCCGCGCATCAATCCGAAGAAGCTGAAGGGCGCGATGATCATGGTGCACGTCGCCAACATGCCTTCGTTCCTGGGACGCACGGTGTATTTCAGCCCGCTGGATCAGAAGAATCTAAACCGCGTGTATCCAGGCAAGAAGAACGGCACGCCCTCGGAGCAGATCGCACACGCGATCACCAAAGAGGTGATCGAGCAGTGCGATTATCTGCTCGATCTGCACTGCGGGGACGGCAATGAATCGCTGAGGCCGTATGCATATCAGATTGTGACTGGGAAGAAGAAGCTCGATGAAGGAATCGCTGCGTTGGTGGCACACTGCGGGTTCGATCATGTCGTAGTCGATCGCGGGCGGCCTAAGAATCCGGCGGAGTCAATGTACTGTTCGAACACAGCGATTACGCGGGGCAAACCGGCGGTGACGGTGGAAGCCGGCGAACTGGGGATCGCGGATGAGAAATCCGCGCGGCGGATCGTGAACGGGATTGAGAATGTCATGCGCTACCTCGGCATGATGAAGGGGAAGGGCAAGCGCGAAAAGAAGCCGGTGTTCCTGGATCCGGCGCACGTTCTTTCAAGTCCAGCCACAGGAATTCTGTATCCGCGAGTGAAGCGCGACGATACGGTGAAGAAAGGCGCGGTGATGGCGGAGATCACCGATTTCTTCGGGAAGAAGATCGCCGAGGTGAAGGCTCCGGCAGCGGGGAAGGTGCTGTACATTGTCGCCACGCCGCCGATCACCAAGGGGCAGCCGGTGGGGTGCGTGGGCGTCGTCAAGAAGTGACCCTTATTTGTACTCGACGTTCACGAGGAACAGGCCGCGGGCCGGCGCGGTGGGGCCTGGCGGGATCGTGCAGCCGGTTTGCAGGCGGGCCATCAAATCCTCACTCTTGAGATTGCCTTTACCGGCTTCGAGCAGCACGCCCACAATATTGCGGACCATATGCTTCAGAAAGCCGCTGCCTCGCACACGATAGAGCAGACGGTCGTTGCAACGTTCGATTCGTGAAGAAAAGATGGTGCGGACTTTGGAATGCTCCAGTTCGTCGCGGTCATCGGACGCAGCGAAGGCGGAAAAATCATGCTCGCCTTCGAGGACCGGTGCGGCATTGATCATCGCGAGTTCGTCCAACGGATAAGGATGGTGATGCACCCAGCGGCGGTCGAAGGGCGGGCATACCTCCGCGCGAAGGATCCGGTATTCGTATGTTTTCGCCACCGCGGCATAGCGCGGATGAAAATTCTCAGGCGCTTCGCAGGCGTCGAGGACCCGGATGTCGCGCGGCAGCAGGCGGTTCATTGCCTTTTGCAGGTTTTTCGGCGGAATCGGGTTCTCAAGAGAGAACGCGGCGACTTGCGCCAGTGCGTGCACGCCGGCGTCGGTACGTCCCGACCCCGCGACGTGGACCGGAGCCCCTTCGATTTCCGCGAGAACGGATTCGATCGCGGCTTGAATGGTCGGCAAACCGGGCTGGACCTGCCAGCCGTGAAAATCGGTGCCGTCATAGCTGACGGTGATCCGAATCCGCCTCATGCGGCCGGACGCGAGCCGGGTTTTTCAATGGGAATGCCGTCCTTGCACAAGGGGCACTCGTCGGGCTGGTAGGAGACGACATCTAACTTGGCCAGTTGCACGCGCGGGACACCGACATCGGCGCGTCCGCCGCTGCGGTCGATGATGGCGGCTGCCGCGATTACGTGGGCTCCGCCGGCGCGCAGGAGATCAATCACCTCGGCCACACTGCCTCCGGTAGTGACCACATCCTCGACGGCGACAGCGGTTTCGCCAGGACGAACGGAGAAGCCCCGGCGAAAAGACATTTTTCCGGAGGCGTCGCGTTCGGCAAAAATGAAACGGGCCCCCAGCGCGCGGGCGACCTCATGTCCGATGATAAGCCCCCCGATGGCAGGCGAAGCGACGATATCGACCGCACGGAGCTTGGATGCGAGATTTCGTCCGAACTCTTCGGCTAACGCCGGATGCTGCAGGACCAGCGCGGATTGCAGATATTCGCCGGAGTGCAGGCCGCTGGAGAGCCGGAAGTGGCCGGTCAGGTAGGCGCCGGTCTGGCGGAATCGGTCTAAGGTGTCCGGCATCGAAAACAATTCTAACAGCACCGCGAATCCCAAAAGCGGACACCTTGTAAGAAGCGATGGTACGATGAAACATTCGCCGCCCTTTGATCGCCTTGTAAGGTACACGCAAAATGAAACAGATTCAATCTATTACTGCCGTTCTTTGTGTATGGTTAGTGGCTGCCACGCCCGGTTGGGCGCAGAATCAGGACCAGGATCGTAAAGAGGATACGACGCCTCGCCTGGACTCGGAAAGCCCCCACTGGTATTCCCGTCTGACGAATCCATACCAGCCTCGCATCGTGCCGCCGGTAAATGTCTCCAATTCGACCCGGCTGGATTCGCTGCTGCGGGCGGGGAATCTTTATCTGTCGCTGGCGGACGCCATTGCGCTGGGCATCGAAAACAACCTGGATGTCGAGGTCCAGCGCTACGAATTCGACTTCGCCAATGCGGACTTGCTGCGCGCGAAGGCCGGCTCGTCAATTCTGGGAATCCCGACAAATGTTGCCAGCGGCACACCCACGGGAGTTTCGGGTTTAATCGGGAACCTCAACACGGGCATCGCCAGCAGCGGGGCTAACTCTTCGCTGCCGCTGGGGACAAGTTTCGATCCAACCTTCACGGGCACGGTCAGTTGGGGTCACATCACGACGCCGCTATCGAATTCCGTGGTTTCGGGCCTGACCGACTCGATCACCACGAACACCCTCGCCAACTTCGGGATTTCGCAGGGGTTTATCAGCGGCGGCACGGCGACCTTGAGCTACAACAACCAGTTGCAGTCTCAGAACTCCTATACCAACACGTACAACCCCGCGACCACTTCGAGCCTGGATCTGACCATGACTCAGCCGCTGCTCCAAGGGTTTGGAATCGCGATGAATAACCGGACGATCCGGATCGCGAAGAACAATCTGAGAGCAGCCGACCTGGTATTCAAGCAGCAGGTGGTCAACGTGGTGGCGAATATCGCGGTGCTGTATTGGAACCTGGTGTATCTGAACAACGATCTGGACGTAAAGCGGCGTTCCGTGGCGACCTCCGTCAAGCTGTTAAACGACAACAAGGCGCAGGTGGCGGTGGGGACCCTGGCGCCGATCTCGGTGGTGCAGGCGGAGGCACAGCTAGCTTCGGACCAGCAGGCTCTGGTGCAATCGGAAACTAACGTTCTCCAGCAGGAGACCCTGATTAAGAGCACCTTGAGCCGCAACGGCCTGGCGAGTTCCGCAGTGTCGTCCGCACGCGTGATTCCGACCGACCAGATCCGGGTTCCCGAAGTGGAGCAGGTTCAGCCCATTCAGGACCTGATCGCTCAAGCGCTGGATAACCGGCCGGAACTGGCCCAGAGCCGCATCCAGATCGACAATACGAAACTGAACCTGCAAGGGATCAGGAACCAGTTGTTGCCGCAGCTTAACGCCGTAGTGGACTTGCGCAACAACGCGCTGGCGGGATCGTTGAACACGACCGTGAATCCGGCGACCGGCCTGATTCCGTCGCACGCAGGTGATCCGTTTTTCATCGGCGGGTACGGGACCGTGCTGGGGCAGCTTTTTGGGCGCAATTTCCCAAACTACACCGTGGGCGTGCAGTTGAATATCCCGCTGCGCAATCGGACCGCCCAGGCAAACATGATCACTCAGGAGCTGAACCTCCGCCAGAGCGAGCTTTCGGTGCAGAAGCTGATCAACCAGGTTCGTGTAGACGTCCAAACGGCTTTGACCGCCGTCACGCAAGCGCGCGCGCAATATTCGGCATCAACCCGGGCGCGCATCCTTCAGGAGCAGACCGCCGACGCCGAAGTGAAGAAACTGGCTGTCGGCGCATCGACACCGTACAACGTGATTCTAATGCAGCGAGACATGTGGGCCGCGCAGGACGCGGAGGTGCAGGCGCAAGCGACTTATATCCTGGCGCGGGTGCAATTGGACTGGGCGGTCGGTTCGACGCTCGAAAAGAACCATGTGGTGCTGGATGAAGCCAAAACGGGTCATGTAAGTAGAGATCCGGACAAGATTCCGGATACGGTGATCCCGCCTAAGGTTGACTTCAAGTAAAAGACCGCAGAACACCCGACCGGATCGGTAAGATTTTCATCTCGGCACGCCGGAATGAAACACGACTTGCCGGTCAGGAACTACTGTTCGTTCGTTTTTTCAATGTTTGCAACCGAGTACGTGCTTGGCATTGGGATTGCTTGAGGGGAGATGTGCTAATGAAAAAAGAAGAGAGCTCAAGGAACTTCGGTTGCTCCTCTCGGCAGTTTCCCCTAGCAGTTTCCCAATCCCCTTCCCTCTGAAATCCTTCAGCACCCTACCCGACCCGGTTCCTTGAGCCCTCCAAGGGGCTCTCTTGCCCGGACGGGAATGCGCGGAAATCTTGTCTAATGAAAGGGCCAGCGCCCGCCGATGTTTGCTTTATGAATCCCTCCGCGATGCCGGCCGAGGCGCAACACGAGATTCAATTCCAGTTGAGCCTGCTGCATATTTTGAATCCGGGACAGCCGTCGACCGCCGAGTCCGACGCTCTGGAGCAACTGCTCACAGTCAAAACCACGACACACTGACAGGATTCGATACCATGAGGGGGTGCGGATCGTCTCCCTCATCGCCAGTGCGACGGAAATGGTGCATGCGCTGGGCTTGGGCGAGTTCCAGGTGGGCCGCTCGCATGAGTGCGACTATCCCCCTGAAGCCATGGCGAAGCTCCCGGTATGCACCGAGCCGAAATTCGATATTTCAGGCGGCAGCCGTGAGATCGACCGGCGAGTAAAAGCAACGCTGGCGGACGCCGTCAGCGTGTACCGGGTGTTTGACGAGGTCCTGGAGCGCTTACAGCCGACGCATATCGTAACGCAGACGCAGTGTGAGGTGTGCGCGGTCAGCTTGCGGGATGTCGAGCTTGCCCTGAGCGCCCGCTATGGCTCGCGGCCGCAAGTGGTGGCGCTGGAGCCGAACTCGCTCGAGGAAATTCGAAACGACATCCTCCGGCTCGCGCGGGCCTGCGGCGTGGAGGAACGCGGTTCGGCGCTGGTCGCGAGTATGGAAGACCGTATGGACGCGATCGCTGCCGGGGCGCGTGCAAGCCGCCGGCCGCCTCGCATCGCGGCGATCGAATGGCAGGAGCCATTGATGGCGGCCGGAAACTGGGTTCCCGAACTGATCCACAAGTTGGGTGCCGAAAATCTGTTTGGGACTGCGGGCGCGCACTCTCCATGGATGCACTGGGAGGAGTTGGCCGCTGCCGATCCGGACACAATCCTCTGCATGCCATGCGGCTACGATCTGAAGAAAACCCGCGACGAGATGCACTGGCTGACTGCCCGCGAGGGATGGAATGAACTTCGCGCTGTCCGGGGAGGGCGCGTCTTTCTCGCCGATGGGAATCAGTATATGAACCGGCCCGGTCCCAGGGTGGTGGAATCGCTCGAAATCCTGGCCCAAGTCCTGTACCCGGACCAGTTCTTACCGACGCTCGAAAACGTGGGCTGGGAGCGATTTTAGTTTATAATCGGGAGCAAGGAATTCCTTATGCGCGTGCGGGTCTTACGCTGGTCGCTTCCGGCTTTGGCGATGGGTGGCTTGGTGTGTGGGGTTTTGACGTGGCGCGGCTACGCGCAAGCGCCGAATCCCGGCCAGCAGGCTATCAAAGTCCAGGTGAACGAGGTGATTGTGCCGGTCACCGTCACCGACGAAAAAGGCCGCTTCGTCAGTAACCTGGAGCAGAAGGATTTTCAGATCTTCGACCAGGGCAAAGAACAGAAAATCGAGTATTTCACCCGCGAACGGAACCAACCCGTGGTGGTCGGTTTCCTGATCGATTTGAGCAACAACAGCCGCACGCAGTGGAAGAACTGGGAAGCCGCGGCTGAAGAGATGGTGTTGCAGATGCTGCCCGACGACAATCCGGAAATGCGGAAAAGAATGTCGGGATACCTGATCGGATACGGCAATGAAGCCGAGCTGATGGTGGATACGACGTCGGATCCCGAGCCGTTTCTGAACCGGCTGCGTAAGCTGAAGCCGGGCGGCGGCAGCGCGCTGTACGACGCGATTTACCAGGCGTGCACCAATCGCAAACTGATTCAGGGCGAGCCGGTGGAGCCGAGGCGCATCATCATCATCATCGGCGACGGGAACGACAATCACAGCAGCAAGACGCTGGAACAGGTGGTGGAGCTGGCCCAGCGCAATCTGGTGACGATTTACGGAGTGTCGACGATCTACTCGGGGTTCACCAGCGAGGGAACCGACGCGCTCACCAAGCTCGCCGAGGATACCGGAGGACGCGTGGAATATCCGCTGGCGAATCCGTATAAGGACGTGGCCGGATTCCTCTCCCAACCTCGCGATGAAGGCAATTACGCTTTGCAGCCGGGCACGGGCGGGTATGCGTCGGCGGTTTCGTCTGCGATTTTCGGATCGGTGGCCAACGTGGTGGGCGAAGTGACCACGCAATACATTTTGCGCTATATCCCCGATAATGCCGCGCAGGATTCTGCCAAGCCTTTCCGGTCGCTCAAGGTGACGGTCAGTCTGCCGAACGTGAAGGTGCGCGCTCGTCAGTATTACTATCCGCACGCTGCCAATTGACACTCGTTACCACCAAGCCGGCCCGATTCTGGATCCTCGGGCTCGAACTGCCGGGCGGGGATCCCGTAAACGCCGGAGTACTGCTCGAAGACGGCGCGGAAGGTCGCCTGCGCGTCCGGCTGCGCCGGGACTGGGATCTGATCGCGCCGGATGAGGCCGAGGTACTCGACGAGCTGGAAGCGGATCTGGAGGCGAAGTCGGCCGAGATGGGCGCGGCGCGACTGCTCCAGTATCTGGAAGATACGCTATCGAACGTGGTGCGGCTTTCCGAGCCGCGCGAGGCCACGGTGGAGGATTTCGATCGCGCGCTGGGGCGGCTGTACCGGGAGCACGTTGGCTCGAGCGTGCAGGAGTTCGTCACGCATCTGCCGCGTTTTTCGCTGGCCGTGGCTGCGGGGAAGTTCCTGGAGAATCCTGAAGTGACGGCGGAGGGTTGGGAAGAAGCTCCCGCGGATTTGAAGCTGACTCCGGAAATGTTTGTCGCGCGGATCGCGGGGCGGTCCATGGAGCCGAAGATTCCGGACGGGAGCTTGTGCGTGTTTCGCCACGGCGTTACCGGGTCGAGGCAGGGGCGGCTGGTGCTGGTGGAGCGAATGGGTGGAGGCTCCAACGATCGCTATACGGTGAAACGATATCGGAGCGAGAAGAAGCGCAACACGGATGGGACCTGGTCGCACGAGAAGATTACGCTCCAATCTCTGAATCCGGAGTTTGAGGATTGGGACTTGAATCCGGAGGAGGACCGGTTCCGGGTTCTGGCCGAGTTCGTTCGCGTGCTCGACTGATGATCCAGACCGATAGGTTGCTGCTGCGCCGATGGAAGGCGTCAGACCGGGAGCCGTTTGCGCGCATGAACGCCGATCGGCGTGTGATGCAGTTCTTTCCGCGCTGTCTTTCGAGCGAAGAGAGCAACGAACTGGCGGCGCGGATCGACCGGAAGATCCAGGAGTGCGGCTTTGGCCTGTACGCTGCCGAGCTGCGCGAAACCGGCGGGTTCATCGGATTCATCGGGCTGTCGGAACCGGGCTTCGAGGCCCACTTCATGCCAGCGATTGAGATCGGGTGGAGGCTCGCCGCGGAATATTGGAATCGCGGGCTGGCGACCGAGGGAGCGCGGGCGGTGGTGCGTCACGCGTTCGAGGTGCTGGCGCTGCCCGCCCTGGTGTCGTTCACGACGGAAAAGAATTTACCGTCGCGCCGCGTGATGGAGAAGATCGGCATGACTCACGACCCGGATGACGATTTCGATCATCCCAAGCTGGCGGTAGGAGATGCGCTCCGGCGCCACGTGCTTTACAGGCTGACCGGCTCTCGCTAGATCCCGACCTGGCGTGCGACTAGAGAAAAGTGCGCGGAGCGCGCGATTAGAGAAAAGTGCGCGGAGCGCACTTGCAGACAAAGCTATACTGTGAAGTTGCCAATCGCTTTGCTGATCCCCGCCTACCGGCCGGGACCGGAACTGCTACACGTGCTCGAAGCAGCCGCCGGCGGTGAATTTGAAACCGTGGTCGTGGTGGACGACGGCAGCGGACCGGCCTATGCGCCGATTTTCAACGCCTGCCCGGCGACCATCCTCAGGCACGAAAAGAATCTAGGTAAGGGCGCGGCGCTGCGCACCGGAATCGCGCATATCCTTTCCGCACATCCGGGATGCGGCGTCGTGACCGCGGATGCCGACGGCCAGCATCATCCGGAGGACATCGCGCGCGTGGCGCGGCGTCTGGCGGAGAATCCGCAGTCGCTGGTGCTGGGCGCGCGTGGATTCGACGGCGCGGTACCCGGGCGCAGCCGGGCTGGAAACACGATTTCGCGGGCGGTATTTCGGTTGTTAATGGGCCAGAAACTGCGCGACACGCAGACCGGGCTGCGGGGAATCCCCAGCCATCTGCTGCCCGAATTGGTGGCCATGCATTCCACCGGCTATGAGTTCGAGATCGACATGCTGACGGCCGCGAAGCATCTATCGATCCCGATTCTTGAGGAGCCCATACGCACCATCTATGAGCCGGATAATCCCACGTCGCACTTTAATCCCCTGGCGGATTCGATGCGCATCGGATTCGTGCTGGCCCGCTTCACGATGCTGTCGCTGGGAACGGCCGTGCTGGATAACGCGGTGTTTTCCGCGGCGATTCACCTGGGATTCGCGGCCGCGTCGGCGCAGGTGGCTGCGCGAGCCGTCGCCGTGCTGGTGAATTATCCCCTGGCGCGGCGCGCGGTGTTTCTTTCTAAGGAGCCGCACCGGTCCACTTTGGTGCGATACCTGGCGCTGGTGGTGGTCAGCGGGGCGGTGTCGTTTCAGCTCCTGCGGTTGCTGCAGGGTCTGGCAGGATGGAGCGTGCTGAACGCGAAGATCGCGGCGGAATCGGCGCTGTTTCTGGTGAACTTCGTGATCCAGCGCGATTGGGTATTCGTGCGGCGCAGCCAGCCGCAGGCAACCGATTGGGATCAGTATTACCGCTCGCCCGCGCCCACGGCGCATCTTACGCGGCGCTACACGGGCCGCGTGTTGGTCAACGCGTTGCGCCGATTCGGGGGAAATATCGTGCGGCTGGCCGAGATCGGTGGGGCCAATAGCTGCTTCCTGGATACGATTCAGACGGGGATCGCTCCGCGCGAGTATCATGTGATCGATACCAACGCCTATGGGCTGTCGCTGCTGCGGGATCGAAAGGTGATCACGCACCAGCAAAGCTGTCTCGCGCTCGCGCTGGATCTGGAAGCCGACGCGGTGTTCAGCATCGGGCTGATCGAGCATTTCGATCCCGCGGGAACGCGGCAGGCTGTGGCGTCACATTTCTCGCTGATCCGTCCGGGCGGCTGCGCGATCATTTCGTTTCCTACGCCGACGCTGCTGTATCGGGTAGCCCGATGGCTGACGGAAGCCGTGGGCGCATGGAAATTTCCCGATGAACGTCCGCTATCGCGGGAAGAAGTGGCCAGCGCGGCAGGTGAATTCGGGCGTGTCGAATTTGAAAAAATCCTGTGGCCGATCGTGTTCACGCAACGCCTGATGGTGTTCCGGAAATATTCATGAAACGGGCGTGGGTCTGGCTGGTGCTGGCCGCCCTGGCGGGATGGGCGGCGTACGGATTCGTGCGGGAGCGGTTGTTCGCTCAGGAACTGTGGCACCACGACGGTCTGATCCGGCTGGCAGGTTATACCGCCGCGTTCTGGATCGCAGCGGGAGTCATTTTGTGGCTGCGGCCCGCGTTGCTCCTGCCCGTGACGGCCGTATTTGTATTCGTCTACAGCGAATGGTGGTGCGCGAGGTTTTTCAGCCCGTTGGCGCCGGTCGCGGTGATCTATTTTCTTGGCTCGTGTTTCTTCATGGGACGGATCATCACGCGCAGAGCCGATCCGTGGATTACTGTGCTGACCGGGCTCTCGATCTGGATTTTCGTGATCTCGATCGCCGTGCACTTTCCGGTAAACACGGGCTGGATATATGCGATCGCATTTGCGATTCCCTATCTGTTACGGCTGGCGCCACCATTGATAGGGACCCGCCTTGAAGGAGGCGTCGGCGCAGCGATGGTTAGCATTCCACGTGGAAACGCCGGGCTGGCCGCGCTGCTGTATGTGTTGCTGATGCAGTGGCTGGTCGCGCTGAAGCCGGAAGTGAGCGCGGATGGGCTCGCGATGCACCTGACGATTCCCGCGATGATCGCGAATAGCGGGCGGTTCGCGTTCGATTTTCAGCAGTACACCTGGGCGCTGATGCCGATGGGCGGGGATTTCGCGTTCACCGCCGTCTACTTGTTAGGTGGAGAAGCGGCGGCACGATTATTGAACTTCGCGATGCTGATCGTGATCGTCGCGATGGTTTATGGAGTCTCGCGGCGATGGTTGTCGCCAGGCCGGGCGGCGCTTGCCGCTACGCTGTTCGCCTCGACTCCGCTGGTGCAACTGGTCACCGGGTCGCTGTTCGTCGAGAATGTATGGGCGGCGCTGATCCTCGGCGCAGCGCTTGCGTTGTGGTCGGGCGAAGCAGTCGCCGCGGGGATGCTCTTGGGCGCGGCGCTGGCGACCAAGGTCGGGACCACAGCATTTCTGGCCCCGGCGGCGGTGGTGGGCGCGTTGGCGATGCGAAAAATGGAACATCGCGCACGGACCGCTGCGATGGCTTGCGCATGCACAGTGGCCTTCGCGGCGCCGCCGTTCGTTTACGCTTACGCAAAGACCGGAAACCCGATCTTTCCCTTCTCCAACAATTTTTTCCGGTCGCCGTATTTCGATGCTTCGGTTTCGTTGCAGGACGTGCGATACCGGGCGCCACACGGTTGGAATTCTCTGTATAACCTGACGTTCCGGTCCAAGAATTACATTGAGGGTCAGCAGGGGGCGCTGGGTTTTCAATACTTCCTGCTGCTGCCTGCGCTGCTGTTGCTGTTGTTCAGACGCAATGCTCCGCCGCGCGTGCTGGTGCTATTCGGCTTGGCCGGAGCTGTGATTACATTTGTGTCGGTGCCGAATTTGCGATATCTGTATCCGGCGTTGCCGCTCATCTCGATCGGCATCGCATGGGTATTGGCGGAAGTGCCGCTGATGATCCTTCCCGTGGTGGCGATGCTGGGGCTGAATGTCTGGTTCACACCGGCATCCGGCTGGTATCACAACGATTTTGCGCTGTTCAATCGCGCGCAATTCGACGATTATCTGTCCGGCGCCGCACCCCAACGCAAGCTGATCGACGTAGTGAACAGAACTGCTCCAGGCGAGCCAGTGGCCTTTCTGGCCGGAGACGCGATCGCGGGTTTGCGCGCCAAAGCCTACGCCGACACCTGGCATACCTTCAAGTTCTGGAAACGAATCACGACTGCGACGGAGCCAGGGCAGATCGCCGCTCTGTTCCGCGAGACTGGGATTCATGATGTAATCACACCGATTCCACCCGAAACTGACTTTCTCCCGATTCAACACTTTGTCGAGCAGTGGACCGCGCCCGCCGGCGTGTCCAGCGGACGCTTCGAGCTCCGCACAGTTCTGGCCGCGCCGATCACCAAGCCACGGGATACCACACCTGCGCCCACAGGAAGCTACGACGATTTCGATCAGCGCATCGAATACAGCACGGGTTGGGTGCATGACCCTCAATTCAAGTCGGCCTCCGGCGGGACCATTACTTACACCGACCGGCCGGGGGACTCGTTTCGGTTCTTCTTCAACGGCACTTCCATACGGTACGTCTATACGACCGCGTTAAACCGTGGAATCGCGGAGGTTTTGATCGATCAGAAGATCCGCGCTCACGTGAACCTTTACTCCAAGGAAATTAAGTGGCAGCAGCATACGCTGTTCCCGGGGCTGGAGTCCGGGCCCCATACCATCGAGGTGCGCGTGACTCATCGCAAAGACCCGCGGTCGTCCGGATACTACGTCGATCTGGACCGGTTCGACGTGAATCCGTAGCTGGCCTCTCGCGGGCGTAGAATGGAAGAAAATGCGCTGCATCCTCCTGATACTGACGGCGTCCGCAATCGCGTTCGGGCAGAAGTATACCGGCCCGCGTCCCCCCAAGCCGGATGTGCTCTATCTGGTCCACGCCGATAACCTGATTCCGACCGAAGTAACAGAGGCAAAGCCGGAGACCAAGAAGAACGAGATTATGTATTCGATTCCCGGCACCACTTCGCCCGCGCGCACGCCGCTGGCTGAGCCGATTTTCATCATCGAAGCCGACAAGATTCAGCCGCAGAGTCTGGAAATGTACAAAGTGGAGGTGAAGAACGGGCATCGGGAAGTGACCATGACCCTGCGGCGAACCCGAGGCGGACCGCGCCCGGTGCGGATCTCGGTCACGCACCTGGACGGAAAGCTGTACAAGATCGAAGCGGACGAAGAAATCGAGAATGGTGAGTATGCGCTCTCACCAAATGGCTCGAACACCGTCTTTTGTTTCGAGGTTTACTGATTTCGACGGTTGGCGGCCCATCCTGGCGCCTGATAGACTCAATACTTATGTTTGTTGGGCTTGAGCACACGGCTATCGCCTCGCCAAATCCGAAGGCGCTGGCGCAATGGTACGTCGATCATCTCGGGTTCCGCATGAACTTCGAGTACGACGGCAATTATTTCGTTCGCGCGGCCAACGGGGCGATGCTCGAAATTATTCCCTCCGAAGGATCCCGGGGCGAGCAGAAGATGCGTGATCCGGGGATCCGCCACCTGGCGATCGAGGTAGCGGATTTTGACGGAGCCTACGCCGCATTGCGCGCGCAAGGCGTCAACTTCGTGGGCGATCCGTACGTGAACATGGGCAACCGGCTGGTGTTTTTCACCGACTGCGATGGGAATCTGGTGCACCTGATCCGGCGGGAGCGGCCGCTTCCGTAGGATCAATTCACGAGACAGGGCACCATTTGATCGATCAAGTATTTAAAGTATTCCGGCATCGCGACTTCCGCCTGCTGTGGATCGGTGCCTGTACATCGAGCATCGGGTCCTGGGTACAGATCGTGGCGCAGGCGTGGCTGGTTTACACGCTTTCGAACAGCGCGTTTTATCTGGGGCTGGATTCCTTTCTGGGCCAGGCGCCGATCATTCTGTTTTCCCTGGTCGGCGGCGTGATCGCGGACCGGCGGGACCGCCGCAAGATGCTGCTGATGTCGCAGTACATCCAGATGACCAGCGCGCTTCTGCTGACCGGCCTGTTCTACTTCCATGCGGTGCACGTCTGGCAGATTTTGTGTTTATCGTTTGTCTCCGGGATCGGGCAGAGCTTCGGCGGGCCCGCGTATTCGGCGCTGCTGCCGACGCTGGTGGGACAGGAAGATTATCCGAAAGCGATTGCATGGAACTCCATCCAGTTCAACCTGGCGCGCGTGATTGGCCCGACCATCGCCGGCATCACGCTGGCGAAGTTGAACGCGACGTGGTGTTTCGGGCTGAATGGAATCTCCTTCATCGCCGTGATCATTTCGTTGTACGTGATCAACGTCGGCTTCGTTCCGGCGCGCTCCACGGAATCGATTGTCACCAGCATGAAACAGGGCATCGCCTTCATTCGCACCAAACCCGGGTTGGATTCCCTGATCGTGCTGGCGTTTTCCATGACTTTGTTCGGCTTTCAGTTGCTGCCGTTCTTGCCTGTGTTCGCGCGAGAAATATTTCACGGCAACGCGGCTACCTATACGCAGTTGCTGGTTTGTTCTGGATCGGGCTCGGTATGCGGCGCGCTGGTGGTGGCCGGGTTGGGAAAGACCAAGCGGCAGGGCCGTACGGCGCTGGTCACGCTGGTGCTGCTGGGGGCTCTGATCCTGGGATTTTCGCTGTCCAGGTCGCTGCTGCTTTCTTCCCTGCTGATTTTCCTGGGCGGCGCGTCTTTGATCACGGTGTTCGCGATGATTCAATCGCTGGTGCAGGCGAGCACGGGCGACGCGATGATGGGCCGCGTGATGAGCGTGTACAACGTCGCGTTCCGCGGCGGCATGCCCGTGGGCAGCCTGATCGTCGGCAAGCTCATCCCGATTCTGACGGTTTCGGTCACCATGGCCAGCTCCGGAGTGGTCCTATCGGTGCTGGGGCTGTACTTCCTGCTGGTGCATCGAAGAATCGCTCGTTTGTAGCCGTTTCCCATGCCATCATAAGAGCATGCGCACGAGCGCAGTCGCGCTGATGCTGCTCGCCGCGCCGTGGTGCGCGGGTGAGTGGATTCGGGTGGCGTCGCCGGGGATGGAAGTGCTCACCGACGCGGGCGAGAAGACCGGACGGGGGTTGTTGGCGCGGCTCGAACGGATTCGCGAGCTTTCGGTGAAGCGGAACCTGCTCGGCGGGGGTGTGTGGAGCGGCTATCCCTGGCCGGTTCGTGTCTTCGCATTCGCGTCTGAGAACGAGTTCAATTCGTATCGCGATTCACC
>Ga0209415_10002667_pt1 | contig 33268 bp, 23 predicted proteins | sample PeaSoiSIISIP2007_FD_187696 | JGI IMG/M metagenome (GOLD analysis project Ga0209415, IMG submission 187696) | Peat soil microbial communities from Weissenstadt, Germany - SII-SIP-2007 (SPAdes) (version 2) | ecosystem: Environmental > Terrestrial > Soil > Wetlands > Peat | place: Germany... | reverse complement strand
ATGTTCAAGGGCGAGAGCGCGCACGCGGCTGCGGCTCCCTGGCGCGGACGCAGCGCGCTGGACGCTGTGGAACTGATGGACGTCGGGATGAATTTCCGGCGCGAGCATCTGCGTCTGGCGCAGCGGACGCATTATGTGATCAGCAATGGAGGGGATCAGCCGAACGTCGTGCCTCCGAATGCAACGGTCTGGTACTACCTGCGCGAGGCCGATTATCCGCACGTGATGGATCTGTGGCGCATCGCGGACAATATGGCGACCGGCGCGACGCTGATGACCGATACGACCTACACGTCGCGGCTGCTGGGCAGCGCGTGGTCGCCATACGGGAATCAACCGATCGCGGAGGACATGTACGAGAACATCAAGAAAGTCGGGCTGCCGCAATGGTCGGATGCGGATCAGACGCTGGCCAAGGCGCTGCAAAAAGAGCTGAAAGTTCCGGTAATCGGGCTGCCGCTGAAGGTATCGCAACTGCGGCCGCCGCGCGAGGAGCCGGCCGACGGCGAAAATAATATCGGGCCTATGGGCGGCGGATCGGACGATATCGGCGACATTTCCTGGAACGTCCCGACGGTGGTGCTGCGGTTTCCGTCGAATATCCAGGCCGGTCCGGGGCACAACTGGGCCAATGCGGTTTCGATGGCGACGCCGATCGCGCATAAAGGCGTGATCGCCGGGGCGAAGGTGCAGGCGATGACAGTGCTCGACCTGCTGCTGCATCCGGAGCTGGTGGCGAAAGCGCGGGACTACTTCAACAACGTGCAGACGAAAGACGTAAAGTACACGAGTTTCCTGCGTCCCGGCGATAAGCCTGCGATCTGGTTGAACGAGAAAATCATGGCTACGTATCGCGAGCGGATGAAGCAGTTCTACTACAATCCGGAGAAGTACGATACGTATCTGGAGCAGCTCGGGATCAAGTACCCGACTGTGCACTAAAAGGCTCGCTAATCTAGCGCGTCGCTGATCTCGAACTGTGTGATTCGGGCGGGGCAAAAAGGGCTACAGGCACGAACTTTCGCAAAAGCGGCCAAATTCGAGCCAGTGCCCCTTTTTGCACACTGTGCCGCAAAGCGATCTGCCGGTTCACTTGGGTTGAGCAGGGAGCAGCAGTCCGATTAGGACGGCGATGATCGCGATTACCACTAAATCGGTATGTTCCATTTTATTTTCCCTTTCTGACCGTTTCGCGGTCACCTTCTTACACGCAGGTTGAAGAGGAAATCGGTCATGCGCGTCGATTTTTTTTCGGGGCCAGCACAGACATCCCGCATATCCAGCGGTTTCGACGACCTTCCCTAGCGACAATTCCGCCGGCAACTCCCAGTGCGTGGGTCCTTCGACGTCATCCTCATCGTGGCTTCCACGATGGTGGCCTCCGTTTGTTCGCAGATCCGTTTGGGGCGTCCGCTCCGTGGTCGGTCTTGGAGAAGACCGGCGACGCCGTCCGCATCAAGAGGGGGGAAGTGGCGTAGCCACATCCCGTATGCAGGTGCGTTGCTGATCTCGAACAATATGATTCGGGCCGGGGCAAAAAGGGCTACAGGCACGAACTTTCGCAAAAGCGGCGAAATTCGAGCCAGTCCCCCTTTTTGCACGCTGTGCCGTTATTGGCCGTGACTTGCGGTTTAGACTACTAAGCGATTCTGTGGGGAAACCCGTTATATTAACCGCTCCCTCCGGTCGCGGCTCCATTCCGGCCGAGCGTGCTGAGCCTTCCATAAATGATTCAATAGAGCGTATGTGGAAAGATCTGGTGTTTGCGGTTCGAACTTTGCGCCGGAACGGGATGTTTACCGCCGTCGCGATGCTTTCTTTGGCGCTGGGGATCGGTGCGAGCACGGCGATTTTTTCGCTGATGGATCAGGTGCTGTTCCGGCTGCTGCCGGTCGCCGATCCGGAACGGCTGGTTCTGCTGCATCGGGAATATTCGCCCAATGGGACCAGCACTAGCGACAACTTCGAATCCGTGTTTTCGTATCCGACGTATCGCGAGTTGCGCGACCACGATCCGGCGTTCTACGGGACCATCGCGCGGGGCAGCGCCCGGGTCGCGCTCTCTTACCAGGCCGAGACCCAGAACGCCGCCGCCGAAATCGTGTCTGGAAACTTTTTTGAGACGCTGGGAGTGGGCGCGTCCATCGGGCGCGTGATGGCGGCCGATGACGACGGGCCGCCGGGGGCGCATCCGGTGGTCGTCCTGGGTCATAGTTACTGGTCGAGCCGCTTTGGAAGCGATCCCGGGATCTTAAACCAGACCGTCACCGTCAACGGACAGCCGATGGTGGTGATTGGCGTAGCTGCGGCGGGATTCAACGGAATCCGCCCCGGCTCGACTCCCGATTTGTATGCTCCGATTGCGATGCAGAAGGCGGTGCGGCCGACGTGGAATGCTTTGGATGACGTGACGTTCCGGTGGCTGAATATTTTCGCGCGTTTGCGAAACGGCGTCGGCATGCAACAGGCCCAGGCGGCTACCGATGTCGCGTACCGGTCGATCACGGAGGCGGAGCTGGCACGGAATCCGCACATTGCGGGCGGACGAGAGAGAGACAAGTTTCTGAACCATCGGCTAGAGGTTCGGCTGGCCGCGCAAGGGATCAACGGACTCCGGCGGCAATGGGAAAAGCCGCTGGTGGTGGTGATGGCGCTGGCCGCGCTGGTGTTGCTGATCACGTGTTCGAATGTCGCGGGCCTGATGCTGGCGCGGGCGGCCGGGAGGCAGCGGGAGATCGCGATCCGGCTGGCACTGGGGGCGGGACGCGCGGCTGTGGTCAAGCAGCTTTTGATTGAAGGACTGGTTTTGTTTCTCGCGGCCAGCGTGCTGGGGCTGATCGCGGCGGTTTGGGCGCAGGGAGCGCTGATTCGTGTGCTGCCTGAGGGTTACTCCGGCAACTGGTTGAAGGGGGCGCTGGATCTTAGAGTATTGCTTTTCAATCTTGCGCTGGCGGCGGGATGCGGGCTGGTGTTCGGACTGATTCCGGCCCTGGGCGCGACGCGGCCGGATGTCGCGGTGACTCTGAAGGACCAGGCATCGCAGGCCTCGGGAGGCGGCACGGCGAGAATGCGTAAAATCATGGTCACTGCGCAGGTGGCGTTTTCGCTGACGCTTCTGGCCGGGGCCGGGCTGTTTGCGGAGAGCCTGTACCGGCTCAGTCAGGTCGATCTCGGATTTCGAGCGGAGCGCCTGCTGACTTTCTCGGTGGATGCCACGACGACGCGTCCCGATACGGCCAATGCGAATGCGTTTTATCGTGAGCTCGAAGAAAGGCTGGATACGATTCCCGGGGTGGTGGGAGCGGGCGCTTCCAATGCCGGTCCATTTTCCAACTCCGACAATGGCGGGAATATTACCGTGGAAGGGTACAGGGCCGCGGAAAGCGAATATACGGGCGCGCAGCATGCCGCAATCAATCCCGGATTTTTCCGCGCCCTGGGGATTCCAGTGCAGGCCGGCCGGGAGTTCAATGCGAGAGACGGTGCAGGCGCGCCGAAAGTGGTGGTCGTCAACCAGGCTTTCGTAAAGCGCTATTTCGGTTCCGCGAATCCGATTGGACGACGGATGACGTTTGGCGGCGGGAATGTCAAGCTGGATCACGAGATCGTTGGGGTGGTCGCAGACAGCCACAAAGACGTCAGAAAGGTACCCGTCGAAACGGTTTATCTTCTTTATACACAGTGGGATAAACCGGAGAGACTCGTGTTCTACCTGAGAACGGCTGGCGATACCGGCAGCCTTGCTTCGGACGTTCGGCGGACGGTTCGATCACTCGATCCGGCTGTGCCGATAGGAGATCCCGAGACCATGGCCTTGCTGATCAGGAACTCGATCTACACGGACCGGTTGATCGCGCTGCTCTCGGGGGCATTCGGCGTGTTGGCGACCTTGCTTGCGGCGCTGGGATTGTATGGAGTGGTCGGGTACGCGGTGTCGCGACGGACCGCCGAGATTGGAGTCCGCATCGCGCTGGGGGCTTTCCCGGGTGACGTGCTGCGTATGGTTCTGTGGGAGGCGGCGGAAATCGTATCTCTTGGCATCGTGATTGGCGCGGCCGCGGCGTTCGGGCTGGGGCGATTCGTTCAGTCGCAACTATTCGGAATTGAGGCTGGAAATCCCCTGATTCTGGCATCGGCGGTGATTCTGCTCGGAATTGTGACCGTAGCCGCGGCATTTGTACCGGCGTGGCGGGCTTCGCATATCGACCCGATCAACGCGCTCCGGTACGAGTAAGCCGGAAGTTATGCAGAAAATGCACGTTGACAGTTTCACAAAATGCGACTAAATTATCTCTAAAGATGGAATCTGTCGATTCGGTGCGAAAATTCGACCGGTACGAGGTCCTGCGGCGCATCGTTGACGACGACGAGATCGGGGCCGTCTTCGGAAAATACCCGATAATCGCACGGCGCGTGCGCCGATGCCATCGGCAATATTTTCTGGCATGGCTGCGAAATTATGAGCGGGAAGCGGCGCTGCTGAACCGCACCCGGATTCGAACTTTGGCGGCCGACGGAAAATGGCTGGAAAGCGGACGCGCCTTGGGACGGGCGACGCATTATGGACTTCTCTGCATGCGCCTGCGCTGGGCAGCGGAGAGCCGCCGTTTGGGGATCGGCAACCCGGTCCGAGTAGTGGAGGACTGTATTTCCGAGCTGCGGCGGCTGGACTACTTGGAAGAGTCGATGTCTCCCAATATCGCTTTCCCTTCGGCATAGAGTTTCCGGTCCCATTTATCAAGGGCAGCAATCTGTTCGGGCGACATGACCGGCGGGACAGCGAACGGCAGCTTTTCTCCCGATTTTTTTATGAGCAGCGCCCACATGATGTAAGACACGGCTAACCCTCCCGTAATGAAGAAGTTAGCGGTGAATCGCCATTGCCCGCGGCTTACCAGGCCGATGAAGTTTCCCGCGAATTGGGCTGCGAATAAACCCACCAGGATGAGGAGATGACGGACGGCGTTCGGGCGGACGGGAATCGACGGCACCAGGCGGAAAAAACTCAAGGAAAGCATCGCGATCAGCATTAAAGCCAGCTCCACGCACTCTTCAAACGTGATGGGGCCGCGCAACGGTCCGTCCCACTTCGTGTTGAGGACGGTAACGGTCAGGGCGGCAATTGCGGATACGCCTGTGATCGCGCCCAGCAGGATGAATCCAAATCCGCGTATATTCCGAAAATGCAGGGCGAGGCGCCAGAACGCTTCGATGGCGGCGCAGGCTCCCATCACGGCGATTGGCCACTGGGTTAGTTTCCAGAAACCTATGTACTTGTAAGGGCTTACCATGGCGTAAATCTCGCGGCTCAGCGTGAGCAAGGTGAGTCCGATGAAAGCTGCGTGGCGAAGCAGCAGTTGCTCCCGCCAGCATCGCCAGATCGTGGCAATTTGGGCGGTTGCCCCGATGTACATGATCCATAGAGTAAGGGCCAGTTGCACGGCTCGAACAGGATACCAGCAACTGGCCCTTGCAGGCTAGGCAGCCTGTTGCTTCTTAATCTTCTTTACTTTCTTAGGATGCGATGCCTGCGGCTTGGGAGCGCTCGACGGCCCTCCAGTCGGCGGCGGGCATATGGGAGGGCACCACGGGATTTGTGCGTGGGCTCCTTCCGCGCTACCGAACAAGGCGGCAGCGGCGATGATCGTCAGTATCAAGTTTCGGTTTTTCATGGTATTTGCCTTTCTTACCGGGTATACCCGGTGCATTAGGTCTATCACAGACGGATTTTGGATGAAACTCGGTGGCAGCCACCAAAAGGCGCCTCGTTTTATTCGCGAAATAAAACGACCGGGTGAGCGTGGGCGACCGTGACTAGAATGGGATCTGGAGGGTCACGAAATGAGGCGGGGCGTTCTCGCGGTTTTCGTCACAGCGGTGTGCGCCGCCGCGCAATCGATGCCGCCGGAGATGCGCGAAGCGCTGGTGGAGGAATTCCACTTTACGCCGGCGGACATCCAGAAGGCTGAATCCGGACGCCCGGTTTCGAAGATGGCGGCTACCGGCCGACCCGACGATGTGCGGATGGCGGGCGTGATTCTGATCAAAGTTTCGTCGAGCGATTTCATCAAGGCTTATCGCGATGTCGAGCATTTTCAGATGAGCAAGGAAGTAATCCGGACGGGACAATTCAGCTCCCCTCCGGTAGAGGCCGATCTCGCGGGGTTTCATTTGCCGGATTTGAACAGGAGCGACCTGGTGGCGTGCCATCCCGGCAATTGCGCTTACAAAATGCCGGCGGACGTGATGGACGAACTGCGGACCAAGATCGACTGGAGCGCGGCGGATGCGAATCAACAGGCTGAGAGGCTGGTTCACAAACTCTGGATCGCACGTTTGACGGAGTACCAGCGCACCGGCGACGCCGCGCTAGCGGTTTATTACGACACCAAGTCGCCGTATTCGGTTTCCGAGGGATTGCACTCGCTGATCGGGGATGAGACGCGGCTGGCGAATCGATTCCCGGATTTGATGCGATACGTCAAAGAATATCCGCTGCATCAGCCTGCGGGCACTGAAAATCTTTTCTACTGGCAGGAGGCGGCGTTCGGACTGAAACACGTGGTCCGGACCGAGCACATGATCATTCAGGAGCTTCCCGAGCCGGACGGCACGCACTACGCGATCCTCACCAAGATGCTGTTCGCGACCCATTATTTCAGGGCGGCGGTGGAGTTCAACTACGTTCATCCGGTCCGGACGGAATCGGGCGAGCCCGCGGTCTATTTCCTGGCGGCGCAACGTTCTTACGTCGACGGGATGACGGGAGCGAAAGGGGCGGTGCTGCGGCGGATCGCCAATAGCCGGAGTCCGGCGAGCCTGACGGAGAATCTGGAACTCGCCAAGAGACGACTGGAGCGGACGCGCTGATTCAATGTTGCAGGGCCGAACGAAGCAGAGTGCTGACGCCGTTCCACGTAATTTGCACGCCGATGCAGACCAGGATAAAAGACGAGAGACGGATGATGACGTTCATGGCCGCGTCGCCCAGGGCTTGCCCGATCCGTTCGGCGAAGCGATAGCTCAAATAGATCGAGATCGCGATTAGAACGGCGCCGAGCAGCAGACCGGTGATCAGCGGCCAGCGCCATTCCGACCCCTCGGGCCGGTTGGCGCCGACGGTGATGGCCACGGAGATCGAGCCGGGGCCGACTGTTAACGGGAGCGTCAGCGGATAAAACGCCTGGCGCATGTAGTTCGAATCGCTACAGGGTCTCTTTGCGTCGTCGGTGGCATCGCCGTCATCGTCGGTGTGCCGGAGCAGCGCCCATCCGGTAGAAATCACGATCAGGCCGCCGCCCACCTGCACTACGGGAAGCGAAATGCCGAAGAAGGCGAGGATGTGCGTGCCGATGAAGATCGAGACGACGATCAGCAGGAAGCCGTTCATGGCGATGGCGCGCGCCAGCTTCGCGCGGCCCGTTCCGGAGAGACCGCGGGTGAGGGAGAGAAAGATGGGAGTGTTCCCCAGCGGATTGACAATCGGGAACAAGGCGCCCACGATGAGCAACGTGCTGGAGGTCAACTCAGTGAGCGCACGGTTCACGATTTACGATTCTCCGCTCCAGTATAAGGCGGGCATGATAGAGTTTTTCTGAAGGAGAAACAACATGTTGAATCGATCAAGCTTTTGCGTGGCCGCCGGGTCCGTCCTCGCGACGCTGGCTATCGCACAACCTCCGGCTCCAGCTCCGTTCCAGACCCACCAGTTGAAACCGAATGTGTATTGGGTGGAGGGCGGCGGTGGAAACAGCGGCGTTATTGTCGGCGACAAGGGAGTGATCGTGGTGGATGCCAAGACCACCGAGGCCGGCGGGAAGCAGCTGCTGGCGGAGATCGCCAAGATTACGCCCAAGCCGGTGACGACCGTGATTCTTACGCACAGCGATGGGGATCACGTGAATGGTCTGGTCGCGTTTCCGGCTGGGATCAAGATCATAGCCCACGAGAACAATAAGAAGGAACAGGAAGAAGCTCTCTCGCGCGGGGGCCGCGGCGCGCCGCCGGCGGATCATCTGCCAACGGAGGTGGTCACGAAAAATAAAGAGGATCTGAAGATCGACGGCGTGAAAGTGGAACTGCATCACTGGGCGCCCGCGCATACCAGCGGCGATCTGATCGTTTATCTTCCGTCCGAGAAAATCGTGTTCACTGGTGACATCATCGCGATGCAGCTTCCTGATCCGCTGATCCATCTGGAAAAAAATGGTTCATCGGAAGGCTGGATCACGACCACCAAGGGAATCGTCGGGTTGAACGCGGATCAGTTCGTGCCAGGTCACGGAGACGTGCAGACGAAGGCCGCGATCGAGAAGCGGCTGACGGATGCCGAAGCCAAGCGGGCGAAGATCAAGGAACTGGTCGCACAGGGTAAATCGCTGGAAGAGATCAAGACCGCGGTTGGCGATCCGCCGCCGGCTCAAGGTCGCGGCGGACGCGGGCCGGGATTTGCCAGCTTCACCGAGGTGGTGTATCGCGAATTGACTGCGAAGTAGATGAACGCGGCTAGGCTGGCTTTCGACAACGTCGAGCGGTACGGCGAATATACCAAGCTGTATTTCGAGGGCAAGTCTTATACGAACGTCGACCGGCTGCGCTATGCCGGATCGCTGGCGAGCGTCTTGCGCGAATACGGAGTCGAGGCCGGGGATCGTGTCGCGGTGATGATGCCGAATTCGCCGGAAGTGGAAGCGGCGTTCCAGGCGATCTGGATGCTGGGCGCGGCGATCATTCCGATCACGCCGCAACTGGGACCGAGAGAAGTCGGGTACATGCTGGCGGACGGGCAGGTGCGGATGGCATTGACCTCGCCGATTCTGGCCGCGCGCGTCAGTGAGGCTTGCGCTGCGGCTCCATCGGTGCGGAATCTGCTGGTATTCGGCGCATCGGAGGTCAACGGCGCGATCGACATCTCGGAACGGGTGAAGGACGCGCCGGCGATCGATTCGATGCTGACGCGCGCTGAGGACGACCTCGCGTTGCTGCTGTATACGTCGGGCACGACGGGAAATCCGAAAGGCGTGATGCTGACGCATCGCAATCTGCTCAGCGGCGTCGAGGCGGCGGTGCGAAAAAGTCCCGACATGCCGCGCGAGAGACTGCTGCTCCCGCTGCCGTTGAGTCATGTTTACGGAGTGATCGTGATGAACGTCAGCAACGCATGGGGGTGGACCAGCATCCTGATGCCGCACTTCGAAACACGGCGCGCGCTTCAATTGATGGAACAACATCGTGTAACGCGCATCTCGGCGATCCCGACCATGCTAGTGTACATGATCAATTCACCGGATCGCGAGAAATACGATACGTCGAGCCTCGCCTATGCGTCTTCGGGAGGGGCAGCTTTGCTCGAATCGGTGCGAACTGAGTTTGAGCGTCTGTATCGTTGCAAGGTGCATCAGGGGTACGGGATGTCGGAGACCGCCGCGATCGCGACTGGGTATGCGCATGGGGAGTCGTATCGGCCTGGATCGGTGGGACGGGCGGTGCCGGGGATCGAACTGGAGATCCGTGATCTGGGAGGAAAAATCTTGCCGCCGGGCGAGTGGGGCGAGATCACGATTCGCGGTCCGGTGATCATGAAAGGGTATTGGAACAATCCCGAGGCGACGAAAGCCATCCTGGCCGATGGGTGGCTGAGCACGGGCGATATCGGATATATGGACGCGGACGGGTTTGTGTTTATCACGGATCGCAAGAAAGACCTGATCATCAAGGGCGGTGAGAACATCGCTTCGAAAGAAGTGGAGGATGCGCTGCAAAGTCATCCCGCGGTCGCTGAGGTTTCGGTGGTGGGGATTGCTGACGATACTTTCGGAGAGAACATTTGTGCGGCGATCGTACTAAAGCCCGAAATGCATGCGAGCGCGGAAGAATTGCTGGAGCATGCGGCGCGCTGGATCACGAAGTTCAAGCTACCCGCAAAGATCGTATTCGTGGAGGCGCTGCCAAAGAGTCCGGTGGGAAAGATTCTGAAGCGCGAGATCCGGAAGCAGGTCGCTGTCAAGACTTGAGGAAGGCTTCGAGCTCGGCCAAGGTCTCCGTGGGCGCGGTTTCCTGCAAAGAGTGTCCACCCGGCAAGCCTTTACCGGAGACGTTGGACGCGCGCTCGCGCCACGTCGCCATTACGTCGAACATGCGGCCCATGGCTCCGTTCGCGGACCAGAGAGTCAGAAGGGGGCACTCGACTTTATGCTGCATATCGGCTTCGTCGTGCTCCAGGTCGATGGTTGCGGCGGCGCGGTAGTCTTCGCACATGGCGTGGACAGTCCCGGGATTTTTGAAAGTACGGAGATATTCGGGCCGGGTTAGAGGGCCGCCGCCGCGCATATAGAAATCGATGCTGTTGGCGAGCAGGGTTTCCGGAAACGGCGCGGGCTGGATCAGGAAGAACCAGTGATAATAGGCCGTCGCGAACTCTTTGGTAACGCTGTGAAAGAGTTTATAAGTGGGCACGATATCCAGCACGGCTAGCTTGGTGATGCGATCGGGATGGTCGAGCGCCATACGGTGGCCGACGCGGCCTCCGCGGTCGTGGCCGATCAGAACGAATTTCTCAAATCCGAAATGCTTCATCACTTCGACGCCGTCTAGGGCCATGGCGCGCTTGGAATAATTGACGTGATTCGCGCCGCCTTCGGGCTTGCTGGAATCGCCGTAGCCGCGCAGATCGGCGGCGACCACGGTGTAATTCTGCGCGAGTTTCGGCGCGAGGATGTGCCAGGTGGCGTGCGATTGCGGCGCACCATGCAATAGCAGCAGCGGCGGACCCTGGCCGGCGGAGACCACGTGGATGGTCGCACCGGAGGTCTGCACTTCAGAGACTTTAAAACCGGGGAACAGGCGGGCGTCGGCGTCGTCCTGCGCGCTAAGGTTTTCAAGACCCGCGGCCGCGGTTCCAGCAACGATGGCGGTCGCCTGGCGGAGCCATTCGCGGCGCTCTATTTCAAGTTTTTCTTCGGGCATTTTGATCCTCCGCTTTTTCATCCTGTCACCGGGCGCTGCCCGTGGAAACGGCTGGACGCTGGAGATCTTTTAGATCTACGCGGTTCACGTCGGCGATGATTTTTGCGTAGGCGCGGGTGATGGCGGCGAGACCGGTGGGCGGAATGATCTCCGGGGTTTCATGATCGGAATGCCAGTACAAACCTGTATCGATCACCTGCATGCTGGGCGCGAGGTTCTGATAGCGACCCATTTCGCCCGCGGCGGTCCGTTCAGGGATAGCGTAAGTCGCGACGCCGAAGGAGTCGAACGCTTTCACCACAATTTCGCCAAGTTTGGCGCTGCCGCCGACATACCAGGTGAGCGCGGTGGTCGTGTTGGTTTTGCGGATGGAGCCATTGGCGAGCACCAGTTGCTCGGCTGCAGTGTGTTCGCAATTGATCAGCAGCGCGGTTTTCGCGAAAAATTCTTTGTGCTCGGTGAGCCAACGCCCGCTCAAGGCGGAACCGTCGTGATGACCGCTGGTGCCGAGGAAAATAATACTCCGGCGACGCTGGTCCTTGGGAATCTTGGCGAAGAATTCAGCGAGGCCGACCATGGTTGCCACTCCGGTGCCATTGTCGTTCGCGCCCTCGAACCAACCATCGCGATGCGCGACGATCACGATATTCTCGTCGGATGCGCCCGGCAATGTACCCCACACCGTGGAGGTTTTCAAGTTCGGAACCATATTCACGGCGAGGCGGATCTTCACGTGCGGGGCAGGACCTCCGCGAGCCTGGTTGATCATTTCGCGAATCGCGATTCCGTCTTGTAGGCCGAGCGAGAAGCTCGGTACCGAGGTTCCGACCGGATAGAATTGCGTTTTGATATTTCCGGGAACGGCGAGAATGACGAAGATCGCCGCTGCGCCGCGGTCGCCGATTCGCTTCCATGCGCCGTTGGAGATGGTGCTGTGGCGGGAAAAATAATCGGTGCTGTAGAAGAATACAGCTTTGCCCTTCAGATCGCGGCCGGCGAGCTCGCCTTCGGTCGCCAGACCTACGTCTATGGCTTCGAGGTCGACGCCGTCCGGCGGAGTTGGCGGAGTCCGATACGCGGGTTGCGCCGATACGAGGTCTAGTGTTTTTGGACCGACTGATGCTGAGACCGACCAGCTTTGGGGCATCCATTGTTCCGGCAGATCGAACGATTGCTGATGAACTTCCGCGAGGCCGATCTTCTGGAATTTCTCTTCCAGCCAGCGGGCGTTTTCGGCATCGGCTTCGGTGCCGCTGATGCGGCCCCAGAACTGGGGATGGCCGTTGTCTCGATAGCGGCGCGAGATCGCGGCCTGATCCTCGACGTATTGCTTGAGGTGCTTGCCGTCGATTGTTGCGTAGGCCTGCTCTGAAGGCAGAAGGCGCCAGCCGACGTAAGAATCCTCGAGCACGTAGAGCGGCTTCATCGGTTCTTGCGGCGTCCGCGGAGTCTGCGCGCAAAGAGCACAAACCACTAGAAAAAAAGTCAGAACGCGTGACAGCATATCGAACCTCCTTCGCCTCGACTAAAGAGCGTATCACCGACGGTAATCTATGCGCGTTTGATTTTGCTCATCGCGAGGCTCGTTTCTCTCCAATGTGGGAGGCTTCTGCGGCGGCGATGGTGGCCTCCGCATCCTCTTTGATGATGTACCCGGCCTTTAGGTTTTCGGTTGTGACTTTCTTCACCGCCGCGACATAAGCTTTGTGAGTGGGATACAACGTGGCGAGCTTGGCGTCGTCGAAATCGACATGCGAACCGTACAGACGGCAGAAATTCGTGCCGGTGTTTTGACCGGTGTTCTGCGCGGTGGGAACGGCTTGCGCTGCCAGGCGAATTCCACCGAGCGCGTTGCCGGATTCATCGCGGACAATCGCGGGCGGAGTGGCCGACGAAAATTCGATGGGCGGAGCCGACGGCGGAGGGGTTCCATCTTTGATCCACTTCACCATGTGGTCGAATGCGGCGTTAAACACGTAGTGAAACGGGACCTGACTGTAGGGAGGGCGGTCACAGGTTCCGGCGGCCGAAGCTCCGGGAGGGAGCCCGGCGTTCAGCTTTCCGAGCGCGGTGAAGTGGATGATGGATTGAGAATCGACGTGCGAGGTTCCGGCCACTTCCCAGGTCCGCAATTTATCGGTATCCGGCTGGCGCGCTGACGGGGGTCGAACATCGGTTTCGGAAAATGTTTTGAAGACTTTGGTATCGATGTCTCCGCGGATCTTTCCAGCGCCGCCGTGAAGCATGACCGCGTCGAAGACAGGATTTAACGGGTGAACCGAATTCACATAGATGGTCAGGCGCGCGGCGGATTGAGAATGTCCGGTCGCGATGAGGCGCTCTACTTTCAGACCGCCCATGACATCCGTTTTGCCCTTGCCGCGAATCAACAGCGCCGCCTCGGTGAAGATGTCGTAGGATAGTTCGTCCTTTGAAAATTTGCCGCCCTCGGTCACGTCGAGAGTGCCGTATCGATCAGAGCTCCATCCCTTCAGCGCGTTGACGCCGACGCGCTGCGCAGAGACTCCAATCCAGGCGTAACCAGCGCGGACGAAATGGTCGGCGGATTGAAACCAATCCATCTCGAGGTCGCGGCCGCCGGTGACGTTAGTCCATTCGATGATGGCCGTTCCGTTGAATTTCTTGGCTGACTCCGGGCGGCGGACTACAATGCGCGTCTTATAAGGATGCCCGCTGTTCATCACAGTGGCGTTCGTCTCCGGGGTGATGTTGTATTGATTCGCGGTTCCTTCGATGAAGAATTCTTCCTCGACGTACCCCTTGGCGGGCAGGTCGACGGCGCTTGGGTTGAAGGGATAGCCGTGAGATGGGTCGGGCGGCTTGGCGGTGTTGGTTACCGGCCCGGTGACATTGGGCGGCGCGATGGCTGCGCCGATCGAAGGAATCGTCAGAGCCGCTAGCGCGATCGTCAGAGATGTGCGGAACATTTCAACCTCCTGATTACCGACCGTCCGGTAGGGTACGACAGAGCTGCCATTCAGGTCAAGCCCCGCGGATCGGCATACTTAAAATACCGAGCCAGAGGATATACTTGATATTGAGGCCTCTAGTTCGAGGGCCAAACCATATATGCGTGCGGTCAAGTTGAAACGGATTCAAGGCGCGTCCAGCGAAGTGGTCCGCGACATCAATCGACGGATCGTGCTGAACCTGATTCGCACCCGGCAGCCTTTATCGAGGGCCGATCTGGCGCGGGTTTCGGGATTGCAGCGCAGCACCATCTCTTTGATTGTCGAGGCGCTGATTCGCGAGCATTGGGTACTGGAAGGTCCTACGGGTAGGCTGCCGCGCGGGCGGCGTCCGACCTTTCTGAGGCTCAACGACGAGCGTGTGATCATCGGCGTGGACGTTCGTCCGATTCAGACCACCATCGCGCTGGCGGACGTGAACGGAAAATTCACGTCGCAGGAGGTTTTCGCGACGCCACAGGATCCGAAGGTCGCGGTGGACACGCTGATTCCGCGCCTCCAGGCGATGATTCGTTCCTGCCGCGGGAAGAAAATCGAAGGGATCGGGATCAGCCTTCCGGGCCGCGTGGACCATGGATCGGACCGGCTGGTGTTCGCGCCGAATCTGAAATGGCGGGATGTAGATCTGCATACGCCCATCGTGAACGCGACGGGCCTGGAAGTGGAGCTTGAGAACGCGGCCAATGCGTGCGTGCTGGCGTCGGTCTGGTTCGATCGCATGGATGCGTCGCAAACGCTGGTGGCGGTGACGGTGTCGGAAGGAATCGGCACGGGGATCTGGATGAATGGGCAGCTCGCGTGCGGGCTCAGCGGAATGGCAGGGGAATTTGGGCATGTGCCGATCGACCCGACGGGCCCGCTGTGCGGATGCGGCAGCCGCGGATGCTGGGAAGTGTTCGCGTCGAATCGCGCGGCGCTGCGCTACTATCTGGAATCGAGCTCGCAGCCGGCTGGATTTACTTTCCAGGATTTACTGACGCTGGCCGACCAGGGCGATTCGCGCGCGGAAAAAGCGGTGCGGAGCATGGCGCGATATCTGGGCCGCGGGATGCGAATGATCGTCGGGGGACTGGCGCCCGACCGGATCATTGTGATCGGGGATCTGACGCGCTCGTGGCACCGCTTCGGGCCGATCATCGAGGCTGAAGTTCAGGCGCAAGTGTTGACGGGCGGGAGTGTCCCGCGCCTGATTCCGGCTCATGAGGATGGGATGGCGCGGCTGCGGGGCACCGTCGCTCTGGTTTTGCAGAAGCACTTCGGCGCCGCGCAGCAGATCTCCGCGTAATCAGAACGAAAAACGCATTCCCAGCCGGATGATGCGATATCCTCCGCCGTTGGTGACACCGTTGGCGGAGACTGCCAGCGAAGTGATCTGGCCAAAATTGGAGGTCGTCGAGACGTTCGCGTTGGGATTCGCGAAGATGGGCGAATTGGTCAGCGCGAACGATTCCGCGCGGAGCTGGAATTTGTACTTTTCACGGATGGCGAAGTCGCGGAAGATGCCGGCGTCCAGTTCGAAGAAGCCGGGTCCACGCAGGCTGTTTCTACCCGTGTTGCCGTAGGTGTTCTGGGCGGGAGCGGCGTAAGCGGCCGGATTGAACCATGGCGTGCCCGGTCCAACGGCGCCCAAAATCTGAACATTGGACAGCACCTGATTGGCGGTTTCGGTGTTGCCGGGGGCGTTCAGAAGATTGTTCGACGCAGTCACCGTGAACGGAGTTCCGCTGGCTGCGGTGAGAATCGTGTTGACCTGCCAGCCTCCCAGCAACCAGGCAGCGATCCCTTGCTGGGCGAATTTCTGACCGTGGCCGAAGGGAAGCGCGTAGATGGACCAGAGCTCGAAGTTATTGGTTCGATCGTAGCCGGCGGCGGCCCAGTTGCGCGCCCAATAAGCGGGATATGCGAAGGTCAGGCCGTTGTAGGTGCTGTTGTCGCCCATGTCCATGGCGCGCGAGAGCGTATAGACCGCGCCGACCTGCGCCGATCCGACGCGGCGAGTGAGCTGAGTCTGCAACGAATCGCAGCGCGACGAACCGAATGGCTCCGCTTCATTAATATCGGTGCTGTTGAGCGGATAAAGGAGACGCCCGGTGGTCCCGCCGCCGATCGGCGCGGCGTTGATGTTGACGTTCGACATCTGGCGGACCTCGTGCGATCCGACGAATGCGGCCGTCGCGGTGAAGCCGAGTCCGATGTCGCGCTGCAAGGTCAGATTGTAGGATTCGATGTAGCCGCGGCGATAGGGATTCGCGATGGCCTCGGTGGAAACGGTGGCGGAAGAGGGATGGTCCCGAGACTGATGTTGGGCGCGACCACCGACGGCAAGCCTTGGGACAGAGAGAACGGCGACTGGAACGCGGTGCCTCCGTAAGACGTGATGATTACCGCGGGATAGGTATTGCGCATGTCGCGGTAGTTGTCGGGATCCTCGGTGAGCCCGACGCCGCCGCGAATTACGGTGCGGCTGTCCAGGCGATAGGCGATTCCGAGGCGCGGCGCGATGAAACCCCATCCGACGTCCTCACCGGTGTCGCACGGCACTCCGCCGAGGCAGCCGATCAGCACGTTTCCGGTCGACGGCTGGAAGGTGAAGTTGCCCTCATGGTCGCGGGTAACGAACGGATAATACTCGTAGCGGAGTCCGTAGGTCAGGGTCAATTTGGAGGAAATCTGCCACTGATCAGGCCTTCAAAATTGCGGCCGGTGCTTCCGGTGATCGGCAGGTCCGTCAACTGCTGCGTGGTCAGGTTGCTATGAACGTCGCCGCGATCGGTCTGCAAGGCCTGGGTCGCCTCGCGGACCGTAGCCGTTTCCGAGACTCCGGCGACTTTGAGCGCAGCGTCGGATCGAGTGACCTGATTCGCGGACACGACGATTCCGGTCTGGGTCACGCTGCCGAACGACGCGGCGGTGATGGTCAATTCGTAAGCACCGGGCCGGAGATCGCCGACTACGTAGACTCCCGCGTCGTTGGTGGCGCCGGAGTGGACGATGTTGGTTTCCAGGTTCTTGACGGAAACTCTGGCGCCGGGCACGGGGGCGCCACTGGGATCGCTAATGTTACCGGTAATCGAGCCGTACAAGGCTTGAGCGGCAGACGGCGCCGGAAACAGCAGCGCGACGACGCCGATCACGCAGATCAGCGCGGTAAGCGGAAAGCGAAGCTTGGCTCCCGTAATAGACATGAGAGATCTCCTGTTGTGGTGAATGAGGAGGCGCGAACGAGACCGGCAGGGATTTACTTGGGTCTCAAACAATATCGTCGAGCCGATGTCCGGCCGAAAAAGATCCATTTCGCAGTTGTTAAAACCTCTGGCCGACCCTGAAGCGGTAAGGAATCGCCATTAGTTGTACCACAAAATTATATAGCCACACCGTAACCGAAAAGTCAAGCCAGTTATCACAGCGGCGCTTAAGCCTGGATGTAACGTGGATCTATTTCTGGCGGGGCCGAAATCCCACACAGTAGGCCGCGCCGATCAGGACCAGGACGCCGCCCCACCATACTGGAGCATGCAATTCCGCGAGAACCGTCGAGGGAGGATGGGACCATTCGGCCAGGCCGCTGGCAAGGATCAGAATGCCGTAGATACCGAGCAGTGCTCCGACGAAAAACCAGACCGGGATCATGACGTGTTTCATGGGATCACCAGAAAATCCACTGAAGAACGAGGAAGATGGCGATGGCGACCGCCGCCCAGAAAGCCGGCCGCGCCAGCAGGCTCACGTTGTCCTCTTTGGGCACGGGAGTGAGACCGTAGACCAATCCCTTCAACTCGGAATCGGGTTTTGGCTTGGTTACCAGGCTTACGGTAACCGTTACAATTACGCCAATCAGGCACGACCACAAAGCGCGATACATATCTTCGGCCAGCGCTTTCGCGTGCGGCGACAATGCGATCACCGCGAGCATGGCGGGATTGAATTTCACCAGGAAAAACATGCCGACTGACGACAGCGTCCCGGCGAGGAGTCCATAGAATCCTCCCGCAGCGGTTACACGCTTCCAAAGCATCCCGAGAACCACGGTTCCAAAAAGGGGTGCGATAAAGAAACTGAACAGCGCCTGCACATAGTCCATAATGCTGGCGAATCCCATCGCCAGATAGGCAGTGCCGATGCTTACCACTAGGCCGATGATCATGCACCAGCGGCCCACCGAAACGTAGTGCGCATCGGACGCGGTCTTTCGCAGGAAGGGACGGTAGATATCGTAGGTCCATACGGTGGCGAAGGCGCTGACATTTCCGGCCATCCCAGCCATGAATCCGGCGACCAGCGCGGTGACTCCCAAGCCCAGCAGGCCGGGACCGAAGTAGCGCGCGAGCATCAGCGGGAGCACTTCGTTGTAGCTATGCTGGCCGGGCTGCAAACCGCTTTCCGGGACTAAGTGTTCGGGCAGCAGGGCCAAGCCCAGCAAACCGGGAAGAATCACGATGAGCGGTACCGCCATCTTGAAAAACGCGCCGATCACGGGCGCGAGCTTCGCGGAGCGAATGTCTTTGGCTGCGAGAACGCGCTGCACGACCAGAAAATCGGTGGTCCAATAACCCATCGAGATCACCGAGCCGAGGCCGAAGACAATGCCGGTCCAGTGCATGCCCATGGGATTATCTTCGAACCGGCCCAGCGTGGACCAGAGATGCGTAAAGTCCTGACCCGGAAAATTGTGCTGGATCCGCGCGACCATGCCGTTCCATCCGCCGGCTTCAATCAATCCGAACACGGGAATCAGGAGGGCGCCGAACCAGATGAGAAAGAATTGCAGCACTTCGTTAAAAATCGCGGAATACAGGCCGCCGGCGGCCACGTAGATTCCGACGGTCAGGGAAGAAACCCAGATGCTGAAATGAATATTCCAGCCGAGCATCACCTTCATCACCACGGCCATCGCATACATGTTGACGCCGGACATCAGAATGGTCATGGCAGCAAATGTGATGGCGCTGAGCCCGCTGGCCGCGCGGCCGTATCGCAGTTGCAGATATCCGGGAACCGAGTGCGTTTTCGAGATGTAATAAAACGGCATCATCACGATTCCGAGAAAAATCATGGCCGGAATCGCGCCGATCCAATACCAGTGCGCGGCGAGGATGCCATATTGATAGGACGAGCCGGCCCAGCCGAGCAGCTCGAGCGATCCGAGATTGGCCGACACAAAACTGAGACCCGCAACCCAAGCCGTCATTTCGCGGCCGGCCAGGAAAAACTCTTCCCCGCTCTGCGCGAATCGCTTGAGGTACAACCCAATCCCCAGCACGGCGAGAAAATAAATCGCGATGATCGCGAGATCGACCCCGCTGAGAGACATGACTCGTTGGGTGTTCATCTAAGAAATAAAGATGCGTCCGCGATGCAGACCGAGCAGGATTTGCACCAGCCGGTGCGCGATCACCTCATGCAACGTTAGCAGCTCACGATTAGCCCGCGCCAACTCATCGGCGTCGGCGGTCGAGGCCGCTTCGCCCCCGGCTTTGAGTACGTCGGTGGCTTCCTTAATGACGGGATCGGAAATGACTTCGCCGGCGATTTCCCATAAAGTAATGAAGCGATCGACCGCCGTGGGAAAGCTCACTTCGAAAACACCGAAGGCGCTGGTGGTGCGCGGCGGCTTGAAATCGAGATTGAACGGACCTTGGTAACCGTGACTGCGCAACAAGACCAGCACGTTCAGCCAATCCAGCGGATTCACGAGTCCGACGCCGATATCGACGTCGTGTTTCAGACGATAGCCGTCGTTGATATCGAAGTGAAACAGCTTTCCGGCGATGAGCGCGCGTGCGAGTGCGGCTCGTGGCGCTGCTCCCCACATCAGTTCGTGAAGATACTCAGGATTCAGGCCGACCATTTCCGGATGCGTCAGCAGACCCGAGGCGATGAACGCGAGCATTGCGTCGCTGGTGGGAAGCAGGATCTCGGCTTGTGGCTCGAACGGCTTCGCCTCCAAACAATGTTTCAGGGTCGGCCGGTTTTTCTGATGCGCGATCTCGATGTCGCGTTCGCAGGCGGCATTGATGGCATCGGCGTACCAGCGCAGCGATTGGGTTTCGTCGATCGCGCCCTGCACGTAGTAGCCGAGCGACCCGGGCCAGTAGACCGCGAAGCTCGCGCCCAGCGCATGTCCGATGTCGACCGTATTGCGCACGCGAAATTTCGCATATTCGCGCACTCCGGGCGCTTCCGCGGCCGGACCTGCGGCCCAGACGGCGTGAAAAAAGGTCTCGGCGGTAACCATCGAGCATTTGAGGCCGTTTTCTTCCAGGCATTTGCCGATTCGATCCACGATTTCCGCTTGCTCGGGCTTGCCGAGCGTTTCCGTCGGGATCACGTCGGTATCGTGGGTGGTCCAATAACCGATTCCGATGTCGGCGAATTTTCGAATCACTTCCTCGAATCCAATCGCGGGCCGGGTCGGGGCATGAAACAGCGCCTGTCCTTGATAAGCTACCGCCCATTGCGGACCTGAGATGAAGTATTTGCGTCGCGTCGCCGGGCTGTACGCGCCTCCGCAAGCCTTCATCAGGCGGGAAACCAGCGCCTGCTGTTGATTTTCCGGCACCGGCTTCATTCGTTACTGGCCTCTGGCCTTATATTGTTGTACCATAAAACTAATCATGCGGATACAGGACATCCGCGCCACTACCGTGACTGTTCCGCTGGAGGCTCCGTTGCGCCACGCCAACGGGAGCCACTGGGGCCGCTTCGTTCGCACCATCGTGGAAGTGGAAGCCGATAACGGTTTGATCGGTCTGGGCGAAATGGGCGGAGGCGGCGAATCGGCCGAGGCCGCTATTCGAGCCATGGAGCCGTATCTGGCCGGGCGCGATCCGGCTCGCCTGGAGGAACTGCGGTTTCTGATCGCCAACCCCACCGCATCACTTTATAACAATCGGACGCAGATCCTGGCGGCGATCGAGTTCGCGTGCCTCGACCTGCTCGGTCAGGCCTGGGGCGTCCCGGTCTGCGAACTTCTCGGCGGACGGCTCCGGGATCGTGTTCCGTTTGCCTGTTACTGTTTTTTTCGGTATGCGAATCCCGAATCCGGCTTGGGCGAAATTCGGACCATCGATCAGATGATCGAATTCGCGCGCGATCAGAAACAGCGTTACGGTTTCACGACGCACAAGCTGAAGGGAGGGGTTTTTCATCCGGATTATGAGCTGGAAGTGTATCGTGCGGTTGCGTCCGTTTTTCCCGAGGATCGTCTGCGATTCGATCCGAACGGCGTGTGGTCGACGGAACAGGCGATTCGATTCGGCCTGGCGATTGAGGACTTGCATAACGATTATCTCGAAGATCCCGTGTTTGGGCTGAACGGCATGCGCCGCACACGCGGGAAAATTCGCACTCCCCTGGCGACGAATACGGTGGTGGTGAATTTCGAGCAGCTCGCGGTGAATATCCTGAATCCCGCGATGGACGTGATTCTGCTCGACACGACGTTCTGGGGCGGGATCCGATCCTGTTTGAAAGGCGCGGCGGTGTGCGAGACCTTTCAATTCGGCGTGGCGGTGCACTCTTCTGGTGAACTCGGGATCCAGCTCGCGACCATGCTGCACCTGGGCGCAGCGCTACCGAACCTGACATTTGCAGCCGACGCCCATTATCATCATTTGACGGACGACATCATAGAAGGCGGGCCGATGCGCTATGAAGGCGGCGCGATTTGTGTTCCGAATGGGCCGGGACTGGGGATCAAGCTCGATCGCGACAAAGTTCGCCGCTACAATGAACTCTATCAACGCCTCGGAAATTATGCGTATGATCAGGATCCTGGCCGGCCAGGCTGGGTTCCCACTATTCCGAACGACCGCTGGGCCGACCCTGATGATGACCGCCCGGTCAAGGTTCCTTATTAGATGAGCAATCGTTTCGATTTATCGAATCGAGTGGCCGTGGTGATCGGGGCCACGTCGGGACTGGGCCGGACCATCGCTGCGGGCCTGGCCGCGCAGGGAGCCAATGTCGTACCCACGGGACGCCGAATGGAACAGATCGAGGAAGTTTGCGGCGAAATCGAGGCCGCCGGCGTTCGAACGCTTCGACAAACTACCGATGTCACCGATCGCGGCTCGATCGACAGGCTGCGCGAAGCGGTCCTGGCGGGTCTCGGCCGTGTCGATATTCTGGTGAACGCAGCCGGGTTTACTTTTAAACAATCGACGGTCAATTTGTGCGAGGAGCAGTGGGCGAGGATCATCGACACGAATCTGTCGGGAGTCTTGCGCGCCTGCCAGAGTTTCTACGAGCCCCTGAAGGCCAGCGGGCACGGACGCATTATCAACATCGCTTCGCTCGGTTCGTTTCTCGCGTTTCATGAAGTCACTGCATACTGCGCGACCAAGACCGGGATTCTCTCGGTGACGCGCAGTCTGGCGTGCGAATGGGCGCGCGATAAAATTTCCGTCAATGCGATCGCACCGGGAGTTTTTCCGACGGAGATGAACAATGGGATGATCAACGACACGCCGCGCGGGCAGGAAATGCTGGCACGCACGCCGATGGGGCGTTTCGGCAAGCCTGACGAACTGGTGGGCGTTGCGATTCTTCTGGCTTCCGACGCGGCGAGCTATCTGACCGGTCAATGTATCGTCGTGGATGGAGGCTATCTCGCCTCAGGCGTGAATTCGTGATGAAACTCGGACTGGCGGTAGCGCTGAGCATTTTCGCGCTACATGCGGAGTCCGGTTACCAAGCATGGCTTCGCTACGAACCCCTGGACGCTGCGCAGCATCCGGCGCTTCCGGCTGTGGTTGCGATTGCCAGTGAATCGCCGCTTATTCAAAGCGCGCGTCAGGAGCTGATACGCGGAGTACGCGGGATGCTCGGCAAGACGCTGCGCGAGGAATCCGGGGTACCCGCGGAGAGCGCGATCATTCTCGGTACGTTGGCCGACTTTCGGCATATCGCACCTGAATGGAAGCTGGATGCGAAACTGGCGCCAGACGGGTACTGGCTGAAATACGTCGAGGGTCATACTTTAGTGACGGCGACGAACGATCGCGGCGTGTTGTATGGCGTATTCGCGTTGCTTCGGAAGATCGCTTTGGGTGAACCGGTTTCGAACCTCGATGAGAAGCAGGAGCCCTATGCTCCGCTGCGCTGGATTAATCAATGGGACAATCTCGATGGCAGCGTCGAACGTGGCTACGGAGGGCGATCGATTTTCTGGGATCAGGGCCACGCGCGCAGCGACCTGAGCCGCGTTGGCGAGTACGGGCGCATGCTCGCATCGCTGGGGATCAATGGATGCTCGATCAATAATGTCAATGCCGATCCGCGCATGCTGTCGCCAGAAATGATTGCTCAAGTTGCCCGGATCGCAGACGCGTTCCGTCCTTGGGGGGTGCGAACGGTTCTTTCGGTGGATTTCGGGAGCCCGAAAACATTGGGCGGACTGGATACTTTCGATCCGCTCGATCCGCGGGTCGCCGCGTGGTGGAAATCGAAAATCGACGAGCTATGTCGCGCGATTCCGGACCTTGGCGGCCTGATCGTGAAAGCGGACTCGGAGGGACGGGTGGGTCCGTCGGCGTACGGCCGAACGCATGCCGACGCCGCCAATGTTGTGGCGCGAGCCCTCAAGCCGCATGGCGGAATCCTGTGCTACCGCGGTTTCGTTTATGACCATCACATGGATTGGCGCAACCCGAAGAATGATCGCGCGCGCGCCGCCTATGATAATTTCAAGCCGCTGGATGGCCAGTTCAATGACAATGTCGTGATCCAGATCAAGAATGGTCCTATCGATTTTCAAGTGCGCGAACCCGCGTCACCCTTGTTCGCCGCGCTTGAAAAAACCAATCAGGCGATGGAGCTTCAGATCACCCAGGAATATTTCGGACAAGCGCGCCACACGGTATTGCTGGCTCCGATGTGGAAGGATGTTCTGGACTTCAATATGACGGGGCCGGTGAAGGCTCTGGCTGCCGGTAAAACGTTTCACCGGCCTATCGGAGGGTTTATCGGCGTCGCGAACGTCGGATTGGACGACAACTGGACTGGCAATCATCTCTCGCAGGCGAATCTTTACGGATACGGGCGCCTGGCTTGGAATCCGGATTTGAGCGCGCGCGAAATTGCGGAGGAGTGGACGCGGCTCACGTTCGGCAGTGACGCCAAAATCGTCGCCCGAATACAGCTCAGCTCGTGGCGAACTTATGAGAACTATACCGGGCCGCTCGGGTTGCAGACGCTAACCGATATCACCGGCAATCACTACGGGGTTTCGGTGGCAGCTTCGGAGCAAAACGGCTGGGGCCAGTGGCACCGCGCGGATAAAGACGGCGTCGGCATGGACCGAACAGTGGCGACGGGCACTGGCTACATCGGTCAATATCCTCCGACGGTCGCGCGCATGTACGAGTCGCTCGAACCCTGCCCTGACGATCTGCTTTTATTCATGCACCACGTCCCGTATACATATAAACTGCATTCCGGCGAGACCGTGATCCAACATATTTATGATTCGCACTATGAAGGCGCGGCGGCCGTGGAGCGATACGCGCGCGATTGGAAATCGTTGCGAGGGCACATCGACGAGCAGCGGTACAACGATGTTCTGGCGCAGCTCGAGTATCAAGCCGGACAAGCGGAAGTCTGGCGCGACGCGGTTTCGAACTGGTTTCTGCGCGAGTCTGACATTCCGGACGCAAAGCATCGCGTCGGGCATTATCCCGGCCGCATCGAAGCCGAGTCGATGATGCTGAGCGGATATACGGTGACCGACGTGACGCCGTGGGAAGCTGCGTCGGGTGGTAGGGCGATCACGTGTGGGGCTGGGCATTGCACGGCCAGCAGCCGATTCACCGGCGAACCGGGGTGGTATACGATTCGCGTCCAGTATTTCGACCAGGATAACGGAGCGGCGCATTTTAAGACGTTCGTCGGTAAACAGCTCGTTGACGAATGCAGCGCGACGCTGCAACTTCCCACTGTGAAGCTCGATGGCACTTCGTCTACTCGTCGAACTATTTCAGGAATCGCCTTGCGTGCGGGAGACGAGATTCGCATCGAAGGCTCACCCGATGCGGGAGAATCGGCAGCCCTCGATTACCTTGAAATCGTTCGAGAACCGTAACGAGAAATGGACACGAGAGACTTTCTTCTGTGCACCGCGACGCTGTTGTTGATGGCGGCTCTTGGAAGAGCCCAGCTTTATCGCGATTCGAATGCGCCCATGGACCGGCGCGTGGACGACCTGATATCGCGCATGACCCTTCAGGAGAAAATTTCGCAGCTTACCAACGATTCTCCGGCAATCGATCGCCTGGGCATTCCGGCTTACAACTGGTGGAATGAATCGCTGCATGGCGTAGCGCGGGCCGGGCGAGCCACGGTGTTTCCGCAAGCGATCGGGCTCGCCGCGATGTGGGACGCGCCGCAAATGCTTGGGGTCGCGTCGGTCATCTCGGATGAAGCGCGCGCGAAGTATCACGAGTTTGTTCGTCGAGGCAAGCGGAATATTTATCAGGGACTCACGTTCTGGACGCCGAACATTAATCTGTTTCGCGACCCGCGCTGGGGCCGTGGCATGGAGACATACGGAGAGGATCCGTATCTGACCGGCCAACTCGCGGTCGCGTTCATTAAAGGGATGCAAGGCGACGATCCGAAATATTTCAAGACCATCGCGACCGCCAAACATTACGCGGTGCACAGCGGACCGGAGCCGTCGCGCCACACTTTCGACGCGGTGGTGAGTGAAGAAGACCTGCGGGAATCGTACCTGCCACATTTCGAAGCCGCGGTCCGCGAAGGCGGCGCGTATTCCGTGATGTGCGCGTATAACAGCGTGGACGGGCAGCCGGCTTGCGCCAATCCCACGCTACTGACCGAGATTTTGCGAAAGGAATGGGGATTTCAGGGCTACGTGGTCTCCGATTGCGGCGCGATCGGCGACATCTATTTGCATCATAAGTTCGCGCCCAACGCAAATGAAGGCGTCGCACGTGCGATCAAGGCCGGAACCGACCTGAATTGCGGGGTGGAGTACGCGAATCTGCTGCCCGCCGTTCGCGTCGGGCTCGTCGCCGAATCCGAAATCAATCAATCCTTGAAACGGCTGCTGACCGCGCGATTCAAGCTGGGAATGTTCGACCCGCCGTCCATGGTCCGTTGGGCGAGCATCCCTTACAGCGATAACGACAGCTCCGCGCATCGCGAGCTGGCCGTCGAAACCGCGCGCAAATCCATTGTGCTGCTGAAGAATGAAGATCACGCTTTACCGTTGGCGAAAACCATCCGGACGATCGCGGTCATCGGTCCGAACGCGAACGATGCGAAGGCGATCCTCGGGAATTACAATGGCATCCCGACCGCGCCGGTCACCGTGCTGGAAGGCATCCTCCGCAAGCTCCCGAATGCCAAGGTTCTTTACGCGCAGGGCAGCGACGTGGCCGAAAACATGCCGACCTTCGCGGTGATTCCCACCGCGCGGCTGTTCACTTCAAAGGGTCCCGAGGGCCGGAACGGCCTCAATGGCGCATATTTCAACATGTGCGATTTCGACGGCAAGCAGCATAGGCCAGCCGAGCTGACCTATCCTGATTCGGGAAAAATCGTGGGCGCGATTCCGGCGAATCCGCAGCCGCTGTTCACCCGCGTCGACCCGCGCGTCGATTTTCAATGGTGGGACGGCGCGCCCCGCCAGGATATGCACGACGACGATTTCGGCGTCCGCTGGACCGGTTACCTTTCGGCTCCCGTGAGCGGCACGTATCAACTGGGTGCGATCGGAATGAACGCGTATGAACTGTATCTCGACGGCAAGGAACTGGTGCGCGCGAACAGCATCCACGGATTCAATTACGAATACGCGCCGGTGGAGCTGAAAGCGGGAACACTGTACGAAATTCGCCTCGATTATCACGAGTACGTCAACGACGCGGCGATTCAACTGGTGTGGTCTCCGCCGGGCCGGCCATCGGTCGACGAAGCGGTGAATGCAGCGCGGCAGGCCGATGCCGTGGTGCTGGTCCTGGGATTGTCGCCGCGACTGGAAGGCGAGGAGATGCGGGTTCCCGTCGAAGGCTTTCAAGGCGGCGATCGGGTTCAGCTCGGGCTGCCGCGCGTCCAGGAAGAACTGATGCAGAAAGTGGTCGCGGCCGGAAAGCCGGTGGTGCTGGTTCTGATGAACGGGAGCGCCGTGGCGATCAACTGGGCGCGTGATCACGTGCCTGCGATCGTGGAGGCATGGTACCCGGGCCAAGCCAGCGGCACCGCGATCGCCGATGTATTGTTCGGCGACTACAATCCCGCCGGGCGGCTTCCTGTTACGTTCTACAAGTCCGCGGATCAGTTGCCGCCGTTCACCGATTATTCGATGAAGCAGAGAACCTACCGTTTTTTCACTGGCGAGCCGCTGTATCCTTTCGGCTTCGGGCTCAGTTACACTCGCTTTGCGTACAGCCAGCTTGCTGTCCCGTCTCAGGCTCACGCCGGCGATCCAGTTAAGGTCTCCGTCAATGTCGAAAACACGGGCGATCGCGATGGTGACGAGGTGGTTCAGTTATATGTAAGCTCGGGCAGCGGAGCGATTCGATCGCTGGCAGGATTCGAACGAATCTCCCTGCATGCCAAGGAGCACAAGACGGTGCAATTCACCATTCGGCCCCGGCAGTTCGCGCGTTTTCGAAACGGCGGTTATGTCGTCGAGCCCGGCGCGTTCGCGATCTCCTCAGGCGGCAAACAACCGGGATTTCACGGGCCGCTCGACGCAGGGACAACTGGTACAGTCGCTGGAACCCTCCGGATCGAAGGAACCGCAAGGTTGAATCCGTAGCTACTCGCGCAGCGCGACCGTCGGATCCAGACTCGATGCGTGCAATGCGGGGACCCAGCATGCAGCCGCGGCGATCGCGAAAAACACTACGATCATGGCGCCGAAGGTAAGCGGATCGGTGGGCTGGATACCTACCAGCATGCTGGTCATGGCGCGGGTCAACCCGAATGCAGCGACGATTCCGAGTGCGATTCCCGCAGCGCTCAGCCGCATCCCCTGCCCTACGACGAGACCGAAGATACTTCCAGGCGCGGCGCCCAGCGCCATCCGGACGCCGATTTCCGCGGTACGCTGGCGAACCACGGTCGACAGCACGCCGTAGAGTCCGACCGATGCGAGCAGCGCCGCGACTACCGCGAAAACGCCGATCAGCAATAGCGAGAATCGTGTGCTCGCCTGGGCGTGCTCCACCAGCGCTTCCATCGGCTGTACCTGGAATAGCGACAAGTGCGGATCGACCTGCGAAATCGCCGCGCGCACCTGGCCGGCGTATTGGGCGGGATCGCCGGAAACTCGCAACGCCCAGCGCGCGATCGATCCGTAAGACAGAAAGCCGTCGGTGAAGTAAACCTGCTCACGGCCCGGCTCGGTTAGAGATGTGGTCATCTGATGCGCAACCACACCGATGATCTCCACCCACTCCGGCTCGGGCGTCCGTAGACGGATCAGAATTCTTTTGCCGATCGCGGATTCGCCGGGAAAAGCCTTTGCGGCCAGGACCTGGTCGATCACCACCAGATTGCGATCGGGAGCATTATCCGCGTCGGTGAACGTGCGCCCGGCCAACAGCGGAGTCCGCATGGTTTCAAAAAAACCGGGAAGGACTGAGGACCAATCGACTGCCTGATATTTGCTGGGATCCGCAAGCGCGTTCTCCTTGCCCCAGCGAATCGTGCTGTACCCTCCGGCGAGCGGAAGTAGAAACGATCCGGCTACGCCTTGCACGCCGGGAACTGCACGGAGGCGATCTTCGATTTCCCGCGTGTACGCTCGCCTCTGCTGCGGCTGATTGGCGGGCCGACCGCCTAGAATCTGAAACGTAAGCAGATGGCTCGCATCGAAGCCGGGGTTAACGCGCTGCAACGCGAGGAAGCTTCGGAACATGAGTCCGGATCCGATCAGCAGCACGAAGGACAAAGCTACTTCCACGATTACCACCGCGTTGCGAGGTCCGGCACCGCCCAGCCCCACCGTGCGGCTGCTGCCGCGTAGTACGTCCATCAGGTTGCGCCGCGATGCGCGCAGCGCCGGCGCGATTCCGAACACCACGGCGGCAATCAGACCGATCACGAACGCGAACGCGAACACTAGCGGATCGAGCCGAACCGAATCGAGACGCGGGAGGCTCGCCGGACTGATCGCGATCAGCTCGCGGATGCAAAGCTGGGCGAGGCCCAGTCCGAGGATCGTTCCGCCGATGGAGAGAAGGAGCGCTTCGGCCAGGATCTGCCCGATCAGCCGGGCACGGCTTCCGCCCAAGGCCGCGCGCAACGCCAGTTCCCGCTCGCGCAGAGAAGCGCGCACCAGCATCAGATTTGCGACGTTCGCGCACGCGATCAGGAGCAGAAAAATCACCGCGCCCATCAACGCCAGGATCGCGGGACGCACGGCCGCCACCATGTGCGCGTGCATCGGCTCCAGGCGGTAGTGAAAATCTCCGCCTTTGTAAATCGGAAAATTGCGGCGAATTTCCGCCGAAACCAACTCGGCCTCGTCCTGCGCCTTGGCGATGGTCGCGCCCGGCCGCAACCGCCCGATCGCGCGCCAGCCATACCCATTCCGATTGGCATTGTTATACGGCGTTCGTTGTGCGATCCATACATCGGGTCGCGGATCTTCATTCGCGGACGGCCGGAATAGCAGCTCGAATCCGGGCGCCAGCACTCCTACTACTTGCGGGCTGACGGGCGCGCCGGGGAATATTTTCTGTCCGATCACATCCCGGCTGCCTCCGTAGCGCTTCTGCCAGAATTCGTAACTGAGGATGGCGATGCTGGGGAGCTGAGGGAGCTGTGTGCCCGGCGCGGCGGTGGGATCGGGAGGGGCTTGCGGCCGGCCATCATCATCGCTGAAGCCGCGCCCGGCCGCGATTCTGGCGCCTAACAAACGGAAAATATTGGAGGTCGCCTGCGCCAGGTGGATCTGTTCGGGCGTGCCGTCTTCCCGCGGAACATTGACCCGAAACGTCAGCACCGCGCCGAAGTCTTCAAACATGGTCTTCGCGCCGTTGCGAAGATCGGTGAAATTTTCGTTGGAGACGCGGCCATCGAAATCTTTGCGCGCCCGCATGTCCCCGAATGCCAAGACCAGCTTGTCTGGATCTTTATAAGGAAGCGGGCGCAGCAGTACGGCATTGGTCACACTGAAGATCGCGGTGCTGGCGCCGATTCCGAGGGCGATCGTGATGGTCGCAGCCACCAGAAACACGGGACTTTTTCGTAGCGTGCGCGCCGCATATGCGAATTCTTTACCGAACATAGTGCTTAGACAGAGCGACTAGGGATTTGGTTCCGGTTTTGCAGCACCCACCTTCTTCAAAAACCGGACCGTGACGGTCCCCATCCCCAGAACGGCCACCGCGAGGGTGACATACAGAATTCCGGGATGCTGCTCGCTCCAGGGCTTAGTTGGCGGAGGCTTCTCACGAAACGCGGAATTCGTCTCTTCCTGACCGGAGCTAATCGCGGCCTCGGGAGCGGGAGCTTCCCTCGCCAGCAAGTCGCGCAGATCGTAAGAAGGCCCACGCGCGTCGGCGTTACCGTAATACAGCGCGTACGCCGCGCCCGAGGCCGGTTTGAACTTCAGGCGAGTCCGGATCGCGCTCAGCGTGGCCGACTTAACGATCAGCGGTTTGTCGTCACGATTGTAAATCCGCAGGCGCAGCCACTGCTGATGATCTTCCGGAAAATCGAGCGTCAGGGATTGCTCCTTCCGGAAGCGCGACAGCACGCCTTGGCCTAACGCGTACCATTCTTTTCCGTCCCGGCTCGCCTCGACGACGGCGGCACGCTCGAACTCCGGCGTGTCGACTTCGAGCGCAAGTTCATCGTGCGGAATCCCAGGTACGCCCAGATCCCAGGTGAACAGCGTGCTCTGCGTCTTTTCTTCCAGCACCGGATCCGCCTTGAGCAACGCGATGGTATCGCGCATCGCGGGGGTATCCTCATCGAGCGTCACCCAGCACCGTGAGATCGCTTTCGGATCGTTCCAACCGTGAATCGTCAGGCGAACATAGCGCCGCGACGAAACCGGATAGCTGACGTCCAGGAGAGCGACCTGGCGCGCGTCTTGCGAAAAATCGAAAATAGACGCGTCGCGGACCCGGGTCCACGCCTTGCCGTCATCGCTGGTCGAAACCGTGACTCGCTGGCGGAAATTGGTTCGGGATGTCGCCACACGGATGCCGTTGTGGCGATGGTCGTTGCCGGTGTCCACGGTCACTTCCAGGTCCCCGTTGGCGGCCACGCCTTGATTCAAGTCGTCGCTCGATACGTCCACCCTCCGGTGCGATCCCGACATCTTTTCGAGCACATACGGAATTTCATCCTGTCCGCTAATCACCCGCAGGTCGGCTAGCCCGGGCTGGGAATGGATGTAAATCCCCTTGTCGATGGTCAGAACGCTCAATGGCGATCCGGTTGTCGAGAGAGCGCGCCGGTATTTCCACCTCGACGGCTGAAAATCCGCGTGCAGCAGGATCGTGCACCACAGCAAGCCGCTAAGGCGCCTTTTCATCTTTCCACCAGTTCTCTATCGTCGGACGGAAGCGCGAATATAAGTATGAAGTCAGCAGCAGCAAGACGCCGAGAGCGACAAACGCGACTGTGCGGAACAGGTGGCTCGCCTCCCACACGTCGTAAAGATAGAGTTTTAACACCACTAAGCCGATCAATCCCAAGCCCAGAATGCGATCCAACACGGACCGGTACCCGACCCCGATGCTGATCAACATCACCGCATACACGGCCATCAAAATGGATACGCCGATCGCCAGCACGCTGCCCTGGTTCTCGACGCTGACCGCCTTCAGCACCCAGTCGTTAAATTCAAACAAGCAAGCCGAGAGCATGATGAAGTGCCCGGTCGCGTAACCGAGAGCGGCCAGCGGACTCATGGTTTCTTTCGCCCACCACGCCCCCAGCCAGAAGCTGACTGCTGCGACCAGGAACGTCAAGAATCGTGAGTTCACCAGCAGCGAATGCGCTTCCGGCAGCGAGATATCGAAGCCGTATAGCCGCAAGAATACGAACACATAAATCGCGCAGGCTCCGAAGAACACTAAAATCTCATTCGTCTTGCGGCTGACCCATACCAGCGCGGCGGCTTCCAGAGCCCAGCTCAGCGTGATGCTGTAGCCGGTGAACTGGATCGGAACCGCCAGCGTAAGAAATCCCAGTGCAATTCCGAGAGCCAGCAGCACGGGACGGGTATCGCCACCGGTCGCCACGCGCTCCTGCCACAGCCGCATGCCGATCAGCAGGTGCGCGCCCGCCACGGCAACCGCGAATAGGCCCATCCACGGTTTGTAGTCCTCTCTCAGCAGAAGATAGCTGGCGCCGAAATAGATGGCGCCGTTTAGCGCGAGAATCGTCAAATGCTCGGTCCGAACTTCGACATGCCGCACCAGTCTCTGGAACGGTGTCCATAGCAGATACATCGCGAACGCGACGGTCAGAAACAGGAAGATGGTCACGGCGGGGTTGTGGTGCGACGTTTCCCAGATCCAGTACGCTGCCCAGAACGTCGCGAAGGAGAACGTCGCCGCCAGAGGCCTGCGCATCTGGTCTGCGACCACGATTCCGGCAGCGCCGACCACCAGGCTCAACCCCAGAAATGCCTGCGTCTCCGGCCAGATCGCGACCAACGCGAGTCCGGCAAGCACTTGCGACGCGTAAAAAATCCAGGACCATTCGACAAACGCGAACAGAGCATAATACGCCAACACAGCCGTGGTCGCCACCACTTCTTTCGCGGGTCTGAACCATTCGTTAAACCAGGAGGTATAAAGAATCACCGTGGCGATAAACGCCATCAGGTCCAGCAGCCGCCACCGGCGCGGACGCGCGATCGCCACAGCTCCGAGATTTATCAGAAATATGTAGCTGAGGAACGTCCACGGAGCGTCGACACCGGTGCTCAGCAGGATTGGAGTCGCGTAGCCTCCCAACATGCCTAGCGCGGCAATCGCCATCGCGTCGTAACGAAGCGCCAGCGCCCCGGCCATCAGGGTGACCATCGCCATCAGAGCAAAAGCGGCACCTTGCGGCAGCAGATGGTAGAAGCCAAACGTCGCGTAGAACGACAAGTACAGAATGCTGACGCCGAGCCCACAGATCCCTTGCGCGTAAATCTTATGTTCGCGGCGCCACAGAACGTCACCCGCGATCAAAGTCGCGAGGCCGGCCAGCACACCCAAACCCACGCGGCCGGTTTCGCCGATCCACTGATTGTCGATGGCGTATTTGAAGAAGAACCCTACGCCGATGATCAGCGTGACTACGCCGATCCGGTTGATCCACGTCAGACCCAT
>Ga0209415_10002666_pt1 | contig 33271 bp, 26 predicted proteins | sample PeaSoiSIISIP2007_FD_187696 | JGI IMG/M metagenome (GOLD analysis project Ga0209415, IMG submission 187696) | Peat soil microbial communities from Weissenstadt, Germany - SII-SIP-2007 (SPAdes) (version 2) | ecosystem: Environmental > Terrestrial > Soil > Wetlands > Peat | place: Germany... | reverse complement strand
GCCCATGCCCAAGTAGTAGCACCGAGGATGAAGTTGAGTCCAAACACCGGCCTTGTACTCCCAAGTCTCGTTGCAATTGTACTCGTCGCCGGGGTACGCAAAGCAGTTGTATCCAGTCCCCCCCTGGAGTACGACGTACCCGTCAGCGGCGTCGTACGCGATTGGCGCGTACTCCTCGGCGGTGGGCGAAACTGGCGTCGGGATGTTCCGCCATGTCCCATTTTGAAAGGCCGCTGTCTGATTGCAACCGTACTCGCAACCTCCACCGTACCAAAGGACATACCCGTCGGCGGCGTCGTAGGTCATGGAAGCCGCAGAACCGTCCTGCAAGATCGATGCCTGGGCCACGTATGTCCAAGCCGGGACCGAGGAGTTCAACGGCCCAGTGCTATCAGCAACCGAAGGAAGCTCGCGCCCCACGGGGGCCCGCTGCTTAGAAGCGAGGGTCACGGCCCCGGTAATCCGAGCTGTGGAAGTTGGGCTAGCCCACGCACCGGAGCTAGCAACCGTGCTGAAGATCAGAATTGAGAGGGCTAGGACGACCAGCGCCACATTCGAACGACTACTGCGCATTAGGAACACCGGAAAACCGACAAACTGGCACTAGCCGACTCGGGAAGTGGAATCCAAACTTGCTACTTAATCTGGCCCGCAAGAATTCTGCGGATTCTTGCGGTCCTAGCCGAATCGGACCCTTTGACCTTGAGCGATTCCTCGCCGATCACCAGGGGTTATCCGCCACGGCCCGCGGGCTGGGTGTGACAACGAACACTAATTCGACCTGCCCGCGAGGAACGGGCTTCGAAGATCGCTCAATGATTTCCTTCCATCGGAACCCTCCCGGATCCGGAAGGGCGGCCGCAACTCCGGGCGTGGTCCCGAGTGTTTGGTGTTCGCGAACCATGTTGTAGTGCACGCGGAACCCCTCGACGAATAGCTTCGCTCCATTCTTTCCATGAAATCCCCGCGTCACTTTGATCCGCTCCTTCTCGGTCCCATTGAGGCGTTCTACGAGGTTGTTCGACTTCTTCGCTCGAATCGACGGAACCCTGGAGTGAGGGTTGACAACCTCACTTCCGCTCCGAAATGCGAGTTCCCGGCCGATTGATTTTCGATACGCCGGGAGGCCATCAGTCAGGACAGTGAGGGGACGATCCGGCGTTGCTGACTTGGCCCGACGGAGAAGGACCCGAGCGTCGCGCGCTCGGCGCAGCTTCGTCACGTGGGTAGCCATCAGGAAGCGTGTAGCGGCGTCTTCGACGTTCCAGACCCACCGTGAATTCCCGTTGGAAGAAACGACCGTCTCGTCGACGTGCCACCGTTCACTCGTCCTCGCACCCCGGGAGTCCATCCACTTGGCCGCCCTGGGTGTAGATCGGACGATCCAGCCTATGGGCCGTCATGGGGGCGACGGAGAGCCCGTAGACCTGCTTCAGGTGGGCGGCGACCTTTCGGAGTGACAGACCTCGGAAATAGAGGTCGAGAGCCAGGGCAACCGTGCGTGGCTCGAACCGCAACCTGAGCTCAGCCTGGCGACTCGTGAACCTGGCTCCGCAAGACTTGCAGAGAAAACGGTCTACCGCGCCTCGCTGGTTGTGTCTTCGGCCGAAGTGTATTGCCCGGGAGGCCCCACATTTGGGACATTCTGGCGGGACCGCGTTCTCTGCTGGTGGTTCGGCAAGCTTTTCGCGAAACCGAACCGCTAGAATGTGAATGCAAGCACGGTGTGTGCTTCGATAGAAGGCGCATGAGCACGACCAACGGTCCTTCGGATCGAAATCGCATATCTATGGTCCGGCCGGCTCTGGGATCGGACCTCGAACCGTACGGGAGTGACGGGACGGATTTGGTCTCCGCGTGCCACGATGGGGAGGGCAGGGGTCCGCTGATCTGCCCAGGGGACAAGGACTTCGCCTGACATTTCTCGGCTCCTGAGGCTCGATAGCGTCTCGCACGCTTAGCCGGTTTCGATGGTGGTGGAAGGTGAAAGATGACCCAAAACCCTCGTGTCAGACACTTGTACCGGAGCGAGTGTCCGGACGTCAGAGAACAGAGGGTTTCGGCCTACTACCGGGACCCTCGGGTCTATTTGTCGGACACGTCAATGCGCATTGAAATGTGCCCGATCACGTCGATTCTCCCTCGAGCGGACCCGCCGACCCCCCGTTAACGGTACACCGAAAAATCGAGACCCCTCCACCACCCGAATTTGGACCGTACCCGTTCAAACCAGCCATTAAATATGGCTGACACCCGACTTGAACCCCTGCTGACAACTGTCTGACAAACAGACCGTGGCCGGCATGGGGAACGTCTCGAGGAACACGCGCTGGGGAGGAACGCTCGATGTATCTTAAGCGGGTAAAGCTCCGTAACTTCAAGTCCTTCGCTGGGGCCACCGAGATCCCGTTCCAATCGGGATTTACGGGCGTGGCGGGCCCGAACGGGATGGGCAAGTCCAACATCTCGGACGCGATCCTGTTCGTTCTCGGTCCGACCAGCTCCAAGGCCCTCCGAGCGGAGCGGCTCACCCACCTCTTCTTCAACGGCGGATCCTCGAAGAAGGCCGCGACGGAGTGCGAGGTCTCCCTCGTCTTCGACAACACCGACAAGCTCCTCCCCGTCGATTCGGCCGAGGTCGAGGTGACCCGGTACGTCAAGCTCGCGCCGAGCGACCCCGACGGCTACTACTCCTACTTCTACGTCAACGGCAAGCGAACCACCCAAACCGAGATCGACTCCATCCTCTCGCACGGACGCCTGAGCGGGGACGGCTACAACCTGGTCCAGCAAGGGGACGTCAACAAGGTCGTTACCATGGGTCCGGTTCCCCGGCGCGGCCTCCTGGAGCGGCTGGCGGGGATCAGCCAGTACGACGATGAGCTGGACCGGGCGGCTGCCAAGCGGACGGACCTGGACTCGAACCTCGAACGTATCCAGACGCTCCTCGGGGAGATCAAGAACCACATCGGCTCGCTCGAAAGCCAGCGACTCCAAGCCATCCAGTACAAGGAGTTCCAGCAGGACAAGCGGAAGACCGAGGCCCGCCTCGCGCGCGCCGGCCACCGGATCGCTGAACAGGAGCTCGTGAGCTGCAAGAAGCAGGTCGACTCCGCTCGCGCGGAGATCGAGCGGCTCCAGACCCTGCGCGCCCAACTGACCGCACGGGACCAGGAACTCGCCCAAGCCGTGGAGGTCGCCGACCGGGATATCGCCGAAGCCGGCGGGACGGCGGCACTGAAGTTCAAGGAGGAGCTCGACGCGAAGAAGATCGCGTACGCGCGCCTCGACCAGAATCTCACCCATCTGACCGAGGCCTGCGAACTGCTTGCTCAGCAGGTGCAGGAGCTGACCGCGGCGGTGCGCGCTGATGACGCGACCCGCACGAAGCTCGAATCCCAGGACAAAGACCTTTCGAAGCGGCTCGACGCCCTCTCGGCGCTGGCCGAGGCGAATTCGAAGGAGATCCAGAGCGCCACCGCGCCGGTGGGGAAATCCCAGGACCGCCTCGCGGCCGCCCGCAAGTCGCAACTCGAGCTCACCCGCGAGGCCGAATCCCAGCAGAAGGCCTGGCAGGATGCGGTCCAGCGCCGGGAAACGGCCAAGGCCTCCCTCCAAGCGGCCGAGCAGCTCCAAGCCCAGGCCGAGGACGACCTCCGGGAGCGCTCGGTCGAGGTCAAGGACCTCGAACTCCGCATCAAGGAGGCCGGCGGTGGGCCGAAGTCGGGCGACGCGTCCACCGGAGACCTCCAGAAGGAACTTCATACGGTCAAGGCCCGCGAGCAGGCCCTTTCCGCCGAGGCGGAGCGACTCACCCGAGAGGTCAGCGAGCTCAACCGCCGCTACCTGACCCTGGATGCGCGCCTCAAGGCCCGCTCCGAATCGGGCGGCCGACCGAACCAGCTCGCCGCGGTGGATTTCCTGCTTTCTCAGCGCAACCTCGGCAAGGTCTCCGGGATCCGTGGGACGGTCGAGGAACTCGCCGAGTTCGACCCGAAGTACCGGACCGCCCTCCACACCGCCGGCGGCAACCGCTTCCAGGCCCTGGTCGTCGAGACCGATCAGGTCGCGGAGCAGTGCATCCAGATGCTTCGCCAGGAGAAACGGGGCCGGGCGACCTTCCTCCCCCTCAACAAAATGCTCCCTGGCCGACCGCACGGGAAGTCGCTCCTGGTCGCCAAAGCGCAGGGGGCGGCCGGCTTTGCCGTCGACCTGGTGCATTTCGACGAGTCGCTCCGGGCGGCCTTCGGCTACGTTTTCGGTGAGACCGTCGTCATGGACGACCTCACGCACGCCCGGACCCAGATGGGCGGGGTGCGGCTCGTCACGCTCACGGGCGACCTCATCGAAGCCACGGGAGCGATCTCCGGCGGGTACGTCGACCCCTCCAACCAGGGCCGGGGCGCCGACAGCGCCGTCGAGCTGAAACGCCTCGGGGACGAGCTGCGCGAGAAGAGCGCGGCCGAGGCCGCGGCGCGGGTCGAGCTCTCGAAGTCATCGGATCGCATCCGCGTCGTCGCGGAGGAGCTCGCCAAACGGTCGATCCAGGATCAAGCTCACCAGTCGAACCGCAAGGGACTCGAAGGCGACCTCGCGGCGGCGCGCGAGCGCCTTACGGCCGCTCGGACCCGCATCTCGGCCGCCGAGGCCGAGGCAAAGAAGCTCACGACCGGCCTCGCCGCGGCCGAAGAGTCCTCGGTCCAGCTTGCCGCCTCCCTCGCGGGGATCAAGGATCGGATCGCCAAGGCCCAGGAGCAGTACCTCGGCCAGCTGCCCGAGGCGATCTCCACGCGCCTCCGGGCGCTGCAGGAAGTAGCCCAGAAGACCACGGACGAACGCTTGAAGGTCAACGGCGAGCTCGAATCCGCTCGCGCATCGGTTCAGGCTCTCGCCACCAACTTGGAAGGTCGCCGCCAGGAGCTCGCGAAGTCCGAGGCCGCCTTGGCGGCAAAGAAGAAGGAGATCACCAAGACCCAGGCCGAAGTCAAGGAGGCCCGCTCGGCGCTCGATGCCCTCAAGGCGGTCGAATCGAAGCAGGGCGACTCCCAGAAGGCGCTCGCCGAGAAGAAGCGGGTCCTCGAGACCGAGCGTCTCCAGGTCACCGGGAAGCTCGGCGAGGTGCAGGCGAACTTCACGACCCGTCAGGGGTTGGTCGTCCAGGAGGAGACGCGCCTCGCCCAGGCCGAGGCGAAGTTCCACGAGCTCGAAGAGGCGCTCCGCGAGTTCCCCGAGCCGGAGCCCGACGAGAAGCCGGTCGCCGTGGACGAGCTCAAGCGGAAGATCGCGACCCTCACCGGGCAGCTCGAGTCGATGGGCTCGGTGAACCTACGGGCCGTCGAGGAGTACGACGCCGAGAAGGCCCGTCTCGATGACTTCGGGACGGAGTCCACTCGCCTGACGACCGAGAAGACCGAGCTGGTCTCCCTGGTCGGGGAGATCGAGCGCCGCAAGCGCGAGAAGCTCTCGGAGGTCGTCATCCAGGTCAACACGAACTTCAAGGAGATCTACGGGGAGCTCAGCGCGGGAGGGGAGGGCGAGATCGCCCTCGAGAACCCGACCGACCCGCTCGCCGGAGGGCTCATCATCAAGGCGCGGCCGGTGGGCAAGACCGTCACCCGGCTCGAACAGCTGTCAGGCGGGGAAAAGTCGCTCGCAAGCCTCGCGTTCATCTTCTCGCTCCAGCGCTACGACCCGAGCCCCCTCTACGTCTTCGACGAGGTCGACATGTCGCTGGACGGCATGAACGCGGAGTACGTGGGCCGGCTCCTCCGCCACAACGCGGAACGCGCCCAGTTCATCGTCATCTCCCTCCGCAAAGTGACGCTCAAGTTCGCCCACCACCTCTATGGGGTGACGATGCGGGGCGATGGCTGCTCCCGCGTCGTCGGGATCCATCTCGAGGACATCCACGACGTCGAGGCGCGCGACGGGGCCCGGGCGGCGGACGCACCGGCGCCGAACGCGCCCCTGGAGGCCCGATGAGCCTCTCCACGGCCAAGACCCCGGTGATCCTCGCTCCGACCGCGGTGCCCCGCGATGCGGCGGAGAAGATGCTCCGCTACCTGGTATTCCACCGCTCGCTCTTGGGGGAGGCCGAGGACACGTCCGCCCTGCTCGAGCGCTACCTTACGCTGGTCGAGAATCTGAAGGAAGGGGTCCACCTCGTCATCCCCGACCCGTTCCAGAAAGCGACGGCACTCCTCTTCGAGCTCGTGATGGACCAGGAGTTCGACCCCTGGGAGATCGACCTCGTCAAGTTCACCCAGGCTTACCTCGACCGGGTCAAGGAGGACGGCGGCGTCAACTTCGCGATCGCCGGCCGCCTCGTCTACATGGCCTGGAGCATCCTCTACCTCCAGTCGGAGGTCCTCCTCCGTTCGAGGGAGAACCCTCCGGACGCCTCCGGCGACCCGTCGCCGGACGCGGGAGCGCTCCCGGACGACGGCTACCTACCCCTCATGGAGACCCCCGAAGCGGTCGACGTTACGAGCGCGGTCCTGGGTTCTTCGGCTCCCCCACCGCTCCTCGAGATGGTCCGCCATCCCGAGACCCGGCCCGTCTCTCTCATCGAGCTCGTCCGGGCCTTCGACGAGGCCGAGGTGGAGGCGCGACGCTCGCTCCGGGTCCAGGAGCTGCGGGACCGACTGCGCGAGGAGCAGCACGCGCCTCCGGAGGTCCTCGTCCACGGGGACGTGCCGGAGACCGACCTCGAGGACGCGTGGGAAGCCACGTGCCGGCATCCCGTGGGAGAACCGTTCCCGCTCCTCGACCTGTGGAGCCCACTGACCGGGCGCGACCGGCTCGTCGCGATCTTCCTCGCGCTCCTCTTCCTCTCCCGCGAACGGTCCGTCGAGCTGCACCAGGAAGTGCTCGGCGAATCCGCCATCGAGGTCGTACGGACCCGCGAGGTGCGGAACCGCATCGTGGAAGAGGAGTGAACATGCCATCCAAATTGGACGAGCTGGTGTTCCAGGTCGAAGCCGTGCTGTTCGCCAGCGGCAAGCCCCTCAGCGTGAAGGAGATCACCGAAGCCCTAGGGCTCGAGGATTTCCGGCCGGTCCAGAAGGCCGTACGGACGCTCGAGCAGACGTACGAGAACCGTCAGTCCTCCCTCGAGGTCCGCCGCGTGGGCGACCGATTCGCGCTTCAGCTCAAGGAAGACTACGTCCCGACCGTCCACGCGGTCACTCCGGTCGAGATGGGCGCGCGCACGGTCAAGGCGCTCACCCTCATCGCCTACCACCAGCCGATCCTGCAGAGCCACCTCGTGCGGATGCTCGGGGACGTCACCTATGAGGAGGTACAGCACCTGCGCGGGATGGGCCTCGTCCATACCGAGCCGAGCGCATCGACCCTACAACTCACGACTACCCGCCGGTTCGCCGAGTACTTCGGGATCCCGTCCTCCCGACCGGACGAGATCCGGAAATATCTCGAGGGAAAGCTCGGGGTCACGCCGACCAGCACGCCCGCTCCCCTCCCGGTGGCGGACGACCCAGCGACGCGGGCCGGATCGACCGCTCCCGCAGCGACTCCCCTCGAGCCGCTCCCGCCGCTCGAGCCGGCTCCGCCCGCGACCTAGTCGCGCGAGGGCCATCCGCCTGCCCCACGGACCGATCCTGCTGGGTCCCCCGCGGAGCGTCAAGCGAGGGGTTCGATCCCGGTGGGCCGGCGGACCCGGAGCCAGACGAGGCGGAACGCGATCCCGACCGCGAGGAGCGCGAAGCCGACCCCGATCTCAAGGGGGGCCAACGAAAGGGCGAGACCGACGCAACCGACGAGCCCCGCGACGGTAAGGACCCGGGGGAACATGCGCTGTTCCGGGCGTAGCCGAAGGGCGGAGAGGTTCGTCACGGTGTAGTAGAGCAGGGTCCCGAAACTGGAGACCGCGATCGCGATCGTGAACGGCGCGAAGGCCGAGACGACCGTCGCGACGACGCCCACCACCAGGACCGCGACCCACGGGTTCTGGCCAGGACCCAGGTGGGCCAGCGGGCTGGGGAGGTCGGAACCGCGACCCATCGCGAAGGCCACCCGCGAAACCCCCAGTAGGTCGGAGAGCCCCTCGTTGAAGGTCGTCGAAAGAGCGCCGGCGACCACGAGTGCGACCCCGACCGCGCTCCCGGCAGCGACCATCGTCGCTTCCAGCGGGGAGCCGGACTGGGCGAGCCGGGTGGCACCTAGGACGCCGACCGCCACTCCCGCGACGAGAAGATAGAGGACCGTCGCGCTCCCCAGCGCCACTCCCGTGGCCCGCGGGATGGTGCGCTTCGGGTCCCGGACCTCCTCCACAAGGGTCGCGATCCGGCTGTATCCGGTGTAGGCGAAGAACAGGAGGGCCGTCGCCTGCAGGATCCCCACGACCCCTCCCGGGGCGAAAGGTTCGAAGTTGCTCGCGTGGACCGAGGGGAGCGCCAGAACGACGACCGCCAGGAGCGTGACGACCGAGAAGACGACGACGACCTCGGTCACCCGGACCGACCGGCGGATGCCGACCGCGTTCAGCACCGTCATGCTGACGGCCGCGCCGACGGCGATGGCCCGGGTGGGCAGGCCGGGCCACACGGCCGAGAGGTACTCCCCGAACGCGAGAGCAATAGCCCCCGGGCCCACCGTGTTGGCGACCAGGAACATCCACCCTGCCGAGTACCCCCACCAGGGTCCGAGCATTCGGCGGCCGAATTCGTACGTGCCTCCGGTCCGTGGGAGGACGGCCGCCAGCTGCGTCGAGGAGAGGGCGTTGCATAAAGCGACGAAGGCGGCGAGGGCGAGCGCGATCAAGAGCGCTGGGCCGGCGATCCCGGCCGCGGGGGCAATGACGGCAAAGATCCCCGCCCCCAGAATGGCGGCCAGACCGGTGCTTACCGCGGCAAAGAACCCCAGTTGCGGCCGGAGACGGACTCCCTGAAGGTCCGTCACTTGCGCCTTTCTCCCTCTTCAGGGACGGGCCAGTCCGCCGCTCGGCTCGGGCGAACGACGCCGGACCTGCACCACGCCTGCTGGCGGTGGTCGGGACTCACGGCGGGTGGGTAACGGAATCTCGATTTTAACCTAGGGGGAGTCGGCCGTCTCTGACGGATTCCCTCTCGACCCGGGCGAAGGCGGTGGGGCCGTCATTCGACCTACAATGCCCCGCACCGCGGGCAACGGACCGGTTCGGCCGGACGGACCGAGCCACAGTACGGGCAGAGGAAGGTCGCCGTCGTATGACCCAGGGTCGCCGGCGCCGGTGGAGGCATACCGTAGACGCTTGGGTGAGAGGGCAGCCCGACCCCGTAGGTCGACCCCGGCGGTCCAGCGATTGGAGGAGGGGGCGAGACTCCGTAGGTCGAGCCCGGTGGTCCGTAGAGCGGGGGAGGTGGGGGTTCCCCTTTCCGGCTCGGCCAGGCAAAGACGAGCACGAGGAGGATCGCGAGGACGACGGCGAGGCCGATGATGACGTAGATCGCGACCTCGGGTATGGGCGCATTTGAAATGGCCGGAATGCCGGGCGTCGCACCCGTATACTGGTAGGACGTGATGGAGCCGTTCTCCTCGGCGGCCAGGAACAACGGTGCCTCGAGACCTCCCCAGCCCGTCACGGCGTTCCACCCCGGGCCGGCCGAGAAAACGGAGTTGCTGCCCGTCGTCACGTCATGGAACGGCGACGCGGGCCCCGGGTTCGAGGAGAAGTACCCCGCGATCCGGTAGATCTCTGGGTCGAGGTAGCCCAACCCGAGGGAGACTCCCGACCGGTTCTCGACCGCGATCACGTCCGCAAGAAGACCGGCGAAGATCGGGGCCGCCACGCTGGTCCCTTCGAGCACGGTGAAGTAGATGCTCTCGTTGGCGTTCGCATAGACGTACGCGATCGTGGAGTTCGCAGGGAAAGCCACGTCGGGTCCGGCGCGACCGAGGAAGGTGGTACCTTGCACCCCCGCGGCAGCCGATATCTCCGGCTGAGCGGCCGAATGGAACTGCCAGTAGGGTTCCGGGAAGACCGTACTGAGTCCCCCCTCGGTTCCGGCGCACGCGGTGGGGCATCCCGTCGTGTCCCACCAAGCAGACATACCGCTGAAGCCCGTGAAGTTGGAATCGAACGTGACGTTCAGGGACGTGCCGTTCCAGGTCGTCGTGGGGACCCCGTTGAGCGTGACGGACACCCCCCCGACCGAGATGGACCCGCTGGTGTTGAACGTCGCCGCCGCGGGCCAGACCGGCCATTGGCCGTCGTCGCGGCCGGTCTGGGAATTGGGGGCGTTCCCCTGGTCCCCGCTGGCCATGACGACGGTGACTCCGGTGGCGGCCGCCTCGGTGAGGTAGGCGTTCCAGTTGGAGTCGTTGAGGTCGGGCAGGCCGAAAGAACCGCTGACGACCCCCAAGTGGGCGGGGGAATAGTTGAACGCCAGCGCCGCGCCCAGGTCGGCCGCGAAATCGTCGGCGAGGTCGCCGAACGGAGCGTTCCCGGCGAGCAGGCTTCCGGCGAAGTAGAAGTTGTAGAGGGCGGCCCCCGGCGCGAGGCTCCCGGCCATTTCGAGGTCAAGCGAGTTCTCAAACTCGTCGAGGCTCGAGTCGTTCAACGTCCCGAAGGAGCCGGGGGAGGGAGGACTGATCCCGTCGACGATCACCGTCTCGCCGGCCGGTGTGGACTGAGGCCATGATCTCGGGAAGCTGTCGTTGAAGTATTGCGCCACGACCTTCGGGTCCCAGCCGGGCAGGTTCTGATTGGTCGACTCGTTGTACCCGCTCGCCAGTAGGGTCGCGATCGCGACCCGGGTCGGGAACGTCGCGTTCGCGCCCACCGTGCCATTGGGGAACAGGTCCGCGGCCCCGTAGGCTTGCGTGAAATCCGAGCCCACGAACCATTCCGTACTCGTGTTGGACAGGACGAATTGGGAGGAGGAGAGGTCGCGGACCGGCCGGAGGCTGCTGGGCCGGACGTCCAGGGAGAGGTAGGGATTGGCCCCGTCGCTGAGGCCGCCTATGCCTATGACCTGCCCCGCCAAGGCGGCGGGCAGAGAAGGGGTCCCGACCGCCGTGTACAGGGGGACGCCCCGGTCGGCTCCGAAGGCGACCAAACGGACGCCGAAAAGCTGCTCGACGGCCCGCGCAGGTAGCACGGCCGTGATGACGGCTCGGGAGGGCGAGACCGAGAGGTGGGTCGCGCCGACGGGTTCCAATGCCGCGAGGACGGCCTGGACGCTGGTCGGGGACGGGCCGAAATCGCTCACGAACTGGGACGGCGTCAGGAAGTGGCGATACTCGGGCGAGGCCGGATCGTCCAGGGTGGCGAGGAGCTCGGAGAGCGCGCCGGAATGGGCGTAGGGAAGGGTGAGCGTGATGGAGAGGTCGGTCGACGGGTCGAGCGGCCGGAGCGTGGCATGAGGGGAGAGCGCGAGTTCGTCCGTGACCAGGGGCCCGGACGGGGCGGTGATCGGGGTTCCGCTCCGGGCGGCGGTCAGGCCGACCGTCCACCCGCTCAGGACGAGCAGCAGCGCCACGGAGGTGACCAAGCCGAGCGTTCCGCTTCGCATCCGCTGAACCTAGCCGGAGTCTCCTAATCAACGTGACCCGCCCGATCCCCCCTCGAGACAATCCTTTAGGGCCGGTCGCTCTCGCGGCGGCAATGACCAGTTCCGGCACCAAACCGGCCGCCGACTGTGTCTTCTGCCGCATCGCCGCCCACGATTCCCCCGCCTACATCGTCTACGAGGACGAGACGACCCTGGCCTTCCTCGACCTCTATCCGTTCACCCGCGGCCACCTGCTGGTCGTACCCAAACATCACGGAGAGCGGCTGACCGACCTCCCTCCGGGTTCTCAGACCGCCCTGATCCACACCTTAGACACGATGTGTCGACGTTCGGAACGACTCACCTCCGCCTACAACGTGGCTCTTAATGCCGGAGCGGCGGCCGGCCAGATCATCTTCCACGTGCACTTCCACATCATCCCTCGGTATGGGGAAGCGAACCCGTTCCACCCGTCGACCCGCACCCGATTATCGGATGCCGAGGCCGAATCCCTCATCGCCGAGCTATCGCGCCCGTGAGGTGACGATGGGATCTCGAGCTCGCCCCCCCGCGGTGGCCGGCCAGTTCTATGCGGAGACGGGCGCCGAGCTCGCACGCCAGGTAGAGGAGTGCTTCCGTTCCTCCCGGGGTCCGGGGGAGCTTCCGACCCACCACCGGACCCCAGAGCGGAGGATCCGGGCCGCGATCGTCCCGCATGCCGGCTATGAGTTCTCTGGCCCGATCGCGGCCCTCGCCTACGCACAGATCGCCGGCGAACGGCCCCCGGAGTCCGTCCTGATCCTTGGGGTCGACCACCACGGAACGGGGAAAGGCCCGGCGCTCTCCGATCTCCCCTGGATGACCCCGCTCGGCCCTACCCCGATCGACGAAGCGCTCCGGAGCGCCCTCACGCATCCTCCCCTCGAGGTGGACGAGACGGCCCACGCGCTCGAACATTCCATCGAGGTGCAACTCCCGTTCCTCGAGTACGTGCTGCCGCATCCCCGATTCGTCCCGCTCCAGGTCCCGTTCGACACGTTCTCCGCGCTCGAACGAGTGGGCCACGTCGTGGCCGAGGCCGTCCGAGGGCGTGACACGCTTCTGATCGCCTCGACGGACTTCTCCCACTACGTCCCGGCCGCGACCGCCCAACGACTCGACCGTCTGGCAATCGACGCTATCCTCTCTCGTGACCCGAAGGCGCTTTACGATACCGTGGCCCAGAACGACATCTCCATGTGCGGCATCGCGCCCACCACCGTGTTGTTGACGGCGCTGGCTCACGAACCGCTCCAGGCGCGACTTCTCCGGTGGGGTCACTCGGGCGAAACGATCCGGATGGCTGACGTGGTCGGCTACGCGTCGCTTCTCCTCGAGGCATCCTCCTCGGAGGCGCCCCCCGTTAAATAGCGGGGTCGGCTCGACGCCCCTGGCCCGCATGATCCTCTCGGATGCGAAGATCCGCGCGGAGATGGACCGGGGCCGCATCGTCATCCGGCCCTTCCGCGCCGACTGTCTCGGAACGAACTCGTACGACGTCCACCTCGGGCCCTTCCTCTCGGTCTATCGAGGCGGGGCTCTCGACGCCCGCCGGGTCAACGCGGTCCGGGAGTTCCGCATTCCACCCTCGGGATACGTGCTCGTGCCGGGCCAACTGTACCTGGGAGTGACGGAGGAATACACGGAGACCCACGGATTCGTGCCGTTCCTCGAGGGCAAGTCGAGCCTCGGCCGTCTCGGGGTCGACATCCACTCGACCGCCGGGAAGGGCGACGAGGGATTCTGCAATTACTGGACGCTCGAGATGAGCGTGAAGATCCCCGTCCGCATCTACGCAGGGATGCCGGTCGGGCAGCTGATCTACTTCGAGATCTCGGGCCGCATCGAGCACAGCTACTCCCACAAGCGCTCCGCGAAATATCGAAAGGTTTCCGCCCATCCGATGCCCTCCCGGATGCATCTCAACTTCCGCCGGCGACGTCGCCCCGGTGGAGAAGGCAAATCCACGGGCTAGTTTCGGTCCGACCCGGCTCCGCCGCGCTCCGCCCGACCGGCGAGGTAAAATGCCGGTCGCCCCGGTCGGGCCCGCTCTCTCCGACCTTTCGGGTCGTGGGGTGCGGCTTCCGACTCGGGGTAGACCGTGACGGACCGGAAGCCGAACCGCCGCAGGAGATACCCCTCGGCCGCACGGAGCGCCGCCACCTCATCCACCGCCGGGCCCTCGTGGGACGGCTCGGACCGGAGGAGCGGTCCGACCCGCTCGACGTACTTCGGAACCTCGGCCCGATGCGCGGAGAGGTCCGGGTGGTCTTTGACCCGGGCCATGATGTCCCGCACGGTCGGCATCTCCTTCCGTTCGACCGCCTCGCGCAGCCACGATTCCAGGACCGCCTTCCAGGGGTCGGCCACGTAGAAGATGAGGTCGCTGGGGGTCGACTCCCCGCGGCCTTCGGAGGCGCGGATCACCGCGCGAAGGTCATCCTCGACCTGGTCTAGGTACGTTTCCCGAGCCTCTGCGACGGGGGAGTGAGCGAACTCGTCCGGCGTGGGCAGCTGTGCCTGGGCGACCAAACCGGGGAAGTGTCCCTCCCCCAACTCCTCCGCCAGGTGGGGAGTGATCGGCGAGAGGAAGAGCGTCCACGTCCGGGACATCCGATCGGTCGCCCTTCCTGAAACCCCTCCGCGCGCGTAGTACCGCCGGAGCAGGCTCGGAACTTCGACGTAGAGGATCTCCGCGACCCCGCGCAGGTCGGTCCCGTCGAACGCTTCGCGGGCGCGCCGCACCCATCCGTGGGTCATCGAATCGAGCCAGGCGTCCAGCTCGGGTGGTCCGTCCGAGGTGCCGGCGGCTTCGCGGACCAGGCGGTCGATGTCCGCGAGGCGGGTCCGAGCTGCGTCCACCCCGGTGGCGTCGAACTCGAAGTCCTGGGAGGGCGAGGCCGCCGAAACGTAGTAGAGCCGGAGGGGGTCCGGGCCCCACTCTTCCATCGCCCGGTCGGTGGGTGGGATCCTCCCTGCCTTGGTGGACGTCTCCTTCTTCGAGATCTTCGACCCGCCCGGTCCGGTGATCCAGCCGTGGACGTAGATCCCGCGGGGCTGGAGCTCCGGCGGTAGGAGCTTCGCGTGCGTGTAGAGGAAGACCGGGAAATGCACCCGTTTGTGTTCCTTCCCCCCGACATTGAAGTCGAGCGGATACCAGTAGAGGAACTCGGCCCGAGCCTCGGCCTGCACGGCCGGATCGACGCGCGGCTCGCCCGGGCCCCGTCCCCGGAACACGTACTCAAAGAAGGCGTCGCTCAGGTCTGCGGTCCGGAGGCGACCGTCGTGGACGAAGCGTCGGACCACGAAATAGGCCATGTAGAACGTCGAATCCGCGATCGGTTCGATGATCCACTCCGGGTCCAACGGGAACCGGGTGCCGAGCCATATCCCCCGCCGGGTGCAGGGGCGGTCCCCGAACCAGTCGAGGATCGAAGGAAGTTCCCGGCCGTAGTCGGCGGGCCAGGAGGTGACCTTCGCGGCGAGTTCTTTGGTCTCCGCCTTCCACGCCGGGTCGCTGTAATGCAGAAACCACTGCTCCGGGACCCGACGGATCACGACCGAGTGGCCGTTCCGGCAGATGACGGGCTGGTCGAACTCCTGCAACTCGAAGCTCGAGCCAGCCGCGTGGAGCTGCGCCGCCACCTCCTCCCGGGCCCGCCGCACCGGAACCCCCGCGAGCGGGGGGACGGTCATGTGGCCCCTTCCGAACTCGAACCGGTAGAGGCGCTCCGTCGCTTCCTCGACGACGGCCCCGTCGACCGGTCGACCCTGGGCCACCGCCCGAAGGGCTCGCTGAGCCGGGGAACCCTCCCCCGACCGGAGCTCCTCCTCGGAGGTCGACAGCGCCTCGCGGGGGTCGATGTCGATCAGGACGGGCGGCTCCCCAAGCCGTGCCCGCGTCTCCGCGGGGAGGGCCTCGAGCGCCGCCGCGTCGGCCGGAGCGTGAGCCGGCACGGACATCACGGCCCCGGTGCCGACCGACGGGTCGACGAGGGTACTTTCGAGTACGGGGACCTTCGTGCCTCGCAGGGGGACGACAACGTCGCGGCCCACCAGGTCGACCGCAGGGACCTCATGGCCGATTCGGCCCCCGTGCTGCTCCACCATCCGCTCGGCTCCGGGCCGGGCCAGCAGGTAGGTCCCCGAATCGTGATGCCATACCACGAGCGAGGCTCCGGGTGCGACCCAGACGTTCGTCACCCCGAACACGGTCTCGGGCCGGAGCGTCGCGGCGAGCAACGTCCGCCCGTCGTCCAGCCGGAAGGGGACCGTCGTGAACCGGACGATCTCGGCGTCCCCGCCCGACTGCAGGTCGGTCTCGGAGGGGTCGACCGCGACGGGGCCGCAGACGGGGCAAACGGACGAGAAGTAGCTTCCCTTCACGAGCGCACCGGCTTCGTGGAGGGCGCGGAACTGCCAGCGAATGAAGGCCCGGTAATCCTCGTCCACGGTGGTGAGGAAGGTCGATTCGTCGATGAGGGCACCAAACCGCCGGAACACTCTCAGGTACTCCTGCCCCAGGAAGCGAGCCGCCTCTTCCGGGTCCTCGAGGCGAGCCCGGGTCGCCGCGTCGACCCCTCGCTCCTTCAGCCCTTCCAGGATGGTCGGGTCGCCGTCCGTGAGCCGACGGGACCACGTCACGGCCGGTAGTCCGGAGGCATGCACGCCGAACGGAAACAGGACCTCCTCGCCGAGCATCCGATGGTATCGGTGGAGCGGGTCGGCGTAGGCGTAACCCCGGAGGTGGCCGACGTGAAGGAAACCGCTGGGGCCGGGGTACGCGACCAGCGTGTAGAACTTCCGGTGACCCGGGACGCGTCGCCCCCGCGCCAGTCCCGCACCCGCCCAGGCGTCCTGCCAGTAGGCGTCGCGAGAGGGGTCCATGCCCTCCCATCGACACGAACAGCGTATTTGAGGAATGGTGGGGAGCCGCGCTGCCCTGCCGGAGCAACCCCCTTTAGCGCCAGCGGGGAGTGACCCGGTGATGCGGATCATCGAGGTCTTCCACTCGCTCCAGGGAGAAGGCCCTCTCACGGGGGTCCGAACCACGTTCATCCGGACCGCCCGGTGCAATCTCCGGTGCACCTGGTGCGATACGACTTACTCCTTCGGGGCGGGCCGGGAGCGTTCCATCCCCTCTCTGCTCGCGGAAGTAACTCGCCACCGGACCCGGAACGTCTGCCTCACGGGGGGCGAGCCGTTGCTCCAGCGCGAGTCGGTCGAGCTCGTCCGGCGCCTTTCCGAGCGCGGGATCACGACCGTGATCGAAACCGGGGGGTCGTTGGATGTCCAACCGTACCTCCCCCTCCGCCACGTGGTGCTGAGCGTCGACGTGAAGTGCCCCAGCTCGCATATGGAAGGCCGCAATCGTTGGGAGAATCTTCCCCAGCTCCGAGCGTCCGACGTGATCAAGTTCGTGGTGGCCGACCGCCCGGATTACGTCTATGCGAAGAAGGTGCTGCGCGGCTACCACGGGCCGACCCCGGTCGTGTTCCAGCCGGTCTGGGGCACCGATGCGGGACGGCTCGCCGACTGGGTCCTGAAGGACCGCCTCGACGTCCGCGTGATGATCCAGGAGCACAAGGTTCTCTGGGGCGATACCCCCGGCCGGTAGGACGTCTCGGAATCCTCCCGAGAGCGCCCGCGATAGCCTAAAGAGGTCCCTGCCCCCGTCCGCCCTCTCGGCGATGTCGGGAGAGGCCACGCGTTCTCATCACTCGATGATCAGCGAGGACTTCCCGTTCGGGAAGGCCCGCGGGATGGTCTTCCCCCGGATAGTGCTCGTCGGCCACGGCGTCCTGGCCGACCTGGGGTCAACGTGCCACCAATTCGGCTTCCAGAAGCAGGGTGTGGTGGTCACCGGGCCCCGGACCGCGGAACTAGCCGGGAACCGCGCCACGGCCATCCTCCGCGAATCCGGCTTCGAAGCGGTCACGGTCCTCGCTGGGGAGGCGACCAACGAAGAGGTCGGGCGGGTGGAGCGGGAGACCCGCGCCTTGGGCGCCCACTTCCTGGTCGGAGTGGGTGGCGGGAGCAAGATCGACATCACCAAGGTCGTCGCCTCGCGGCTCAAGATCCCGTTCGTCAGCCTCCCTACCTCCGCGGCCCACGATGGGATCTCCTCCCCGCGAGCGTCGATCCACGGCGTCGAGCGTACGGTCAGTACAGAGGCGGCTGTCCCCCTGGGTGTGATCGCGGACACCGAGCTCATCGTCAAGGCCCCGTTCCGCCTGCTGGCCTCCGGGTGTGCGGACGTCATCTCGAACGTCACCGCCATCCTCGACTGGCGCCTGGCGGTCCGGCTGCGCAACGAGGAGTACTCGAGCACGGCCGCGGCTCTCAGTGAATACGCAGCGCAGGAGATCATCGACCACGCCTCCTCGATCAAACCGAACCTGGAAGAATCGGTGTGGATCGCGATCCGCCCCATCCTGGTCGCCGGGATCTCGATGAGCGTCGCCGGTTCCTCCCGCCCCTGCTCCGGCAGCGAGCATCTATTCAGTCACGCCCTGGACCGGGTGAGCGAGCATCCGAGCCTGCACGGCGAACAGTGCGGGGTCGGGGCAATCATGATGATGTATTTGCACGGAGGCGATTGGCATCGTCTCCGGAATGCGCTCCACACCATCGGGGCTCCCACCACCGGGCGGGAGCTCGGCGTGAGCCCGGAGGAGATCGTCAAGGCCCTGGTCCTCGCGCACTCGATACGTCCGGAGCGGTACACGATCCTCGGTGACAACGGTCTCAGCCGCGAAGCGGCCGAGCGGCTGGCCAACGTCACGGGAGTGTTGGGTTAACATGGCGGAAATCACGCTGCTAGCGATCGCGGAGGCGCACGACGGCTTCGAATTCGTGTACGAGGGTGGGGCACCGATCTGTCGCACCTGCCCGTACCGGCACGCGTGCCTAACTCTGGACGTGGGCCGCCGCTACCAGGTGACGAAGGTGCGGACGGTCAAGCACCCGTGCGCCCTCCAGGAGACCGAAGCGCATGTCGTGGAGGTCAAGGCCGTCCCCCGCTCCCTGGTCGTCGAAGCGCGCAGCGCGGTGGTCGGAAGCTCGATCGAGACCGGCCGGTACCAGTGCCGGCGACTGGACTGTCCCAACTGGTGGATCTGCGCGGGACCCGCTCTACCACCCAAGCAGCGGTATCGCATCGAACGGGTCGACCCAGGCCCGGCGGAATGCCTGATCGGCCGAACGTTGAAACGGGTGGACGCGGTCTAGGCGCCGATGCGGGGCTGTGGGGTAGCTACGGGCCGGAGGCGCGCACCTCGGTCCGCTCTATTGGTCCATCCTTCGGGCTTTGGGAGCCCGGGACCCCGATTCAAATTCGGGCAGCCCCATGCGGCGCCGTTCGGCGCCGCCCGATCCAGCGTGTGCCCGCCCGGAGTCGAGGCCTCCTGACGACCCCACCCGAGGCCGGAGGACTCCCTCCGTGACGCTCGTTCGGGTGGCCGCCGTCGTGACCGCCCACGACCGTCGCGAATTCCTACCGCTCGCGGTCCGCTCCGCGCTCGACGGGGGCGCGGACGAGGTGATCGTGGTCCGTAACTTCGCGGGCCCGATCGAGGGATGCGAGGGTCGCTACCGGGATGTGCCGTGCGCCACGCCCGATACGAACGAGAAGGAGGCGCGGGGGCTCGAGGCGAGCCAAGCGGACGTCGTGGGCTTCCTGGACGACGACGACCTCTGGGCCCCCGAGAAGGTCCCCCATCTTCGTTCGTTGTTCGGCGGCGATCCGGGCCTGGTCTACTACTGCCACGCCCAGCGGCCCGTCGATGCCGTCGGCCAGCCGGTTATCGCGAGCCACCGGGAGCTCGCGGACAAGCACCCGGAAGAGTTCGACCGGTGGGATGGGACCCAATTCGAGACGCTCGTCCGGACCCTCTGGCCCGGGAACAACTCCTCGACGGTCGTCCGCCGGACGTGGGCCGTCGACTGGCTACCCGCCTTCCGGGAGGCGGGCTGGTCGGCGGACCTATTCTGGCTGGTTGCCGCCCTCCTAAGCCGAGGTCGTCTCCAGGTCGGGCCCGAACCCCTCACCCTCCTCCGCCTCCATGGGGCCAACATGTCCCACACTCGGGGGACCACTCCGGCCGAGTTCCGGGCCCGTCACCAGACGACCTGCGAACGTTTCGCGCGATCGAACGCCACGATGGCCCGACTCTCGAGCGAACGTCTCGGCCCCTCCGCACCGATGACGGTCTACCTCTCGGAAGCCGGCGAAGCATTCCGGTTCTTTGCCGACCTCGAGGCCGCTCGTCGACCCCGGCGGGCGGCCATCCGGGCGCTCCGCCGTCACGCCGGACGGCGAGACCGGGGCGTGCTCTTCGCTGCCCTCGTAGCGGTCGTCTCGCCCGGTCTTGCGCGCCGCCTCCTCTACCGCTCGAGCGTGCGTCGCTGGAGCCTCGGCTAACGTTCCGACCCAAGAACGCTTTAACGGCCCCTCGATAGCGCCCCCCGATGTCCAAGGTCGGCGTGACCGGAGCCTCCGGATTCATCGGCGGTGCTCTCGTTCCGCGGCTCGCGGCCGAGGGGCACGAGCTCGTGCTGATCGACGATCATTCCGGTCCGCTCCGGGTCGAGCACGCCGCATGGCCGGTCGAAGATCTCGACTTTTCCAGCTCCGAGTCGCTGCGCCGGCTCTCCGATTGTGACGTGGTGCTCCATCTCGGAGCCGTCTCCGGGGTGATGGCGTGCGCCAACGACCCCGTGGGGAGCGGACGGGTCAACCTGGACGGCACTCGTCGCCTGGCGGAGGCGACGCGCGCCCACCGGATCCCGCTCGTGTTCGCGAGCAGCTTCGCGGTCGTGGGGAGTCCGGCCCGGCTCCCGGTCACGGAAGACACTCCGGCGCGACCCACCCACGAGTACGCGCGTCAGAAGGCCGACGGGGAGCAGATCGTGTTCGGCTCGGACGACGGGCGGACGGCGGCGGCGGTCGTCATCCGGATGAGCAACGTGTACGGGTCCTATACGGCCAACGACAAGACCATCGGCAAGGGAAACGTCATCAACCTTTTCGCCCGCCAGGCGCTCGAAGGCCGCCTGCAAGTGAACGCACCGGGAACCCAACGCCGGAATTTCATCCATATCCAGGACGTACTCGCGCACTGGCTCTCGACCACCCGATACGTTCGGGACCATCCCGGGCCGAAGACCTTCATGTTCAACTGCGCGGGCGACGAGGCGTACTCCGTTCTCGAAGTGGCCGACAAGTTCGTCCGGATCTGGAAGGAACTCCACCCGGACGCACCGGGGCTGCGGGTGGAGGTGGTGCCCAATCCCCGGGCCGCCATCGAGCTCATCGACCCCGAGTTCTCCGTAGCTCGGGAACGGACCGCACGGATCCTCGGTCTCGGGATCCGCCACCGGGTGGACGACACGATCCGGGAGCTTCTCCGAGCCGCCCCGGCGGCGTAGGTGCGTCATGCCCCCCGTACCCTCCGAAGCGGCCCGGGGAGCGGGTCCCCCGCCCTCAAATCCCTGGTTCTCGGTCACCATGACGGTGCGGAACAACATCGATACCATCGTGGATTCTCTGGGGTCGATCCTTCCGCTCCGCGAGCACGGAGGAGAGGTCGTCATCGTGGACGCGGAATCCAACGACGGAACGAAGGAGTTCTTGGATCGCACGGCCGCCGGGGCCTCGGAGCTCGTCGTCGTGTCGCGTCGATGCAACCGCGGGGTCGGTCGAAATTTGGCCGTGACGACCGCGCGAGCGCCGATCGTTCTCACCCAGGTCGACGGGGACAATCGCTACGCCACCGGGGTCCTCGTGACCGTGGCCGACCACCTGCGGTCGGAGCCGCGGGTCGGACTGATCTTCACCGTGGGGATGTCGGACCGGGACCCCTCGCTCACCCGCTTCTACGCCTGGCAGCGGGCGGCGTTCGAGCAGGCGGGAGGGTATCCCGACACGCAGGAACGGGAGGACCCTCCGCTCCTGCTCCGAGCGTTCAGAGCCGGCTTCCCGATCGAGCGCTACGTCCTCCCGAAGGTCGCGGAGGACCTCAAGCCCAGACCCGCGGGATTTGCTCCCAACTTCTCTCCTTGGGGACGGGCCGTGCACACCATGTGGGCGGCTCGACGATTCCGGGTCCTGGGATTCCGGTACACCGAATACGCCCGGCTACTCTGGTTGACCCGACGCACCCCGACCCGGCTCGGAGCCGGTCTCATCCTCGGGTGGATGGCGTACCTCCAGGGGGTGCTCCACCGGGACGGCCAGGAGGTGGTCGACCGGGACGTCAAGGTCCGGCCGCCACCGACCTCCAACTCGGTTTCCCCCCCAGGGGCCGTATGAGCGAACCGGGGGACGACGTACCGGAGCCAGCCGACCCGGCGGGCATCCACCTCGCCTCGGCCCAGATCTATTGCGAAAGTTGCCGCCGCGAAACGTCCCACCGGGTGCTCCGCGTGCTCCCCGGGCGCCCACAGACGGGCGCGGTCCGGGGCATCGCCCGCTGTCGAGAGTGCCGGTGGACCCATCCGTTCGAGTCGGTGCCCGAGGCGACCGTGCCGGTGAAGCTCGTCGTCTCCGAGCACGACCGGTCCACGCGGTCGTCCGTCACCCTCCCACGGCATCGCCGTCTTCTGGTGGGTTCGGGGCTTCCGTCGATGGACCCGACGCTTCGGGTGCGGCGGATCGACCTGCGGAGCGGGCTCCAGGCCACCGACGCCCGGACCGAGGAGATCGCCACCCTTTGGGCCACCCGCGAAGGTCCCCCCTCGGTGAAGGTATCGATCGTGACTGGCCGGCTGACCCGTACGACCCGTCTGACGTACTCCGCGGGCACCCGGTTCGAGGTCGGGACGCAGGTGGTGATCGAGAACCGCCCGCTGTGGATCGCCGCCGTGCGCGCGCGGGGACACACCTGGCGCATGCGAGGCGACGTCTTCCCGGCGGAGGAGGTGGAGCGGATCTACGTACGCAGGACGGAGATCCCACCGGCGGGCAACAGGGATTGGAGCAGCGAGCGCGATACTCCGAGGGATTCGGCGAGGGTGCGCTCGACCGTCGCCCGGTCGCGCTCCTCGCCCGGCCGGAGAACGACCCGGACCTCTCCTCGGGACCGTACGGCGGATTCCGGTGCGGCCGTCCACCGCTGGCCCCCCTCGTAGACGACCGTTCCCAGCGCGATCTCGAGCGGGACGTCGCGGACGAAGTTCTTCGTACCGTGGATGACCCACGCCCCGCGGGGAACGAACTCCCCCGACGCGGCGGCCTTCGACACCTGGTCCGGGTGGACCCAGAACGCGGTGCCGGACGCGAGGCCCGCCCGCCACGCCTTGGAGAACGAGACGGCCCATTGGGCCGCTTCTCGCAGGGTCGGTTCGCCGACCACCTCGGAGCCCGTGGGGCGCTTCACGATCACGCTCGCTGCCCCGTGCAGGTCGGCGTGGAGGTAGAAGTCGCCGTCCTTCAGGTTGCGGCGGACGATGAGATCGTTGGACGGTGCATCCCGACCCGCGATCACGATCGCTCCTTCGGAGCTGATGAACCACCGGAACTTCTCGAACCAGAACGGCTTCTTGCTCAGAGCGGGAGCGCCCGACGGGCCCGGGACGACCGAGGCGCGCGGAGGAGCCGGGATGACGGTCCGCGCGGCGGTCTCGGCGAGCGCGACCCGGGCGCCCGCGAGCTTTCCGGCCCGCCGCTTGGCCTCTTCGAACAGCTTCTGAGCGGAGACCCGGGGGGAGTCCATGATCCCGAGGACGACCGGGTGGCCCCCGAGCTCGACCTTCACGTGGCGCTCCGTCGACCCTTCCGTGCGGGCCTGCTCGAGGGCGGCCTGCGCCTCGGTGTAATGGGCCAGGATCGCCTCGGCGCCGGCTTGCAGCCCCGCGATCTCGGCCGTCAGCTCCTCGATGGCGCGAGTCTGCCGTTCCCGCAATCGCTCGATCTCCTTCTTCTCGGAGCTCACCTCCACCTCGCGGGCGGTGGGAGGGACCGGGACGACCCCCCGGAAGTACTCGCGCGCCGCCTCCGAGAAGGTGGGCCGCCGCTCCTCGGTAACCCCCGGCACCCCCTCCCAGCGGCGTGAATGGTAGGGTGTCGCGTCGACAAAGACGCCGTCCCGGAGGCACAAGAACCCCGTGGGACGGTCCCCGAGCTCTCCGCGGAGCTCGGCGAGGACCGTGTGGAGCGAGTGCGCGCGGGGCGCCGGGGCGGTGGTGGAGGGTTCGGTGCCGTCCACCTCCATCCGGGCGACCAGCTCCTCGGCGAGCGTACCGCCGAGGCCCATGCGGGCCGCTAGCGTGCTGGTGAGGTCGGTGCGAGAGCGGGTGAGGATCTCCTCGATGCCGGCTTCCGGGAGCTCCCAGGGGTCCGCCCGCGTGGGAGGGCGGGCGTACTCCGCTCCGACGCGGACCAGTCGATGGGCCCACCGACGGGTGAAGGCGACCGCGACGATCTTCCCGTCGAGGGCGACCGTCACGTTGCCGGTCCCGAACATCTCCAGCGAGAGCAGCAGCTCGGAGGGCGTGTCGCCCCGCACGAAGGCGATCTCGATGAACCGTTCTCCCGCCGGTTCGGCGACCCGTCCGATCGTCGCGCCGGTGAGGAGGCGCCGGAGCTCGCGAGCGAACGGGGAGAGCTCTTCGGAGCGTTCCGAGCCGAACGGCAGGAGGGCCGTGTATCGCCCCGGAACCAGCAAGAGTTCACGTCGACCCTCGCCGCGGGCGCGAAGCGCGAGCGACCAGCCACCCTCCGCGAGGTCGAACGCCTTGTCGACGTGCGTCCGGTCGAGGGCCCGGACCTCCCGCACGACGGCGAGGGTATCCAGGGCGGTGAACCGGTCCTTCGTGGTTGGCCCGCCCGCCATCGCCCGCTCCCTCGGCCGGGCCGGGCGACCCGCCGCCACGCATTAAGTGTATGTCGTGCTGGGCGGCGGCGTGGCGGACGCGGACCGAACGTCCTCGAGCGGTTGGCGTGCCCGGGCGCGTGCCTTCGCCACGAGCCAGGTCCTGCCGAGCGCAGTCGCGATCGATCGCGACGACCGTATCCCACCGGGGCTGATCCGGCGGCTTGCCAGCGATCGGTTCACCGCCCTCGGTCTTCCTCCAGAATGGGGCGGCGAGCCGGCGGATACCGCCGCGGTCAGCGCGGTGCTCGAGGAGCTGGCGGCCGCGAGTGCCGCGGTCGCGGTCACGCTCGCCGTCCACCTCTCCGTATGTGCGGCCCCCATCGCCCGCTGGGGCACGCCGGAGCAGCGAGCCGCTTGGCTTCCCTCCCTGGCGCGGGGGGAGCGCATCGGCGCCTTCGGGCTCACGGAACCCGGCGCGGGGTCCGACACCGCCTCCCTACGGACCAAGTACGAGAGGACGGCGGAGGGGTTCGTCCTCCAAGGCTCCAAGACGTTCATCTCGAACGCCGCTACCGCCGGCCTCCTGCTCATCTTCGCGACCCGGGATCCGAGCCTCGGAGCGCACGGGATTTCGGGGTTCCTCGTGCCGGGAGGGACGGAGGGGTTCTCGGTGACCCAGCGATTCGACAAGCTGGGGCTGAGAGGCAGCGAGACTACCGAGCTCATGCTCGATGCGGTCCGGCTGCCGGCTGACTCGCTCCTCGGGCCGGAAGGCTCAGGGCTCAAGGTCGCCCTGAGCGCGCTTGAGGGCGGTCGGGTGGGGATCGCGAGCTGCGCGCTCGGAGTGGCCCGGGCCGCCTTCGAGGAGATGGAACGCGCCGTCCGGTCCGAGGACGCTGACTGGAAACGAACCCTGCTCGCCCGCGCCTATGTGGAGCTCGCATCCGCCCGCGCCCTCGTGGAGGAGGCCGTGCGTCGCCGCGATGCCGGGAGCCCGTTCGCGGTCGAGGCGTCCACGGCGAAGCTCGTAGCGTCGCGCGCGGCGGTCTCCATCGCCTCCAAGGGAATGGAGGTCGCCGGTCCCGCGGGCGCTCGCTCCGGTGCGGTCGCCGAGCGTCTCCTCCGGGATGCGCGGGTCTTCCCGATCGTCGAGGGGACCACGGAAATCCAGGAACTGATCCTCGCCCGCCGCCTGCTCGAGGGCGAGAGCGCGCGAACTGCTTAGTACGACCCCCCTCTCGGGCGCCCGTGCCGAGCCGCCCACGCGCTTCGAATCCCCCCAAGGGCGCTCGGCGTGAGCCGTCGGCCTCGGTTCCCCTCGCGGAACTCCCGATCGACGCGGACCTTCGTCGGGTGCTGGAGGCCGACGGGATCCGCTCCCTCTTCCCTCCTCAAGTGGCCGCGCTGGACCCGCTGATGGCGGGGGAGAGCCTCCTCTTGGCTTGTCCCACGGCCAGCGGGAAGTCCCTGGTCGCCTACCTGGCGCTGCTCCGGGCCGCGCGGGCCCACCGCACCGGACTTTACCTCGTTCCCCTTCGCGCGCTGGCTCAAGAGAAGGCGGAGGAGCTCGAACGGTTCGCCGAGTTGGGTCTCAAGGTAGGGCTCTCGACCGGTGACTTCGACCTCCCCGCCGAGAAGCTCGACCGTCTTGACGTGCTCGTGGCGACCAGCGAGAAGGCGGATGGCCTCCTGCGACGCGGCAGTCCCTGGCTCGACCGATTGGGCGTCGTCGTCGCCGATGAGGTCCACCTTCTTCGGGATCCGGAGCGGGGGCCCACGCTCGAGGTCAGTTTGACCCGTCTGCGACGGAAATACCCCGACCTCCAGGTCGTGGCGCTCTCCGCGACGGTCGGGAACTCGCGTGAGGTCGCCGACTGGCTGGGCGCCCGACACGTCGTGAGCGACTTCCGTCCCGTGCCGCTGCGCTTGGGCGTGTACTCGGACGGTCGGATCACATTCACGGACCTCGCGACCCGGGAGATCCCACCCCCCGGGGAGGCGGTCCCTCGCCTCGTTCGAACGGTCATCGAGGAAGGGGGCCAGGCGCTCGTCTTCGTCAACAGCCGTCGCGCGAGCGAACAGGTCGCCGAGGCGCTGGTCCCCACGGTCCGCCCGCTCCTCTCGCCCGAGGAACGGGAACGTGCTCGGTACTGGACGACGGAACTCGGCCACGCCTCCGACGAAGACACGCAGGGGATGCGGCGGCTGAGCGGACTCCTCCCGAACGGCGTGGGGTTTCACAACGCGTCGCTCACGAACCCGGAACGTCGGATCGTCGAGAAGGCGTTCCGGGAACGAACGATCAAGGTCCTCGTGGCGACCCCCACGCTCGCGGCCGGCATCAACCTCCCCGCTCGCCGCGTGATCGTTCGGGATACGAGCCGGTATGAAAGCCGGATCGGCATGCAAGCCCCGATCCCGGCCGGCGAGATCCACCAGATGCTGGGACGGGCGGGTCGGCCGCGGTTCGATTCCGCCGGCGAGGCGCTCCTGCTCGCCCGCACGGCGGAGGACGAGGAGCGGCTGCTCGACGACTACCTCTCGGCCCCCCCCGAGGATGTGGTCAGCCGGCTGGCCGCCGAGCCCGCCCTCCGCATGCATGTGCTCGCCTTGGTCGCGAGCGGCGCAGTCCGGTCCGAGGCCGAGCTGACCTCGTTCTTCGCCGCCACCTTCTATGGCCAAACGCTGCCACTCATCGAGCTCGAGACGAAGGTGCGCAACGTCCGCCGGTTCCTCGAGGAGAACGAGCTCCTCGCCCCCGGCCCGCAGCTCGAAGCGACACGCTTCGGCCGCCTCACGAGCGAGCTCTATCTCGACCCGCTCACCTCGGTCGTCCTTCGAACGGTGCTCGAGCGCGCGCCGATCGGGGTCAAACCGTTCTCTCTGCTCGCGGCGATCGCCGCCACCCCGGACCTCCCTCCGATGTACCTGCGGCGCGACGACGAGGTGGACCTCATGGGACGGTTCACCGACGAGGTCGAGGAGATGCTGGTGAAACCGGACGAGGCCCCGCTCCATCTTGACCTCGATGGGATCCTCGCCGCGCTGAAGACCGCCTCGGTCCTCGAGGACTGGATCAACGAGGTCCCGATCGTCGAGCTGACCGAGCGTTGGGGTGTGGGCGCCGGCGACCTCCGCACGAAGGCCGAGGACGCGGAGTGGTTACTGTTCGCGGCCGGACGACTCGCCTCTGTCTTCCAGCGACGACTGGGCCGGACCCTGGACGACCTCGGGACCCGGGTGCGCTACGGCGCGCGCGAGGAGCTGCTCGACCTCGTCCGCCTTCGAGGGATCGGGCGGGTCCGCTCGCGCATGCTCTACAAGGCCGGGTTCGCCGACCGGGAGGCCCTCCGACGGGCCCCCGCCGACCGCGTCGCGACCGCTCTGCACTCGTCGACGCTGGCGAAGATGGTCCTCAGTCAGCTCGGTCGGAAGGAGGATGCGCTACCAACCCCGGAGGGGACCCCTCCCTCGGAATCCCCGCCGCGTCCCACCGGGAAGAAGCCCACGACCCGCCGGCTCGACGAGTATCCGCCCGAAGGGCCGACGTGACCCACTCGTCCACGGGAGTGAGAACTCGGACCACCGAACGAGTCCCCCCCATCCCTCCCGGCCGGATATCGCGCCGGAGATATCCCGCCTGCTCGAGGCGGACGATCCGCCGCCACAACGTGGTCGCCGGCAGGGGGCGACGTCCCTCCGACTGGGCGAGCTCGGCTTCCCATCGGCGGACCTCTCCCAGTCGGGCCTCCCGACCCTGGACGGCCGACTCGATCGCCCGGACGACATGGGGCTCGACCGATACCGGGGGAGAATACAGCCCGAACGGAAGTCGGGCCCGACCGGCGCGACCCCCACCGGTGAGCTCTCGACGGAGGAGGTCGAAGGCGAACCCGGCGCTCGCGCCCTCCTCGACCGCCTTACTCACCACCCGGGCGACCAGCGTCGGAGCCACCGGTCGCCCGAGGGCCCGTTCCGCCCGGTCGCGGACGATCGCGCCGAGGACCCGGTCCGAGTAGGGCGAGAGGCCTACCGGACGTCCGATCGAATATCCTCCCCCCGTCGACGACTCCGCGGCCCCGACCCCCTCGGGAGTGCCGGCGAGGATCGTCCAGGTAGGAGGAATTCCGCTCTCCCCCTCGGGCAGGAATCGATCCGGATTCCCTAAGGCTCGAAGCACCGGGCCGAGGTCGGGGCCACCCAACCCGATATCGTCCAGAATGAGCACCGCCGGCCGGCTCTCGCGACGCAGACGGCGCAGAAACCCGGCGATGATCTCGATGACCGAGAACCCACGACCGTCGAACCCGCCATCGAGGTAGCGCAAGAGAGCGCAGGCCACGCCGTGCGTGCCGCGGAGTCCCGCGGTCCGGATCGGTAGCACCTGGGGGACGCCGGCCCCCGTTCCGGCACGGACGAGGTCCGCCACGGTTCGAGCGGCCCGGCGGGCCACGGTGCTCGTTCCCGTTCCCCGCGCTCCGGTCACCGCCACGACCCACGGCGGGGGTGCGCGGGGCGCCGGAGGGTCCAGTCGCCGTACGACCTCGGCAACCTCGACCTCACGGCCCGTGGCCACCGGGGGAAGCCAGTCTCGGGCCAGCACTTCAGGGTGGCACGCTTCGAACATCAGGCATCACATTGCTATCTCGTATAAGAATACTGATGTAACCCAATATCGCCGATTGAACGGTGCAAGGTCGTTCTGCCACCGCTCGAGAGGGGGGCGAGCTCCGGGGCCACTCCTCCACCTCCTCGAAACATCACTCTCTCCCCCGCCCGCTGGCCGTTCCTTAAATCCACGGAAGGCTCGTCGGAGACGGTAGTGGCCATGGGGTACCGCGTCACGCTCATTCCCGGCGACGGGATCGGCCCGGAAGTCACGTCGGCCGCCCGACTCGTCGCCGAAGCCACGGGGGTCTCGTTCGACTGGGACGTCGTCGAGGCCGGGGAAGCCGCGATCAAGGCCACCGGAAGCCCCCTGCCGGACGCGGTGCTCAACTCGATCCGCAAGACCCGAATCGCCCTCAAGGGTCCGATCACCACCCCGATCGGCGGTGGGTTCCGGTCGGTCAACGTGGCCTTGCGACAGCAGCTCGATCTCTACGCGTCCGTGCGACCTTCCCGGTCCATCGCGGGGGAAGGCACGCGCTTCCCCGAGACCGACCTCATCGTCGTGCGGGAGGCGACCGAGGGGCTCTACTCGGGCGTCGAACATTGGGTCGACCGCGACCACAGTGCCGCAGAGACGGTGAATATCATCACGCGCAAGGCGTCCGACCGGATCTGTCGGTTCGCTTTCGAGCTCGCCCGTCGCGAGCACCGGAAGAAGATCACCGCGGTCCACAAGGCGAACATCATGAAGACGACCGGTGCACTGTTCCAGACGGCGTTCCAGGAGATGGCCGCGAAGTACCCGGACGTCCAGGTGGACGAGCGCCTCATCGACAACATGTGCATGCAGTTGGTCAAGAAAACGGGGGAGTACGACGTCCTCGTGACGACGAACCTATTCGGCGATATCCTCTCCGACCTCTGCGCCGGCCTCGCCGGGGGCCTCGGGGTGGCCCCGGGGGCCCTCTACGGCGATACCCTCGCCGTCTTTGAACCGGTCCACGGTTCCGCGCCGAAGTACGCGGGCCAGGACCGCGCCAACCCGGTGGCCGAGATCCTCTGCGTCGAGCTCCTCCTGCGCCATCTCGGGGAGAAGGAGGCCGCGGCCCGCGTCTTCCGCGCGGTGTGGGAGACGATCGCGGAGAAGAAGGTCGTCACGTACGACCTCGCGCTCCCGGGCTACACGAGCCGGCCGGTGCCGGCGTCCTCCTGTTCCGCGATGGCCAAAGAGATCGCTCGGAAGGTCCCCCTCGTGAACCCTCGCACCCCCTTGCCGCGCCCAGCGGTCGTCCCAATGGCCCCGATGGCTGACTCCGCGCTCGAAGGGTAAAGTCCGCCTCGCGCGCCGATGCTCCGCCCTCCTTTGGGCCGCCCCGGAAACCGCGGCGCGGGGGTATCGGGGGACTTGGCGTAGGAAGCCGGAGTCAGGGCACTTGGGATGCCTATTCCGCCGGCTCGGGTAGCCCCCATTCGATCGGCGGGTATCGGTTCATGCAGACCGCGGGCCCGTGAGCGCCCGCACCCTCTGCCCGACGCCCCTGGTTCGCCGCCCCGCGGTGCCAGGTTAACGTCGGCTCCCTCAGTCGCCCAGCACCTTCACGATGACCCGCTTGCGCCGTTGACCGTCGAACTCGGCATAGAAGACCTGTTCCCAGGGCCCCAGGTCGAGGTCGCCGTTCGTCACAGGAAGGAGGACCTGGTGGCCCAGCAGGAGGTTCTTCAGGTGGGCATCCCCGTTGGTCTCCCCGGAACGGTGATGCTCGTACTCCCCGGGGGGCGCGAGCCGGTCGGACCAGGCGGAAATGTCCTTCAGGAGCCCCGACTCGTCGTCGTTGACGTAGACGGCGGACGTGATGTGCATCGACGAGACGAGAACGAGTCCGTCGGTCACGCCGCTCGCCTTCACCACGGCACGGACGCGCTCGGTGATGTTCAGGAACTCCCGCGGCTTCTGGGTCTCAAAGACGAGGTACTCGGTCCGGTGCACCATGCTTCCTCCGGTGCTCGGGTAGGTTTAAGGACGCGGGCATCGCCTCCGACGGCGGAGGCGTCGTGTCGAGCCCGCGTCCCGTACGCATCCCCAAGGGACCGGTGGCGCCCCGCGTCCCCGTCGCGGGGGCCTTGCTCGAGCACCGACCCAACGTGGCCGGGACGCAGCGGGCCTTCCGGTTCGCGATCCTGTACGTCTTCGCACTCGTCCTCCTCGACGTCGTCCTGGTCGGGCTCGACCTCTCCTCGGCCGAGGCGGGCCGCCCCGGAATCGAGAGCGGATTGCAGCTCTTCATCGGGATCGCGGTGCTGCTCGGGGTGGGCAGCGTCCTCTTCGCTCTCTCTCCCGCTCCGCGATACGTGGATGTCCGGACGGACGGGGTGGTCGTGGTGGGTCGGTGGGGGCAAAGGACGTGGTTCCCCCCGGTCGAGCAGCTTGACGCGAAGGTCGCCCGTCATTATCCTGGAGGGATCCTCTCCTCGAAGGCGGTCGACATGGTCCAGGTCGTAGACCGCACCGGTCGGCGACGGACCTATCAGGTCGAATCGGGATTGTTCGCGGCCCCGACCGAGCCGACGGCCGGATAAGGCGGGATGCGCTCAGTCGAGCAGGTCTTCGAGCTCGCCGGCGACAAGGGTGAGCAGCTGGTCGAGGGCGCGGTTCTTGAGCTCCGTGATGTGCCCCGTGTCCGTCTCGAGGCGCGCCAGGAACTCGTCGCCGTCGCGGACGAAGGAGAGGGAGAGGAGGTGGCGACGCCCGTCGCTCCGACGGGGCTCGGGAAGGACAGGGGCCGGCACCGGCGCCGTCGTGGCCTTCTTCGAGCCCGAGGTCTTTGCGGGCGGGGCCGTCTTCTTGGGGGTGGGCTTGGGGGTGGGCTTGGGTGCGGGCCGACGCGCTTTCTTGGCCGCAGTCTTCTTCGAGGATTTCGAGGGAGGGGAACGCGCCGCCTTCGGTCGCCGGGGCGCCGACTTTGAGGAACGGGAAGAGACCATCGGTTGCCGCCTTGGTGCGGGCGGACCAAGCCCCCCTATTTATCGATATGGCAAGCCTCTGCTTTGGGATTTTATTCTCTATGCCGCTCCGCTCGTCCCAGGCTTCACCCCCCACCGTTCATCGTTCAGACGTGGCGATACGTTCTTGGTCTCCCTCTCAAGTTTTCTGTGAATGGATCCCCGGCGAGCCCTCGTCTTCCCTCTTTCCACTTCGTCCCCGAGGCCGCGACCCCCGTCTCCAGCTTCGTCTCCCCCTCCGTCGTTGGAATCCTCGCTCCTCGGCCCTCCCCTTCGAGGCCTCATGGGAGACTTCCGTCTCCTGGTCAACGAGTGCCTTCGAGAGATCCTCCGCACGGGGGTCACCTCTAAGGGAGAGATCTCCCGATACGCACGCACCCGAGCGCTAGAGACTCGCCTCACGGGGACAATCGGTCTGGCCGCCTCCGAGATCGCTTGTTCTCTCGCGAGCGGCCACCGCCGACGACTCAGCCAGGGTATGGAGTGCCGGATTCCCTACGTTCGAGCTTCGTTCGTACGGATTCCTGAGAAGTCGTTCCATTTCGACCCCGAGACCGGGAAGCTACGTCTCTCCCTCCGTCGGGGAGAGTGGACCTCCCTCGTCGTCCCCGTCTCCGACTATCATCGAGCCGTGCTGGCGGATCCCAATCGACGGGTCACCCAGGTCCATATCGGACTACGTCGGGTGGTGTTCGTCTTCGCCCAGACGGTTCCCACGCCCTACACCCCCACCTCCCTGGTCGCCCTCGATACCAACGAGTCCTCCCTGGATGGGGTTCGGGTCGACCCCGAATCGGCGAGCTTCGTGCGACTGGTCTACCCGGAGATCCGAGAGCTTCAGTTCCGGCACATGGGTCGGCGCCAGTTTCTGGGCCGTAAGAAAGCTCACGACCGCCGACTTTCCCGATGGTTGCTCGGACGGGAAGGGAGAAGGGAACGGAACCGGATCCGCTCGCGACTCCACACGCTGACCCTCACCTTAATTGACCAACTCGCCGCCCATCACTCGGCCCTCGCCCTCGAGGACCTGACCGGCCTTCCTCCACCTCGGCGCCGAAGAGTCCATGGTCGCCCTCGAGTTCTTGCCTCCCGTTCGTTCCGCCGCCGCCTCTCCTCCTGGCCTCGCGCTGAGCTCCACCGGCAACTCACCTACAAGGCCCAGGACCGGGGTGTCCCGATCATCTGGGTCGACCCGTATCTCAGTTCACGCACCTGCCCGAGATGTGGTGAAGTATCCGAACACCGAAGAAGGGTGGGGACTAGGTTCGACTGCGCGAAGTGCGGGTGGTCGCTCGACCGCCAACTGAACGCAGG